>Ga0209018_1001922_pt1 | contig 15728 bp, 8 predicted proteins | sample YNPBryBLVA2012_FD_185814 | JGI IMG/M metagenome (GOLD analysis project Ga0209018, IMG submission 185814) | Anoxygenic and chlorotrophic microbial mat microbial communities from Yellowstone National Park, USA - YNP Bryant BLVA 2012 (SPAdes)... ...
GGATTTTATCGAAATCGAGCACGAAAAGGGTTATTCGATTTTTGCATCACCAATTTTTTTAGAATGGAAAGATACTAAAATCAATATTATCGATACTCCCGGAACCGATGATTTTGTTGGAGAAACAATTAATGCCCTTTATGCTGCTGATACTGCAGCAATTATAATTAATGCAGTGACTGGCCCAGAATTTGGAAGTGACATTGCAGTCCATCGAACCAAAGAATTACACAAACCATTCCTATTTATAGTTAATAAAATGGATGGGGACCAAGTTAGTGTAGAAAAAGTTTTAAACGAAATGAAGGATTCTTATGGAGTGAAAGTGGCGCCAGTACAATTGCCAATTGGCCACGGCAGTGGATTTAATAAAATTATTGACTTATTAAGAATGAAATTGTTGGAATTTCAAGCTGATGGAAAATATGCTGAAGGTGAAATTCCAACAAGCGATAAAGCAAAAGCACAGGAAATTCGCAATACATTGGTTGAAGCCATTGCCGAGTCTGACGAAGAGTTGATGGCTAAATACTTTGACGAGGGAGATTTAACTGAAGAGGAATTAGCTAGTGGTTTCAAAAAAGCCTTTTTAAATGGGGAAGTTTACCCAGTATTGTTTACTTCAGCTAAATCTGGCATTGGTATTAGCAGTTTGCTTGATTATTTTGTGAATAATGTTCCACCAGCATCCGATTATATTTATAAATCAATTAATGGCAAGGAAGTTAAAGTAGATAGTAAAACTCCAACTTCCTTATTTATTTATAAAATGTATTCAGATCCAAAACTTGGTGATATGACCTATTTCAAGGTTGTTTCGGGTAGTATTGGCTCGGGCATGGAATTAATAAACCACTCAAGGAGCTCAACAGAACGCTTTGGACAAGTTTTCTGCATACGAGGTAAAAATCGAGAAGAGGTGCCAGCATTGCAAGCAGGCGATATTGGAGCTACTGTAAAACTTAAGAATTCCCACATAAGCGATACATTCCACGACAAACAATTTGATATTGAATTTCCTAAAATTCAGTATCCAAAGCAAAAAATTCGTGTAGCAGTTGTCCCTAAAACAAAGGGCGAAGAGGAAAAAGTAGGAACAAGCCTGCATCAAATTGCTATCGAAGATCCATCATTAGTTGTAGAACATTCACCCGAACTGCGCCAAACTATTTTGTATGCTCAAGGTGATCAACAATTACAATTAGTAAAGTGGAGATTAAGTAACCGTTTTAAAGTAGAAGCCGAATTTATTGAGCCAAGAGTGCCATATCGCGAGACAATCACCAAGCAGTCTCGAGCTAGTTACAGACACAAAAAACAAAGTGGTGGTGCTGGTCAATTTGCCGAAGTGCATATGCATATTGAGCCTTATGTCGAAGGTGCTCCCGATCCAGGCGATGTCACTGTTCGCGGTCGAGAATTGATTTCGCTCAATTGGGGTGGGAAATTAGAATATGTCAATTGTATTGTTGGAGGTGTTATCGATGCGCGCTTTATGCCAGCAATTTTGAAAGGAATTATGGAAAAAATGGAGATAGGTCCATTAACAGGTTCATTTGTTCGAGATATTCGAGTTTATATCTATGATGGAAAAATGCACCCTGTTGATTCGAACGAAGCAGCCTTTAAAACAGCTGGCCGTAATGCATTCAAAGAAGCATTTATAGGAGCAGCACCAAAAATATTGGAGCCAATATACAATGTCAATATAATCGTGCCCGAAAATTATGTTGGCGACATAATGAGCGATTTACCTTCACGACGTGGTGTTATTTTGGGTATCGATACCGAGGGTAAAGTCCAAATTGTTCGTGCCCGTATGCCATTGGCAGAATTGGATAAATATTATTCTGCTCTAAAATCAATTACACAAGCACGAGGAACATTTACCTATGAATTTGCTGAATATCAACAGGTTCCACCTAATGTTCAACAAGAATTAATTGAAGCATACAAAAAACAAGCTGAAGAAGAAGAATAATATAACATTATTCAACAATGACCATAAAGAATGGCTGTTTGGAAAAACCAAACAGCCATTCTTGTTATTTTATGTTTCTGAATTATTTATTTTCGGGTATGTTCTTTAATAATTCAACGAAGAATTTCCAAATTTTTTGAACAGATGAAATTTGTACTTTTTCGGATGGAGTGTGAACATCAAATAAATTGGGACCGAAGGAAATCATATCCATACCCGGATATTTCTCACCAATTAGACCGCATTCCAAACCTGCATGAATTGCTTCGATACGAGGTGCTTTGCCTATATTTTTTTCGTAGATTTTTGCAGCTAAATTTACTATTTCGGATTTAATATTGGGTTCCCAAGCTGGATATCCATCAGTATTAGTAACTTCGGCACCTCCTAATTCCAATGCAGCACGCACTTTGTTTGCTAAATGTCGCTTTTCGGATTCAAGTGAACTACGTTGACTTGTAAGAACTGTGATTTCGTCATCCTGGGTAAGAACAACAGCTAAATTGGTGGAGGTCTGTACCAATCCAGGAATGTCGGGACTCATTCGGAAAACACCGTGGGGACAAACCAAAAGCGAATCAATTAATTTTTTTGCAAAATTCATTTCCATTACTCGATTGGGAGCACCGATTAGATTATACTCAACAGTCAAGTTTGGTTCTTTTGTTTTATATTCCTTTTGGAATATTTCGCGACATTCTTCTATATAGCCAACGAAGTCGTCCTTGGCGGCTTCTTTGATCATTATGGTAGCGAATGCTTCTCGAGGGATTGCATTATGTTTACCGGGAGCATTAATCGATACAATTCTTGCATTAACTTTGTGAATAGCTTTCCATAAAATACGAATTAACAAAGCAATTGCATTTCCCCGTCCTTCGTGGATATTTATTCCTGAATGACCACCCATCAAACCTTTAACTGCAATGTTGTAGGTGATGCTCTCGCTGGGTACCTCGTCGGCAATATACTTGAATTTGCCAATTGTATTGATCCCACCAGCACAGCCAATTGTGAAGGCATCTTCTTCTTCGCTATCTAAATTAATTAATATCTTGGAGTGGAGTAAATTAGTAGCCAATCTGTTGGCACCTGTCAACCCCGTTTCTTCGTCGACGGTTAAAAGAAGTTCTAATGGTGGATGTGCAACATTTTTATCCAACATTGCAGCCATACCCATTGCAACACCTATTCCGTTGTCGGCACCTAATGTTGTACCCCTTGCTTTTACAAAATCACCGTCAACATATGCTTGAATAGGGTCGTTGTCGAAATCGAAATCAACATCGCTGTTTTTTTCGCATACCATATCAACGTGACCTTGGACAGCAACAGGAACGCGATTTTCCATCCCTTTTGTAGCTGGCTTGCGGATGACTAAATTGCCAGCTTCGTCTTGTTGATACTCAAAATTATTGTCGGTAGCCCACTTCTTGAAAAATTCTAATATTTTTTCTTCTTTCTTGGATGGTCGTGGAATTTTTGTTAATTGTTCGAATGATTGCCACACTAATTTGGGCTCTAAATTAGCTAAACTGCCATTGTTTGTGTTTTTGGTTGCCATAAAGTAAATTCTCCTTTTCGATTTATAATTTTTTTACAAAATCTATCAAGCTATAACGATAAAGATGTCCAAAAAATTTTGATACTCGTTCGTAAACTGGTTCGACTTCTTCGCCAAAATGTTCTTTCATTTTTTCGCATATTTGTAATAATGTTGTTTTTCCATCGATTTGAGTAAATGCAAAAGAACCAAATTTATCTAAATTAGCATTGATATATTTGGATTTATCCTTTGGAATAAAATATTTTTGCATAAACTCACTACGAAACCTTGGAATTAGCAAGGAAATAGTCTCATTATCTTCATTTTGCTTGTATTCAATTCTAGAAATTGGAATAAATTCCAAAAAATTTTCTTTTTTATTATTCTTGAAAAACAATATTTTCTAAATTGTTATTTTATAAAATGCAAATTACAAAGTTTGCTAAAAAAAGAGCAAAAGAATTTTAAGGTTTATAAATTTATTGTGGATTTTCTTACTTGTTTTAAATTGTTATAACTTAATTGTTTAATTATTCTGAGAAGTGTATTGAAGGGTATATCGAAGAATTAAAAATAATGAGCAAAAAAGATAAATATTTTTCAATGTTATTGATAAAAAAAACTGCTTATGAAAGCAGTTTCTTGTTGCTCCTGAGGAGGGACTTGAACCCCCGACCCTCTGATTAACAGTCAGATGCTCTAACCAGCTGAGCTACTCAGGAATTTATTTAATCAAACTAATTAGGATTACAAAATTACAAATATTTTGTTTAATAACAAAAAAAAATTGGAAAATTTTGCAAAAAAAATTATAAAATTTTATTGTTCCAATATTACGAATTCAACTCTACGATTTAGCTTGCGTCCCTCTTCAATTTGATTATCGGCAATAGGCTTGGATTTTCCATATCCAATGGCTTGAATTCTATTTTCATCGATTCCTTTACTAATTAGGTATTGGGCAACTGCATAAGCTCTGTTGATGGAAAGTTCAATGTTTGTTTTGTCGCTTCCAATATTATCGGTATGTCCCTCTATTCTTATTTTCAAGGTTGGTTTATCTTGCATTAGCTTGGCTAATCTATTCAATTCGGGGTAAGAATCAGGTAAAAGTTCATATTTGCCAAATTCAAAGAAAATATTGTTTATTTTTATACTTTCACCTTTAACAATCGGAACCATCAATATATCGCGATTTATCTCATTTTCGGTAATAGTATTTGTTAAGTCGATATTCTCACTTATAGAGTAATATCCTTCGCAAGTAGCCGAAAATCCATATTTTTTGCCAGCAGGCAAGGCAATTTTGTATTCTCCCGTGGTAGCATTGGAGCGAGCAATTCCCACTTCTTCGCCTGTTGGAAGTAATTCGTAAGATATTTTTGCACTCAACGGTTGTTTGGTTTTAGCATTTAACACTTTTCCGGCGATTAGTTGAACACTTGTTGGTTTGGCACTTTGAGGTAATTGAATACGGTAAATATCTTCGGTTCCAGCTTCGTTATTAGACGTAACAAAATAGGCATAATCCCCAGCTGCAGTTGTCGAAAAATATGCGTCCCATCCAGGTGTGTTAATCGTTGGTCCAAGATTAAGGGGTTCGGACCAATTCGTCCAAGTATTATCCAATCGACGGGTTACAAAAATATCGTTTTTGCTATAGCCGGGGTAACCATTTCCAGAAAAATAGAGAGTAATACCATCTGGTGCCAAAAAAGGGGATTCTTCGTTGCAAGGTGTATTAATAGTTGGTCCCAAATTCATTGGTTTAGACCATGTTCCATCTGGCAACATAAATGAAATATATAAATCGTGGTCGCCATAAGTTGGCTCCGAAACTATCGATAGTAATAATGTTTTGCCGTCGCTTCCCAATGAATAACTATTGTAGCGACTTTTTGATTGATATTCCTGTATATTCAATTTTTCTGGGAAAGTCCATCCATCTGCTGTTCTATTGGATATAGATAATCCGGGAAGAGGACTTTGATTCATCCTGTAAATATTTCCTAAAAGCAATGAATTGTTATCCGGGGTGACAGATATGGCAAAATTATTATAATTGTTATTTATTGGAGGACCAATGTTTTTAGGTTTACTAAAATTTCCTTGCTCGTCAATTTCGGAATACCAAACATCTTGTTGCTTGTCAATTCCAAAGTTTTCGGGATGCCCTTCTCGAGTGAAATATAAAGTTCGTCCGTCGGGTGTGATTATAGGTGCCAATTCCGAAAAGTTAGAATTGACAATTGATACTGGCTCGGGTTTGTAGTGTGAAATTGCATCAGAAATAACATTTATTCTGGGTTTGATTGTATCTTGACATAATGTTATGCCAACTGCATCTATCTGATATTCTTCCAAAAAATTTGCTGTATTGAACTCTAATTTAACCGAAGATACTTCGTATTGCTCAAAAAATAGATTAAGAAATCTGCCAGGGATGTTTAATGGAGTTGGTCTTGGATCGTCGTAAATAACTTTTGATTTTCCATAAGTGTTAAACAAAGTAACCCTTGCTAATGCTCCTGGATTTAAATTCTCAGCAATAATCAATTGTGTTGCTAAGTGGGTTTCACCAAAACTCAAAGTAATATACTGCGATCTTTTAACTCCAAAAGGCACCGACCAAGAACCCAAAGATTTACCTTGATTGGGAATGATGTTGTATTTTCCAAGAGTTCTGTTGGGGCTATAACGATTAGTTGAATTTGTATCCGAGGAACAATCCAAGATTGATTTAGCCCAATGAACATCACAATCTGAAGCAAAAGCAACAATTTGGAAAGCAATAATTAATACTAATAACTTAATAAGAAAATTCATTTATTTAACGACAACGAATTTATCAAAAAGTGTTGAACCTCCAACAATTAAACGAACAAAATATGTTCCAGATTGTAGTTTGTCGATTTTGATTGTGTGTTTGTAGTCGCCAATGTTATAATTGCCGAGATTTTCGGAAATAACAACATTACCTTGGAGATCAACAATTTCGAACAACAGATTGTGGGATTTAACGATACCAAATTCAATTTCTAAATCTTCATTTCCGATGATGGATTTTGTTAGGTGAATATAATTTGAAAAGTTTAAATCTGATTGTTCAACTCCAACACCTTCTTCTACTATTTTAGTTATTTGATTAATTGGAATATTGGTATAGGTTACATATTCTTTACTTTTTGGCCACCGAATTTCGATTTTATCAATGGATTGGGCTTGACCTAAACCGAAGTGTAAAACGTAAGGCTTTTGCATTTTTTGTCCACGGCCAGCGCTTACTTCTTGCATATAAGTTTTACCACCTGCATAAACTTTTACTCTTGCTCCGATAGCAAATTTATTAGACTTATTGGAGCGTAAATCCAATTTTACCCAATTGTTGTTAGTCTCGCTCCAATAATTTTTAAATAGTTTAAATTTTCGGTCGATGGACATAGCCAAATCTAATTTGCCATCATTGTCGTAATCAGCCCAGCAAGCATCATCACCTGTAACGATTCGATTTAGTCCAGCTTCGTAGGTTACGTTTTTGAATTTCAAATCGGGTGTTTGTTTGTATAAATCAATGTATCGGCATCCGTAATAAGTGGTAATAACAAAGTCGGCTAATCCATCATTATCAAAATCACCCCAAGCTGCTCCAGCATGGGTTTCCTCGTAGGTTATGCCTAAGGAACTTCCACCAATCTGTGAGTCATAAGTATCAGTGAAATTTCCATTTTGATTTTTATAAATAGTTGTGCCACGGAAACCATAAGCAGCATTTGCTGGATGAGCAAATTGTGGCAGAAGCAAATCCATATCACCATCATTATCGTAGTCGTACCAATCAACGCCGGTTCCGTGGTTGCTCCATTCTTTGTTGTCTTTAGAAAAAATATCGATTGCTTTTTGTTTGGCAACATCAACAAATACCAAATCACCTTTATTTTCCCATAATTCGTCGGGCTCTTGATAATAATTAGTAACATATAAATCTAAATCGCCATCATTGTCGTAATCCACAAATTGGCATCCACGACTTCGACGGTTAACTGCGGTTTGACATAAACCGCCAGCTAATTTGAAGCCTCCTTTTCCATCATTAATAAACATATAATTTGGATAAGCAGTTGGATAGGGGTTCCAAAGTTGAGTTACATAAAAGTCGGGATAATTATCATTGTTGATGTCTGCAACAGCGAAACCAGATACCGATCGGAATCCGGGTAATGAAGTTTGTTTACGGGTAAAAGTATTGTCTCCATTATTAAAGAATAGAACCATAGGTTTCAAGCCATCAGAGCTTTCGAAGAGAAAAATAATATCCAATTTACCATCGTTATCGATATCAATAAAAAAGTTTCCTTGTGGAGTATCGGACAATCCAGATTGGGTTGTGATTTCTTTGTAACCGTCCTTACTATTGAGGAACAATCTTCCGTTGACAAGCAAATCTTGATAACCATCATCATTTATATCTCCGAAGGCAATTGAAGATTGAGACATAGTGGAGGGCAAACCTGCCGTTCCAGTTCTATCAATTAAGTAAGATTTAGGAGAACTCATTGCAAGTTCCACTTTCAATTCAGCTAAAAAAGCTCTGGGTGCTGCAGCCCATAATTGACCTTGATCGGTTGCGTTATAGTTTGCAAAATATTGGTAACCATAATTCCCACCATCTTGGGATTGACAAAATGGAGTTACTTCTGATTGGCTCGAAATAAAGAATGTTTTGGTGCGGTTTTCGATACGAACACCTATGAAAACTTGGTCTCCATCAAAGTAAATTGGTTCGGGAAAGTTTATATCAATTGGAGTTGGCTGATTTGCACCTTGGAATTGAAATTCTGATGTGCCTAATACTCCTCTTCCAGAATAAGCAAATACTTGAGGCAAAAAATGACCTGCTTGGTGATCTAAGCAATATACATTAATTTTGGAGGGTTCGCCATAAAGATAAATTCGCATTGATTTGATGTAGCATGGAGCAGGAATGTCGAATCTTTGAAATTGATGTGTGTAAGGAAAAACACCAGGTCCTTCCGGAATATAATATGTCAATTTATCATCTTCCTTCCAATACTTTAAAGTTATTTCTTCTGAGTGTAGGAAAGAAGGTATTAGATTGGCAAGAAATAAAATGATAATTACAACTTTTTTCATAATTCACCTATTAAAAAATATTTTTAAAATGAAATCATAATAATTGGAAATTAGCAAAAAAAATCTAAACTCCAAAAGAAAATTAATAATCTTTAATATTAAATAACCGTTAATTTTTCTTCACAAAAAAATTAATTTTTTCTTAACCATAGTTAAACCAAAACTTAATTAATAAAATGGAATTTTGTTTTTATCAAATGTGTGGTTTTATTAAAATTTTGGTGTAAAATGTTCAAAGAAGCTATCTTTTATTTTATTTTGTTTATATCATTGGGAATACTTCCCTTATATAGCCAAAATGGAACTATTGTTGGAAAAGTTACCGATGCAGAAACCGGTGAACATCTCCCAAGAACTACTATAATGTTAGAGGGTACCAAGTTGGGTACTTATTCGGATGTTAAAGGTGAATACAAAATCAAAAACATACCTCCAGGAAAATACAAATTAATAGCAAGATATGTTAGTTACACAACTAAAGAGATTAAGGATGTTGTTGTCGAAGCTGATAAAACCCTAACAATTAATATTATATTATCAAAACAAGTGCAACAAGGAAAAGAAATTACTGTAATTGGTGTGCGCGAAACCGATAATGAAATGGCAATGTTGTCTCAAAGAAAGAGTGCAACCCAAGTGAGTGATGGCATATCGATGGAGGAAATAAAAAGATTGCCCGATTCCGATGCAGGACAGTCTTTAAAAAGGTTATCCGGTGTTTCTTTGGTTAACGATAAATTTGTGTTTGTCCGAGGAATTAGCGAAAGATATAGCAACACAACTTTGAATGGAGCCATTTTAACCTCGACCGAACCCGATAAAAAAGCATTTTCCTTCGATATGCTTCCAAGTGATTTCTTAGAACAAGCAAGTATCAAAAAGTCCTTCACTCCCGACTTACCCGGCAATTTTGCTGGCGGATTGGTAGAGTTGAACACTGTTGATTACCCCAAAAAAAGAAAATTTGGAATTAGTTTGGGGTCTTCGTTCAACAACGAAATCACAATGCAAAGTGGTAAATTCAAAACCGCAAATGGCAGCACTACTTTCTTTTTAGGCCGTGATGCGAGCTATTTTGCAGCACCCTCGAGCATTCCTTCCAGCCCAGAAAAAATGAGAAATTTCTTGTTTAGTGATATTAAAACAACCGACCAGCAATTACGAGAAGCATATATAAATAAATGGATTGAAATGGGCCGATCATTTAAGAGTGAAAATTGGAAACTAAAATCCTTTACACCTTTACCAGGGATGGGCATAAGCGCTAATTATACAGATATTTTACAAATTGCTGGGAATGATTTTGGGCTTATATCTTCGATTAATTATGGTAACTCCTATTCCTTTAATGAATTTTATCGAGGAGTATATTACTCAGATGGTAAGCAACTTCAGCATACCGGAAATGGCTTTAATTCTATATTTTCAACTTCAATTGGGGCAATGTTGAATTTATCATATAAAATTGGAACTAATAATTCAATTAGTCTAAAAAATACCTTCAACAACTCAAGTGACTACGAAATTATCCAAATACAAGGAGTGAAGGAATTCACTCAACTAATTCAAACAAGTATGGAGTATTTGCAAAAAACAATGTTTTCGTCTCAATTTGTTGGCGAACATTACTTTGATTTTCTAAATTCTCAACTAAATTGGAGAATAGGGTATTCGTTATCGTTGCGCGATCAACCCGATTTAAGAAGAATTAGATATTCACGTAACGATACAACACTTCCATATAGAATGGATATATATAATTTACCACAAGGTAATTCCAGCCAGGCAGGCCGATTCTTCTCCTACCTAACTGAAGATGGCTTTTCTGGAGCATTAGACTATAAGATTAAATTCGATGACATCAGCTTCAAGATTGGTGGGTTAGTTGAAAACCGTAAAAGAGATTTCGAAGTAAGATCATTCACAATTGTAGAAGCAAGGACAATAGTCCGAAATTATTATGATCCAAATTTAGGATATGACGTCCGTAATTATTTGGATAAAAGTATTGAAGATCTTTATTATATCAAAGATGCGAGCGAACTAAATCCAGATAAAGTTTTTGCTCCCGAAAATTTCAATATACACGGATTGGGAATTAGCGAAGATACCAAAAATACAGATTCCTACAAAGCCACCGAATCTTTATATGCTGGGTATGCGATGTTTGAATTGCCAACATACCTTTTTGGAAATAGATTGAGAATTATTGGTGGAACTCGATATGAAATAAGTCAGCAAAAATTATCAAGCTTTTATCCTATTGTTGATCAAAGTGGAAATTCCCACGATTCCGTCTATGCCGACAAAAACTATTTTGACTTGCTACCGTCGATTAATTTAATTTATGAATTAACCAAAACAACTAACCTTAGAATGTCTGCATCACAAACATTGGCTCGTCCATCGCTTCGAGAATATGCTCCATTTACATTTTATGATTTTATGTATTTTACCAACGTCAAAGGCAATCCTTCTTTAGAAAGATCTTTAATTCAAAATTATGACATTAGATACGAATGGTTTATGAACCCCGGTGAGGTGGTTTCCATAAGTGGTTTTTACAAAGTATTCAAGAATGCTATTGAAGAAACTATTTTACCAGCTTCTGCCGAAGTTGAAAAAACATTCACTAATTCCAAATCTAATGCCTACAATTATGGATTTGAATTTGAATTAAGAAAGAACTTTGGTTTTATTTTGCCTAATTCATTTTTAGAAAACATAGGTTTAAACCTCAACTATGCATTTATAAATTCAGAAATAACTATTGAGCAACCCACAAAAACTTACACACGTCCAATGTGGGGACAATCACCGTATACACTCAATATTGGGCTGTTTTATAACAATCCAGATATTGGGACATCTGTTAATATAGCCTACAATACATCTGGCAAGAGAATTATCCAAGTTGCAGACGTTGCAGCATATGCATTCGATAATCCACACATATACGAAATGCCCAGAAACTTAGTTGATTTATCAATTACACAAAGAATTATTGAAAAAATGAATCTAAAAATAGTTGCCAAAAATTTACTTAACGAAAAACTTATTTGGGAACAAAACGGGACAAAAGTTGCTACCAATTATTATGGTATTAACTTTTCCCTAGGATTAGATTATAGCTTTTAGAAAAAATATAATTATACTTATTTAAACATTATTACAAATTAAATTAAGGGTTTTTTATGAAAATCTTAAAACTTTTTATTGCCTTTTTGGTAATTTCTTCAATTGCTCTAAAGGCAGAATTCAAAATTACCTCACCAGTTCCCAATTCAGAATTTCGTGTAGGACGAACGGTAACGCTGAAGTGGGATGCAACAGAGAGTCACAAGAAGACATTGGAGATTTATGCATCGGTAGAAGGTCCAAATGGACCCTGGGAATTGTTGCCAGTAAAAGGTGGGACATCGTTCAAGGATGTGAATACAACCGACACGACAAAGCCATTAGGACAGATACTAACGGTATTACCGAGGAAAGCAACGACGAATTTGTATTTAAAGATACAAGAGAAAGGGAATCCTAATTTTGCGACACCACCAGCGGGACCATATACGGTAAAATTGCCACAACCATCAAAGGTGGACTCGGTATTAAGTGGGAGCATAACAGGCTCGGTAACATTAACAAACAAGAAGATATATGGATTGAAAGGAATAGTATATGTACAAGATGGAGGTATATTAAGGATAGAGCCGGGGACGATAATAATGGGAGAAGTAGCGAACACAAGTGCAATATGTATCAACCGAGGAGGGAAGATATATGCGAATGGGACACCGGACAAGCCAATAGTAATGACATCAGGAGCAGCACCGGGGCAGCGTGATCGAGGCGATTGGGGAGGATTGTTGATAATGGGACGAGCAAAGACGAATTTAGGAGAAGCACAAGTAGAGGGAGGAATATCAGACGGACCGGACAAGAAGATCAATGGATGGTATGGTGGGAACGATGATGATGATAGTAGTGGAGTATTACGGTATGTGCGAATAGAATTTGCGGGGATAGCCGAATCACCGGATAATGAATTGAACTCATTAACGATAGGAGCAGTAGGAAGACGGACGGTAATAGAATATGTGCAATGTTCATATGGAGGAGATGATAGTTTTGAATGGTTTGGCGGGACAGTGAACCACAAATATTTGATAGCATATAACGGAATAGATGACGATTTTGACACGGACAATGGATATCGCGGCAAGGTGCAATTTGGTATGACGATAAGATTTCCGGACATAGCAGACCAATCTAATAGTGAAGCATTCGAGAGCGACAATGATTCGAAATCGAGCGAGCGAGAACCATTCACGATACCAGTATTTTCGAATATGACATTGATAGGACCGTTTGCAGATTTAAGTTGGGAATTAGGGAAGGAAGTCAATCCGAAGTATTTAACAGCAGTACAGACGAGGAGGAATTCACGCCAAAGCATATATAATTCGGTATTTTTAGGATGGCCAAGAGGATTAGAATTTACGAATCAGAACACAGTGCGGGCAGCGAGCAAGGATTCGATAGCATTTAAATACAACACGATGTTTGGAATAAAAGATCAGACAAAGACATTTTACTTTGGAAGTGGGACAAGTGCAGAGGGTAAGGTAACAGGAGATTGGTTAACACAAGTACAAAAGGGCAATGAAGTATTACAACCGACGACATCGACAAAGGTAAATGATGTAGCGAAGTTAGTAAATCCGTTTCCAGTAGCAAATCAATTAGACTTAATAGATCCAAGTCCGAAAGCAGATGCAAACTTTTTGAATAATGCGAATTTTGATAACGATCCAATATTACCAATATCTGATCCATTCTTCAAGAAGGTAAGTTATCGAGGAGCATTTGCAGTTGGTGAGCGTTGGGATTTACCTTGGGCTGAATATGATCCTATTAACCAAGAGTATAAGGTCAGTGTCGAAGATAATGAAGACACGAAAGTTGTCGTAGGAATGAATTTGTTCCCACAACCTGCAAGTCAATTTGCTACATTGAGTTTCTTCTTGATAAATCCAACAAATGTTACATTAAGATTAGTAGACTCATATGGCAACGAACTCACTAAATTAGATTTGGGCTTAGTTAACTCTGGTTATCAATCACATATGGTAGACTTAACTTCATTATCCAACGGAGTATATTTTGTCCAAGTTATAACAAATCAAGGCTATACAACCCAAAAAATTGTAGTAGTAAAATAAAACCACACATTTTATTTATACTATAACAGGCTGCATCATCCCAAGGTGTAGCCTGTTTTTTTATTTAGTTTTTTTTGTTAAATTTAATTTTTTAAAACATTAAATTATCGTATGAACATAATAATTGAGAAAAACAAACCCAAAAGATACGAATTCATTGATATATTGAGAGGGTTGTCGGTGCTTTGGATGATCGAAGCCCACATTACTGATGTTGTTCTTTGGCCTGCTGCAAAATCAACTTTTTTGTTTTATTTGATTGATAAATCAAATGGTTTTGTTGCCACAACTTTTCTTTTTTGTGCTGGTGCTGGTTTTTACATTTCAACTTCAAGAAAGTTTGATGATTTTAAAAATTTTCGAAAACCTTTATGGATTTATTTGCGAAAATTGGCATTTATTTTATTTATTGCTTTTTCGATGCATTTACCAACGAGAGATTTTTTCCAACTATTTAGCCTTACCAATGATCAACTTGTTCGATTTGTTGAATGCGATATTTTACAAACAATTGTTTATTCTTCATTGATAGCTCTGGTGTTATTTTTCATTATTCCTAATTTAAAATATCTTAAGTTTGTTAGTATTGTGATAGCATTAGTTGCTTACTACGCAACTTCGTTTGTATGGGCAATCAATCCCTTTAATTATCTACCTACATTTTTTGCTACAATGTTTGCCGAATGGCCTGTCTCGCATTTTCCAATGTTTCCTTGGATGGGACATTTTTTTGTTGGCATTGCTCTTACATCATTATTTATGGAGTCGATGGACAAGAAAAGATTTGTATTAAAGTTGGGTGTTTATTCACTAATTACTTCGATTTCGATGTTAATCCTAAAAGATTTACCATATTTTAATTATCCATATGCAGATGATTGGTGGCACACTTCACCTTCGCATTTTATTTTTCGAATTTCGGTTGTTTCTTTTTTATTTAGTTTTTTGTATTATTTCGAGGACTTTATTGCAAACAAGTTTTTTGCCAAGCCATTGATATTGATGGGGCGGGAATCTTTATTGTTATATGTGGGCAATGTAATATTAATCTATGGCTCTATTATAAATGATGGGATTCGTCAATATTTGCCAAGCCAAGTTGATTCGTATTCAACATTCTTGATTTTTACAGGACTAACTTTTATTCTTTATTACATAAGTAAAGGTTGGCATTTCATAAAAACCGATAAACCAATGTTATCAAAAATTGTTATATATGGTTTAAGTGCTTATTTTTTAATTTGGTTAATATTTTAAGCTTTCAAAATTGTCTATACTCTACACATTAAATTGATCAGAGCTTTTTTGGCGTTCTCTTCCAATGTTCTTAAAATTTGCTTGTTTGCATTTTTGAGTGATTCTTTGATGGATGGTTCTATTTTTGTGCAAATCATTGAATTGCAATCTTCTAATAGGTTAATAATAGATTGTTCCTTAGGAACGTTGATAGAATTAAGTTCTCGGAATTCAAAATCAACTAAATTATGGTCGTCAATTTCATAAACCAAAAATCCTTTACATTCAATCACCGACGGAGCAATTTTAATTTTATCATTTGTTGGTATTGCTACTTTCATTATTTTCGATTGTTATAAAACCACAAAATTAAGTAATATTAATGTTTTATTTTCAACTACCGACAAATTAAATTTGTGATTGCTTTACGGATGTTTTCTTCCATTGTTTTCATAACTTTAATATCCATCAACTTGAATCGAGTAGACAATTCTTTGGGGATATTTCTGCATATTATTACTTGACAATCACATAGATAATTAAATAAAATATCTATCGAATCTGATTTATTTTGATTTGTGAGAGTAGGATTTTG
>Ga0209018_1001924_pt1 | contig 15699 bp, 9 predicted proteins | sample YNPBryBLVA2012_FD_185814 | JGI IMG/M metagenome (GOLD analysis project Ga0209018, IMG submission 185814) | Anoxygenic and chlorotrophic microbial mat microbial communities from Yellowstone National Park, USA - YNP Bryant BLVA 2012 (SPAdes)... ...
GGTTGCCGGCCGGCTGGCGCTGCGCAACTGGGCGGGCGTGCGGCATGAACAGGCGGCCGAGGTCGCGCTGGCCAACGGAAATCACGCCGCCGCCCTGGAGCACGCACACGCCGCCGAGCGCGCGCTGCTCGATCCCGTGCGGCAGATCATCGGTGCCAAGCGCGTCGTCGACTGCGCCTTTGCGTGGGCGGCGGCGGAGTACGGCGCGGCCTGGGCGGCGGCCGGTGCGCCGGAGTCTGCGCCGCAGGATCAGGCGGCCGACGCCCAGGAGCGCCTGGCCCGTGCCGCAGCGTTGTGCCGGCAGGCCTCCGAGGCAGCGGTAAAGCTCAGCCAGCGCGTTCCCAACTTCGGGCGCATGGAAGCCGTCGGGGCCCAGTGCGCGGAGATGCTGGCGCAACTCTACGGGCGCAGCGGCGACGAACAGCAGGCGACAGAGTGGAAACGGCGCGCCCTGGGGGCCTGGCACAGTCAGCGGGCGCTGCGCCCGTTCGACGTTCAGACGCTGCTGGCGCTGTGCCGCTACCCGAGCCTGACGGGCGAGTACATCGGCTATCTGCGCGACGTTCTGCGCTGCGGGTTTCCGCCGGCCGAGTGGCACGAGGCGCTGCGGGTCGGCAGTCAGGCGCGGGATTTCGAACAGACGCTGGCAGCGCTTCTCCAGGCTGTAGGCCCGTACGACCCGCAGACCGATCTGAACACGCTGATCCTCTCGCGCAAGCCGGAAATGTACCGCCTGAGCGCCGCCTGGAAAGCGCAGAACGGGCAGCACGAGCAGGCCGCGGCCGACGCGGCGCAGGCGGCGCGGCTCTATCGCCCGATGCTTCCGCGGTTTCCAGAGCTGTACAGCGTGGCGCTGGCCGAGCAGGCCGATTACACGTTCCGCGCCTGGCCGGACCAGCCGCAGCGCGCCGCCGACCTGCTGCACGAGGCGCTGCGCATGCTGCCGGTGATCCAGCCGCAGAAATATGACCAGATGGCCGCCCCCTATCGGCTGCAACTGGCCCGCGTCCTGCTGGAAATGGGCCAGCACCAGGAGGCCGAGCGCTGCCTGCGGGCCGTCCTGCGGGCCCGGCCCGCAGACCGCACCGCCTGGGGGTGGATCATCGGGCTGAGAGTCGAGCGCGGCGACGCGGCGGCAGCGCGTGCGGCGCTGCGCGAGGCGGAGGCGGCGGGTGTGGCGCGCTCCGACCTGGAAAGCATCCGCGCCGTTCTCCGCGAGCGCCTGCCTGCGGCGCTCGAAGAGTAGGCCGCGGCTCGACCACCGGCCCGACCTAGTGCGTCAGCGCGTAAAGCACGATGTTGGTCGCCAGCCGACGGGCGTCCTCGTCCAGGTAGCCGCGGCAGTTGTAGCACACATGGCCATCCAGTCCGCAGCCGATCGAGTACGGACTGTAGACCACCGCCAGCCGACCGCCGATCTCCAGGCCCCACAGCACGGGCCGGCGCAGGTCGGGCTTCTCGGCCAGCGCCGCCGGCTTGTAGCCGACCGTCTCCAGCCGGAACCCCGGCTCGCCGCGGAAGATGACGTGGTTCTCGGGCAGAAGCTTCAGCTCACTGTCCGGCAGCGCCCGCTTCAGCAGCGCCCGGAACGCCGCGTCGAACGCCTCCCGGCCGCAGCAGGCCTCGGCCAGCAGAAAGCCGCCGCGCCGCAGATGCGCCGCCAGGGCCTCGATTTCGCCCTGCGAAAGCTCGAAGCCGTAGTGCCCGGTCATGAACAGAATGGGGCAGGTGTAGAGCTCCGGATCGTCGAGGCGGATCGGCCGGTATTGCGTGATCACGTCCAGGGCCGCGTTCTGGCGCAGATACTCGGCGAAGCGGACCAGGGCCTGCGGATCGGGGTGCCAGTCGCCGTCGTACACCACCTGCGCCAGCCGCAGCGCGTCCCCGACCGGCTTCCCGGAGGCCCGGCCCTCCAGCACCGGCAGCGTGATCACGTCCAGCCGCTCGCGCAGCGCCTGGCGCCCGACGGCGAAGGCCGCGATGTTCGTGCCGAGCTTGAAGGCCCGTTCGCTCAGCTCCGGCACGTCGCCCTGCTCCCACAGGCATGACAGGTCGCGCGGGCTGAAGATGACGCTGGTGCGGCAGCCGACGTCCAGGCCCATCAGCCCCGCGGGCGGCAGGTCGTAGTACGCACTGTAGATCGGGTGGCCGGGGTCCAGCTCGCGCAGGGGTGCGCCCGGGAACGCCTGCGCGACGAAGCGCTCGAAGCCCTTGCGGAACGCCTCGCGGCCGCAACACGCCTCGGCCAGCAGCGTGCCGCCCAGCTCGACGTACCGGCGGACCTTCTCGCGCTGCGGGGCGTTCCAGTCCGGGAAGTCGTGTCCCTGCATGTAAAGCAGCGGTGCGGCCAGCCACTCCTCCAGCGGCGCATCGAACTCGACCACCTGCCAGGCCGTCGGCTCACCGAGCTTGTCGCCGATGAAGGAGACCAGGTGATCGGCGTCGCTGCGGTCGGGGTTCCAGGCGTCGTCGCGCGACCACTTGAGCTTCTGGATCAGCAGCGGCCGACGCCCCTTGGCCAGGAACAGCAGAGCGAACGACGTGTTCACCACGCTGTCGTCCCACATCCCGTCCGCGGCCTGCGTCCTGACCAGAAACCCGGCGCCCTCGCGGTACCAGTCGTGCTCCCCCAGATAACGCCGGCCGGAAAGAATGCCGCAGCGCTCGACGGCATAGAGCCAGTAGTGCAGCCAGCGCGTGCCGTGCTGCGGGTTCTGATCGACGCGGAAGTTGCGCCCCAGCCACTCCAGGCCCTTGACCAGAGCGCCACTGCCCTGATACCGGCCGCACCCGGGCGCCGCTCCGTCGCGAAAGCCGCGCTCCTGCGGAATGGCCGTCGCGCTGCCGAGGATGATCAGGTCGGCGACGCCGGCCGCCGTCATGCTCCCGTAGCTCTGCCCGCCGGTGCGATAGCTCCACCCGCCGTCCTCGTTCTGATTGCCCAGCAGCGTGCTGCGGGCGCGTTTCCAGACGCTGCCGGGGACGTCGACGCCGGCCTGAGCGGCGGCGTGCAGCCCGAGCAGCGCGAACTGGGTGTTGGAGTGGTCGAACGCGCCCTGGCGGGCGTCGTAGGTCCACAGGCCATTGGGAAGCTGCACATCGGCCAGCCAGCGGGCCGCGGCTGCGATCGCCGCCCGGTGTTTCTGCGGATCGGCCTGGGCCAGCGCCATGATCTTCAGCGCCGCCACGTAGACGTACTCGTTCTCCGTCCGCTGCACGAGCTCCAGCGCGCTCTGCATCTCCGGCAGCCCCGGCGGCTCGCCGGCCGCGAGCAGCGCCAGCGTCACCAGACAGGTCACACCCCCGCGGTCGCGCGGGTGGTGCGGGTCCACCCAGGAACCGTTGGCCTGTCGGCTGCGCTTCAGGGCGCGCACGCCGCGGTCGATCGCCTGGTGGACCTGGGCGGATGTGACGTCGGCGGCCGGGCACAGCGTCGCGGCCCACAGCGGCAGCACGAGCAGCAGTGTCGCCGGTGTCCGGCTGCGGCGCGCGAAAGCCAAACCGCTCATCCAGTCCAGTATATCCGGCCCGGTCCGCCCGCGCCGGGCGGTCGGGCACGGCTCGGCGCCGCCGTCGGGCGCGCGCTGTGAGGTGCCCGGGCGGTCCGCTATAGTTCAGGGTATGAACAAAGCCGCGGAACACGGGCCATGGACGGTCGCGCGTCTGCTGGAGTGGACGCGCGGGTATCTGCAACAGCATGGCGCCGAGGCGCCGCGGCTGTGCGCCGAAATCCTGCTGGCGCACGCTCTGGGCTGTGAGCGCATCGAGCTGTACACGCGGCATGAAGCCGTACCCGGCGCCGAGGTGTTGCAGGCGTTTCGCGCCGCCGTCAAGGACGCTGCCGCCGGGCGCCCCATCGCCTACCTGACGGGGACCAAAGAGTTCTTCTCCCTGCCGTTCGAGGTCACGCCCGATGTCATGATCCCGCGCCCGGAGACCGAAACGCTGGTCGAGCGGGTCATTCACCTGGTGCGGCACGGCGGAGACCCGATCCGGTCGATTCTCGACCTGGGAACCGGCAGCGGCTGCATCGCGATCTGCCTGGCCAGGAACCTGCCCGACGTCTCCATCCATGCCAGCGATGTCTCGGCAGCGGCGCTGGCTGTCGCGCGCCGCAACGCCCAGCGGCACCACGTGCTGGAGCGGATCGAGTTCCGCACCGGGGACCTGTTCGAGCCGTGGACCGGCCGCCGCTTCGACCTGATCGCCTGCAACCCGCCCTACATCGCCCAGGCCGACGCCGGCCGTCTGCCGGTCAGCGTGCGCGATTACGAGCCGCACGTGGCGCTGTTTGGCGGCCCGGACGGACTGAGCGTCCTGCGGCGCCTGGTGGCCGAGGCCCCGCAGCACCTGCACGCCGGCGGGCATCTGCTCACCGAGGTCGCCTACAACCAGGCGGCAGCCGTACGCCGCCTGCTGGACGAAACCGCCTGGCGCGATATCGTGACCTACCGGGACGCGCTGCGTCACGAGCGCGTGGTGCACGCCCGCCGCCGCGCGTCTGACCCGGCCCGGCCGGGCTGAGGGAGTGTGCCGTGGGACTGCCGTACTTCCAGATCAACGGGGGCAACCGCCTGCGCGGAACGGTGCGGATCAGCGGGGCCAAGAACGCGGCGTTGCCGATCATGGCGGCGGCGCTGCTGTGCGAGGGGGAAGTCATCCTGCGCGACGTACCGCTGGTGGCCGACGTGACCTTTCTGGCCGAGCTGCTGCGGAAGCTGGGGATGGAAGTGGAATGGCGGCCGGACGGGGCGCTGCGCCTGGTGGTCCGCGATGAGATGAACTGCAAGGCCGAGTATGACATCGTGCGCAAGATGCGGGCCTCGATCTGTGTCCTCGGCCCGCTGCTGGGCAGACGCCACAAGGCCGAGGTGGCCATGCCCGGGGGCTGCGCCATCGGCGACCGGCCGGTGGATATCCACATCCGCGCCATGCGCCTGCTGGGGGCCGAAGTCGAGCTGGTCGGCGGCGACATCATCGCCCGGGCCAAGAAGCTCCGCGGCGCGGAGATGTTCCTGGGCGGCCCGTTCGGTTCCTCCGTGCTCGGGACGGCGAACGCCATCATGGCCGCCGTGCTGGCCGAAGGCACGACCGTGATCGAGATGGCGGCCTGCGAGCCGGAAGTGGTCGATCTGGCGAACTTCCTGAACCAGTGCGGGGCCTCGATCCGCGGACACGGGACGCCGCGGATTACGATCGAGGGCGTGCGGGCACTGAAGGGCTGCGAGTACCGCATCATCCCCGACCGCATCGAGGCCGGAACCTTCATGGTCGCCGCTGCCATCACCAACGGCGAGATCGAGCTGCTCAACTGCCGGCTCGATCACCTGCTGGCGTTCGTCGATCGGCTGAACGCCACCGGCGTGCAGGTGGAGCGCAACGCGGAGCGCGTGATCGTCTCGTCGGCGCGGCGGCTGGAGGGGATCGAAGTCACGACGCAGCCGTTCCCGGGCATGCCCACCGACCTTCAGGCGCAGATCATGGCCCTGCTGTGTCTGGCGGACGGCAACAGCATCATCACGGAGAAGATCTTTCCGGACCGCTTCCTGCACGTCGCGGAGCTGAACCGCATGGGCGCCAACCTGCACAGGTCCGGGCCGACGGTGATCGTGCAGGGCGTCAAGCGGCTGATCGGGGCGCCGGTGATGGCGTCCGACCTGCGGGCATCGGCGGCGCTGGTGCTGGCCGGTCTGGCGGCGCGCGGCACGACGCGCGTCAACCGCATCTACCACATCGACCGCGGCTACGAGCGGATCGACGAGAAGCTGCGCGCCCTGGGGGCGGAGATCGAGCGCAAGGAGGGAGAAGAGGAGTAGCAGCCCGCGGACGCCGCAAGACGCGTCGCCGCGCTACGCGCCGCCCGCAGCCGCCGCCTCGACCCGTTCGCAGATGTAGTGGTACGCCAGACAGTGCGCTTCCTGGATGCGGTCGGAGGCGGCGTGCGGGACCAGCAAGGTGTGCCGGCACAGCGCCGCCAGCCGGCTCCCCTCGCGCCCCGTAAAGCCGATCAGCACCGCGCCGCGCTCGCGTGCGGCCGCCCCAGCCTTCAGGACGTTGGGCGAGGCGCCGCTGGTGCTGATCAGCCACACCACGTCGCCGGGCCGCACCAGGGCCTCGATCTGCCGGGCGAACACGTCCTCGAAGCTCAGGTCGTTGCCGATCGCCGTCAGGCTGGATGTGTTCGTCGTCAGGGCGACGGCCGGCAACGCATGCCGACTGTGCTTGAAGCGCCCGACCAGCTCCGCCGCGATGTGCTGCGCATCGGCCGCGCTGCCGCCGTTGCCGAGAATATACAGCCGGCCCCCGGCCCGGAAGCAGGCCAGCAGCGCCGCGGCCATCGCGTCCAGCGTCGGCCCGGCGGCCTCCAGATCGGAAACGACGCGCGTGTGCTCGGCCAGGACGCTCATCCAGTCGCGAGCGGCTGAGCTCATCGCTCACCTCTTTTTCGCGGCGCCGCGGATACGCTGGAGCTCGTCGCTGGTGCTGTAGCCCTCCAGCAGCTCGATCAGCTCGACGCGTCCGCCGCGCGACTCGACCAGCTCGCGTCCCACGACGCCCTTGTCGGCCCAGTCGCGCCCCTTGACCAGCACGTCCGGGCCGAGCTGTTCGATCAGACGCCCGGGGTCCGGCTCATCGAAGAACACCACGTAGTCGACGGCCTCCAGCGCCGCCAGCATCCGGGCCCGGTCGCGCTGGTTGCGCACCGGCCGGTCCCCGCCCTTGTTCAGCGCGCGGATCGACGCGTCGCTGTTGAGGCCCACGACCAGAAGACTGCCCAGCGCCTTGGCCTTCTCCAGCAGCGCGACGTGCCCGGGATGCAGCAGATCAAAGCAGCCGTTGGTGAACACGACCGTCTCGCCGCGCTGCCGCCGCGCATTCAGCTCCTCGACCAGCTCCGTGACGGTGCGCAGCTTGCCGCGGGCGCCGTCGTGACCGCGGCGCAGCTCCTCCAGCACCTCGTCGCGCGTGATCGGCACGCAGCCGAACTTGCTCACCTCCAGTCCGCCCGCGATGTTGGCCAGCGGCACCGCCTGCTCCAGCGCAGCCCCGGCGGCGACGGCGACGGCCACCATCGCCAGGACGGCATCGCCCGCGCCGGTGTTGTCGTACACCGCCCGCGGCCTGGTCGGAAAGCGCTGCACGCGGCCGTCGCGCCGCACCAGGCGCGCCCCGTCGCGTCCGAGCGTCACGATCAGCGCCTCCAGGTCCAGCCGCCGCACCAGCCGCACCGCCTCCGGGTCGAGCTCGTCCTCCGTAAGTTCGCGCCCCACGCCGATCTCCAGCTCGGCCCGGTTGGGCGTGAGCAGCGTCGCCCCGCGGTACTTGTCCCACGGGCCGCTGCGCGCCGGGTCGATCAGCACCGGCTTGCCGCGGCCGCGGGCGGCCGCCACCAGCTCGCCGCACAGTTCGGGGGCCAGCACGCCCTTGCCGTAGTCCTCCAGACAGACGACGTCGGCCTCCGGCAGCGCCGCCTGCACGCCGGCCCGCAGCCGCTCGACATCCTGCGCCGCGGGCGGACGCACCACTTCGTCGTCGACGCGCAGAATCTGCTGCCGATGGCGATGCTCGGCCAGGCCGACCAGCCGCGTCTTGGTGATCGTCGGCCGGTCGGCGGCGCGCAGCAGCCCGCGCGTGTCGGCCCCGGCTTCAGCCAGAAAGCGCTCCACGCGGTCGCCGAAACCGTCCTGCCCCAGCAGGCCGAAACACCGCACGCGGGCACCGAGGGCCAGCACGTTCATGGCCACCGCGCCGGCCCCGCCCACGCGGTCCTGCCGCTCCCGCACGCGCAGCACGGGCACCGGGGCTTCGGGGCTGATGCGCTCGGCGTCGCCGAAGACGTAGCGGTCCAGCAGGAAATCGCCGACGAGCAGCACCCGCCGGCCCGCAAAGTTCTCAACGATGTCCAGCAGGTTTGCGTCCATGCGCCCATTGTGGCCCGATCAACCGCGAACGCCAGCACGCGACGGCAGCCCTGCCCGCTACACGCACGCGCAGACCTGCCTGGCCGCGTCGGTCAGGTCCGTCGCCGTCCGCAGTTGCGGGATGTTCGCCTTCTGGAGCATCTCCCGCGCTTGCGCCACATGCGTCCCCTCCAGCCGCACCACTACCGGCACCTTGAACCCCACCTGCTGCGCCGCCCGGATCAGGGCCTCGGCGATCACGTCGCAGCGGGCGATCCCGCCGAAGATGTTCACCAGCACCGCCTTGACCCGCGGGTCGGCCAGGATGATGCGGAAGGCGGCGACGGCGCCCTCCGGCGTGACGCTGCCGCCGACGTCGAGGAAGTTGGCCGGCTCGCCGCCGTGCAGCTTGATGATGTCCATCGTCGCCATGGCCAGCCCGGCACCGTTGACCAGGCAGCCGATGTTGCCGTCGAGGGCGATGTAACTGAGATTGTGCTGCTTGGCCTCCAGCTCGGCCGGATTCTCCTCGGCGGGATCGAACAGGGCGGCGATGTCCGGGTGCCGGAACAGGGCGTTGTCGTCGAAGTTGAACTTGGCGTCGATCGCCAGCATCTGCCCGTCGGGGGTGCGCACCAGCGGGTTGATCTCCGCCAGCGAGCAATCCTTGGCCACGAACAGCCCGGCCAGCTTGAGCATGATGTCCGCCGCGCTGCGGACCTGTGCGCCCCGCAGCCCGATGCCCGCCGCCAGCGCCTGCGCCTGAAACCGTTGCAGCCCCAGGTGGGGATGGAACCAGGCCTTCCTGATCGCGCCCGGATCGCGGGCCGCCACCTCCTCGATCTCCACCCCCCCCTGGGCGCTGGCCATCATCACCGGCGTGCGCCGCGCCCGGTCCACCACCACGCCCAGGTAGTACTCCTGTTCGATGTCGACGGCGGCCGCCAGCAGAATCTTGCGCACCGGCACGCCGCGCGGCCCGGTCTGTCGCGAGACCATGGGGTTGGCGAACATGCGGGCGGCGTGAGCGGCGGCCTCCTCCGCCGACTCGACCAGCTTGACATACCCGGCCTTGCCCCGGCCGCCGGCGTGCACCTGGGCCTTGACGACCACGCGCCGGGCGTCGAGGCGCCGGAAGGCGCCCGCGGCCTCGTCGGGCCGCGTGATGACCTCCGAGGGCGGAACAGGAATCCCCGCCGCCTGCATGAGCTGCCGCGCCTGGTACTCGTGCACCTTCATCCGCTCGGCTCCGTGGCGCCGGCGTCTGGGGCGGCGCCGGGTCTGGCCGCCCGACGAACCCGGACGGCGTCGCTGCCCGGCGCCCGACGCGCAGGCCGGACCGGGCGCAAGTGTACGCGGACCGCGCCGGGCGCGCCAATTTCAGCGCCCGACGCGCCGCCGGTATGCACCGGCCGGCGGGCCGGCGATAATGCGCGGTTCGACCGGGCCGGGTCGTAGCAGTGCAGCGCGCGGGCCTGCGACCAGAAGCACATGATCGGCGAGCTGATCGACATCGCGGTTCTGGAGGACTTCGTCGCCGGGCTGGCCCGGGCCAGCGGCCTGCGCGTCGCCGTCTACGGCCTGAAGCGCGAGCTGCTGGCCGCCTCGGCGCCGGGCGTCTCGGGCGCGGTGGCCGGTCCCATGCCGCCGACGCTGCCCAGGCGCCTGGAGCTGGTGAAGCTGCTGCCGGCGCGCGAGCCGCCGGCGGGCGTCGCCTTCGTCGAGCACGCGGGACTCTGGACCATCGTCGTCCCCGTGCACGTCGGCCGCACGGTGGCCGGCTTCGTCGGCGTCGGCCTGTTCCGCAACCCGCCCCCGGACGCCGGCGCGGTCGGACTGGCCGATCGCACGCCGGCGGAAATGGTGCCCGTGCTGCGGCGCCGCGGCGACGCCCGTCCGGTAGCCGTCGCCCGCTGGGCGTCGCGGATCCTGGCCGACTGGTGCCTGAACGAGGCCCGCCTCCAGCGCGGCGCCGAGCAGCTCTCGCTGCTGGCCGACATCGGTCAGTTGCTGAGCGGCGCGGAGGAGCTGCCGACGGTGCTCGAGCGCATCGTGGTCGAGACGGCGCGGGTCATGAATCTGCCGTATTGCAGCCTGCGCCTGTACAACCCGCAGACCGGGCAACTGACCTTTGCGGCCGGCTATAACGTGCGTGACACCGGGCCGGAGCGGACGATGCTGCGCTCCGAGAACCCCATCGATGACCTGGCGCTCAGCGGCCAGCTCGTCTACATCGAGGACGCCACCCGCGACCCGCGCGTCCGTTTCGCCGCCGAGGCCCGGCGCCTCGGCATCGTCAGCGGCCTGGCGGCCGGAATGATCTACCGCGGCGAGCCGATCGGCGTGCTGCGCGTCTACGCCGGCCACAGGAAGCGCTTCCGCGTGCAGCACCGCAACCTGCTGCGCGCCGTGGCCTCGCACGCCGCAATCGCCGTCGTCAACGCCCGGCTGCTGGAGCAGCGGCTGCGCGCGGTCGCGACCGAGCGGGAACTGGTCACTGCCGGTCAGGTGCAGGCGCGGATGATCCGTACCCCGCCCCCCGCGCACCCGCAGGTCGAGTCCGCCCTGCTGTTCGAGCCCAGCTCGCACGTGGGCGGCGACCTGGCCGACATCTTCCTGCTGCCCGACGGCCGGCTGGCGGCAGCAGTGGGCGATGTGGCCGGACACGGGGTGCCGGCGGCGCTGCTCATGGCTTCGGCACGCGGCGCGCTGCGCGCCAGCGTCCGCTGCTTTCCAGACCTGGCCGACGTGGTCGGGCAGTTGAACAACCACATCTGTCGCGAGACGACGACCTCAGAGTTCATGACCCTGTTGCTGGTCGCCGTCGACGCCCCGGCAGGCCGGGTGCACTACGTCAGCGCCGGCCACGAACCGCTGCTCCGCCTGCGCCAGGACCAGATCCTGCGCGCCGAAGAGGGCGACGCCATCCTCGGCCTGGAGCCCGACCGGGCCTTCACTGAGCATACGCTCGATCTGCGCGCCGGCGACTTCCTGCTGCTCTACACCGACGGCGTCATCGAGGCCATCAACTTCGCCGGCCAGACCTTCGGCCGCGAACGCCTCCATGCCGCCCTCAGACAGTTCGGCACGCTGCCGCCCGATCAGGCGCTGGGGAACATCCGCTGGGATGTGCGGCGCTTCGTCGGCCTGGCCGAGCAGAGCGACGATCTGGCAATGGTCGGCCTGCGGCTGCGCCACTGACGCGGAACGAGCGCGGAGTGAGCAGTTTGCGGCGCGCAGCGGCGCGGGCGCCGGCAACTGGCGACGCGCCGCCCGCTATCGGCCAGGCGCCGTTTCCGCTGCGCCGACGAAGCGCACTGCATCCGACGGCACGCCGGCCTCTGTCAGCAGTATTTGCAGTCGCCGGGCGTCGGCCGGCAACGTGCCGTCGAGCGCGATCTGCTGCACGTAATCGGGGCGCAGGCGCCGCGCCAGCGAAATCAGGTCGGCGCCGTCCTCCGGGCGGGCGAAGCGGCCGTCGACCAGCAGCACCCCGCGGAAGTCGACCCGCATCGCGTGCTCGCGCGGCCGGGCGGGCCGCAGGACGAGCTGCACCGGAGTCTGGGACGGCGGAATCGCGGGCGTATCCGCCTCGACCCACAGCTCGACATCGCGGCTGCTATGGCTGCGCGACGGGGCCAGCAGGGGATCGGGCTGATCCACCAGGGCCACGCACGCGCCGCTGTGATCCGCCGCCAGTGTCCCGTCGCGCAGGCGCTGCGAGCCGGCGAAGACCCACGGGCGCTCCAGCGGTGTCCGGGAGTATTCGATCTCGCGCAGCCAGTCGCAGGCGCGAGCCGTCCGGCGTGCGCCGCCCTCGTCCCACTCTATGGTCACGTCGATCAGATCCCCGGCCGGCGGGCTGAAACGCCCGCGCTGCTCGTCCCAGCGCGGCGGGTGCCCGGGATTCAGGCCGATCAGGCCCAGCGCCAGGTAGATGTGCGCGGCCGCAGCGTCGAGGCGGATGATGCTCTCGTGCTCCTTGCCGGGCAGACAGGCCAGGAACTCCAGTGGCCCCTCGCGCAGCACGACCTGCCCGCCGACGTAGACGGCCGGCTGCTGCCAGTCGATCTGCACGCCGGGTTGAAAGGGGCGCGGCTGCGCTGCGGCGCAGGGGGCATGCGCCAGCAGGAGGCACAGACACAGCCGGCCGCGGGCCAGCCGGTGGCCGGGTGTGCGCGCCGGCGCGCAGCGCAGTGCCTGCCTGGAGCCGGCTGGTTGGCGGTCTGCGGCTTCGGCGTCCCTGTGGTGCGACACGCCGGCTAGCCCGGCAGGGCCGAGGTCAGCGTCGGGAACGCCTCCTCCTCGGCCTCCTTCTGGATCAGAATCTTGGCCTTCAGCAGGATCAGCAGCGTCTGCGTGTCCTTGATCATGCCGGTGTTGGTGAAGGCGCGCTTGAGGATCGGAATCTTGCTGAGAATCGGCACGCCCGCATCCACCTCCACCTCGCCGACCTGCTTCAGACCGCCGATCAGCACCGTGCCGCCGTCGGGCACCGAGACCGTCGTGCGGATCTGCGTAATCTGCTGATCGGGCAGCAGGATGAAGATCCCCGGCGAGTTGCCGCTGGCGCGCTGCACCTGGAACGGCACCAGGTCCGGCTGCTCCGCACGGTCGGTGCGGACGGTGAGCGTCACATACCTGCGGTCGGCACTGATGGTCCCCTCGACGTCCAGCGTCGTCCCGCTCTGTGCCGCCGCGGTCTGGGGCTGCACCCCGACGGCGCCTTCCGCCACCGACGGGGTGACACTGCTGACGTACGTCCGCTGGCGGACCACCGCCACGTACGCCCGCTGGCCGTTGAACATCATCAGCCGCGGCGCCTGCACGATGCTCGAGCGCCGGCTGGCCTGCGTCGCCCGGATGAGAAAGTCCACCTGGAGGTTGTCGAGGAACGAGCCGGCGATATTGAGCGCCGGCGTCAGCCCCTGCTGCGCGAACGAGCCGGGAATACCCGTGTTGAACGCGCGCGGGTCCGCCAGGTTGATCGAGCCCTGCTGGGCCGTGATCGGCGTCATCCGGTCGTACTGCGGAATAATCCCGCCTTCCGCGGGCACGAACCCGGGATGACCGTAGGGCTGCGCCGGCGTGACCTGCCCGCCCAGCGGGCCGCCGCCCAGAGCGGGCACGGCCGGCACGACCCCGATCTGCGAGTAGGGGCGCGGAATCAGGACCTGGGCCCCGGTGAACGGGTCGGTGATCGGCGCACCGGCGGTCGTGAACGCCGGATCGAACCCGGCCGTCCCGGAGTTGAAGACGAAATCCAGGTCGACGCCGATCTCCTCCAGGAAGTTGGAGCTGACGATCAGGAAGCGCGCCTCGACGCCGATCATCAGCGCCCGCGCCTCGCGGAGCTGGCTGAGCAGCGAGCGCGTCTGCTGGTGTGCCTCGGACGTGTTGTAGACGATGAGCTGCCCGTTGAGCTCGCGCAGGGCACCGTCCCCGCCGTTCTCACGCCACGACTCCGGCTCCACCTGATCGCGAATGATGTCCATGATGTCCTGGACGATCTGGGCGTTGGGCGATCCCTCGGGGGGGCGCTCCGCGCCGGCGCCGCTTCCGCCGCTGCCGAACAGGCTGTCGTGGGCCGCCAGCGGGCCGCCGTCGGCGCTGACCACGCTGCCCGCGCCGCTCTCGGACAGCGGCGCGCTGATGAAGCGCGGGATGTTCACGATCAGGTCGCGGATGTCGTAGACCAGCGCGTATTTGTCGCGGTCCAGCTTGGCCTTGGTGGCGATGCGCAGCAGCCCGTCGACGGCCGAGAAACGCAGCGGCACGTCCCCGCCCACCTGCGACAGCAGCTCCTTGAGCACCGTCCGCAGCGCCACGTCCTTCAGCCGCAGCGAAACCGGCTTGTCGCGTTCGATGCCGTTGTTGGCCAGGTCTTCCCAGTCCACGGCGATGTTCAGCCGCTCATTGAGGCCGGCGAGAAAGTCGATGGCTTTCTCCAGCGGCAGCTCCTCGAAGTTGACCTCGGCCTGCGTGGTGTCGAGGATGCGCCCCAGCTCCAGATCTTCGTCCGGACTCACCGTGCCGACCTGCCTGCGGGTCGGACGCGAGATGATCTCCGGCCAGTTCTTGGGGTACAGAACGTCCTGCGTCCAGGGGATGCGCGTCTCGTCCGCCTCCTGGAGCATGGTCTGCATCTGCCGCTGGATTTCCCGGTCGACGTGCTTCTGCTCGTCGAACGACGCAAAATCCTCGTAGAAGTCCAGCCACAGCGCCGCCTGGTCATTGGCCGGGTCGATCACCCGCACCTGGCGCATCGCCTCCGCCGCCTCCCGGAAACGCCGCTCCTTCTGAAGCTGCCGGGCCGTGTTGAACAGTTGCTGCACCTTCTCCCGACGCTGGCGCTCCTGCTCGGCGCGGCGGGCATCGACCTGCCTGGCGATGGCTTCGCGCTGGCGCTGCGCCTCCTCGCGGCTCCAGCGGTCGTACTCGTCGGCCACGGTCTGCTTGAGCTGCTGGGCCGCGGCCCGCGCGGCCTCATATTTGGCCGGCGGCTGCGCGTAGGCCCGGTTGGCCTCAATGACCTGCACGGCGCTCTCGGCCAGTTGCCGGGCCTCGTCGAAGCGCTTCTCGGCCACCGCCTGGAGCGCCTTCTGCTTGGCCTCCTCCATCTTGGCCACCGCCCGCTGCCAGAACAGCTCGTCCTGAAGCCGCATCTCATCCACCAGCGTCTGCCGCGCGGGCGCCGTGGCCGGCGGCGGCTGGCCGGCATCGGGTCTGGCCTGCGGCTCGGGTGCCGGCGGGACCTGCTCCTGCGCCTGCGTCGCGGCCGGCGGCTGCTCCGGGACGGGGCCGCTGGGCCGGGCCGCTTCGGAAAGCTCGAGTTTCTCGGCGATGCGCTGCCGCTGGCGGCGCGCCTCCGCCAGCAGTTCGTCGCGCGCGTACTGATTCTCAAGCACCTGCGCGTACAGGCGATCCGCCGCCTGCCAGCGGCCGTCATCGTAGGCCCGCCTGGCATCGGCCAGGTCCTGTTCCGCCTTCTTGCTGGCCTGGATGGCCTGCGGCAGGATCTTCAGCAGCTCGTCGTAGAGCCTGGTTTCCTGCTCGCTGAGCCGCTCACGATCGACTTCCAGCAGCGCCTCCTGCGCCGCAACGTATTCCTTGGCGTCGAACAGTTGCCGGGCCCGTTCCAGCTTCTCGTCGGCCGCCCCCACCGCCGGCGTCAGAATCAGAACGATCAGCAGCGCCAAGCCGCCGCTCTGTCGGACCGCTTGTTTCATCGCTGAGCTCTCCTGGGGGGACACGCACACCCAGCAGCCGTCGATCATCACAACGTCGATCGGGCCGGCGCGCACTCGCGAGGGCCGCCCATTCTGTAGGCGGAAGTGTAGCGGCGGACCAGCAGCGACGCAAACGGAAAACACACCCGGCGCGACGGCCCCCCGTCCACCGGCGCCGCTAGTCCCCCGCCCCCACCCACAGGCGGCGCCATGCCTCATCCGCCTGGACGCGCCACTCCCCGCCACCCGCCCGCACCGTCGGCACCGGAAACTGACACGCTCCGGCGCGGACAGGCACGATCACATACTCATGCACGTACGCCCGCCCCGGAACCAGACGCGCCACCCGGAAACCCAACCCCTCCAGCCGCTGCTCACGCCGCACGCCGATCTGCTCCAGGTCGTCCCACCCACCGGCGGCCGAGTGGCAGTTGCCGGGCAAGCGCTGCTGCCAGTCTGCCTCCGCCAGCGGCTCGTCCACCGAGACCCGCTCCTGCACCAGCAACAGCTCTCCCGGCGAAAAACGCTCCTGCGGGTCGGCCTCCAGACGCCGCCACTGCGGCCGGCCG
>Ga0209018_1001925_pt1 | contig 15697 bp, 8 predicted proteins | sample YNPBryBLVA2012_FD_185814 | JGI IMG/M metagenome (GOLD analysis project Ga0209018, IMG submission 185814) | Anoxygenic and chlorotrophic microbial mat microbial communities from Yellowstone National Park, USA - YNP Bryant BLVA 2012 (SPAdes)... ...
AACGGGGTTCGCGACAGCCGGTGGGCTCGTCGCGGCGGCGCTGGTCGGGGGTCTGCCGCCGGTGCCGCTCGCGCTTGCCCATACGGTGCGACGGTCGACTTGCCGCCCCTGCGGAGCGCGGCCCGGTGCGCGAAAACTCGCAATCCGGCGGCACACGCGCCGGCCGCTTTGCGATTATCATGGCCCGCGAGGCACGCAGCCGACCGAGGTCGGCCTGCCCTTGCCGCCGCTGTGACAAGCAGTCCAAGCCCGCACTGGCTGCGGCCCGCGTCCGCCCACGGTCGGGACGCGGTGCCGCCGCAGTCCGGGACCGACCGCGTGAAGCGCATGAAGACCGGCGCGACCGGCGAGCACAGCAGCGCGCTGCTCTCTGGTGACGATCCGCGCGCCGCGGCGCTGGTTACGCTGCTGCGCCTGCACTGGTTCATCAGGCTGCGCTGGGTGTTTCTGGTCGCCGCCGGCGCGGCGCTGGCGCTGGAGCGTCTGCTGGTCGGGGGCACGCCGCGACCGCTGGGCGCGCTGGCGGCCGTGCTGGCGGTGCTGGGGGCGGCCAACATCGGCTGGAGCGCGTGGTCGCACGTGCTGTTCCGGCGTCTGGGGGCAGACCAGACGGCCGCTGCCGGTCCGCCGCGGCCGGTGGCTCTGCTGGCCAACGCCCAGGTCGCCGTCGATCTGCTGCTGCTGACGTGCATCCTGCGTTTCAGCGGCGGTGCCGAAAGCCCGATGGCGATGTTCTACCTGTTCCACATGGCGATCGTGGCGCTGCTGCTGCGACGGTGGCAGGCGCTGCTGCAAGGGCTGTGGGCGCTGCTGCTGTATGCCGGTCTGGTCCTGGGCGAGTGGGGCGGATGGGTGGCACCCCATTACGGGTTCCTTCCGGGCCGTGCCCTGGCGCCGCGGGGCGACACGCGCTATGTCGTCGCTACCCTGCTGGTGGTGGCCTGCGGCATCTTCGGCACGCTGTATTTCACGCTGCAAATCGTTCGCCGGCTGGAGCTGCGCGAGCGCATGCTGCGGGAGGCGATCGCCGCCTTGCAGCGCTCGCAACTGGCGATCCAGGACTTGCAGCGGCGGCGCTCGCGGTTCATGCAGACGGCGGCGCACCAGCTCAAGAGCCCACTGGCGGTGATCCAGACGCTGACCGAGCTGATCCGCAGCCGGGTGGTACCACCCGAGGAGATCCCCCGGACGTGCGAGAAGGTGATCCGTCGCTGCCGGGAGGGGATCGCTCAGGTCAGCGAGCTGCTCACGCTGGCGCGGGTGCAGGAGGCGGACCCGGTGCGGCACGGCCGGGCCGAGGCGGACGTGGCGGCGCTGGTAGCCGACCTATGCCAGCGGTACAAGCCGGTGGCCGACGAGAAGCAGATCGAGCTGTCGTGGCACTTGCCGCAGGAGGGGGTGCCGCGCGCACGCGTGGAGCAGCGCGACCTGGGCGATTGCCTGAGCAACCTGATCGAAAACGCGCTCAAGTACACCCCCGGCCCGGGGCGTGTGACGGTGAACGTGGAGGTGCTGGGCCGGGGGACGGACGGCGAGTCGGTCGCGATCAGCGTCAGCGACACGGGGATCGGGATCGCGCCCGACCTGCTGCGCTCCCCGGACGGGGCGCCCGGCCATGAACCGATCTTCGACCCTTTCCGCCGCGGCAACAACGCTCTGGAGGCCGGGATTCCGGGCACGGGGCTGGGGCTGTCGATCGTGCGCGAGGTGGTGGAGCAGGCGGGGGGCCGGATCCGTGTCGCTTCGCGCCTGTGCGAAGGCGCCACGTTCACGGTAGTCTTCCCGACGACGCGAGCGGCGGCGCCGTCTGTGCGCGTGCGCGACACGCGGGCCAGCGAGGTTGTAGTCGGGTCGCGGCCGGTAGCCGGGGCGCCGGCAGCGGGAGAAGATGGCAGGGCATGAAGGGCGTGCGGCGCGGGCCGGTTGGGGTGGAACGGCATTTGCTGCGCCTGACGGCCTGACTGCCATGCCGGTGCGGCGGAGTCGGAACGGGAGTGCGGCACGCGTGGACGAGCCGGCGGCGTGGCGTGGACGGCGAAGCGCGGGGGGGCAGCGGCCGGGCCCGCGCCTGGAAGCGAGCCGGGGCGGGCCGGCCGGCGGGGGTTGACGGGAGAAGTGCTGATGAGCGAACGGCGCATGGTGACCATCGACGGGAACGAGGCGGCGGCATACGTCGCCCATCGTCTCAGCGAAGTGATCGCGATTTACCCCATCACCCCTTCTTCGCCCATGGGCGAGTGGGCCGACGAATGGTCGGCCCGCGGACAGCCCAACATCTGGGGCACGGTGCCGGAGGTGGTCGAGATGCAGAGCGAAGGGGGGGCGTGCGCGGCGGTGCACGGCGCGGCGCTGACCGGGGCGCTGACCACCACCTTCACCGCCTCTCAGGGCCTGCTGCTGATGATTCCGACGATGTTCAAGATGGCCGGCGAGCTGACGCCGACCGTCTTTCACGTCTCGGCCCGCACCGTGGCGACGCACGCGTTGAGCATCTTCGGCGACCACAGCGACGTGATGGCGGTGCGCGCGACGGGTTTTGCGCTGCTGGCGGCCGGTTCGATTCAGGAAATCATGGACCTGGCGCTGGTGGCGCACGCATCGACGCTGGAGTCGCGCGTGCCGTTTCTGCATTTCTTCGACGGTTTCCGCAGCTCGCACGAGGTGAACAAGATCGAGCAGCTCAGCGTGGAAGACCTGCGGGCGGTGGTCAGCGCCGAGGCCATCCGGGCCCATCGCGCGCGGGCGCTGACGCCCGATCGGCCCGTGCTGAAAGGCTCGGCCCAGAACCCGGATGTGTTCTTCCAGGCCCGGGAAACGGTCAACCCCTATTACGCCCGCACGCCGCAGATCGTGCAGAGCGTGATGGAGCGTTTCGCCCGGGTCGTGGGACGGGAGTATCACCTGTTCGACTACGTCGGGGCGCCGGATGCGGAGCGCGTGGCGGTGATGATGGGCTCCGGCGCCGAGGCCATGCACGAGACGGTGGAGTACCTGGCGCGGCGCGGCGAGAAGGTCGGGCTGCTCAAGGTCCGGCTGTACCGGCCCTTCTCGGTCGCGCACTTCGTGGGCGCGCTGCCCAGGAGCGTCCGGGCCATCGCCGTGCTGGACCGGACGAAGGAGCCCGGCGCCCCCGGGGAACCGCTGTACCAGGACGTGATCACGGCCCTGAGCGAGGCGCAGGCGGACGGGCGCCTGGAGTTTCCGCTGCCGCTGGTCGTGGGCGGGCGCTACGGGCTGTCCAGCAAGGATTTCACGCCGGCGATGGCCAAGGCGGTGCTGGACAACCTGAAGCAGACGCCGCCGAAGAACCACTTCACGGTGGGCATCCGGGACGACGTGTCGCACACCAGCCTGGAGTGGGATCCGGAGTTCACCACCGAGGGCGACGACGTGGTGCGCTGCATGTTCTTCGGGCTGGGAGCCGACGGCACGGTCGGGGCGAACAAGAACTCGATCAAGATCATCGGCGAGGACACCGGCAACTACGCCCAGGGGTACTTCGTCTACGACTCCAAGAAGGCCGGGTCGATCACCGTGTCGCACCTGCGCTTCGGACCGCGCCAGATCCGCTCGACATACCTGATCGACCGGGCCAACTTCATCGGCTGCCACGCCTGGACGTTCCTGGAGCGCTACGACATGCTGCGGCACGCGGTGCCCGGCGCCGTGTTCCTGCTCAACGCCCCCTTCCCCAAGGACCAGGTATGGGATCGGCTGCCGGCCAAGGTGCAGCAGCAGATTATCGACAAGCGGCTGCGCTTCTATGTCATCGACGCCTACCAGGTCGCCAGGCAGACCGGCATGGGCGTGCGCATCAACACCATCATGCAGACCTGCTTCTTCGCCATCTCCGGCGTGCTGCCGCGCGAGCAGGCGATCGCGGCGATCAAGGAGGCGATCAAGAAGACCTACGGCAGCAAGGGCGAAGACGTGGTGCGGAAGAACTGGGCGGCGGTGGATCAGACGCTGGCGAACCTGCACGAGATCCAGGTGCCGGGGCGCGTGACCAGCACGATCCAGATGCCGCCGGTGGTTTCGCCCGAGGCGCCGCAGTTCGTGCGCGAGGTGCTGGGGGCGATGATCGCCGGCCGGGGCGACGAGCTGCCGGTCAGCGCCCTGCCGTGCGACGGCACGTTCCCCACCCACACCAGCCGCTGGGAGAAACGGAACATCGCGCTGGAGATACCGGTGTGGGACCCGGTCACCTGCACGCAGTGCGGCAAGTGCGCCCTGGTCTGTCCGCACGCGGCGATCCGGCTGAAGGTTTACGACCCCCGGCATCTGGCCCACGCCCCGCCGACGTTCAAGCACGCCAGGTACATCGGCAAGGAGTTCCCGGGCTGGGTGACGACGGTGCAGGTGGCGCCGGAGGATTGCACAGGCTGCGGCGTGTGCGTCGAGGCCTGCCCGGCCAAGAACAAGCAGGAGACGCGGCTGAAGGCGATCAACATGCAGTTCCAGCCGCCGCTGCGTGAGGCGGAGCGCGAGAATTACAAGTTCTTCCTCGATCTACCGGAGGCCGACCGGACGAAGCTGCGGATCAACACGGTCAAAGGCTCGCAGTTCCTCCAGCCGCTGTTCGAGTACTCCGGGGCCTGCGCCGGCTGCGGCGAGACCCCGTACTACAAGCTGCTGACGCAGCTTTTCGGCGATCGGGCGGTGATCTCGAACGCGACCGGGTGCTCGTCGATCTACGGGGGGAATCTGCCGACGGCGCCGTGGGCGCAGAACCGCGAGGGGCGCGGGCCGGCCTGGTGCAACTCGCTGTTCGAGGACAACGCCGAGTTCGGCTTCGGGTACCGGCTGACGATCGACAAGCACGCGGCCTTTGCCCGCGAGCTGCTGAGCAGGCTGGCGGGGCAGGTCGGGGCGGAGCTGGCCGACAGCGTGCTGAACGCGGTGCAGACGACCGAGGCGGAGATCAACGCCCAGCGGGCGCGGATCGCCGAGCTGAAGCGCCGCCTGGAAGCGCTCGACGCGCCGGAGGCCCGGCAGTTGCTGGACGTGGTCGACATGCTGGTGCGCAAGAGCGTGTGGATCGTCGGGGGCGACGGGTGGGCCTACGACATCGGTTACGGCGGACTGGATCACGTGCTGGCCAGCGGGCGCAACGTGAACGTGCTGGTGCTGGACACCGAGGTGTACTCGAACACCGGCGGGCAGTGTTCCAAGAGCACGCCCAAAGGGGCCGTCGCCAAGTTCGCCGCCGGCGGCAAGCCGCAGGGCAAGAAGAACCTGGCGCTGATGGCGATGGTGTACGGGAACGTGTATGTGGCCCAGGTGGCGATGGGGGCCAACGATGCCCAGACGGTGCGCGCCTTCATCGAGGCCGACGCCTACGATGGACCGTCGCTGATCATCGCCTACAGCCACTGCATCGCGCATGGGATCAACATGCGCAAGGGCATGGAGACGCAGGCCCAGGCGGTAGCCAGCGGCCACTTTCCGCTGTTCCGCTACAATCCGGCCCTGGCGCGCGAGGGCAAGAACCCGCTCATCCTCGATTCCCAGCCGCCGTCGATCCCCTTCGAGGAGTTCGCCTACAACCAGACGCGCTTCAAGATGCTGACCAAGAGCCGCCCCGAGGCCGCCCGGCGCTTCCTCCAGGAGTCACAGGCCGAGGCCAAGGCCCGCTGGCGCTTCTACGAAAACCTGGCCGAGGCGTATGCGGCGGCGGCGGCCGCGGGCGACGGAAAGGGCCAGACCAGAAACGAGGACTGAGCCCTGCGAGCGGAGTTCCACGCGCACGCTGCGATGCGCATTGCGGCCGGCGGCGGGCTGAGCGCCCGGCAGCCAATTGCGCCGACCGCGTTGTCCACACTGCCAGAAGGGACCGGTTGCCATGGACCTGACCACGACCTACATGGGGCTGAAGCTGAAGAACCCGCTGGTGCCCTCGGCCAGTCCGCTGACGGCCGACCTGGACTCGATCCGCCGGCTCGCGGACGCCGGAGCGGCCGCCATCGTGCTGCACTCGCTGTTCGAGGAGCAGATCACGCATGAGGCGGCCGAGCTCGACCATCACCTGACGGCCGGAACCGAGAGCTTTGCCGAGTCGCTCAGCTACTTCCCGCAGGCGCAGGAGTTCCGCCTGGGGCCGGTGGAGTACCTGGAGCACATCGCGCGGGCCAAGCAGGCGGTGGATATACCGGTGATCGCCAGCCTGAACGGGACGACGGTCGGCGGCTGGACCGAGCACGCCCGGCTGATGCAGCAGGCGGGCGCCGACGCGCTGGAGCTGAACGTCTATTACATCGCGACCAGTCCGGACCTGACCGCCCAGCAGGTCGAGGACCGCTACGTCGAGGTCCTCCAGGCCGTCAAGGCTCAGGTGACCATCCCCGTGGCCATCAAGCTCAGCCCGTTTTTCAGCGCCACAGCGGCCATGGCCCGGCGACTGGACCGGGCCGGGGCCGACGCCCTGGTGCTGTTCAACCGCTTCTACCAGCCCGACATCGACCTGGACCGGCTGGAGGTCGTACCGAACCTGGTGTTGAGCACCTCTCACGAGATGCGTCTGCCGCTGCGCTGGATCGCGATCCTGTACGGTCGGGTCGGGGCGTCGCTGGCGGCGACGACCGGCGTGGCCAGCGGCCGGGACGTAATCAAGCTGGTGATGGCCGGCGCGGACGTGACGCAGGTGTGCTCGGTCCTGCTGCGCCGCGGCATCGGGGAGCTGAGCGTCATGCTCGGCGACATGCAGGCCTGGATGCGCGAGCACGAATACGAGTCGCTGACGCAGATGAAGGGCAGCATGAGCCAGAAGTCGGTCGCCGACCCCGCCGCCTTCGAGCGCGCCAACTACATGAAGACGCTCAACAGCTACGTCTGAAGTCGGCGGCCAGAGCCTTCCAGAAGAAGCGGGCTGCACCCGGCGCGCAGACGCCGCGCGGGCTGAAGCCCGCGACGCTGCGCTCCGGTGTAGTGCCCGCGCGCCACTTCCGTGCGTCCCCCCTGGTCGCCAGAATGGCGAACATGTCCGACGGACTGACCGGCCTGGTGATCATTTTCGGGACGGCGCTGGTGGCCGCGTGGCTGATGCGCGCCATCCGCGCACCCGCGATTCTGGGCTTCCTCGTCGCGGGCATCGCCATCGGACCGTCGGGACTGCACCTGATCAGCGCAGAGAAGATTCACTTCTTTGCCGAGCTGGGCCTGGTGCTGCTGCTTTTCACCGTCGGACTGGAGCTTTCGCCCGGCCCGCTGCTGCGGCTGGGCCGCCAACTGCTGACGGCCGCGGCGTTGCAGATGGCGGTCACCGTGCTGCTCACCGCAGGCATGCTGAGTCTTGCGCTGACGATGAGCTGGCCGGCCGCGCTGCTGGCCGGGGCGGCCGTGGCATCGAGCAGCACCGCGATCGTGCTCAAGACGCTCAGCGACCGCGGCGAGACCGACACGCCGGCCGGGGCGGTGGCCACCGGCGTGCTGCTGATTCAGGACGTGGCGATCATCCTGATCCTGATCCTGCTGCCGCTATTCGCCGGGCGCCCAGGCTCGGACTGGCGCGCCACTGTGGGCCGGGCCGCTCTGGCGCTGGGGGCGCTGGTTGCGGTCACGCTCGTCGCCCGCTTCGTGCTGCCCTGGCTGGTCAACCAGGTCTTCCGCCGCGGCGGGCAGGAGCTGATGACGCTGTTTGCCGTGCTGATGGCGCTGGCGGGAGCGTGGTTGGCAGACCTGGCGCACTGGTCGTGGCCGCTGGGCGCGTGCATCGCCGGGCTGCTGCTGGCGCAGACCGACCTGCGCCACCAGCTCTGCGCCGAGATCATGCCCTTCCGCGACGTCTTCAACGCCCTGTTCTTCATGTCGATCGGAATGCTGGTGGACCTGAAGCTGCTCGCGGACCAGGCGGCGGCGCTTTCGCTGGCGATCGTGGCGACGCTGGTGGGCAAGGCGCTGCTGGCGGGCGGGGCGGTGCGGGTGGCCGGCTGGCCGCTGCGACTGGCGCTGGCGACCGGTGTGGGGCTGTGCACGATCAGCGAGTTCGGTTATGTGCTGGTGAAGGAGTCCAGCGAGCTGGGCCTGGTGCCGACGGAGTTTGCAGCGCCGTTCGTCGTCTGGGCCGCCGGGACCATGCTGCTGGGCGCGTTTTTCGTGCCGAGCGCGGGTCCGCTGGCGGCGGCGCTGGCGCAGCGCGTGCAGCGCGAGCGGGCTTTCGAGCAGGCGCGCCGGGGGGATGGGTCGGGGGCGGCGCTTCCCGGTCACGTGATCGTCGTCGGCTACGGCGTCAACGGGCGGAACCTGGCCCGGGTGCTCAAGGCCACGGGCATCCCATACACCGTCATCGAGATGAACCGGGCCAATGCCCAGGTGGCGCGTCAGGACGGCGGCGAGGTGCTGGTCGGCGACGCGACGCGGATGCTCATTCTCGGCAAGGCGGGGCTGGCCACGGCCCGCGCCCTGGTGATCGCGATTGCCGATCAGGAGGCGACGCGCCGGATCGTAGCCCAGGCGCACGCGGCGCGGCCGGACCTGTACATTCTGGCGCGGACGCGCTACGTGGCCGAGCTGGAGCCGCTCTACCGGCTCGGCGCGGCGCAGGTCATCCCCGAGGAGTTCGAAACCTCGCTCGAGATCTTCGCCCACGTGCTCAAGAAGTTCGGCGTTCCCGACAACGTCATCGAGCAGCAGGTCACGCTGGTCCGGGGGGGCCGTTACGCCATGCTGCGCGGACGCCCGACCGACCGGGCGCTGCGGGCCGAGTGGGCGCGCCTGCTGGAGGCGGCGGTAACGCAGACGTTCTTCGTGATGGAGGGCAGCCCCGCGTGCGGGCACACGATCCGCGAGCTGGACTTGCGTGCTCGCACCGGCGTGCTGATCGTCGCCGTAACGCGCGCCGGCAAGCCGACGCCCAGCCCGCCCCCGGACTTCGCGCTGGAGGCCGGCGACGTGCTCGTGCTGGTGGGGACGCACAAGCAGTTGGACGCGGCGAAGGTCGCGCTGGAGCCGGCAGGCACCTGAAAGCGAAAGCCGGCTCGCGGGCCGGACGCCGCCTGCCGACAAGAAGCCGCCTGGGCCGCAAACGCCCGGACGCCTGCGCCGACGGCGGTTTCCGGTGGCACTCCGGTGCCCGTATAATGGGGCGCAGGGAGGGATCAGGCGGGCGTTGAAGCGCGGCGTCCTTGCGCCGCGCGTGCTTCCGGTCGTGCCGCGGACGAGGGGCGGTGTGCCATGCGAGCCATTGGGCTGCTGGTGGTGCTGGCGCTCGGCGGCAGTGTATGCCGCGCCCAGGACGACGCACTCTGGGAAGCCAGGAAGGAGCTGACCGCAGCCAAGGAGAACGTCGAGAAGGTCGTCACGTTCTGCCGCCACTGCAAAGCGTCGGGCAGACTGGAGGAGAAGGAGTGCGGCTGGTGCGACGGCCTCGGGGTGATGCTCAAGTGCGAAGAGAAGATGGTCGAGCACCGGCACGAGCTGCAACTGAAGGCCGAGCGGCTGGGCGGCAAGCGCGAGGACTACGCCAGGTACGATCTGGCCAACTGGCTGGAAAAGCTCCAGCGCGACATCGCGCCTGAGACGCTGAAGCTGCTGCCCGAGTACGTGGCCTACCTGAAGACCTATCGCAAGTACGAGGAGACGATCAGACAGGACGAACGCTTCGCCGCGGACGCGGCACTGCTGAAGGAGCGGCTGGAGGCGCTGATCGAGCGGCACGGGCGGCGCGTGACTCAGACGTGCATGCAGTGGCTTTACGACGAGCAGCCGGCCGGGAAGGTCGGGGCGTTCAATCTCTACGGGAAAGTGAAGGACGTGCGGATCGACGGCCGGCAGGCCGGGCTGTTCGAGCTGCGCACGCTGAAGGGGCAGCCGGTGCTGCTGCTGACGGACCAGGCCCGGCAGTGGCCCGGGTTCGTCGTCGGCGAAATCGTCGGCCCGGGCACGTACCGCACCGACGACGGAGAGGAAATCCGCGGGGTGCTGATCCGGGCCTACTGAGCGGCGCGGAGGGCGGTCGCCCGTCGCACCTGTCTCCTGTCATCCAGCCGCGGCCACCGCCCGCAGCGCCGCATCCTCGCGCAGCAGACGCAAGGCCGTCTGGATGTCAGCGCCGAACTCGCGGTCGGCCTCGGCGTGGGGGATGTGGCGGCGGATGATCTCGCGGGCGCGGCGTGGTCCCTGGCCGGGCTGAAGCGGATCGCGGTAGTCCAGCGCCTGGGCCGCGCACATCATCTCGATCGCCAGGACGGTCTCGGCGCGGTCGATGATTTCGTAGAGCTTGAGCGCCGCGGTGCCGCCCATGCTGACGTGATCCTCCTGCCCCAGCGACGTGGGGATCGAGTCGACGCTGGCCGGCGCGGCCAGCACCTTGCACTCGTTCACCAGGGCGGCGGCGGTGTAGTGCGGCAGCATGAAGCCGCTGTTCAGACCGGTGTCGCGCAGCAGCAGCTTGGGCAGACCATCCTCGCCCGCCAGCAGCAGATAGATCCGCCGCTCGGAGATGTTGGCCAGAGCGGTCAGGGCCAGCGCCAGATAGTCGAACGCCAGGGCCAGCGGCGCGCCGTGGAACAGCCCCCCGCTGACGGCCTCGACACGCGCCGGGTCGTCGGCGCCGAAAAGCACCGGGTTGTCCGTGACGCTGTTGATCTCGCGCGTCAGGACATCGCAGCAGTGAGCCAGGGCGTCGCGAAAGCCGCCGTGCACCTGCGGCGCACAGCGCAGCGAGTACGGATCCTGCACCCGTTCGCAGTGCTCATGCGACTTGAGGATTTCGCTGCCGGCCAGATGACGCCGCATGTTGGCCGCCACGACCCCGGCCCCCGGATGCGGACGCAACGCATGCAGGCGCTGGTCGGCCGGGCGGATGCTGCCGCGCAGCCCCTCCAGCGACATGCACAGAATCAGGTCGGCCAGATCCGCCAGCCGCCGGGCGCGGACGGCCACGTGCGCGCCGTAGGCGGCCATGAACTGCGTGCCGTTGATCAGCGCCAGACCCTCCCGGGCCGTCAGCCGCAGCGGCGGCACGCCGTACTCGGCCAGCACCGCCGAGGCCGGGCGCGGCGCACTGGCTCCGACCTGCATCTGGCCGCGACCGAGCAGGGGCAGGAACAGGTGTGCCAGCGGGGCCAGGTCGCCGCTGGCGCCCAGCGAGCCGCGCGTCGGCACGACGGGCAGCAGGTCGTGGTCCAGCCAGGCGGCCAGACGCTGAATCAGCTCCACGCGCACGCCGCTGTGCCCTTGCAGCAGCATGTGCACCTTCAGCAGCAGCATCCAGCGGACGATCTCCGGGGGCGTCGGCGGACCGACGCCGACCGCGTGCGACAGCAGCAGGTTTTCCTGAAGCTGATCGAGCTGGTCGGCGGGGATGCGCCGCTGCTTCAGGTGACCGAAGCCGGTGTTGATGCCGTAGACCGCCTCGCCGCGCGCCACAAGCTGCTCGACCCAGCCGCGGGCGCGGCGTGCGCGCTCCACGGCGGCCGGCGCGAGCACGACCCGCAGCGGCCGGTTCAGGCAGGCATCGAGCACGGTCAGGTCGAGCGGCGACTGGCCGATGGTCAGCGTGCGGGGCGTCATGGCTGCGGCTCCTGCTGCGCGGCCCAGCGCGCGACGGTCCGGGCCGCGTCTTCGATGAACGTCTCCAGCTCCGGCAACCCGGCCTCTTGCAGGCGGCGGTTCACAGCGCTGCGGATTCCCGACCGCAGGCGCACATCGTAATAATGCGCGGGCAGCGCCTCGTTGATCATGTCCACTTCCTCGACCTTCCCGTCTGCCAGCGTCAGACGGTAGACCTGTCCGCCATCCTCCGGCGTGCGGGCACAATAGAAGAACCGAGGGTCGCGCCGCTCGTAGGGCGTTGACTCCGGGATCAGGCTCGGGTGCGGCGTCGGCCCGGGCAGCGCTATGCGGCTCAGGCGTTCGGCACCCAGCTCGAACCGCAGCAGACCCTGGTCGCTCATCAGCATGACGATCGGGGAACCGTCGGCGGCCGGCTCGCCCAGCGCCTGGGCGAAGAACGCCAGCCCCGGACGCCGACCCCCGCCCGCCGCTGACGCCCCCGGCCCCAGCCGATCGGCGATCCACGCCGAGGACCACGCGCGTCCGGTGGCCGTATCAATGAGCAAGTGCGGCCCCCCGCGCAGCGCCACGTGCACCAGACGCGGCGCCTGGGGCAGGGCCTCGATCATGCCGATCTCCGGCAGATCCGGGTCGGCGCAGAACTCGCCATTGGCCTTCAGCTCCGCCCGCAGAAACTCGCCGTTCTCCGCGCCGCCGACTGGGGCGCCGTCGAGCGCGGCCGCCAGGGCACTGAATTGCGGACCGACCCAGCGGTCGAAGGCGGGGATGTCGGCGGTGCGGATGTTCAGCCGCACCAGCTCTTCAGCGCCGCCGGACGCTATCTCCAGCACGCGCCGTCGGCAGTAGACCCATACGCGGCCGCTGCGCTGCTCGCGGCCGACCCAGGGCCAGGTGCGCGGGTTGGGAAACCAGGTGGGCGTGGGCCGCTCCAGCGCGGTCAGCAGGCCGGCCCGGGTGTCGAAGCGCAGCAGCCGCCGGTCCCGCGCCAGAATCAGCCACTGCTGGCCCGTCGACCCCAGGGGCACCGCCAGCAGCAGGCGTCGCAACGCCGCATGCTCTGCCGCCGCCGCCGGGGGTTCGGCCAGGAAGGCGGCGGTATGCCAGAGGGCGGCGGCTTCCGCCCGGTCGCGCAGCGGGAGCAGGGCGCGGCGTGCTTCCAGCGCGCGGCTCTCGCTCAGGTGCAGCAGGGCATCGACGAGGGCTGTCCACAGGTCGCGCTCCTCTCCGGCCGGTGCTGCGGCCAGCCGGCGCCGCGCCGTGCGCAGCACTTCCGCATCGGGCTGGCTCTGCACGTACTCCAGCAGAGCAACGGCACGGGCATAGGGGAGCACGCGCTGGTCGGGGATATGGGGCAGCAGCGCGTGCAGGTCGCGGCGGACGGCCGCCTGGTTGTGCTCCTGCAATGCATAGAGCATCCAGTCGACGTAATCGGTGAGCGCCGGGTGCGTATGCTGGCTGACGCCGAGCAGACCTTTCTCCAGTCGCGGGTCGTCGGGGAACTGGTAGAGGAAGAAGGCCACGCGCGCCGCGGCCTGCGGGTTGCGCGTCAGGACGCGCAGATCGTCGGCGGACGGCGGGTGCAGCAGAATGTCCAGCGCGTCGTCGCCGAAGCCATCCAGCGCCTGTCGGGCATCGCCGGCGAAGAACGGCAGCCAGGCGTCGGTCTCGCAGCGCACCCACTTCTGCGTCCCGCGCCGTGACTGGCGCAGAATGACGCTCCGCGGTTCGATCAGCCGGCAGCACTCCGACAGCAGGTCCAGACCGTGCAACATCCAGGCGGCGACGGCCAGTTGGTTGCCGGCGACGCGGTTGGCCTCCTCGTCGGCCGACAGCGCGCCGCGATACCGCCGCCACCAGTACCCGACCGTCAGATGCAGCGCGTCGACGTAGCGCCCCGCCGGCAGCAGGATGCGCTGCACGCGCAGATCGGGGTCGTTGCGCGTCGCGTAGTATTCCGGCCCGGCCTGCGTGGTGAGCGCCCATTCGAGGTGCAAGGGGGCCTTGCCCGGGCCGCGCAGATCGAGAAACGAGGGACTGTCCCAGTCCGCGCCGCTGGGGCGCACGCTCTCGGCGTGGCGCGCCAGCAGCGCCATCGCTCCGGTCCCGTCGCCGGCCGTATAGGCAATCCGCGCGTGCAGCGGTTCGGAAAGCTCGCTTTCCGGGATCGGCTGCGGCAGGCTGCGGAGCAGCGCGTAGGACTGCTCGGCCAGACCGGTGGCGTAGAGGCGCAGCGCCTGGGCCAGCACCTGGCCCCGCGGCGCCGCGTAATCGGCCAGCTCGACGAGCTGCTGCATCTCCAGCGGGCCGACCTCCCGCGGCCCCTCCGGCCCGCGCACACGCAGCACCGCCCCGCCGCGCGCTTCGCTCAGACGCTGGCGCAGCTCCGACTGGTTCCGCACGCGGCGCGAGCCGACGTGGGTGATGATGGTCCCCGGCTCCAGGTTCAGCTCGGGCGCGGCGCGGACCACGAGCACCGCCCGGTCGGGCGGAACGATGTTGTCCAGGAGGTAGCAGAGGCGGCGGCGGATCTCCGGGTCCGGCTCATCGCTCAGGCGCCGCTCCAGCCAGGAAACGATCTCCGGGCCGCGCGCGAACAGCTCGCGCATGGCCTGCTCACGCCGCTGCCACTCATCGTCGCCAAGCTGACTGATGAGGCGCTCAACGTCCTCGCTCGCCACGCCGGGCTGTGGGGGCGCGGTCTCCTGGGGCCGCACGCCTGCCGCGGCGCCGACCAGCAGGCCGGCACTGCCCAGCGCCAGAGGCCACAGTCGCCGCAATCGCCAGCGCATCTCCGTTTCCGGAACCAGCGCCCCGCGTAGAGTCTACGACGGCGCCGGCGGCTCTTGCCAGCGCCATCGGCGGCGCCGGCGGGTCGCGGTACACTGGCCGCAGCACAGCCCGGCGCGCCGGTCCGTCACCTGGAGCTCAGGGATGAAGCGGGGCATCGTCTCCGTTTTCGGCAGTTCGACCCCGGGGCCGTCCGATCCGCTCTATCAGACGGCCTACGAGCTGGGGCACATGATCGCCACGCTGGGCCTGACGCTGTGCAACGGGGGCTACGGCGGGACGATGGCGGCGGCCGCCCGCGGTGCGGTCGAGGCCGGGGGGCACACCATCGGCGTCACCTGCACGCAGTTCGGGCGCGGCGGGCCGAATCCGTACATCCGGCAGGAAATCCCGACCTTCGACCTGTTTCAGCGGCTGGAGACGCTGTTGCGTCTGGGGCGGGCGTACGTCGTGCTCCCCGGCGGGACGGGTACGCTGGTCGAGCTGGCGCTGGCCTGGGAGCTGCTCAACAAGGGGCTGTTGCGCCGGCAGCGACCGGTGATTGTGCTCGGCGACACCTGGCGTCCGGTGGTGGAGTGCATCCTGCGCGCCCAGCCCGACGCGATGCCCCTGCACCTGGTGCGCAGCGTGGGGGAAGTGCGCGACATTCTGCTGCCGCTGACGCGGCCCGACGACAGCGGAGGCGTGCGCGGCACGGCGGACCGGTAGCGTTGTCCTTTCGTCGGCGAAGCTGAACGGCCAGGACCGGCCGCACCCGTGCCGCCTGCGGGGGGCTGACGGTTCTGCGCGTGTCGGCTCCCGAAGCGCAGGCCTGTCCGCCGTTGCGATCGCAGGTGCGCCGGCGCTGTCCCGCTGCCCGCAACTTGACCGGCTTTGATTGCGGCTTGTACGATGGCCGCGCGAGTTTCAGTTTTGGCCGCGGGTCGGGCGCGCTGTGTGTCGGGGGTGTGCTGCGGCCCGACGGGCGCGAAACCTGGTCACGATGATCGTAGACTGCCACACCCAGACCTGGGACGCCAGCGCCACGCGGGGCGCCGTGACGGCACTGGCCGACGAGTCGCTGCCGGCTGACCCGACACATCATCTGGCGGCGATCGATCCGGTGGACCGGGCCATCGTGCTGGCCTTCAAGAGCAACTACCTGGGGGCCGAAATCTCCAACCGCTACGTGGCCGAGTACGTGCGGCGCTATTCATCCAAGCTGATCGGCTTCGCGGGCATCGATCCGACGGACCCCCACTGGCGCGACGAGCTGGCGCTGGCGCAGGAAGAGCTGGGGCTGAAGGGCGTCAGCATCTCCCCCGCCTTGCAGAACTTCCACCCCGCAGACACCCGCGCCATGCAGTTGTACGCCGCCTGCCTGCGCCGCCGCATGCCGGTCATGTTCGAGCAGAATCTG
>Ga0209018_1001928_pt1 | contig 15684 bp, 12 predicted proteins | sample YNPBryBLVA2012_FD_185814 | JGI IMG/M metagenome (GOLD analysis project Ga0209018, IMG submission 185814) | Anoxygenic and chlorotrophic microbial mat microbial communities from Yellowstone National Park, USA - YNP Bryant BLVA 2012 (SPAdes)... ...
GACGAATGGGGCTGCGTCTGGCAGCGGACGGAGGTCTCCAACACCGGACAGGTGGTCGAGCACCCGCTGCGCGACCTGGCGGCGCTGAAGGACTATCAGTGGCCGGACCCGGACCAGCCGGCCCGCTACCGCGACTTCGAGCAGCAGCTCGCCGGCGCCGGCGACCGCTTCGTCATGTTCTGCTTCGGACACGGCATCTGGGAGCGGCTGCACATGCTTCACGGGATGACGGAGACGCTGATGGACTTCTACCGGCATCCCCGGGAAATGCACGAGCTGATCGAGCGCATCCTCGATCACCACCTGCGCGTCTTCCGCAACTGCGTGAAGATCGCCGCAAACGCCCGGCTGCAAAGCGGTCCGGCAGGAAAGACCGGTGCACCCGCCGGCATGCACGCCGCCGCCATGGCCGACGACTGGGGTCTCCAGGACCGGGCGTTTCTCAGCGTCAAGCTCTTCAGGGAGTTCTTCAAGCCGCGCTACAAGCGCTGGTTCGATGAGATCAAGGCCGCAGGGCTGCACGCCTGGATGCACTCCTGCGGGAAGATCAACGACATTCTCGAAGAGCTGATCGACTGCGGCCTGGAGGTCATCAACGCCCAGCAGCCGACCGTCGTCGGCATCGACGAGTTCAGCCGGCGCTTCCGCGGCCGCGTCTGCTTCGAATCCATCGTCGACACGCAGTCCACGCTCCCGCGCGGCACCTACGACGAAATCCGTGCCCAGGCCCACGAACTGCTCGAAAAATGGGGCACGCCCCGCGGCGGCTTCATCGCCAGCGACTACAACGACGCCGAGGCGATCGGCGTGACGCTCGACCGCCGCCGCGTGATGTTCGAGGCCTTCGCCGAGAAAGGCGGCTACCCGGACTATAAGGCCATCCTGGCGCGGACCAGCACGGGGCTGGTGGGGCACTCCTACGGCCGTGCGGCGAAAACCTAGGGGCCGGTCTCCATGCCGACGTTCGATTCGGCGCCGGTCCGCGCCCGACGGCGGCGCGCCCAGCGCCCGCCTGCGCGTCATGAGCGCGCTCCTTGCGCAGACTTCACGCGGAGCTTGCGCGCGGCAGTTGCGGGCCGGCGCAGCCGCCGCTACAGTCGCCGCCCACAGGCGAACACGGCCAGGAGGTGACTCGGCATGCGGTTGCAGGCGGCGATTGTCGGAGTATTGGCGCTGCTGGGCAGCGGCGGACGGGCTTCGGGAGCAGCCGGCGAAACGGCGGTCGGCGTCGTCTTCCATGACGCCAACAGCAACGGCAGACGTGATGCCGGCGAGCCCGGGCTGCCCGGCGTGCGCGTCTCAAACGGCCGGCAGGTGGTGCAAACGGACGAAAGCGGTCGCTATCAGTTGCCGGTGGACGACGACACGATCCTGTTCGTCATCAAGCCGCGCGGCTGGATGACGCCGGTCGACGAGTTGAATCTGCCCCGCTTCTACTACATCCACAAGCCGCGCGGTTCACCGGCCTTGAAGTACCCGGGCGTGCCGCCCACGGGCCCGCTGCCGGGGTCCGTCGATTTCGCGCTGCGGCCGCAGGAAGAGCCGGAGTGCTTCCGCGTGCTCTTCCTGGGCGACACGCAGCCGGCCTCGATCGACGACGTCAATCATCTGGCCCACGACATCGTGGAGCCGCTGATCGGGACCGACGCCGCCTTCGGCTTCACGCTGGGGGACGTCGTGAGCGACAGGCTGGAGCTGCACGACCCGGTCAATCGCGTCATCGCGCACATCGGCGTCCCGTGGTACAACGTCCTGGGCAACCACGACATGGACTACGCGGCGGCGGACGATCGGCATTCCGACGACAACTGGGAGCTGACGTACGGTCCGGCGTATTACTCGTTCGACTACGGCCCGGTGCATTTCATCGTGCTGGACGACGTGGTGTGGTACGGCCCGACGGAGGACAAGAAGGGGTACTACCGGGCCGGACTGGGCGACAAGCAACTGGAGTTCGTCCGCAACGACCTGGCGCTGCTGCCGGCGGACCAGCTCGTCGTGCTCACCATGCACATCCCGATCGAGCAGATCCAGGAGCGCAAGGAGCTGCTGTCGCTTCTGGCGCAGCACCCGCACACGCTGTCGTTCTCAGCGCACACGCACATCACCGAGCACCTGTTCCTCGATTCGCGCTACGACTGGCCCGGCACGCGACCGCATCATCACATCAACGCCGTCACCGCCTGCGGAAGCTGGTGGACCGGAGCTCCTGACGAGCTCGGCGTGCCGCACACGACGATGGCCGATGGCGCGCCGAACGGCTGGCTGATGGTGACCTTCGAGGGCACGCGGTATTCGGTCGAGTTCTTCCCCGCCCGCCGGCCTGCGGACTGGCAGATGGCGATCTACGCGCCGGACTCCGTGCCCGCGGACCAGGCGGGGACGACGGAAGTGCTGGTCAACGTCTTCGCCGGCTCGGAGCGCTCGCAGGTCGAGATGCGGGTGGCCGGCGGTCCGTGGGTCGAACTGAAGCGCGAGCCGCGCGAAGACCCGTATTACGCGGCGCTAAAGCGGGCCGAAGAAGGCGAACGCCCGCCGCCGGGAAAGAAACTCCCGAAGATCATCAAGTCGCCGCATATGTGGGTCGGAATGCTGCCGGCCGGGCTGCGGCCGGGGACGTACCTGATCGAAGCCCGCACGACGGACATGTTCGGGCACGTCTACTGCGGCCGGCGGCTGATCCGCGTCGAGTGAGCCGCCGCACGCGGTCTGGAGCCGGTCGCCCGGGCGGCGAGGACACCGGGGCGCATAAGAAACCCCGGCCGCGGTGGCCGGGGTTGCTGGATTCCTGCTTCCTGTCCGCCCGTCGCCCGCGGGGGCGACGGCCGCCGCTACTTCTGTACGACTCTGACGTTGACCGCTTTGGACCCCTTCTGGCCCTGGGTCAGATCGAACTCGACCTTCTGGCCCTCCTTGAGCGTTCGAAAGCCCTCGGCCTTGATTTCCGACTGGTGCACGAACACGTCCTGCCCGTCGTCGGAAGAGATGAAACCGTAACCCTTGGCGTCATTGAACCACTTGACCGTACCGCGTGCCATACTGCGAGCCTCGACACAAAAAAAGAGCCGCGTCGCCGGGATCTGCTGAAAACAGGCGTTTCTACACGGGCAGACCCGGTAAAAACGACGGGGCTTTGACTATAGCATCGCCCGCTTCGGCCCGTGCGTCAAGGGCCTTTTTCCCGACGCGCAATGAATACCGACTCTCCCGCGCCCGCCCTGCGGCCCCACGCGGCCATGCCCGCCGGGCGCCGCGGGCCAACCCGCGGCGCGGGCAGCCTACGGCACATAACCCTGCCGGGCCAGCGCGCCGAGAACATCCGGCGGCCGGAAGCCGGGCCCTTTCAGTATCTTTCCGCCCGCGTCCTTGCCGCCGTCCTTGGACATGTTGCTGCGGTGCACCTCGGCAAAGACGGGTTCCAGATCGACGCCCATCTCGATGGCGGCGCCGTAGGTGACGACCAGGATGTCCGCCAGGGCGTCCACCATCTCGACGAAATCGCCTTTGTCGCAGGCCTCAAGAAACTCGGCGGCTTCGCTGCAAATCAGCCGCGCCCGCCGCAGGCGGTCTTTCACGTCGATCTGCGCTGGTCGCTCGCGGATTGGAGCGCCATACTTGCGGTGAAACTCCCGGACCATGCACTGCTCGGGGCTCATGCCCTGCCTCTCGTAGTCCCCCACGCCAACGGCGCGCGGGGTCACTCCGCGCCGCGGGCATTATACGGCGGACCGCCGGCACGCGACGGGGCCTGTCGGCAAGGCTGGGCCACGTGTCCGGCGTGCCCGTCGCGCCTCTGCGGCGTCGCCGGGCGCACATCGCGGCCGTCTGACGGCGCGGCATTCACAGCCCGGGCAGCGGGCGGTTGCGCCGGGGGCGCGGCGGGCGTGAGACAGGACTGCGGGCCGAAGGATGGGGCAGTCGGCGCGCGGTTGTCGTCCGGGGCAGGGACCGGCTCGCAGGGCGCGCGTTGACCGTTGGTGCGCAGCAGTCGAACGCGGTCCACCGCTACGCAGCGCGTGCCGTCGAATTCGCAACTGGACCACATCCAGTCGCTGCCCCACTCGACGGGGGGCTCGATGATCTGGAGGACGGCGTGCGTTGCCCGCGAGCGGACCTGCAACGTGCGGCCCGACCGCAGGATGTAATAGTCGCCGTCCGCAGCAAGCGCATGTGTCACGCAGTCCTGATTCATGAGCCGTCCCTTTGCCAACAGTATTCGACGGCGACGGGCCGCTATTCCATTCAAAAACGCACCCGTTTTTCCCGACCGGCGTGCGCGGGCCGGCATCGCAGACGCGCCGCAGCGGGCGCGGCCCCCGCCGCGCGGCGGCTCGGCGCACGGCTGACGCTCAGTTGCGTTGCGTGTGAGCGCGCCTGCTGAAGACGCGGACGCGCCGCGCGGTGAACGGCGTCGGCCGGCCTCTCACGGCTTATACACGCGGCGGCGCTGATCGGCGCAGAATGGGCGGATAGCGGCGGCCGGTCACTGGTCGGCGAGCGCGGCGCAGATCTTGCCGACGATGAGCAGCGCGACCGGCGTTCCAAGCAGGCTGCCCATGATGGCCATCAGCAGGCCGACGGGGGCCAGGCTGGGGTGGAAGGCGGCCGCGACCACCGGCGCGGAGGCCGTCCCGCCGATGTTCGCCATCGAGGCGGTCGCTCCCAGGAACAGCGGGGCGCGCAGCAGGCGCATGCCGGCGCTCAGCACCACGACATGCACCGCGATCCAGATCGCGCCGAGCACGAAGAGCCACGCGTCTGCGGCGTGGATGTTGCGCAGGTCCGCCCGCGCGCCGAAGGTGGTGAGCAGCAGATACAGGCCGAAGTAGCCGATCGGCGTCGCGCCGGCGTCATCGATGTTGCGGGCGCGCGTCAGCGACAGGAGCACGCTGACGGCGGTCAGCAGCAGGATGCCCCAGCCGAAGCCGCTGAGCACCTGGCTGAGCCTGATCGTCGCCCACACGCCGCCGGCCGCCTCGCGCCGCTCCACCCACTGGCCGACGTGCTCGCCGGCCCACAGGCACGACTGGCTGACGGCCAGCCCCAGGGCGATCATCAGGGCGAAATCGAGCAGGGCGATCGGGCGGGCGCGTTCGGCCCGGCGTCTGGACAGGCGTGCGCTCAGATCGCTGACGATGCGGCTGTCGGCGCGCAACGCGGCGTCTACCCTGTCCTGGAAGCCGCTCAGGGCGACCAGCACGCCCAGCCAGGTGTACGCGCACACCGTGTCCACGACGATCAGCTTGCCGATCAGCAGCGGGTCCGCCGCGAGGCTCTCGGCCACCGCCACCATGTTCGGGCTGCCGCCGATCCAGGAGCCGGACAGGGCGGCGACGCCTTTCCAGGCACCCGCGGGGAGCTGGTGTCGCAGCAGAGCGAAGGCCAGGCTGGCGCCGGCGACGATGCCGGCAGTGCCGATAAGCATCATGGCGACGGCCTTCGGCCCCAGGCGGACGATGGAGCGCGTCTCGCAGGGGACCAGCAGCAGCACGAGCACCAGCGGCAGGACGATCTGCCCCATGAACGGGCTGTAGAGCTCCGACGCACTGGGGATGATGCCCAGCGACGAGCAGATCATGGGCACGAAGTAAGTCCAGATCAGCGGCGGAAAGTAGCGGAAGAACGGCTGGAGCGGCTTCCACCCGGCCAACGCGAAGATCAGCGCCACCAGTGTCGCCAGGAAGGCCAGCAGCGCCGGCGGCTGGACAAACAGCGGCGTGTCGAACGGCGGCATGGCGGCGACGAGCGTCAAGGCCCGACCATTTCAACGGCACGCCGGCCCGCCGTCGAGTACTCACAGGCCGGGCGCCGCGCGACGGGGCAAAAAGGCTGCGGCGATCTGCTACAATGCGGGCAGGCGGCGCGCGATTGTCGCCCCTGAAGCGGGCTCCAAGACGCGCCGCGGAGGCCGGATCCGGAAGCCCGGCGCTATCGGTACCCGTGCGAGAGCTGGCATGGTGGGCTGGCGGTGGCAGATGCGGCTGGTGACGCGTACCCCGCTCCGCCCAGGCTGCGCCGTCTATGTGGCGCTGGCCCTGGCGGCCAGTGCGGTCTGCGCTGCGGATGACTCGCCCTGGCTGTACGGCATTCACTGGTACGGCGAGGCGGCGGGCAGCAGCGTCGAGGAGATGACCGGCGGGAAGGGCATCTGGTCGCTGGAGATCGTCGAGACCGACAGCGACGTGTGGTGGAGCGCCGCGTGGCAGCGTCAGCAGCGCTTCCTGGACATGGTGGCGCGCGGGCACACGCTCATCGTCCGCATCGAGCGGAACTGGGGCGAGACAGTCCCCTACCCCGAGCACCTGGCCGAGTACCTGGCCGACGTGCAGGCCGCCGCCCAGACGCTGGCCGACGTGTGTCACATCTGGCAGATCGGCAACGAGATGAACCTGTACGGCGAGTGGGGCGGCAATGTTCTGACCCCGGCGGCGTACGTGGACATGTACCGCCAGATCCGGGCGGCGATCCGCGCTGTACCCAGTCCTCTCGGACAGCAGATCGTGCTGTTGGGCCCGGTCTCGCCCGGGGACGCGATTCCCGGCATTCGGCACACGGAGGGCAACGATTATCTGGGGCAGATGTGCGATCTGCTGGCGCCGGACGATGTGGACGGCTTCGCGCTCCACGCCTATGCCGCCCCGTGGTATGACGCGGCGACGGCGCGGGCGGAGCTTCAGGCCGGCTACATGAGTCAGCTCGCGGTGCTCGACAGCAAGGGCTTTGCCGCCAGGCCGGTGCATATCACCGAGTGGAACCGCCGGGTCGAGCCGATCGACGACTACAATGAGTCGCAGAGCGCGCAGTTCCTGCGCGGCGCATTTGCCGACCTGCACGCCTGGAACCAGCGGCCCGGCGGACACGCCGTCGGCAGCGCCTGCTGGTTCATCTATGCCTACGACAGCGGCGCGTGGGCCAACTACTCGATCGAGTACCTCCACGAAATCGGCCCGCGCGGGCCGGACAGCGACCTCTGGGACGCGTTCCAGTACGCCTGCACGCTCGACCTGCCAACAACCCAGCCGGCGCCGATCGAACCGGCCACGCAGGCGGGCACGCCCGCGGGCACCAATATCGCCCCGCTGGCGACCGGCGTCTGGACCGACTCGGGCGACGGTCGCCCGGCCATCGATGGCGTCATCTCCTCGACCAGCAAGTGGACCAGCAGCGGCACGCCGCCGCCGCACTGGCTCCAGCTCGATCTGGGGCAGGAGCACCTGGTAACGGGGTTTGTCGTGCGGCATGCCGGCGCGGGCGGCGAGCCGGCCGGCTTCAACACGCGCACGCTGCACCTGGAGACGGCGCCGACGGCGTCGGGTCCGTGGCAGATCGACGCCGTGGTTTTCAACCAGGGGTCGGAGAACGTCACGGCGCGCACGTACCAGGCGCCGCGCCGCCTGCGTCACGTGCGGCTGTTCATCACGGACCCCGGCGTGGACAACTACGCGCGGATCCCGGAGTTCGAGGTGTACACGCCGGCCTTGCCCGGCGACTACGACGGGGACGGCGACGTGGATTTCGTCGATCTGATGCACCTGCTGTTCTGCATGCGCGGGCCGGAGGCGGCGTACGACCCGGGGCATTTCTGCGTGACGGGCGACCTGGACGGAGACCTGGATGTCGATCTGGCGGACTTCGCCCGCATGCAGGCAGCGTGCACCGGCGGCGAGTGATCCGGGCACGGCGCGGCGCCGCCAAAAATGAACGCCGGTCCGCCTTCTCCCGTAGCCGGGCGCGCCTTTGCCTACTAGGATGCCCCCTTGCCGCGCGGGCGGCTGTGTCGCGCGGCCACGACGAAGGTGCGGTCCGCATGAGCGAGTCGGGACTGTCATACGCTGAACTGCACGAAGCCTGGCCGGCGCTCTCGGCCGGCGAGCGCGTCGAAGGCTTCTCGCTGCTGTCGCGTGCGGCGGCCGAGGAGCTGTTTGACACGCTGGACGCCCGCGACCAGCTCGAGCTGATCCTGAACATGCCGTCCAGCGAGCGGCGGCTGTGGCTGCGGCTGCTGGCTCCGGACGACGCCGCAGACGTGATTCAGGCCGCCGACGAAGAGCAGCGCGGCCCGTTGCTGGAGCTGCTGGACGAGCCGACGCGCAAGGAGGTGTCGGCGCTGCTGGCGTACGCGGAGGACGCCGCCGGCGGCCTGATGAACCCGCGCTTCGCCCGGCTGCGGCCGGACATGACCGTGGACGCGGCGATCAGCTATCTGCGGCGGCAGCGGGCCGAACAGGTGGAGACGATCTACTACGCGTACGTGCTGGACAACCAGCAGCACCTGCTGGGCGTGGTGTCGCTGCGCGATCTGGTCACCGCCCCGTCGGACAGGCTGGTCCGCGACGTGATGCGCACGGCGACGGTCACGGTCAGGGAGCAGACCGACCAGGAGGTCGTGAGCCATCTTTTCGCCGAGCACGACCTGGTGGCGGTGCCGGTGGTGGATGAAGAGGGGCGCATGAAGGGCATCGTCACGGTGGACGACATCGTGGACGTGGTCCGCGAAGAGGCCACCGAGGACATGCAGAAGATCGGCGGCACCGCCGCTCTCGACGCGCCGTACCTCCAGGTGAACCTGGCGGAGATGCTCAAGAAGCGCGTCGGCTGGCTGGCGGCATTGCTGGTCGGCGAGTCGCTGGCGGTCACGGCGATGGAACGCTACCAGGGGGCGATCGCCCAGGCGGCCGTCCTGGCCTCGTTCATGCCGCTGATCATCAGCAGTGGCGGCAACTCCGGTTCGCAGGCGGCGACGCTGGTGGTGCGGGCCATGGCCCTTGGGGAGGTGCGGCTGCGCGACTGGTTCCGGGTCATCCGCCGTGAGGTGGCGACCGGTTTGGGGCTGGGCTCGATGCTGGGCGTGATCGCCTTCGGGCTGACGCTGGTCTGGCAGCTCTTCTTCACGCGCGTGCTGCACCAGCCCGGCTTCGGCGAACACTACCTGTTCGTCGGCGTCTGCGTGGCGTGCAGCATCCTGGCAGTGGCGCTGTGGGGCACCTTCGCCGGTTCGATGCTGCCGTTCGTCATGCGTGCCGCCGGGTTCGACCCCGCCAGCGCTTCGGCCCCGCTGATCGCCACGCTGGTGGACGTGACCGGCGTGGTGATCTACTTCAGCATCGCCGGAATCATCCTGCGCGGCACGCTGCTGTGAGGTGCGCGGCCGGGAGGGCGCTTACGGCGTGGCGTCGGCCGGGGTGTTGCGGGCCAACTGGCGCGGCCAGGGCAGGTTGGCGGCGAGTTTGACCCGCAGGTGCAGCAGGGCCGTCTCGAGCTGCGGGTCGCTGTCGGGGGCCTCGAACGGGTCGCTGCGCAGCAGTCGGATGTCCTCCTCCGCGAGCAGGTCCTCCTCCTGGTCCTCCTGCTCCAGGTCGCCCTTGAGCGCTTCCAGCGCCGCCTCGCGCTCCTGCTCGCCCACCGCCTGCTCCGGCTCCTGCTCGTTGTGAATGACGAATGCCTGGGTCTGGCGCTCAAGCATCTTCAGGAATTCTTTGGGCAGGAGCTTGACTTCGCGGTCCGGATCGACGCCCCATCTGTCCGCGTTCGGGCTCTTGTGCGGCGACTGGCCGCTGGGCAGGTAGTACAGCGCCGTGGTCAGCTTCAGCCGGGCCTTGGATGGCGCGCCGCCCAGCCATGACGGACGGCGCAGCCCGAAGACCCGCTGGACGCTGCCCTTGCCGAACGTCCGCTCGCCCAGCACCAGAGCGCGATCGTGGTCGCGCAAGGCGCCGGCCAGAATCTCCGAGGCGCTGGCGCTGTGCTCGTTGACCAGCACCACCAGCGGCAGGTCGGTCAACGGCGCCTGACCGCTCACCTCATGCTGCTCCGGCTCCTCGGCGCGCCCCTGCGTCCGCACCACCAGGCCCTTGCCTATGAACGTGCTGACGGCATCGACCGCCACGTTGAGCAGTCCGCCCGGGTTGTTCCGCAGGTCGAGAATCAGCCCGCGCATGCCCTGCGACCGCGCCGCCGACAGCGCCTCCCGCAGCTCCTTGGTCGAGTCCGGGTTGAAGTTCGTCAGGCGGATGTAGGCCACGCCGGCTTCCGGATCAAGCATGTAGTCCCACGCGCCGTTGCGGCCGCCGTTCACCCGCCCCACGCCGCGCACCGTCGTGAGCCTGATCGGGCGGCGGATCAGCTCGAAGTCGATGGTTTTCCCGGCAGCGGGTCGGAACATGGTGAGCGTGACCTTCGTGCCCTCCGGACCGGTGATCTCGCGTACCGCCTTGTCGGTGGACCAGCCCTGGGTGGAGACGCCGTCGACCTTGATAATCAGGTCCCCGGGCTGGATGCCCTTCTCCAGGGCGGGGGAGTCTTCCAGCGGCGTGACCACCTTGAGGCGGCCGGTCAGGTCGTCGATCCCGAGCTGGATGCCGACGCCGACGAAGTTGCCCACCATCATCTTGTCGAACTCATCGGCATCCGCAGGCCAGACGATGGAAGTGAACTCGTCGAGTTCGCCCAGCGCCCCTTCCATGAACTCCACGATCAGCAGACCTTCGGGCAGCGAGACGCTCTGCCGGCTGGCTTCCCGCACCGCACCGTACAGCGCCCGCAGGTCATCCGCCGTGAACGCCGCGTCCTGACGCACCTTCTGGCGCTGCCGTTCCAGCTCGCCCACGAAATACTCGCGGGCAGTGGCGTCCGCCAGGCCGTCGAAATCGCTGGCGGCGTCCACGCCCTCGTACAGCCTGGTGGTCGTGCACAGGGCGACGAGGTTGTCCAGTGCGCCCTCGGCCATCTTCCGGAAGTCGGGCTCCTGGTAGTACGCCTCCGCAATCCGGTCCAGCGCGTTCTTCAGCAACTCGTAGCTGACGTCCGCGATGCGCCGCTGCACGTCCTCGTGCTTCCTGTAGACGAACTCCAGGCGCGCGTGCCGCGCCGCGCGCTTGCGCAGCGACCTGATCTCCTCGTCGTCCTCGTTCAGCCGCTCCAGCAGCAGGTAGAAGGCGTGCGCCTTGCCCCAGCGCTGACTGTTGGCGAAGTGCTCCGCCGCCGCCAGGGCCTGCGGCCGCAGACGCTGTACCAGCGGCGAGACCGCGAAGGCCGCGCTGTCGGCGGCATAGGCGGCGGCCTGAGCGGCGAAGCTCAGCGCCAGGTAGACCTTGCGGCGCGCCAGATCGGCATCCCCCTGCGCGCCGGCCTGCTCGGCCGCCTCCAGCGTCTCGGTCGCCTGCTGCACATTCCAGTCGAAGGTCCGCTGACGCAGCTCCTCCCGCGAGCTGACGACCTGCTGATAGGAGTCAAGCCAGGTGCGGAGCTGGGCGGCCTGCTCCGGCGGGGCGTCGCCCTCCAGGGCACGCGCCAGCGACGCGCGCCCGGCGTCATAGTCGCCGCGCAGAATCGCCGCATACGTCGCCTTCAGCGAGTCGTCGGCCCGGACCGCGACAGCAGCAGCGAGCAGGGCGCAGGCCAGGAACCAGTTCCGACCGCGGGGAAGCCTCATGTCCTCGTCCCTCGTTTCTTGCGCCGAGGCCGGTGCCGCTGAGCCGGCCCGTAAGTGCCCGGCGTCGTCCCCTTCCCAAGTCTTCCAATTATATGACGCGGCTGCGCGGCCGCACATGTCACAGAGCGGCCCGGCGACCGCAGCTTCCGGCTCGACCGACACCTAAGCGGACAGCACGGCCGCGCTTAGCGCACCCGATCTTCTACCCGGCAACCCCGGCGCCAGTTGCCAGTCCGCGAAAAACGCGCATGATGCTGGGCATGCCAGCCGCTGTCCGAGAAGCGTGCGCGTCCGGCCGCAGACCGCGGCCGCGCGCTGTGCAGCGCGTGCTGGGCATCGACCCCGGCCTGCAACGTACGGGCTACGCAATCGTTGCCACGCGCGACGGCGCGCCTGAGTACCGACTGATAGAAGCCGGTGTCATCCGCCTGAATCCGCGTCATGCGCTGGAGCAGCGGCTGGTCGATCTCCAGCGCTGCCTCGACGAGCTGATCGGCACCCATCGGCCGCAGGTCCTCGTCTGCGAACAGCTTTACGCCCACTACAAGCACCCGCGGACGGCGGTCATCATGGGCCACGGGCGCGGCGTCATTCTGGCCCTGGCCGCGCGGCGCGGGCTGGCGATCGTCAGCGTCGGGGCCACACACGTCAAGAAGCAGCTCACCGGCAGCGGGCGGGCGTCCAAAGGACAGATCCAGCGGGCGATCGCCGCCGCCCTGCACCTGCCGCGCCTCCCGGAACCCCCCGACGTGGCCGACGCGCTGGCGGTCGCGTTGTGCGGTCTGCGGATGCAGGCAGCGGAGCGGCGGGCAGCGCCGGGGGCGAAAGGAGGCCGGCGGTGATCTGTCGGCTGACCGGGCGGGTGGTCAGTGTGGACGAGCAGGCGGCCGTCATCGAGGTCGGCGGTCTGTGCTACGAGGTGCTCGTCCCGGCCTCGTCGGTGGCCGACCTCCAGCGGCTGGTGGGCAACGACGTGACGCTGTTCACGATTCAGTTCCTGGAAGGCAACCCGGCCGGCGCTCACTTCCTGCCGCGCCTGATCGGGTTTCTCAGCGAGACCGAGCGCGCCTTCTATAACGCGTTCACCAGGGTCAAGGGCATCAGCATGCGGAAGGCGCTGCGGGCCATGGCGGTGCCGGCGCATCAGCTCGCGGCGGCGATCGAGAGCGGCGACGAGCGGATGCTGGCGACGCTGCCCGAGATCGGCAAGCGGACCGCAGCGCAGATCGTCACCGACCTGCGCGGCAAGCTGGAGCGCTTCCTGACCCCGGCGGCCGCCCCGCTGCCCATGCGCGAGATGACCGACGCCCAGAAGATCGCGCTGGAGATTCTCGTTCAATGGGGCGATAAGCGCGCCGATGCGCAACGCTGGATCGCGGCGGCGGTGGAGGCCGACCCGGAGCTGACCAGACCCGAGGACATCGTCCGCGCCGCTTACCGGGTCAAGCACGGCGCGGCGTAATCTCGCGGCCGCCCGTGCTTGCGGGCGAAGACGAAAGCTGGAAGTGATCGCATCGGCACCCTCCGCGCGGAACTCCTGGCGGGTGAATTGTACCGCACGCGCGAGGCATCATGCAGGCCTGACCTGCGGGCGGCGCCCGGCCTCTGCGACGCGCCCCTTTTACGCGCCCGGCGTCCGGGACTACTCTTAGATGACCATGGCCATCGAGCGCGTCTTCACACAGCCCGGACCCGACGAGGAGCACTACCTGAACTCGTTGCGGCCGCGGACGCTCGCCGAGTGCATCGGGCAGGAGCAGGTCCGTCGGCAATTGCAGATCGCGCTGGAGGCCGCCAAGGCCCGCCGCGAGCCGCTGGAGCACATCCTGCTCGACGGCCCGCCGGGACTGGGGAAGACCACGCTGGCCCACGTCATCGCCAATGAGATGCACGCCACCATCCGCGTCACCAGCGGGCCGGCCATCACCCGCCAGGGCGACCTGATGATGCTCCTGACGCAGATGGAGACCGGCGACATCCTGTTCATCGACGAGGTGCATCGGCTGGCCCGCGTGGTCGAGGAGTTCCTCTACCCGGCCATGGAGGACTTCCGCGTCGACTACACGACCGAGACCGGGATCGGCGGCCGCACCATCAACTTCGCCCTCAAACGCTTCACCATGATCGGCGCGACGACACGGGCGGGCATGCTGACGGCGGCGCTGCGCGGCCGCTTCGGCCACCTGTTCCACCTCGACTACTACTCGCCCGCCGAGCTGACCCAGATCGTGGCACGCAGCGCCAGACTGCTGGGCGTCAAGGCCGACGCCGCGGCGCTGGAACGCCTGGCCTCACGCGCGCGCGGCACGCCGCGGATCGCCAACCGGCTGCTGCGGCGCGTGCGCGACTATGCGCAGGTGCGCGGCGACGGGCGGCTGACGCCGCAGGTCGTCGATGCCACCATGGAGATCTTGCAGGTCGACGAGCTGGGCCTGGACGCGCTCGACCGCGCTTATCTGCACGCGCTGATCCGGCACTATGACGGCGGACCGGCCGGGATCGAGGCCATCGCCGCTTCCATGGGCCACGAGCGCGACACGCTGGAGGATGTGGTCGAGCCGTACCTGCTTCAGCTCGGCTTCGTCATCCGCACGCCGCGCGGTCGCGTCGCCCGGCCGGCCGCATACGCGCACCTGGGGCTGAGCGCGCCGCAGCGCGCCGCGCAGGAGCCGACGCTGTTCGAGTAGCGGCGCGGGCAGCCCGGGTCCCACGCCCGATCACCCGGCGACGGCCGCCCGGCCTTCGCTGCCCACCCTACAGCGACCAGCCGGCGCGATACTCGCGGTGCAGCCACACGTTCGCCTCGGGCATGTTGGTGATCTTCATGGCCAGCGGATCGAACTCGATGCGGCGCTGGGCGCGGATCGCCACGTTGCCCAGCAGCACGGTCTCCGTCAGCGGGCCGGCGTAGTCGAAGTTCGAGCCCGCCGGCGGCCCGCCCTTGCAGGCCGCGATCCACTCCTTGTGATGTCCGATCGAGCGCGGCAGGCGCTGCGGCGGGCGCTGGTAGGCCTGCATCTGCGACTCGGGGATGATGCGCAGCCCGTCGGCGCCGTGCGCGTTGCAGATGATCTTCCCCTTGTCGCCGATGAACAGCAGGCCGCCGAAGATGCTCCCCATCTTCAGCTCCGGCGCCAGCTCGTCCGGGCGCTCCGGCATCAGCCCGCCGTCGTACCAGGTGACCTTGAGCGGCGGTCGTGCGCCGCGTGCCGGGAAGCGGAAGTAGATGAGCGAAGCCCGGGGGTAGGTCTCGTTGTTGAACTCCTTGTTCCAGTTCAATCCCTCGCGTACGAAGGTCGAGAAGCTGGCCTCGACGCTGGTGGGATAGCTCAGGTCGAACGCGTAGAACACCGGATCGAGGATGTGACAACCCATGTCGCCCATCGCTCCGGTCCCGAAATCCCACCAGCCGCGCCACGTGTGCGGCAGATACGCCGGGTGATACGGGCGCTCGGGCGCCGGGCCCAGCCACAGGTCCCAGTCGAGCGTCTCGGGTACGGGCGGCGTGTCCTTGGGGCGGTCGATGCCCTGCGGCCAGACGGCGTGGGGCGTCCAGGCCTGCACCTCGCGGACGGTGCCGATCGCCCCGTCGTCGAGCCACTCCTTCAGCAGGCGCATGGTTTCGGCGGCATGCCCGTGGTTGCCCATCTGCGTGGCCACGCCGGCGGCACGCGCCGCCTCGGTCAGTTGCCGCACTTCGTAGATCGAGTGCGCCAGCGGCTTCTCGACGTAGACGTGCTTGCCGAGCTTGATGGCCGTCATGGCGGCGACGGCGTGCGTGTGGTCAGGCGTGGCGACGACGACGGCGTCGATGTTCTTCTCCTTTTCGAGCATGACGCGGAAATCGCGATAGCGGCGGGCGTCGGGGTAGCGCTTGAACGTTTCGGCGGCGTGCTTCCAGTCCACGTCGCACAGGGCGACGATGTTTTCGCTCTCCAGGCAACGCAGGTCAGCGGCTCCCTGCCCGCCGACGCCGATCCCCGCGATGTTCAGCGTTTCGCTGGGAGCCTGATAGCCCCGGCCGCCGAGCACCCGCCGCGGCAGAATCGTGAAGGCCCCCACCACGCCAGCGGCTCCACTCATGAACTGTCTGCGATTGATCGTCGGCATGGTTCATCTCCTTCGCAACACACTCCCCGGCGGCGCGGTCCGCTGCGCCGCAGAACTGGCGGCATCGGCGCCGCGTCCGGCGACGATCATAGGTCGGCGGCCGGAAGCCCACAATCGCCGTGCCGGCGCGGCTCGGATTCCCC
>Ga0209018_1001931_pt1 | contig 15672 bp, 9 predicted proteins | sample YNPBryBLVA2012_FD_185814 | JGI IMG/M metagenome (GOLD analysis project Ga0209018, IMG submission 185814) | Anoxygenic and chlorotrophic microbial mat microbial communities from Yellowstone National Park, USA - YNP Bryant BLVA 2012 (SPAdes)... ...
CCAATCTACCAACCTACCAACCTACCAATCTACCAACCTACCAACCTACCAATCTACCAACCTACCAACCCACCAACCCACCAACCATGTCGCCATCATCGGCAGCGGGCCTTCGGGGTTGGCAGCAGCCTGTTACCTGGCCCTGAACGGCATCCGGGTGACGGTCTTCGAGGCCCGGGACCGCCCCGGCGGGATGCTTGCCCTCGCCCCAGCCTTCCGGCTCCCGGAGGCGGTAGTTCAGGCGGACATCGAGCGCATCCGCGCTCTGGGCGTGGACATCCGCCTCTCCCAGCCAATCACCGTCCCGCCAGAGCGTCTGCTGGAACAGGGCTTCGACGCCGTCTACGTCGCCTCGGGGGCGCAGCGAAGCGCCCGATTGGGCATCGAGGGAGAAGACGGCAGGGGAGTCTACCCGGCGCTGGAGTTCCTCGATCGGGTCAGCCGGGGAGAAGATGTGGAGTTGGGCCGGCATGTGCTGGTGATCGGCGGCGGAAACTCAGCGATGGACGCCGCGCGCACGGCGCGGCGGCTGACCGGGGGAATGGTCACCGTTGTCTACCGGCGCACACTCCGGGAGATGCCCGCCACCGAGGAGGAGATCGAGGGACTGCTGGCCGAAGGGGTCGCCGTAGAAGAGTTGGCCTCGCCTGCCCGCATCCTCTTGGAGGACGGTCGGGTCGCGGCCCTGGAGTGTGTCCGCAACCGGCTCGGCGAACCAGATGCCAGCGGACGGCGGCGCCCGGAACCCATCCCCGACAGCCATTTCCGGCTGGAAGCCGACGCCATCATCGTCGCCATCGGCCAGCAGGCCGATATCGCCTTCCTGGACGGCAGCCGTGTCTCCCTGCAGCGGGATGGAGCCATCGCGGTAGACCCGGAGACCGGCGGCACGAGCGCCGCGCGGGTCTACGCTGGCGGCGATGCGGTGCGCGGGCCGGACACGATCATCGCGGCCTGTGCCGACGGCCGCCGCGCCGCCGCAGCGATCTGCCGTCAACTGGGCCTGCCGTTCGACCGGCCGGTGATCGAGCAGCCCCGGCTCTCACCAGAGGAGATCCTGGAGGTGAAACGAGCACGGGCGCGCAAGTCGGCGCAGAATCGGCCAGCCATGCTCCCACCAGCAGCGCGGCACGGCTTCGACCTGATCGAGGCCACCCTGGACGAGTCGGCAGCGCTGGACGAAGCAACCCGCTGCCTGCAATGCTCGGCCGTGTGCGAAAAGTGTGTCGAGGTCTGCCCCAACCGCGCCAACCTGAGTTACGCCGTCCCGCCCACCCACTGGGCTGTGCCCCGGCTGGCCTGCCGCAACGGACGGCTGGAGGTCGTCGGCACAGACGAGTTCCACATCGAGCAGACGCGACAGATCCTCCACCTGGACGACTTCTGCAACGAGTGCGGAAACTGCGCCACCTTCTGCGTCCATCAGGGCCGGCCCTACACCGACAAGCCCCGCCTCTTCCTGCGCCGGGAGGAGTTCGAGCGGGAAGCAGACAACGCTTTCCACCTTGAGGGACAGAGGACGCTCTGCCGGCGAGAGGGCGGCTCCGAGTCGCGCCTGACGATGGCGAATGACCGCCTGCACTTCGAGGACGCGTGGGTTAGCACCACCTTCTCACCCGACTTTCGCCTTCAGTCCGCCAGCCTGAAACAGGAGTTCCAGGGCGAGCACTCTCTGGTCAGTGCGGCGGAGATGGCCGTGATCCTGCGCGGGGTGCGTACCTCCCTGCCCTTCCTGCCTTAGCGCGACTCCAGTCGCCAGGCGCCAGATAGCCGAGCAATTATCCTGTATGAACAAACAACCCAACTCCCGCTACTGCTTCATCTGCGGCGTGCAGAACCCCATCGGACTGCATATCGCCTTCTACAATGACCGGCAGAACAACCAGGTGCGGGCGGAGGTCACCGTCCCTGAGCCCTACCAGAGCTACCCTGGTGTCGTCCACGGCGGCATCGTTGCCGCCATACTGGACGAAGTCTCTGGGCGAGCGGTGATGCTGGACACGTCCGATGAGAATCTGATGGTCACGCTCCGCCTGACCATTCACTACCGCCGCCCGACTCCGGTTGGCGTGCCACTGACCGCCGTGGGCTGGGTAGAACGGCTCAGCGGCGTGGGCGCGCGGGTGGCCGGTCAGATTCGCCTTCCCGACGGCACCGTCACCGCCGAGTGCGAGGCCGTGCTGGCCAGAGCACCGGAGGAGTTCCGCACAGGATGGGAGGAGGAGAAGCCTTTCTGGAAGGTGTACGAGTAGGCTTGCGCCCTACGTGCCCACCCTCCCGCGGGTTTGGGTGCGACGCGAGACGCTTCGCCCCTACGGAAGGCACGACGCATCCACTTCAGCGATGACGGCGTGATCGGCAACAGGCGTTCCGGTGGCATCCACTACCGGTAGACGCTCCATCGTCGCCAGCAGGTACCAGCCCACAATGACCTGGTAGCGGCCCGGCGGCGCGTCGGGGGCCAGGCGGACACTGTACGTATCCACGATCTCTTCCCCCACGCCCCACCCCGAGGTCGGTCTTGTCCCCTGCACCGGCCACGAGTCGGCCTGGCCGTACAGCCGGCCATCCGGCCCCACTACCTGCACCGTGACGGTGTAATCCTCGCCCAGGGAACGCAACGCGCGCCAGCGCAGCATCACCGGCAGCACACCCCCAGGGCACACCCGCTCCCCGCCTGCTTCCGCCGTCAGCAACAGGATGCGCCCGTCGAAATTCGCCAACCCCTCCACGCGCGGCAGCACGCGTACCGTCCCCAACTCACATCCGACCTGTGCCGGGGCCAGCCAGCCGCAGCGCGCCGGACGCCCCTCCAGGCTCACCCACAAGCGATAGTCGCCCGGCGCGAGCGGCGCCGTGATCACGTGATGACTGCGCACCGCCCCTGCCGTCAGCCAGAAGTTGCCCGCCACTACCCTCGCCCCGTCCGGCGCTGCCCACTCGAGACGGCCCCGCTCCGCCTCTCCCAGCCCCGCCCACGAGAGGTCCACCACCACCGACCTGGCCGCCACGGCTTCCAGGGGCAGGTCGTAGCCGGTGAGCCAGATGTCGTCGAAGGCCAGCGCTGCCGCATGGGAGAGCGGAACCAGAGCGGCGGGGGCGTCAATGCCGACCGTCGTCAGGGGTACCCACACAGGTGTTTCAGCCTCCCCGAAGCAGGGGAACAACCCGACCTCGAGGCGGTACTCCCCCGCAGCCACCCACGGCGGGGGGGCCAGCAAGTGGGCATCGGGCACCACCGCGCCAACAGGCCAGGCGTTAGTGGGGTAGTTATCATCCACCGGGCGCAGGCCGGCGGAGGTCCACACGGCCCGGCCGTCCGCCCCCACAAGCCGCAGGCGCACCACGCGGTCCTCTTGCGGTCGGCGCACCGCCCGCCAGTACAACGTCAGGCGTTGGCCCGCTTCGCCTTCCCGCAGGTCGAAACCGACCAGTTCCACCCCATCCCCCAAGCCCGCGCCCACGGGGGACACACCATCCGGCAGCGCCGTGAGTGGGGTCAGGCCCACCTCCACCAGCGGCCCCAACGAGCGCAGGGCATACCCCTCCAGTCCGGGCAGGTAGCGGGCCAGATAGACGGTCTGACCGGCCGCCAGACGCGTGGTCAGTTCCTCGCGGTAGCCGGCCTCGTCGAAACGGAGCACCAGGTCCAGGTCGGGGCGCAGCCCTTCCACCTGTTGCAGGTAGTAGAGCGGCGGGAACTTCTCGCTGTCGGCCAGGATCGCCGCACCAGGGGCAATGGCCTGACTGAGCGCATCCCGCCCCCAGGCATCGTCGGCGCGCGCCTGGTCTGTGGAAAGCAGCGGGCCGGTGAGCCACATCTGGCTGAGGGGCAGGAGCGCGACCAGGGCCACGGCTGGCGGCAGAAGCACAGCCGCCCGACGTCGCAGAAGGTCCAGCGCGGCGGAAAGCCCCACCCCCAGCCAGAAAAACACGACCACGTGGGCAGGGATGAGGAAAGCGGAGTAGTCAGGGTCGGCCACATAGAAAGAGAGCGCGAACCAGACCCAGGCGGCGAGCGCCAATGCGCTGCCCAGGGCCAGTGGCCAGCGCCGTCGGACCAGCACCGCCAGCCCGACCAGCGCCAGCGCCAGCCCCCCCCACCCCACCTGCTGTCGCAGGCGCAGCAGGACCCCGCCCCAGCGGGCGGGGTCGTTGAGGAAAGCGAGCGGATGCAGCGCGCCAGCGGACTCAGCGTTGGTGACATAGGCCCACCAGCGGGCCAGGGACATCGTCTCGCCACCATTGACCGTCGGCCAGCGCAGCGGGATGTAGAGGTACAGGGCCAGTCCCGCAGCGAAAAACAACGTCGTCAGCGCCAGGCTCCGCCACGTGGGACGCGGGCGCCCAACCAGGCAGGGGATAAGCAAGAAGCCCAATGCGCCCAGGGTGAGATGCGACGCCATCCCCAGACCCGTCAGCAGGCCCAGGAGGGGAAGCGCGCGCTCGATCGGGAGGCGGCCCGTCGCCCAGCGCGCGCCCACCCACAGCGCCAGCACTACCAACAGCCCGTTCAGGGCGTAGACCTCCGCCTCCACCGCGCGCGGCCAGAGCGCTGGAGAGAAGGCCAGCAGCAAAGCGGGGATAGCAGAGGCTACCGAGACCCCTTCTGTATGCCACTGGCGCAGAGCCAGGTACAGCACCCCCGCCGCCAACGCGGCGCAGACGGCGGCGCTGAGGTTGACCCGCCAGGCCACGGTGCTGAAGGGCAGCAGGGAGAAAGCCTTGCCGATGAGGATGTAAAGCGGGTAGCCGCTGGGATGAGCGATCCCCAGGCGAGGAGCCACGACCTGGAACTCGAAGGTGTCGGCCCGCCCCACCCACGGCGCGATGTCCGGCAGGTACACGGCCAGGGCCAGCCCAATCAGGAGCAGGGAAGCGAACCGGGCAGGGAGGGGACGGCGCAGGTGCATCCGCATGGTCAGGGCCAGCCCGCCGACGAGCAACACCGGCCCGCGCCACGCGTTCACATCGCCCACGGCCAGGTCCGCCAGGGGCAGCAGCAACGGCGTCAACCGCGAGAGGGTCGTAAGGGCGCTCTCTCCCCGGCGCAGGCTCCACAGTCCGGCAGCAGCGGCGGAGAGGAGCACGACCAGCCAGGTTCCTGACCAGTCCAGGAAGAAGGGGGATCGCGCCGTCAGCGCCAGCGTGCGTGCCAATCCCAGGCCCCACGCCGCGCCTTCCAGGGCGGCTCCCAGCAGGAGGAGGAAACGTTTCCAGAGCGTCATCTGGACGCCCCTACTCACGATCCTGGAAGTACCATTCGAGGATGTCCTGCGCCACAGGCACAGCCACCGAGGAGCCTTCACCGCCGTTGTAGATGAAGACGATCAGGGCAATCTCCGGAGCCTCGACCGGGGCGAAGGCCATGAACCAGGCGTGCGTCGGCTGGGCCAGCCCCTCGGCGCAGATGCCCATTTCCCGCGCGATATCGTCGCAGAACTGCGCCGTGCCAGTCTTGCCGGCGATGCGCACTCCCGGCACCTGCGCTCCCGTGGCCGTGCCATAGGCCACCGCACCCTCCAGGCCCTGCTGGATCAGCGTCCAATAGGTGGGAGAGATGGGCAGCGTGCGGATGATCTCCGGTCGGAAGGCTCGAACGACATTGCCGTCAGCATCGGTGATGTGATGGACGATCTGTGGGCGGTAAAGTGTCCCGCCGTTGGCCGTCGCGGCCATGATGTTGAGCATCTGTAGCGGCGTGACCTGCAGAAAGCCCTGGCCGATGGCGAAGTTGTAGGTATCGCCAGTGGACCAGTTCTCCCCGTAGTTCAGACGCTTCCAGGTGGGGTCGGGCACCAGACCCGGCACTTCCTGCGGCAACTCGATCCCCGTGAGCGAACCCAGGCCAAAAAGGCGCGCGTAAGCGGCCAGCCGTTCCGGTCCCAGCCCCTCGAAGCCAGTCTCCTCGAAGCCGCCGCCGACTTCGTAGAAGAAGATGTCACAGGAGTTCGCCAGTCCACCCACGACATCCAGCCAGCCGTGACCCGCGCGTCGCCAGCAGTAGAAGCGGTGCGCCCGACCCGGGTCGTTGGGGTAGTAGCGGTCGGGGATGACGATAGTGCCCGGGCACTGGATACGCGTGTCCTCGGTCAACACCCCTTCCTGAAGTGCGGCAGCGGCAGGGACGATCTTGAAGATCGAGCCGGGCGGCAGGTAGTCAGCGATGGCGTGATTGACCAGCGGGCGGTGAGGATTGTCCAACAGCCGCTGATAGGCCGCAGCCGAGATGCCCTCAGCGAAGAGGTTGTTGTCGTAAGTAGGCAGGCTGACCATCGCCAGCACCTCGCCGGTGCGCGGGTCCATCGCGATGACCACGCCGCGGGGGGAATTGACCCGCTCCATCCCACGAACGAGCGCCTCTTCTGCTACTCGCTGCAACTCCAGGTCCAGGGTCAGATGGATGCTGTGGCCGGCCACCGGGGGGACTTCCTCGCCCAGCACGCGGATCACCCGCCCCAGCACATCCTCTTCCTGGTAGCGCTCCCCGGCCACACCCCGCAGTTCCTCTTCGAAGGCATACTCGATCCCGTCATAGCCGATCTGGTCGGAGGATGGGTCGTACCCAGCGGCGATGTAGGCGTCCTCCTCCCCCTCCGGGATGGCCCCCAGGTAGCCGACGATCTGCGACACCAGGGCACCATAGGGGTACTGGCGACGGGGCAACACCTCCACCTGCACGCCAGGCAGCGTCAACCCCTCTTCGGCGATGATCAGAGCCGTGTCACGCTCCACCTGTCTGGCGATGGGCAAAGACTCATAGGGGGCAGCCTCTTCCACCAACGCGCGGATCTCGGTGTAGGAGCGGTTGAGGAGCGTCGCCAGACGCTGCAACACGCGTGCGTACTCCTGTTCGTCCTCAGGAAGCAGGGCGGGGATGACGACCACCTGAAAGGCCGGAGCGTTGCGCACCAGCGGCTCCCCGTCCCGACTGTAGATCAGGCCCCGCGGGGCCGGCAATCGGACCAGGCGCGCCCGCTGCTGCTCCGAGCGGCTCGCCCAGTACTGCGCCTCGACCACCTGCAGGCGGTACAGGCGCGAGGCGAGAAGGCCTAGCCCCCCCAGGAGCAACACCGCCAACACAACCAGCCGCGGGGACTGCATGAGGAGCCGGACGATCCGCGCCAGGCCACGCACCGGCGCCGGGCCAGCAGGCTCCAGCGGCGGGCGAGCAGAAGCGTCATCGGGAACGATATCGAGGTTGTCGTACATCAAAGACCAGTCCTTCCGGACGGGTACGGCGGTCAAGCCAACGCAGCACCCAGTGGGCAAAGGGCGCAAGGACACCATTCAGCACCGCCGACGGAGCGGCGATCGCGGCCAGGCTGTGGGCCCATGCCACCGGATGACCTGCCCAGGTCAGCACGAGCAGAAGGAGGACGTGAAACAGAAAGCAGAGGCCCAGGCCAAGCAGGAGCGATTGGAAAGCCGCCGAACCCAACTCCCGCCCCCACTGTCGGCCGGCCAGAAAAGCCACCACGACATAAGCCAGGGTCAACCCACCCATCGGCCCGCCCGAGAACAGGTCCAGCACCAGTCCGCCGATGAAAGCCCAGACCACTCCCTCCGCCGAGCCGCGCAGCAGCGCCCAACACACCACGGCCAGGAAAAGCAAATCCGGCCGCGCTCCCAGCAGCGAGACCCGGCTGAGGAGCACATCCTGGAGCAGGGCGAACGCTGTCACCAGAGGGATGGTGATGTAGAGGCTGAGCATGGTCACCTACGGCTGCACGCCGGTCTCAGGCCCCTCTTCCACCAGCGGCTGGAAGGAGGTGATGACCAGCAACAGGCCAACCCGACGGTAATCCACCGCCGGGCGGATGGCCGCCTCCTGGAAGAGCGCCACGTCCTGCCGGTAGACCTCGGCCACCTGACCGATAACCAGCCCACGCGGCAGGCCGCCGCCCAGGCCAGAGGTGAGCACCACGTCACCCACCTCCAACGGCTCGTCCTGGGGGATGTAGAGCATGCGCAGGGAGCCATCGGGCTGCCCGGCGACGACGCCGGTCGCCTGGGACTGCTGGAGCATCGCCGCCACATCGCTGGCGGTGTCGCTGAGCAGCTGCACTTTGGCCGTATGCGGGCCAACCTCCGCCACCCGTCCCACCAGCACCGCTCCGCCGGCCACCACCGGCATCCCCACTGCCACTCCCTCTTCTGCGCCGGCGTTGATCGTGAAGTAGCGCAGGTACGGGTTCGGCTCCTGACCGATCACCTCGCCACAGGGGGCCTGCGCACAGGCCTCCCGCCCCACCACATCCGCGCCCATGAAAGTCCAGGTGGGATTCGTCGCCGCGAAGCCCAGAAGGTCACGCAGCTGCGTCACCTCCGCCTCGAACGTCTGCAGGCGGATGTTCTCGACAGAGAGCGCGTCCACCTGGTCCTGCAGTTGCTGCACCTGGGCTTCCAGTTCGCGCACCTGGCGAGCGGTATGGAACAGGCCGCCAGCCCTGTCCACCAGCGTGGACGTGAACCGCTGCAGGGGGGCAAAGACCAGTTGCAGGCCGTTCTCCACCGAACGGAGAGCCTGTGTCTCGTGCAACACCAGGAGAGTGAGAGTGAGGAGGAACAGGAGGAGTGGCAACCAGGAACGCCAGAACGCGCTTCTCACCGGGCTCCTTGCAGACAGAGGCGCCGTGGACTACGCCAGCGCGATCAGAGCGACTCGGCTGCCCTGCGCACACGCCGGTCGGGGCTGACCAGCACACGCCGGAGCAGGTCGAGTTCGTCCAGCACTTTGCCCGCGCCCCGCGCCACGCAGGTCATCGAGTCCTGCGCCACCCAGGCGCGCATGTTGGTCTCTGCGGAGACCCGTTCGGCCAGGCCCTTCAGCAATGAGCCGCCACCGGCCAGGCAGATACCGATCTCCATCAGGTCGGCGACCAGTTCAGGCGGGGTGTTATCCAGGGTTTCTTTGACCATGCTCAGGATCATGCCGACCGAATTAGAGAGCGCCTCACGGATCTCGATGCTGCTGACCTCCACCTCTTCCGGCAGGCCTGTGACCACATTGCGCCCACGCAGGATCATCGTCCGCTCCTCGCGCAGCGGGTAAGCCGAGCCGATGCTGATCTTCACCCGCTCTGCCATCCGCTCCCCGATCAGCAGGTTGTATTTCTGGCGCATGTACTGCATGATGTCCTCGTCCATCTCATCGCCAGCGACGCGCAGGGAGCGGCTGACCACGATCCCGCCCAGGCAGAAGACGCCCACTTCGGTGGTGCCGCCGCCGATGTCCACCACCATACTGCCGCGGGCTTCCATGACCGGCAGGCCGGCGCCGATGGCCGCCGCCATCGGCTCCTCGATCAGGAAGGCCATCCGCGCACCAGCAGCCAGCGTCGCGTCGTAGACCGCGCGCTTCTCCACCTCGGTTACCCCGCTGGGGATGCCAACGACGACCCGCGGCCGCGGGAAGGGGACGAAGGAGTGCCGATGGGCCTGCTTGATGAAGTAGTCCAGCATTGCCTGCGTCACCTCGAACTCCGAGATGACGCCATCACGCAGCGGGCGGATGGCGACGATGTTCGCCGGGGTCCGCCCGACCATCTCCTTCGCCTCCGCCCCGACGGCCAAAACCCTCTTGGTGCCCCGTTCGATGGCGACCCAAGAGGGCTCGTTGATGACCACCCCCTTCCCCCGCACGTAGACGAGGGTGTTGGCAGTGCCCAGGTCAATGCCGATGTCAAGCGAAAAGAGGCCCAGAAGGGCATCTATCGGATTTAGCACAGGCGACTCCTCATCTCAAGCAGTCGTAAACGACGACATTATACCACAAATCGGAGAGGAGAGGAATTACGAAAGGAGCGCCAGGAACTCCGCCAGCACAATCGCTGTGGCACCCCACACTTTGTGCTCGCCAACCGCGTAGAAGGGAACGTGCAAGGGAAACTCACGCCACGACCAATCTTCCTCCTGACGGGTCGCGGGGTCGAGCAGGGTGGTCAACGACACCTCCAGCAAGCCGGCAACCTCCAGCGGGTCTGGATGAAACTCTGGCCGCTGGGGCATGTAGGCGACAAAAGGGTGGATGACATTCTGGCTCGGCGGGACATAGAGCGGCGTGAGCGGCCCCAGTACTTCCAACCCCTCGACAGTAACGCCAATCTCCTCCTGAGCCTCCCGCAGCGCCGTCTCCAGGAGAGAGAGGTCTCCCTCCTCGGCGCCGCCCCCCGGAAAGGAGATCTGACCGCCATGGTGATTCAGGCCGGAAGCGCGCAGGGTGAGCAGGATGTGCAATTCCCCTTCAAGCGGGTAGAGGAGCAGGAGCACCGCTGCCTGGCGAGGTTGGATGTCGGGAGGAGGCTGGAAGGGACGAGGACTGGGGGCCATCGTCACCTGCGCCGTCAACCCCGGCAGGGGGCGCTTCATAGCAGCACGGACTTGCTCAATGGTGATTGGCCTGAGAAAGCCTGAGGCTGTGATCACAGCGGCCTTGCCTCTCGCCAGTTCGCCCGGCAGGCTTCAGGGTTCTTCGGCAGGCTCCTTGAAATTGATGAACCACGAGAAGGCAAAACTGATCACCATCAGCGCCGGAGGAACGACGGTCATCAGGAAACGGGCGGCGGCATCTGGTTGGGGCCCAGGATTCTCACCGCTTTGAAAACCATATAGCCGGGAGACGAGGAGATAGGCCGCACCTGTGAACAGCGAGTTCAGCCGGTTCATGAAACCCAGAGCGTTGGCAATGATGCCCTCCCGCCGCAGATGGTGCTTCTGGGTGTCCTCGTCTATGATCCTGGCACCGATCAAATCCATCGTGGTGATCACTCCTGCAAAGCCGAAGCCAACGAAGGCTGAAAAGATGACCGCTGACATCAACGAGCGGGCGAAATAGAGCGGGACAAAGGTCACCGCCAGGGTAATCAGGGCCGCCCGCCAGATCGGCATCAGACTGAAACTCTTCACCAGCCATGCCCAGACAGCGACGCAGCCGATGGCAATGATCAGGACCGCCGCTAGCAGGAGGGTGGACTGTCCGCTGGAAAGCCCGAGAGCATACGTGACAAAGAATGGCACAGTGGCCAATACCAGCGACATGGCCGCACTGTAGAAGGCGTTGGCGAACCCCGCGATCCAGAACTTTCCATTGGTCACCAGGTCCCTGATTGCCTTCCACAGCCCAGGCCTTGCCTCCTCGGGCTCGGGGGCCCCTTCCCGGCATGTGAAGGTCATATACAGGATGACCCCACCGCCCAACAAGCCGTACAGGATAGCAGTCAGGCCATATCCAAGCATATCCGTCACCATGGGGGTCAGCGCGATGCTGATGATCATGGCCACCAGTTGGAAGGCCTGCCGCATGGCGTTGGTCTTTGCGCGAAGGGAATCGTTCGGGAACAGTTCCGGGAACAGCGCCGCGTAATTCGCGTTGATGACCGAGTCCAGCGTACCTGTAAGAACGTAGAAAAGCAGGCAATACGCAAAAACCGCATTCCCTGACAGGAAAGCCGGCAGGTTATAGAAGGCGACAAAGCAGAGGATCAACAGCGGCGTCCCAATCGTCAGCCAGGGTCGCCGGCGCCCCCAGGGTGTACGCGTGCGGTCGGAAAGGAAACCATAGATAGGGTTATCGAGCGCATCAATGAAAGCATAGATCAGCATCATCAATCCCCACTGCGTAGTGGTCACCCCCCGATCGAGCACGTAGAAGGTAAATGCAAAGGTCTTGAGCATGTTGATGGGGATTGACATGCCAAAAAAGCCGATGGCATAGTTGAAGGAAGTCGCACGCGGCTTGTTCATGGGAACCTCCTCAGGCGAAATCTGGTTCACGGCTACGCAAGTTCCAACAGTATAGCACAGCCGCGAAGGAATACAAAGGCCGTTCGCACCGGGTGCTCAAAACCGGTCTGTGACCAGCGTTCGGCGCGGGTCACAGACCCGCCGTGAGCCTTGCCTTCCTGCCCCCCCTCCCTGCTCTGCGGTGTTACCCCTTCGGGCAGATTTCGTGTATAATCCTCTGATGGAATAACTGCCCACTGTCCGGGCCCGCTCTCCCGCCGGGTCCGTACGGTCAGAGAACCTGCGGGAGGGTACAGGATAGCCAGCAGGCAGGTAATCGCCTGATGGAAGGGAGAAGGGTACGAGCAGAATGAAAGCCTCTATGTCTGGTCGAATACACCTGCTGCCGCTGGCCACGCTCACCCTCATCGTCGCTCTGGTAACGGTCCACCCGCTCTCCGCCGACGGCCCGATCCGCGTCGGTATCTATCCCAACGAACCGCTGGTCTTCGTGGATGCAGAGGGACAGCCCGCCGGATTTTACATTGACCTCCTGGAAGCGACAGCCACCGAGGAGGGGTGGACCCTGGAGTACGTGGAGTGCCTCTTCCCCGACTGCCTGACGCTGCTGGAGCAAGGCGACCTCGACCCGATGACCGCCATCGCTTACTCCGAGGAGCGGGACCGGCGCTTTGACTTCAACCAGGAGACAGTGCTGGCCAACTGGGGCCAGGTGTACACGCGCGAAGACGGCCCTCAGTCCATCCCCGACCTGGAAGGTCAGACCATCGCCGTCGTCCAGGATGACATCTACTACACCCGCTTCCGCGACCTCGTCGAGGCCTTCGATATCTCCTGCCAGTTCACCGAGGTGGAGGACTACGGGCCGGTGCTGGAGGAGGTCGCCGCCGGAGAGGTGGACGCCGGACTGGTCGCCCGTCTCTACGGCATGCGCCACGAGAGAGAGTACAACGTCGTACGCAGTCCTATCCTCTGCTGTCCGTCGGAACTCCGTTTCGCCGCCCCGGAGGGGAGAAACGCGGACCTGCTGAACGCCATTGACCGTCACATAGCCTCCTGGAAGGAGAACCCCGACTCGCTCTACTACCGGGCGCTGGACCACTGGTTCGAGGGGGCGATCACCAGGCCAAAGCCGCTGGAGCAGGTGCCCGGGTGGATCATCTGGGCAATCGTGGCGATGGCCGGAGTGGCCATCCTGGCTCTCGCTTTCGACCTGCTCCTGCGCGCGCAGGTGCGGGCGCGGACACGGGAACTACAGGAGGCCGAGGAATCGGTGCGACGTCAGGTTGTTGCCCTGAAGGAGGAACGGGAGCGGCTGGCGCTCCTTCACCGCCTCGGGCAGCACCTTTCCGCCAGCCTGGACGTCCACGAGGTGGCCCAGCGGGCGCTGGATGACATCTGCGCCGTGGTCGGCGCATTGCGAGGGATTATCCTCCTTTGGGATGCGAGCGAACAACACCTCCGACCGGCAGCCGTGTCCGGTTACGACACAGAGTCGCTGGCCTCGCTGGCCAGGCGGTTGCCATTGCTGCTGGACGAGAGCAGCCTGGCTGGCTGGGTGGCTGCCCACCGCAGCCCGGCCATCGTGACGGACGTGACCGACGACCCGCGCTGGAAGCCCGTATCAGGCCTGGATGATTGGGTGTGCTCAGCCCTCAGCGTGCCCCTTGTCAGCCGGGAGGAACTGGTAGGAGTCATGTCGGTCTACAGCGACCGGGAGGGCTCCTTCAACGAGGGCCACCGCGAGATCGCGGAATCGGCTGCGGCGACGGTGGCCGCCGCCGTGCATAATGCCTCCCTCTACGAAGAGGCCCGACAGCGCGCATTGGAGGAAGAGACCCTCCGAGAGGCCGCCCTGGCGTTGAGCACGGTGCGCGACCCGGAAGCAGCGGTGGAGCAGATCCTGGCCGAACTGGAGCGAGTGGTTCCATACGACAGCGCCTCCGTCCAGTGGCTGGAGGGCAACCTCCTGCGCATCGTCGGCGGGCGAGGCTTCGACAACCTGGAGAGCCTGCTGGGTATCACCTTCGACATCACCCGCGACGACAACCCCAACCGCCAGGTCGTGGAGACCCGTGCGCCACTCATCATAGATAATACCCCGGAGGTGTACGCTGGTTTTCGCCAGGAACCCCATGCCCCGGCGGGAATCCGCTCCTGGCTGGGTGTGCCGATGGTCGTGGGGGAACGGCTGATCGGGATGATCGCTCTGGACAAGCGGGAGGCGGGCTTCTACACCGAGGCGCACGCCCGGCTGGCGGAGGGCTTCGCCACCCAAGCCGCTGTCGTCCTGGAGAACGCCCGCCTTTACGAGGCGACACAGAAGCGGGCGCGGCAACTGGCGCTCGTGGCCCAGGTCGCCGGACAGGTCGGCTCGATCCTCGACCCAGAGAGACTCCTGCAGGCGGTGGCGGAGCAGGTCGTCGAGGCCTTCGGCTATGACTATGTGGCGATCATGCTGCTCGATCCAGAGACGGACGAACTGGTGTTCACCGTATGGGCAGGAGCGCTCGCCGCCCGAACCCCGCCAGGCTTCCGACAGAAGGTCGGAGATGGGATGGCCGGTCAGGCCGCCTACCTGGGAGAGACGATCCTGGCTAATGATGTGAGCCAGGAACCGCGCTACATCGCCCCGTTTCTGTACGAGACGCAGTCGGAACTGGATGTGCCTTTGAAACGAGGAGAGCGGGTGATCGGCGTGCTGAACATCCAGAACCGACGGCTCAACGCTTTCGACGCCCAGGACGTGCAGGCCATGGAGGCGCTGGCGGGTCACATCGCCACCGCCATCGAGAACGCCCGTCTGCACGCCCAACTGCAAGCCTATGCGGAGGGGCTGGAACAACGGGTGGAAGAGCGGACCACGGAACTGCGTCGAGAGCAGGAAAGGACCCAGGCCATCCTCGACGCCGCGGGGGAAGGAGTCTTCGTGACAGATGTGGACGGCCGGATCGAGTATATGAACCCGGCCGCAGAGGAAATGACCGGGTATCGCCTGGAAGAGCTACGTGGCCAGCGCCTCTGGGAGCGCGCTGCGGACCAGGAACAGACGGAGCGGATGCGGCCGATGGCCGGGGCGCTGCACAGAGGAGAGGCCTGGCGGGGAGAAGCGCGGCTGCGTCGCAAGGACAACTCTGTCTTCGACGCTGCCCTCATCGTCGCCCCCATCCCCGGCGAGAAGGGGCCTTACGGGTACGTCGGCATCGTCGAAGACATCACCCCGATCCGGGAACTCGAGCGCACGAAGAGCCAGTTCATCACCAACATCTCCCACGAGTTTCGCACCCCGCTCGCTACGGCAAAACTGTACGCGGAACTGGCGCGACGCCAACCCGACCGCCAGGCGAGATCTTTGCACGCCCTGGATGAGGAACTGGATCACCTGACGGCGCTGGTCGAGGACATCCTGGAAGTCGCCCGGATTGACGCCGGCCGGCTCGACCTGCAACCTCGGGTCATCTCATTGAACGACCTGGTCACCTCGGCGGTGGAGCGCCATCAGCCCCTGGCGGAAGAGAAGGGACTGCACATCGAGCGCCATCTGGCAGAGGCGGAACCGGTGGTCAAGGTGGACCCGCAACGGATAGAGCAGGTACTGGACAACCTGCTGGGCAACGCCATACGCTACACCCCATCCGGCGGGCGGATAGCGGTCTCCACCGGGACAACAGAGACAGAAGGACGCCCCTGGGCCACGTTCACCGTGTCCGACACCGGCATCGGCATCCCGGAGGACGAACTCCCCCACATCTTCGAGCGGTTCTTTCGGGGGAAAGAGCCACGCCGGATGCAGGTCTCGGGCACAGGTCTGGGGTTGTCCATCGTGAAGGAGATCGTGGAGAGGCACTGCGGTTTTGTGACCGTGGAGAGCGAGGGGGGGAAGGGATCGGCCTTCACGGTCTGGCTGCCGCTATGAGACCCGAGCCG
>Ga0209018_1001932_pt1 | contig 15670 bp, 11 predicted proteins | sample YNPBryBLVA2012_FD_185814 | JGI IMG/M metagenome (GOLD analysis project Ga0209018, IMG submission 185814) | Anoxygenic and chlorotrophic microbial mat microbial communities from Yellowstone National Park, USA - YNP Bryant BLVA 2012 (SPAdes)... ...
GCGCTCTACTGGCCCGCATCTTAACCTTCCTCCTCTTCCTGTTGCCCTTGCTCATGCCTTCATCCTACCAAAAACACAAGCAGTTCTGCAGAGGTTCCCTAGCACTTTTAGAAAGTAGCTCTCCCCGGTTGCGCGCCATGCGCATTCAGGCAGCCGGGGCGAAGCAGGCGAGGATCTGCCCCGGGCTCGCCAGCCCGGGGTGCGGGGGGTGGGGTTGCGGGGCGCGGGCTACTGCGGGCGGAAGTCGTCCAAGCGCACGGCGGGGCCCCACCCTTCCCCGCGACGCTGGGCCACCGCGATGTCCCAGTCGGGCTCGCCGGCGGTGAAGCGCGGGATGCGGAAGAAAAGCAGCGAGCCGTCCGGGCTAGGAGCAGCCTCGGAAAGCGGCACCCGCAGCGTGCCCGGCAAGCGCACCTCCTGGATGGTTTTGTTGGCGAAAAGCAGCTGGCGGTCGCCGCGGCAGAAGTACAGCGTGGTGTTGGGGCCTACCCGAGGCGCCCATTCGGTGTTGCGGGTGTTGATGCGCGGCTCCAGGGGTTGCCCCGGGCCTTCCGCCATCTTCAGGTACAGGTCGGAGGAATCGTACTCGTACACGGTCCAGACCAGCGCTTGGAGGGCGCGGCCGAAGCGCTGGCCGTCCCCCGAAGGCTTGCCTTGGGCCTCCGGCACCGGGACCAGCGGCCCCCACTGCCCCTTGGCGTCCCGGGTGGATTGCACCAGGGCCGGGGGCTTTTCGGGAAGACGCAACTCGGCCAGCAGCGCGCTTTCGTCTTGCGCCACCCAGGTGACCCGCACCGAAGCCTCCGGCGCCAGCTCAGGGAAGAGCAGCGGCTGCGGCGGCGTCCAGCTGCCGTTCAGGAAGGCGGTGCGGTAGGGACGCACGCCCCCTTGCGCCGCCCAGGGGAGCAGCTTGCCCCCTTCGCTCATCCCTGGCCTTATGGGCCCCCGCAGCGGCTGGCCCTCCAGAAGCGGGAGCAGCAGCCCAGCGGAAAAGTACAGCACCCGCCCGCCGGCCACGGGGATTGGCGAGACCTCCTTCCCCGAGGAGTTCACCTTGGCGGGGTCGTTGCGCTCCGTGACCCAGGTGGGGATCGCCTCCAGCGATTTGGGCAGCGCCCGCACCTGGTAGGAGCGGAACTCGTACACCTCCGCGGCATCGGCCAAGAGCTCCTTGTCCCCGAGCATGGCGCAGCTCCCGGGCACCGGCACCACCACCACCTCCTGCCCCACCCGCAGGCGGGAGAGCTCCCCCGCCTCGCCGTCCACGATGCACACGCTGTTGCTGTCCACCTTCACCTTGGCGGTCATTTCCTTCTCGGCTTCGGGGATGGGGCGACCCTCCTTGCGCATCACCCCCTTCAAGCTTTCCGGCACCGTCAGGCGCACCGTGAGATCGAAGACCCCGGGCTCCTGGGCCCGCTCGCTCACCGCCGCGAGCCTCCCCACCACCAGCACGTCCTCCTGAGGCACCGGGGTGCGGGTGATATCCTGAGGACACCCCGCAAGCACCACCACCACGCCGAGCCAAAGCCACCGTCCCATGCGCACCTCCTAGAGAAGGATACCCGCAATGGCCGCGTTGGCCAGGTTGGCCAAGCTGCCAGCCACCAGCGCCCGCAAACCCAGCCGCGCCAGATCCCCCTGGCGGTTGGGGGCCAAGGCACCGATGCCGCCGATCTGGATCGCCACCGAGCCGATGTTGGCGAAGCCGCAGAGCGCGTAGGTGGCGATGGCCACGGTGCGGGGGGCGAGGGTGGGCCCGGTGCCCGCGGCGGCGTGCTCGATGAAGCTCTTGAGGTCGAGGTAAGCGATGAACTCGTTGAGCACGGTCTTCTTGCCCAAAAGCACCCCCACCTGCCCGCACTCGCTCCAGGGGATCCCCAAAAGCCAAGCCGCCGGGGCAAAGAGGTAGGAAAACACCAGTTCCAGGGAAAGCTGCGGCACCCCCACGGCCCTGCCCACCACCCCCAGCACCCCGTTCAGCAGCGCCAAAAGCGCCAAAAAAGCGATGAGCATGGCCGCCACGTTGAGCGCCAGTTTCAAGCCATCGGCGGCCCCCGCTGCTGCCGCGTCCACCGGGTTCACCCAGGTGCGCTCGATGGCGCTCTTGGCCCGGCCGCGGGTTTCCGGCTCGGCGGTTTCCGGGAACATGAGCTTGGACATCACCAGCGCCGCCGGGGCCCCCATCACCGAGGCGGCCAGCAGGTGCTCCGCTGGCACGCCGAAGCCGATGTACACGGCGATGACCCCGGCGGCCATGGTGGCAAAACCGCCAGCCATCACCGCGTGCAGCTCGGAGTTGGTGAGCCGCGGCACGTAGGGGCGGATGAACAGCGGGGCCTCGGTTTGCCCCACGAAGATGTTGGCAGCGCCGCAGAGCGACTCCGCCCCGGAGGTGCCCATGGTGCGCATCATCAGCCACCCGAGCCCCTCCACCACCCGCTGCAAGATGCCGTAGTAGTACAAAAGCGTCATGGTGGCCGAAACGAAGATGATGGTGGGCAGCACCTTGAAAGCGAAGAAGTGCTCTGTGAACGCCTCCCCGAACACGAAGCGGGAGCCCGCGTCGGAAAACTCCAAGAACTTCCGGGCGATCTTCGCCAAAAACGAAAAGAACGCGAACCCCGCCGGCACCTCGATGATCAGCACCGCCACTGCCACCTGGAGCACCAACCCCCAGAGCACGGTGCGCCAGGCGATGGCCTTGCGATCGGTGGAAAAAGCGTAAGCGAGCCCCAGGAACACGAAAAGCCCCAGCACCGCCACCAGCCGCTCCATGCTTGCGCCTCCCGCCGGGTATCATAAGGCATGAGCTGGCTTTCGGCGCGGGAGTTCCAGGCGCTGGCGGAAAAGGCCTTGGCCAAGCTCCCCCGCCGCTTCTTGGAGCTGCTCGATAACGTGGTGATCGTGGTGGAGGACGAGCCCGCCCCGGAGGACCTGGAAGCCGCCGGGTACGGGGAGGAGGAAGAGCTCCTGGGGCTTTACCAAGGCACCGCGCTGCCGGAGCGGGGGGCCTGGTACGCCAACGCGCTCCCCGACCGCATCGTGCTGTTCCGCGGCCCGCTGCTGCGCCGCTGCCGCACCCGCCGGGAGCTCGAGGAGGAAATCCGCCTCACGATCATCCACGAGCTGGGCCACTACTTCGGCCTGGACGAAGCCGACCTGCCCTGAACGCTTCTCCCCGGGTTACTCCCGGTCGGGGTGGCCGAAGTCGGTGTCGGGGGGTGCTTGGGCGGCCCGGGTCTTGCCCAGGAAAAACACCATGGCCGAAAGCACCAGGTAGCCCGCGGTGAACTGGTAAGCCACCGCCCGCTGGAACGGGTCCGCCAACTGCCAGGGCAGGTACATCACCCCTTCGGGGGAGGCGGAGTGCACGATGCCGAAAAAGCTGCCCACCCCCAAGAGCGCCAGGTACAGGGCCGAGGCGGCAAAGCGGCGGTCTACCAGCTCCGCGAGGAAACCGCCCCAGAGCATGGCGGTGAGGATGAACCCGTTCCCCAAGGCCACGGTGACCAGCACCTCCGGGAGCTCCTTCCCCGGCGCCTGGAGCAACGCGGTGAACTGCGCCGCGGGAACGATCTGCGGGTTGGCCAGCTTGATGGCGACAAGCCGCGCCACCGTGGGGAAGTAGGCGAACGCCACCGCCGGGGCGTGGCGCGCGGGGCAGGCCAGGAACGCCTGCACCATGATGTCCAGCGCCACGAAAATCAAAATCGGCGCCAGCACCGCCCGGGGGATGAGCTCCACGATGTAGCCGATGTAGCCGAACACCCCGCCCAGGCCGATGAAAAGCCCGGTGAGCAGCGTGTACCCCGCCCGGGCTCCCATCCCCTTGTACGCCGGCTGGCCGATGTACGGGGTGGACTGGGCCACCCCGCCGCACACCCCCGCCACCAGCGTGGCCACCGCCTCGGTGAGGAGGATGTCCCGGGTGTTGAAGTCGTCCCCGGCTACCCGGGCGCTTTCGGTGACGTTGATCCCCCCCACCACCGTGAGCAGCGCGAAGGGAATGGCGATGGGCAGGTACTGCAAGGCGGGCACGAACCCCTTGAGGAAGTCCAGGGTAGGGTGAGGCAGCCCGCCGTGGAACTCCGCGGCAGGCAGCGGCTGGAACGTACCTCCCACCCACCCCTGGGGCCCCAGCGTGTAGTAGAGCGCGGTGCCCACCACGATGGCCACCAGCACCCCGGGGGCGTGCCCCGGCAAGCGCACCCGGGCCACCAGGTTGTAGAGGATGAGCCCCAGGGAGACCAGCCCCACCAGCGGCATGCCGAAGATGTCCACCAAGGGGATGAAGCCGATGAGCGCCAGGCCGATCCCCGCCAGCGAGCCCAAAAGCCCCGCCTGGGGCACCATGCGCTGCACAAAGCGGCCCGCGAAGGAAAGCACCAGCTTCACCACGCCGATCATCACCATGGTGGCCATGCCGATGTACCAGGTCAAAAGCGCCGCTTCCCGCTCGGGCATCCCCGAAGCTTTCAGCGAGACAAAGGCCGGGCCCAACACCACCAGGGCGATGCCGATGGTGGAGGGGGTGTCCAGCCCCAAAGGCATGGCGGTGACGTGGGGGTTGCCGGTCTTTTTCGCCAGGCGGAACGCCATCCAGGTGTACACCGCGTCCCCGAACAGCACGCCGAAGGCGGTGCCCGGGAACATCTTGGTGTACACGATGTCCGCCGGGAACTGGAAGCCGAACACCAGGATCCCGGCGAGGAACGACAGCACGGTCATGTTGTCGAACATCAGCCCGAAGAAGCCGTTGAGGTCGCCCAAAGCGAACCAGCGGTAGGAGGTTTTCTCGCTCATGGTTTCCCCCGCAAAAAAGCGCAGCCCACGCGGCAATGCTAGCAAAACGCGTTGGCAACCCGGCCTTCGCCGCTTGCCCGCATCCGCGGCCCTTGGCGGTCTTGCCCCGGGCCCTTTGCCAAGCCGAAAGCAGCTAGCTCGAGGATCCTCCGGAGCGCAGGCGGAAGAGCAAGGCGCCGCGGAGCACCCGCTCCAGGGCAAAGCCCGGGAGCGCAAGCTGCTCTTTGGGCGGGCACTCCACCACCAGGGCACCGCCGGGGCGCAAAAGCCGGCTACTCGCCAGCTTCTCCAAGGTGGGAACGTGCTCCCGGAAGGCCGAAAAAGGCGGGTCGGCCCAGGCCAGATCCGCCACCACCCCGCTTTTGGCCAAAAGCGCCAGCGCCCGCTCCGCGGGAAGCGCCAAAAGCTCGTAGCTCTCCGGGGCCACGCCCAGCGCCGCGAAGTTGCGCTGGATGAGCGCCCGGGCTCGGGGGTCGGGCTCCACCAGCACCACCTTGGCTGCCCCCCGGGAAAGCGCTTCCAGAGAAACCACGCCGCTGCCGGCGAAAAGGTCCAAAAACACCGCCCCGGGCAGCTCCCGCTGGAGCACCGCGAACGCTTGCTCCCGCAGCGCATCGGGGGTGGGGCGGAGCAAAAGCCCCTTCCCCGGACCCACCACCCTCCTGGAACCCCACACCCCTCCCGTGATCCTCATGGCTTCGAGGGTTCCTGGGCGGTTTCCCGGCAGCGGGCCAGCGCGTAGCTCAGGGCATCCTGGGGCGCCACCTCCCCATCCAGCACCGCCGCCCGGGTAACCCGCACCGCCCTGCCGATCCACGGCCCCGGCGGCACCCCCCGGGCCACCAGCTCTGCCCCCCGCACCGGCAGCGGCCGACGCACCCAGTCGGTGATGGCTTGGCGGAGAAGCTGCCTGCCGGAAGCGGTGGCCAGCACCAAGGAAAGCACCCACCAGGGCCGGTACGCCCGCTCCAGCGCCTCCACCACCTGGCTGGGCCTCCCCGATCCGGAAACCGCTGCCAGGATCCCCTCCACCCCCTCCCGCGCCCGGGCCACCACCTCCCGGCTTTCCCCGGCCAGGGCCAGCCGCTGGGCCAACAGCTCCCCTGCCCGCTCCCCACCCCGCAGCGCCAGCGCCCCCAGGAACACCAACGGCCGTGGGCCAGGGTCCACCCCTTCCAGCGCCGACCAAACCAGCATCGCCTCCACCTGCCGCAGGAGCTTCACCGTGGGCACCGCCCAGGAGAGCTCGGGGAAAAGCGCCCGGGAGCAGCCCAAGCGGTCCAGCTCCAGCAGCGCCTCGGCAGGGTGCTCCTCCGAGAGCAGCAAGAACAGCTCGTCCCGCAGGCGCTCCCCGGAAAGGCGGGAAAACACCCCTTCCTCCACCGCCACCCTGGCCAAGCGCTCGGTGTCCGGGGCCAAGGCGAAACCCAAGCGCGTGGCGAAGCGCACCGCCCGCACCACCCGGGTAGGGTCCTCGATGAACGAGAGCGAGTGCAGCACGCGGATGAGCTTTTGCTCCATGTCCCGCTGGCCACCGAAAAAATCCACAAGTTGCCCGAAGCTCCCGGGGTCCAAGGTGATGGCCATGGCGTTGATGGTGAAGTCCCGGCGGTAGAGGTCCTGGCGCAGCGCCGAGCGCTCCACCTCGGGCAACGCCGCGGGGTGCGGGTAGAACTCGGTGCGGGCGGTGGCCAGGTCCAGCTGCAACCCCGAGGGGAAAACCACCACCGCGGTGAGGAACGGCTCGTGCACGTGCACCCGAGCCCCCTGCTGAGAAGCTAGCACCCGGGCTAGCTCCACGCCGTTGCCCTCCACCACCACGTCCAGATCCTCCGGCGCTCGCCCCAGGAGCACGTCCCGCACCGCCCCACCCACCAGGTAAGCGCGCATGCCCAGCTCGGAGGCCAGCTTGCCCACCTCCTGGAGCAAGCCGAGCTTGGCCTCGGGCACCATCTGGCGCAAGCGGGGCAGCACGTTCTGCACCACCGGCCGGAAGCCCGTCAAGCGGTGGCTTGCTAGCGTGGCTTGGCTCGCCTGCCGCTCGTAGAGGCGGCGGAAAAGGTCCATGCGGGTGACCACCCGGTACCCTTGGGGGAGCTGCACCAGCACCAGCCGCTCCCGCTCCTCCAGGAACAAGCGCTGCAGCTCCTCTAGGGTGCAGGAAGCGGCCACCACCGGCACCCCGGGGCGCATCACCGCGGCCACCGGACGCTCCCCCAGCCCTTGGGCTACGGCGTTGTCCAGGATCTGCCGGGTCACCACCCCCACGGGTTTTCCCCCCTCCATCACCGGCATGGCGTTGATGCGCAGGCGCACCAGCCTTGCCTTGGCCTCGGCAACTGTGGCGCTGGCCTTGACGGCAAAAAGCGCTGCGGAAGCTACCTCCGCCGCGGTGGGACCTTTCCCCAGCCGCTCCCGCACGCTGGAAAGCAGCTGCTCCGCCACCTCCACCGCCGAGCGCCCCTTCACCCGGGCGGCGGCGGCGGTGGCGTGTCCCCCTCCCCCCAGGGGGGCGAGGAGCTCCCCGGCGGACAAGCGGGGGTGGGAGGAGCGGGCGATCACCACCAGCTGGGGCGGCACCTCCAGCACCGCCAGCACCACCGGCAGCTCGAAGATCTCCGCGTAGCGGTGCACCACGTACGCCGCCTCCTCCACCTGCTCCGCCGGGCGGGCGATGGTCACCACCACCCGCACCCCGGCCACCTCGTGCTCCACGGCCCCAGCCACCAGCATGTTCAAAAGCTCCAGCTGCCCGGGTTCCAGGGGGCGCAGCACGTAGCGCCGCACCCACTCCAGCCTGCCGCCGCAGGAAAGCAGCCAAGCCACGGCTTCCGCATCCGCCGGGCGGGTGTCCGCGTAGGTGAGCCCGCCGGTGTCCTCGTAAATGCCCAAAAGCATCAAGGAAGCGGTGAGGCTGTCCGGCACGACCCCCCGGCGCCGCAGCTCCCAAGCCACCACGGTGCAGGAGGCCCCGGCACCCCCGGGGGGCCCGGGGAGCACCGTGGCGTTGGGGATCGGGGCGTCCCCCTCCGGGTGGTGGTCGAGGATCGTCACCGGGCACCCCGCGGTCACGATGCGCTCCCCCACCTCCCCGAGGCGGCGCAGGCTGGAACAGTCCACCACCCAGGCGAAGGAAAGCGTGGCCTTGCGCAGCTCTTTAAGCCGCAGCTCCGGCAGCGGAGGCTTTTCCCGCTCCAAAAAGCGCCGCACCCCGGCTTCCTGGGAGCCGGAAAACACCAGCTTGGCTTCCGGGTCCAAGAGCAGCACCCCGGCCATGGCGCCCAGGGCGTCGAAATCCGCCCCCAGGTGGGTAGTCACGATGCGCACGCCGGGAGTCTAGCGCAGGGGGGCAATGACAATTCTTCTCCCTCGGCGTACAATCGCTCGTGGGAAAAGGAGGGTCGCCATGAAGGGCACGGCTTACGCTTCCGCTTTGCTGTTTCTTGCCTGGGCTTCCTGGGTGGCAAGCCAGGAGGCAAAGTCGTACAAGAAGGACGTGGAGCCCATCTTCCTCGCCGAATGTGGCGACTGCCACAGCGGCGCCCGCCCCAAGAAGGGGCTGGACCTGGGGGAGGGCAAGGGTTACGCCAGCCTGGTGAACAAACCTAGCCAGGAAGTGCCCGGCGTGCTCCTGGTGAAACCCGGGGACCCGGAGGGCTCGTACCTCTGGCACAAGCTGCAGCACACCGCCAAGGAGGGCAAGGGGATGCCGCGGACGATCTTTTCCTCCCGCAAGCTGCCGGAAGCGCAGCTGCAGGTAGTGAAGGAGTGGATCGAAGCCGGCGCCAACCCGTGACCCCATGGCACTCACCGGCCCCCTCCCCCCGGTAACCCCGATCCCGGTGGTGCGCCCCGGCGGGCGCGCCACCCGGCGCACCGTGCTGTTGGGGTGCGCGGGGCTTTTCGCGCTGGGCTGGGTGCTGGCCGCTGGGGGCACCATCTCCCTGCCGGTGGGGGGTGCTATTTCCCTCCTCTGGCCGGCGGTGGCGGTGCAGTTCCTGGCGGGGATCCTCTTCGGCTGGCCCGGGGTGGCGGTGGGCACGGTCTTCCCGATCTTTTCCAACCTGCTGGCGGCGGACGCCCCCACCGCGTTGCTGTTTACCCCCGCGAACATCTGGCAATCGGCTTTGCCGTTCCTCCTCCTGCGCCGCATGAGCGCCGACCCCAGCTTGCGGCGGCTCGGCGATGTGGCGCGCTTCGCGGTGGCGGCGGCGCTGGCGGCGGTGGGGGCGGCTTCCCTGGGGGCACTGGGGCTTTTGGTCAGGGGCACGCCTTGGGAGGAAGCCATCGGCCTAGGGCAAGTTTGGGCCGTGACCAACGCGCTGGTGGGGTTTGCCCTGACTTGGCCGTTGTTGCGCTCCCTGGTCCCCACGCTGTGGGAGGTGAGCGCTCTGCAAAACCGCACCGGGCGCACCAGCTTCGGGCGGCACCTCCTGGGGGCGCTGTTCACCGCCGCTATCGCCCCCGTGGGGCTTTCGGTGCTGCTGCACTTGGCCCAGCGCCGCGGGCTTATCCAGGATCTCCAGGGGGAGCCAGGGGTTTTGGGGGCTTTCGTGCTGCTGCTGGTGGCGGTGGCGGTGCGGGGAGCCTGGAAGTTCCTGGCCCAACCCCTGGAGGCGTTGCTGGCGGATACCGAAAAAAGCGCTGGCGGCGAGCTCCCGACCCCGGGGGCCCGGGAGACCGCGGAGCTTGCGCTTTTGCGGGAGCACATCCGCGAGCTCGCCCGGCGCTTGGCCCAGGAGCAAGGGCTTTTCCGGGAGGTGTTCCGGGCTGCTGGCGATCCCATCCTCCTGGTGGACCCGCAAGGGCGGCTGATGGATGCCAACCCCGCCTTCGAGCGGGTGTTCGGGGTAAGCACGGCTCGGGCCCGGGGGCGCAACCTGCTGGCGTTCAACAGCCCCGAGGGGCGGCGGGCGCTGCGCCAGTTCCTGGAAAAGGGGCCTGCCAACGGACCAGCCACGTTTCGCACCCGGGCCCGCACCGCCTGGGGGAAGGACACGGCGCTGCAGCTCACCGCTGCCCCGCTGCGGGGAAGCGACGGGGAGTTCGCCGGCTACTGCGTGGTGATTGCCGACATCACCGCCGAGGAGGAGCGCCAGCGCCGCGAGCTCGTGGCGCAGCGCTTGGCCTCGCTGCAAAGCTTTGCCGCGGGCATCGCCCACGAGCTCAACAACCAGCTGCAAGCCATGCAAAACCACCTGGAGCTCTGGCCGGGGGAGGCGCAGGAGGCCCGTAGTCGCGTGGCTCAGCTTGCGGAGCTGGTGGCGAAGACCGGGCAGCTGGTGCAGCGCTTGCAGCTCCTGGCCCGCATGGAAACGTGGGTGGGCCAGCAGGCGTTCAACGCCGCCGAGCTGGTTACCGGAGTGAGCCGCGCCGCCGCTTCGTTCCCCACCCGCCCCGTGGGGGTGGAGCTCGCCCCGGAGCTGCCGGAAATCCGCGGCAACCGCGAGCTCTTGTGCCACGCGGCGGCGGAGGTGGTACGCAACGCCCTGGAAGCCACCACCGCGGGAGGGGAGGTGCGGGTGCGCTTGCACCTCGCTCCGGAACCCCCCTCGGAGCTGGGGCTGCCCCCAGGGCCCTACGCGGTGCTGGAGGTGGCGGATACCGGCCCGGGGATGCGGCCGGAGGAGCTGGCCCAGGCCTGGGATCCGTTCTTCACCACCCGGGACAGAACCCAGCACCAAGGTTTGGGGCTCACCCTGGCCAAGCAAGCGGCGGAGCACGCAGGGGGGGCGCTCACCCTGGAAAGCTCCCCGGGGAAAGGCACCGTGGTGCGCCTCTGGCTGCCCGCGGCGCAGCCGGAAAAGCCTGCGGCGCAGCCCGCCGCACCAGCCGCAGGGGCGCGGCTTTTGGTGGTGGACGACGAGCCCACGATCCTCGAGAGCCTCGCCACGCTTTTGAAGGGCCTGGGGTACCAGGTGATACCGGCGGAGGCCGGCGCGAAGGCTTTGCAGCTCGCCGCTACTAGCCCACCGGACGCGGTGATCCTCGACCTGTTGATGCCGGAAATGCCTGGCCTCCAGGTGCTCCAGGAGTTGCGCCAGCGCTTTCCCGAGCTGCCGGTGCTGCTTTCCTCGGGGTACGCCCCGGACGAGCAGGTACGCCAGGCGCTGGCCCTCCCCCGCACTGCGTTCCTGCAAAAGCCCTACACCCTCGCCCAGCTGGAGCAAGCCCTCGCCCACCTCCTGCGCCCCCGGGAATGAGGCGGGGGTGCCGGCGGTATTGAACTGGAGGCGCTACACTGGCGCCGGAGGGTTATGACACCGAGCGAGATCAAGGCCAAGCTGGACCGCATCCTTCCCCGGGTGCTGAAACCCGGCCGCTACCTGGGCCTGGAGCGCAACCTTTGCCGCAAGGACTTCCGCTCCACCCCGGTGAAGCTGCTGCTGGCGTTCCCCGACACCTACGAGATCGGCATGTCCCACCAAGGGACCCGCATCCTCTACCACATCGCCAACCGCCGCCCCGACACGCTCTGCGAGCGGGCGTTCGCCCCCTGGCCGGACATGGGGCAGGCGATGCGGGAGGAGGGGATCCCGCTGTACTCCTTGGAGTCCTACCACCCCGCCACCGCGTTCGACATCCTGGGCATCACGCTGCAAACCGAGCTCAACTTCATCAACGTGCCCTACCTGCTGGAGCTGGCGGGCATCCCCCGGTGGGCCGCGGAGCGGGGGGAAGGGGTGCCGCTGGTGGTCGGGGGCGGCCCGTGCATGGCCAACCCGGAGCCGGTGGCCGATTTCTTCGACGCTTTCGCCATCGGCGATGGGGAGGTGCTGCTGCCGGCGCTTTTGGACCTGGTGCGGGAGGCAAAGGACCGGGGGTGGTCCAGGCAGCAGCTGCTGCTGCGCCTCGCCCAGGTGGAGGGGTGGTACGTGCCCCGCTTTTACCGCTGGGAGCCAGCAGCACACCCCGCCCAAGGGGGTCGCTGGGTGGTGCTGCGCCAGGATGTGCCTTTTCCGGTAAAGCGGGTTTTCACCCCAAAGCTCGATCCCGCGGATGTTCCTCGGCTTCCCATCGTCCCTGCAGTGGACGTGGTCCAGGACCGGTTGGGGATGGAGGTGGTGCGGGGGTGCACCCAGGGGTGCCGCTTCTGCCAGGCGGGGTACTGGTACCGGCCGGTGCGGGAGCACGATCCAACCACGGTGCTGGCTACCCTGGAAGCCCACGTGGACAACACCGGCTACCCGGAGGTGGGGCTTTTGTCCCTCTCCACCGCGGACTACTCGCAAATCGAGCCCTTGGCGTGGCATCTGGCGGAGCGGCTCAAGAACCGCCGGGTGGGGGTTTCGCTCCCCTCCCTGCGGGCCGAGTCCTTTTCGGTGGCGCTGGCGGATGCGGTGAGCCGGGTGCGCAAGTCCGGGTTCACCTTCGCCCCGGAAACCGGCTCGGACCGGCTGCGGCGGGTGATCAACAAGACGTTCACCAACGCGGACATGCTGGCGGCTGCCGAGGTGGCGTACGCCAAGGGGTGGAACCTCATCAAGGTGTACGCGATGATTGGCCTGCCCACGGAAACCGACGAGGACGTGCTACAGCTCGCCAAGCTCGCCGAGGGGATCCTCGCCGCCGCCCGCAAGGTGGGCAACCGCAAGGCGGAGGTGAAGGTTTCGGTGGGGCCGTTCGTGCCCAAGCCCGTCACCCCGTTCCAGTGGGAGCCTTTCGGCCCGGTTACGCTGCTGCGCCAGCGCATCGAGCTGCTGCGGCGCGCCTTCGCCAGGATCCGCTGGGCCAAGCTCACCTGGGTGGAGCCGGAGGAGGCGGCGCTGGAGGCGCTGCTTTCCCGGGGGGACCGGCGCCTCGCCCGGGTGGTGGCCAGGGCTTACGAGCTGGGGGCGATCTTCGACGGCTGGGGGGAGTGGCTCAACCTGGAAGCGTGGCGCCAAGCGGTGGAGGAAGCGGGCGTGTCCTGGGAGCAGGAGATGGGAGCCCGGGAGCTGGGGGCCACGCTGCCGTGGGAGATCGTGGATCCGCTGGTGCGCAAAAGCTACCTCAAGGCCGAGCGGCGGCGCGCCTTTCTGGAAGCCGCCACCCCTGACTGCCGCTGGGGGGACTGCATGCACTGCGGCGTCCCCGGGGACGGGGTGGATACCCAGCTGGCCCGCCCCACCTTACCGGTGGTGGGGAAGGAAGCCCCGGAGCTGGCGAGGCCGCGCAACGCCGCCTACCGGCTGCGGCCGGTGCCCCGCATCCCGCCTCCCAGCGAGCCGCCCACCCAGGGGGAAAAGACCGCCCGCTACCGCTTCACGTTCCAGAAGCTGGGGGACGCCCGGTGGCTCTCCCACCGCCAGGTGATGGACCTCCTGGAGCGGGCATTGCGGGCCTCCGCGGCTCCGGTGCGCTTCACCGAGGGGTTCAACCCGCACATCCGCCTCTCCATGGGGCCCGCGCTCCCGGTGGGGGTGGAGGGGTGGGCGGAGATGTTCGACGTGGACTGCACCGGGCCCGTGGGAGCCGAGGTGCTGGAGCGGGCCAACCGGGTGCTGCCGGAAGGGCTGCGGTTGCTCGCCGCCCGAGTGCTGCACCCCCAAGAGCCCTCCCTGGGCAAGAGCGTGGTGGCCTGCCGTTACCGGGTGCGGGTACCCCGCCCCCTGGCGGTGCCCGTCCACCCCGGGGTACTGGCGTGGCAGCAGCAAGACGAAGAGCTCGTGGTGGAGCTGGTGGCCGAAGGCCACCCCGACGCCTTGACCCTGCGCCAGGCGCTGAAGCTGGCAGGGGCCGCGGAGGAGGAAGCGCTGCTGTTTCCCGCGGTGCGGGAGGCGCTGCGCCTGGCCTCCCCCACCCCGGCGGCAGCGGCGGCGCTGTAGGCCTGAGCGTCGGCAAGAGGCGCCACGTCCCCCCGGCCTGCTAAGGGGCGCTGTCGCAAAAAAAGAGCCTGTGCCCTAGGGGCACAGGCCGCAGTTGGGAGAAAGGAGGACACTACTCCGAGCCGAGGTCCTCGGGCCTCAGCTTGCCGGAAGCCACGTCTTCCAGCATTTGCGTGGTCACGGACTTGGGCCGCTCGATGGGGTAGCCCAGGGCACGATCCCAAGTGATGTTGGCCAGCACCCCCACCGCCCGGCCCACGCCGAACAGCACCGTGTAGAAGTCCCACTCCCGCAAGCCGTAGTGCCACTGGATCACCCCGGAGTGGGCATCCACGTTGGGCCAGGGGTTCTTGGCCTTGCCGTGCTCCATCAGCACCTGGGGCGCCACCTTGTAGATGAGCTTCACCAGCTTGAACAGCGGGTCGTCGGGCATGTGCTTTTGCGCGAACTCCATCTGCGCGGTGAAGCGCGGGTCGGTCTTGCGGAGCACCGCGTGTCCGTACCCCGGGATCACCTGGCCGGAACGCAGGGTCTCCCAGAGCGCCTCCCGCACGGTTTCCTCCGTGGGCTCCTGGCCGCCGAACTTGGCCTGGAAGTTCTGGATCCAGCGCAGCACCTCCTGGTTGGCCAAGCCGTGGAGCGGACCCGCCAAGCCGTTGATCCCCGCGGAGAGCGCGTAGTAGGCGTCGGAAAGCGCCGAGGCCACGAGGTGCGTGGTGTGGGCGGAAACGTTGCCGGACTCGTGGTCCGAGTGGAGGATGAAGTACATCCGGGCCACGTCATCGTAGGGCTTGGCGAACCCCATCTGATGGGCGAAGTTCCCGGCCCAGTCCAGGTCGGGGCGCGGCGGGATGTGCTCGTCGCCCCGGTACTTCATGCGGTAGATGTACGCGGCGATGGAGGGGAGCTTGGCCAGGAGGTTGGTGCAGTCCTCGAACATCGGCTCCCAGTGCTCTTCCTTCTTCATCCCCTGGGCGTAGCGCCGGGCGAAGATGGACTCCCGCTGCATGGCGAGGATCGCGGCGGAGAACATGGTCATGGGGTGGGTATCCCGGGGCATGGTGCGCAGCAGGTCTATCACGTACTGGGGCACCGTGCGCCGCGCCTGCCAGTCCCGCACCACCTCCATGGCCTCCTCGTAAGTGGGGACCTCGCCGGTGAGCAGGAACCACCAGTGAGCCTCCACGAACGGGTACTCGCACCCCTCGGGCTTGGGGAGCGCTGCCAGGGTTTCGGGGATGGTCTTGCCCCGGAAGCGGATCCCCTCGAAGGGGTCCAGGTACGAGATGTCGGTCACCAGGCAGCGCACCCCCCGGGCACCGCCGATCGCTTGGGCAATGGTGACCTCGCCGATCTTCACGTCGCCGTGCTCCTTGAGGAGCTTCTGCGTCCGTGGCCGGTGCTCCTGGATCTTTTGCGCCAACAGTTCCTTCAGTTTTGCCATGGGTTGCCTCCTTTCCGGGCCTCACCCGGAGCTGGGTTGTTTGTCCGCCGAAGGTGAGAGGATAACTCGCGTACCCACATTCACAAGCATAGGCCCTCAGCGGGAAAAAAGCAACACCCCGCAGCGTCCGAACCCCGCCTTTGCCCCCAACCACCGGCGGTCCCCGCAACGCCTTGCCTACCGTGACGCGCAACCAGCGGGGCTGGAGCGGTCCACGGGTTCGTCTTCCGCCCCCTGCAGGCGCCGCAGGAAGCCCTGGCTGGGAGGGTCGGAAAAACCCCGGGGCAGGCGGCGAGCCTGCCCCGGTTCGTTGTGCATCAGCGCTCGGCCTCAGTGGGGAAGCTGCGGCGGGCGGAAGTCGCGGAGCATGCCGATCCCCGCCTTGCTCAGCTCCTCCCGCAGCGGCGCCACCTCCTTCTGGTAGAACGCTTCCAGCTCCGCCAGGGCCTTGGCCAGCGCCTTGCGCCCCGCCTCCAGCGTGGCCAGCTGCGCTGGGGTGGGCTTGTCCCAGGAGGAGGCAAGCCCCATGCTCGCCTGCCGGATCGTGCTCAAGGCGTCCTCGTAGCGCACGATCCCCTTGGTGTCGGGGGGCACCCTGAGGCGGCCACCTCCA
>Ga0209018_1001939_pt1 | contig 15651 bp, 4 predicted proteins | sample YNPBryBLVA2012_FD_185814 | JGI IMG/M metagenome (GOLD analysis project Ga0209018, IMG submission 185814) | Anoxygenic and chlorotrophic microbial mat microbial communities from Yellowstone National Park, USA - YNP Bryant BLVA 2012 (SPAdes)... ...
GGCCGGCTCCTGCGGCGAGCGGCGGCTGCGAAGCTTGTTCGCAAGCCCGACGCGAGCCGCAGGAGAAGCGGCGCGAAGCGCCGCGCCTCGCCCCGCGAGCCAGCCCGGGCCGAGCCCGCCCCAAGCCACTGTTTTAACGAGAACCCGAGCACGTAGCGCCCTATCAGCAAAACAAGCTGCTCTCACGGCCCAGACGGGAGCTGGGCGAGCTTTTCACGGATCCGCGCCTCCTGCCCTTCCTCGTCGGGCTTCAGCTGCAACGCCCGCTCGTAAGCCTGCCGGGCCTTGGCCAGCTCCCCCCGGGCGCGGTGCAGATCCCCCAGGTGCTCGTGCACCGTGGCATCGAAGGGCTCCAGCCCCACCGCCTGGGTGAGGAACTTCTCCGCCCGATCCAAATCCCCCAGCTTGAAGTACACCCACCCCAGGGAATCCAGGTACGCCCCGGAAAGCGGGTCCAACGCCACCGCCTTTTCGATGAGCTCTTTGGCCTCCTGGAGGTTTTCCCCCCGGTCCGCGAACATGTACCCCAGGTAGTTGAGCGCCGAGGCGTTTTCCGGCTCCTTGGCCAAAAGCCCCCGGAACGTAGCCACCGCCTCCGCCACCTTCCCCTGCCGCTCCAAGGCCGCCGCCAGCAGGAACGTGAGCTCCCCGTCCTCCGGAAAGCGGGCAAGCCCCTCTCGGGCCCAAGCCTCGGCCCTGTCGTAAAGCTTCTGCCGGTTGGCCGTGTTCACCGCCAGCCGCACCTCCTCCACCTCCCCGCCGGCAAGCTCCCCCAGCTTCGCAAGCCCCGCTTCCCGGTCCCCGCTGGCCAAGAGGAACTCCGCTTCCACCGCGCGGCGCAGCCGGCTCGCCTCGGGGGACTCCGCCACCTTCGCTTGGCGGAAAAACGCAAGCCCTTCCGCGAAGCGCTCGCTGCCCCGGAAGTACTCGGCCCAAAGCGCCACACCGCGCCGGGTGAGGGGCTTTTGCGAGACCAGCTGCAAGAAAGGCAGCGCCTGCTCGAAGCGCCGACCCAGGAGCTCGCACGCCGCCTGTTCCTCCACCACCTCCTCCACCGCGTCGGGGATCGTGTCCTCGTGCCGCGCCACTACCTCCCGCGCCTTGGCCAGCAGCGTGCGAGCCTCCTCCAGCCGCCGTACGTCCATGAGCAGCCGACCGAGCCCCACCAGGGCATCCGGGTCCTCCGGGTCCACCGCCAAGGCGCGGCGGTAGAAGTGCTCGGCTTCGTCCGCTTTCCCCTTGCGGGCCGCCACCGCGGCACGTAACACCAAGGCATCGGTGAAGCTCGGGTCCCGGGTGAGCGCCTCCTCCAGGACCTCCACCGCCTTGTCCTCCTCCCCCGCCCGGAGCAGCAACGTGGCCCAACGCAAAAGCCCCGGCAGCGTAGGGGCACCGCCGCCTTTCACCGCCTCCCCTAAAAGCGCCGCTGCTTCCTTGTACTTCCCCTGCTGGGCCAGCACCTCCACCAGCTCCCCGGTGGCTTGCTGGGAAAACTCCGGGCTCTGTCGGGCTTGCCGTAAGTGTTCCTCGGCTTCCGCCATCCGCCCCAGCTGGCGCAGCGCCTGCCCAGCGGCCAGGTGGAGGTACGGGCTTTCCGGGTGGTCCGCCAACAGAGGCTCCACGATGGCCCAGGCCTTCTGCCCCTCCCCCAGCCGCAGGTAGCTTTGCAGCAGCACCTGCTGCACGCGATCTGCCGAAGGAACGAACTCCTTGCCTTTTTCCAAATGCTCCACGGCTTCCGCCAGCTCCTCCCGGGAAGCAGCGGCTTGGGCGGCCAAAAGCCCCAGCACCGCCTCCCCCTCCGGGGAAAGCTTCGCCGCCTGGCGCAGTTGGGCCAAAGCTTCCTCGGCGATCCCCGCGTTGGCCAGGGCCAAGCCATACTCCTCCCGCAGCTCCACCGAAGCTGGATCCAGCGCCACCGCCTTGGCGAACAGCTCGAGCCCCCGCTGCACGTCCCCGTCCGCCAGGGCTCGCTGCGCCTGGGCCACCAGAGTCAGCGCCTGGGTCTGCCCACCCTCCTGCCCCACCGGCGCCGTCGTCCGGCACGCCACCACCCCCACCAGCGCAAGGACCAAGGAAAGCCGCAAGATGCACCTCCGCTGCCATTCTAGCGACAGTTCGCCTTGACATCCCAGGTGGGGGGAAGGGTAGGCTTGTGGCAAGTAAAGGGAGCACGCTATGCAACGCCACTACCTGCCGCTCTTCGCTGCCCTGGCGGTGGCTGCCTCCGCCGAGGAACTCCCGGTGAGCCCTTCTTCGGTTTCCGCTGGAGGACGCGCCACAGCTACCCTCCAGCTACCCCGCTTCGGGCGGGTGAGCGTGGCTTGCGCTTCCCCGGCGGGGGCCCGGCTACGCTTGCTGGACCGCATGCTGGGGGTGGTGGGGGAGGCGGGGGTCCCGGGGCAAGAGGACGGCAGGCTGGACCTGTTCCTGGAGCGGGGGGAGTACCGCCTGGAGGTGGAAACCCCGCCGCTCACCAGGGGGCAGGTGCGGCTTTTGGCTCGGGAGTTCCAGGAAACCTCCCCCACCCCGTTCCCCACCTTGGAAGAGGGCCAGCTCCTGGAGCTTTCCTTGGGCGATTTCGAGCAGCGGTCGTTCTGGCTCCACGTGCCCGCCTCGAGGGAGGGCGAGCCGGTGCCGGTGCCCATCCAGGTGGCGGGGCGCGCTTTGGGGGCGGTGCACCTGTGGCGGGGCGGGGTGAGCCTGGAGGAAAGCCCCAGCGAGACGGCCACCAGCGAGCTGGGGAGCGGCCAACCGCTGCGGGTGCTGCGCTTGGCCCCCCGTCTGCAGCCGGGGTGGTACCAGCTGGTGGTGTACGGTGGCCCGCCGCTCCCCTGGTCCAGCGAGGCACAGAGCTTTCCGCTGTTCCTCCAGGTGGGCGTTCCCCACCTTCCCCCCTACCTGCGACACGAGCGCCGCGCCTTGCCCTTCGGTTGCAGCTTCTTCCGCTTTCCCGGCAACCAGACCCAGTTCCGCTTGGAGCTGCCGGAGCCCCGGGAAGCTTCCCTCTGGGTGGGTCCCTACGACCCCGCCGCCCCCTTCGCGCTCCGCGGGGATCGCGGGGAGCTGGCGAAAAACGCCCGGTTGCCGGTGGTGCAGGTGTTCTCCGAGGCGCGGGAGGGGGAGCAAGGGGTGGCGGTTTGCACCGCCCCCGGCCAGAGCTTCACGCTGCAATCCGCCACCCAGGACCCCCCAACCCGCCGCTGGCTGCGTGGCGCTTGGGTGTTCGTGGCCCCGCTGGGGGACACCCGGGACCAGCCCCCGGCCATGGCCGCCCTGGCCAAGGTGGAGGAAAACCGCCGTCCCGTGGAACCCACCTTGGTGACCGGGCAGTTCCTGCAGCTCGCCCCCGGATCCAGCTGGCAGCGGAGCTTCGATTTACCCGAGGTGGCCTCGCTATTCCTGCAAGTGCCGGAGCCTGTGTCGCTGCGGGTGGAGGTGGAGGGAGCTGCGGGGGAGCTGCGGCTTGCGCCGCTCACCATGGTCCCCGGAAGCCGACCGCTCGCCGCCCCCTGGCCCACCACCGTGGAGCTGCCCCAAGGGCTCTTCGAGCTTTGGCTGCTCCCCAGGCAGCCCGGCAAGGTCACGGTGAGCCTGCAAGCCCAAACCCTTTTGGGGAAGCTGGCCAGCACCTTCGGCTTGGAAAAGCTGCTGCCCTTGGGAGGCACGGTGCTGCAGGCGAGCCTCCCCTGGACGCAGTTCGCGGCGCAGCAGCTCGACCCGGATGCGGTTTACAGGCTCGTCACTTCCCTCTGGGAGGGCAGCAAGGGGATCGTGGTGTTCCAGCCGCTTCCCTGGGACACCAGCGTCCCGCTCCCGGTGGTGCTGGCCCCCGGGGAAAGCCGCAGCATCCCGGTAGCCCCGGCCAAGCCAGTGGTGCTCCAGGCCCAGGCCGCTGGGGGCCAGCGGATCCCGCTGGCGGTGGGGCAATCCTCCCCCCAGGAAACCGTTGCCCTTTCCCCCGGGGAGTGGAGCGTCACGCTCGCCAACCCCACCGGCCACCACCTGCTGGTGGTGCTGCAACCCGCGCCCCCCTCGCTGCTCGGCCCGGCCCCTCCCCCGCCTGGCAAAAGCGAGCTCGCGGCGCTCCAGCCCGCCCCGCTTCCCCTGGACCGACCGGCGCTGGCCTCCACCCCCCAGGTCTTCACCCTGGAGCTTTCGAAGCCAGGGCTTTACCGCCTGGAAACCCTGGGCCCCTGGCGCACCGCTGGGGTCCTGCGCACCCGCACCGGCAAGGTGGCGGAGGGGGAAGGCAACGGCGTGGGGGAAAACTTCTTGCTGCAGCCCTACCTGCGGGAAGGCTCCTACCAGCTGGCGGTGACAAGCCGCTCCCGGTGGCGGGAAATCCCGGTGCTTGCCCGCAAGGCCCCGGTGCGGGAAGGGGGGGAGCTGGAGCTGGGGCGCTGGCAGCACCTGGTGCTGCCGGCCAGCGAAGCAGTGGCGTTGCGCTTTGCCATCCCGGCGGCGGGCAGCTACGGGGTCACCGCCCGCACCTTGGGGGGGCTCGCCCCATGCCGCCTGGAGGACGAGGCGGGTTGGCCCGTGGTCTCCCCCCGCGCCCCCTGCAACCACCGCTTGGAGCTTTCCCCCGGCAGCTACCGGCTGCTGCTGCTCCCCACGGGGAGGGAGGTGCGGGTGAAGGTGGCGGTGCGCGCCAGCGAGCAGCCCGCCAAGCTCGCTGGGCACGGTGCCCACCCGCTTCCCCTGGGGGTTCCGCTGCAGCACCTCTGGCGGGAGCCGGAGGAGGGCCAACCTCGCACCCCGGACACGTTCCGGTTCACGCTCCCCGCCCGGGCCCGGGTGCGGGTGGCGGTCACCGGGGCGATGACCGGCACCTGCCGGCGCCTGGAGGCCCCCGAGGAGGTGCACCGGGTGGAAGGCGGCAAGCCCCTAGAGGCGGAGCTGGCTCCCGGCACCTGGGAGCTGGCCCTCACCGCCCGGGAGCCGGACAACCTGCTCCCCTACACGGTGAGCGTGGAGCCCCAGGAGCTTTTGGCGGGCAGCAGCCGCAGCGTGGTGGCACCGGTGAGCTTGCCGGTGGCCCTGGGGGAAAGCCCCATCATCGAGCTGTTTTCCGATGGGGAAGAGGACGTGCGCGCGAGCCTGTTCGATGCCAAAGGCAAGCTCGTGGCCAGCAACGACGACGGCCCCGCCAGCTGGGACTTCCACCTGGCGCTCCCGCTGCCCCCCGGGCGCTACACGTTGCGGGTGGAGCCGGTGGGGGAAACCTACGCCACCACCCGGGTGGGGATGGCGGCCCGCCCCGAGGAGCCGCTTCCCGCTTGGAGCCCCGGAGGCGCCCGCGAACTGCTGCTCGGGGAAAAGCTTTCGGTGTTGCCCCTGGCCCTGCCCCGGGATGCCTCGCTGGTGCTGGTGCAAGCGAAAAGCTCCAAGCCGTTGCTCGCCGCGCTGCGGGACCGGGAAACCCGGCAGTTGCTGGCGTTTCACCAGGGGCAGGAGCCGGTGCTGGCAGCGCACCGCAAGCCAGGACAAGCATTGGAGCTGCTGCTGCTTTCCCTGGGGGGCGAGCGAGCCACGGTGGCGCTTTCGGGTTTTGCTGGCACGCTCCCGGCCACGCCGCTGGCTCCCGTGGCCAGCTGGGGCTTGGTGCAGCTGGGGGAGACCGGCTGGTACGGCGGCAAGCTGGGGCTGCCTGGGGGCGGGGTGCTGGCGTTCGAAGGGGAGGTGCTGGTGCTTGCGGAAAAAAGCACCCAGCTGCGCAAGGTGGCCGGGGTGCAAGCGGTGAGCGGCTCCGGGCTTGCGGTGTTCAGCCGGAAGCCGAGCGTGGGGGTGCGCCCCGCGGTGCTGCGAGCCCAGGAGCCGCTGCGGTTTTCCCTGGAGGATCCGGACCCGGTGCCGCTGCCCGTGGAAGGGGTGGCTGGTCCCGTGCTGCTTTTGGCCAAGGGGTTTCCCTCCCGGGTGGGGGTGAGCCTGGGGTCCACCCCTGCCGCCGGTCCCTGGACCGTGGACGGCACCACCGCCGCCGCGTTCGCCAGCGCCCCCCAGCGGGCTTGGTGCTGGCTTGCTCAAAAGGAGCAAGCGAGCACCGTGGAGCTTTCGCTGCTACCGCTGCCGGCGCCCCGGGAGCTGCCGCTTGCGGGCGGCACGCTCGCCCAGGTGCTGGAACCATCCAGCGGGGTGCGGGTGAGCCTGCCCCCTCCCCCCCAGCACCTGCGCTTGCTGCTCCCCCCGGGGACCGTGGCGCTCCTGGAGGGCCCCGGGGCCGGGCGGCTGGTGCTGGCGGCCGATGAAGCCCGGGCCGAGGAAACCGTGGCGGCAGCCAGCAAGCTCAGCGTTTGGAGCTTCGCCCAGGGGGGCGCGGTGGGGGCGCGGATCACCGGGTCCGGCGAGAGCAGCTTGCTTTCCCAGCTTGCCGCGCTTTTTGCCCGCCGGGAGGACCCGGGGCTTGTGGAAGGGTTCTGGGTCTTCCCAGCCACCGGGGGAGGCAGTTACCGCTGGCCGCTTTCGCCCCTCGAAAGCCCCCGGCGCCTGCGGGCATGGCGAGCGGCACGTCCCCTGGAAGTGCTGCTCCCCAGCGGCCAGGTGTTGGAGGGGGACGACCTGGAGCTTCCCCCCGGGGGTGGGGAGCTGCTGCTGACCCAGGGGGAGGAGCCGGTGGCGCTGTGGATAACGCGGCTCCCCGGAACCCCCGCGCCGGAAAAGGCCGGGGAGCAGCTGGCGTTGCCGGCCAGGGTGGTCCCGGAAGCCGAGGAGCGCGCCTTTGCCGCAAACCTCCAGCAATCGCAGGCGCTGCACCTTCTGGCCCGCTCCCCGGTTTTCGTGAAGCTCCGCTCGGGACAGGGGGAGCCGGTAGAAGCGGTGCTCCCCTTCGGCGGCACCTGGGCCGCTCCGGCCAGCGGCGAGGTGGTGGTGGCGCTGCGCTGCCTTGCACCCCCCTGCCAGCCGGTGGAGCTTTGGAGCACCCCTGCCCCGCCGCTGCGGGAAGGGGTGAACCCAGCCCGGGCGGTGGCCCCGGGGGAGACCGCGTTCTTCCAGCTGCGCATCGCCTCGCTGCGCCAGGTGGGGGTGGGGGTGCGTTGCAAACCGGATCGGGGGCAGGTGACGCTGCACCGCGCCGACGGCGGCGTGGTGGGTGAGGGGACCGTGCTCATGCCCACGCTCCCCCAAGGCACCTACCTGCTTGCGGTTACCGCCCCCGCGGACGGCCAGCTGGTGGAGGTGGAGCCGGTGGTGGCGGGGCTGGTAAGCCCCCCCAGCTCGCCCCCCGAGGAGCTGGTGCGCTGCTACCCCCAGCTGGCGCTGGGGTTGGTACCCAGCTGCCCGCCCCCGCCCCCGCCTCCCGCGGCGACACCGCCCCTGCCCTGGGAGCGGGAGAGGGGGGAGGCGGAGGACGAAGACCGCGAAACAGCACCCCAGGAGGAGGACGAGCTATGAGCGGCCCACGGCTTCGGTGGCTTGCAGCGCTGGCGCTGGCTTGGCCCCTTTCGGCTGGGCAAACGGTCCCCAAGGGGCAGCTGCTCCCCGAGGGGTTCTTGCACCTTTGGGACCCGGTGACGCTGTTCTTCCAGGAAGACGTGGGGCCCGCCCAGCCGGGGGTGGAGCTTTCGGCCGAGCGCTACCTCGCCCTCTCCCCGCCCCACCCGGGGGCGCTGGTGTGGGTGGACCGCCGCACGTTGCAGTTCCGCCCGGCGGAGCCGTGGCGCGCCTTCGCCCGCTACACGCTCACCGCCCCCTGGGGAAGCCGCACGCTGCTGGCGGTGCCGGACCCGCCCCTGGAGGTCTACCCCCGCCCCGGGGAGGAGGCGGAGGAGGTGGCGGAGCTGCGCTTGGTGTTCCGCACCGCCGTGGACCCCCAGGGGCTCGCGGAAGCGCTGCGCCTCACCGTGACCCCTCGGGGGGAGCTGCGCCAAGCCCGCCGCTTCGCTGGACGGGAGCTCGAGCTCAAGGTGCTGGGAGGGCGGGAGGGATCGCTCGCCAGCTACACGTTCCGCCTCCCGGCACCGCTCCCCCCGGGCAGCCAGGGGCTTTTGGAGCTGGTGCTTCCCCAGGGGGAGCGGGAGGTGGTGTGGCAGTCGTTCCGTTTTGCCACGGCCTCCGGGTTTTCCCTGGTGGAGGTGAGCTGCGGGGAGCGGGGGCTCTCCCTCGCCCCCTCCGGGGTGCGCCTACGCCCCGCCGATGCCCTCCCCTGTGCCGCCAGGGGCCCGCTCACGCTGCGCTTTTCTCGGCCCCTGGCACCCCCCAGTTTGCTCGCGGTGCGCAACCTGGTGCGCCTCACCCCGCCCGTGCCCGACTGGAGCTTCGAGGTTTTCCAACAGGAGCTTACGATCCGTGGCAGCTTCGCCGCCGGAACCACCTACCGCTTGGACTTGACCCCTGCACCGCTGGAGTCCGAGCAGGGCAAGAAGCTTTCGCTGGAAAAGCCCAGCGTGGTGTACCTGGCGTTTCCCGAAGCGCCCAAGTACCTGAGCTTGGCCCAAGGGAACGGCATCGTGGAGCGCTACGGGCCGAAGATGGTGCCGGTCACCGGCCGCGGGCAACAGGCGGTGGAGGTGGCCCTGGCCAAGGTGGAGCCCAAGGACAAGCGCCTCTGGCCGTTCCCCTCCTCCCCACCCGCGGTGGACGAGACGGAAAAGCCCGCACCGCCAGGGGAGGAGCCCCAGCCCCGGGGGGAGCTTTCGGAGTACTGGGTGCTCCGGTCGTTCCTGCGATCGCTCGCCCCCACCGCGCTGCGGGAGGTGGTTTCCCTGCCGGCCTCCCGCACTGGGGCAGCCCGTTTCGGGTTCGATCTGGCACCGCTTTTAGCCAAGCTCACCGGCGGGCAAACCCCCGCGGGCACGTTCCTCTTGGGGATGCGGCGCCCCGAGGATACGTGGCGGCAGTGGATGGCGGTGCAGGTCACCGATCTTGCCCTCACCACCGTGGAAGGACCAGGGCAGCTGGCGTTCGCGGTGAGCTCTCTGGGCTCCGGCCAGCCGGTAGCTGGGGCGCGGGTGGAGGTGGAAGGGTTCCTCTGCGGCCAGTGGCAAACGCTGCTTTCAGGGGCCACCGACGCCCAAGGGCTTTTCGTCGCCGGCCCATCCGCCGAGGCGCGGTGCCCTTCGGGGCGGCCGGAGCGGCCCGATCCCCGGCGCATCGTGGTCACCAAGGGGGAGGACACGCTGGTGCTGGACTGCGAGCGTCCCCCGGAGCTGTACTTCGCCGGCCGCTGGACCGAGTCCCGGGAAACCTGGCTGGCTTGGAGCTTGGGCCACCCCGCTCCCAAGGAGAGCCCCAAGGCGCTGGCTCACATCTTCCCGGAACGGCCGGTGTACCGCCCCGAGGAAGCGGTGCACCTGAAAGGCTACGTGCGCCTGTGGCAGGCGGGGCGGCTGGCCATCGCCACGGAGCCGGTGACCGTGGTGGTGGAAGGGGAAGGCGGGCAGGTGTTCCGCTTTCCCCTCACGCTTACCCCCTACGGCAGCTTTTACCTGCGCTTCGCCGAGCCCAACTTGCCCACGGGGCTTTACAAGGCTTGGGTGGAGGCCAAGGACGGCGTGCGTCTTGCCAGCACCAGCTTCCGCAAGGAGGCCTACCGCATCCCCGAGTTCGAGGTGACGCTCACCGCTCCCGACGCGGTGCCCCTGGACCGGGAGTTCGAGGTGAAGCTGGTGGCCACCTACTACGCCGGGGGCAAGGTGGCGGGGCGCCCGGTGCGCTTTCGGGTCACCCAGTACCCCTACCACTGGCAGCCCCCCGCCTGGGAAGGGTTCGCCTTCTCCTCCGACGCCCGCTACGGCGGGGTGGTGAGCGCCGCCCCCACCCCCGCCCAGGTGAAGGAAGCGCTCACCGACGACGCCGGGGCTGCCTCGCTCACCGTGAACCCCGCTGCCGACCAGACCGCCCACCCCCGGCAGTACCTGGTGGAGGCCACGGTGGTGGGGGCCGACGACCAGACCGTCACCGCCAGCCGCCTGGTGCGGGCGCTGCCCCCCTTCGTGCTGGGGCTCAAGCTCCCCCGCTACCTCCCCGGGGGCAAGCAGGTGGAGGCGGAGGTGGTGGTGGTGGACGGGGAGGGCAAGCCGCTTTCGGGGCAGCAGCTCCGCGCCCGCCTCAAGCGGCGCAGCTGGCATTCGGTGCTGCAAGCCAGCGACTTCACGCTCCAGGCACCCAAGTACCTCACCGACGTGGTGGACGAGGTGGTGGAGGAGCGGGCGGTGGTGAGCGAGGACCACCCGGTCTCCTTGCGCTTCCCGCTCCCCCAGGCGGGGGTGTTCCTGGTGGAGCTGGAGGGCCGGGACCGCCTGGGCCGCAGCCAGCGGGTGGCGCTGGACTTTTTCGCCGGGGGGGAGGAGGCGGTTTCCTGGCCCCGGAAGGAAAGCAAGACGTTTCGCTTGGTCCCTGCCAAGCCCAGCTTCGCCCCCGGGGAGGAGGCCGAGTTCCTGCTGGAAAGCCCCTACCAGAACGCCTGGGGGCTGGTGGTGGTGGAAGCCCCCCAAGGCAACCTGTACCGCTGGGTGCGGGTGGAAGGGGGCAAGGGGAGCTTCCGGGTGCCGGTGGAAGGGGCCTACGCCCCCGCGGTGCCGGTGCACTGCCTGCTGATGCGCGGCCGTCTCCCGGGGGTGGAGCCGCTCCCGGGCACCGCCGTGGATTTGGGCAAGCCCGCCACGGTGGCGGCCAGCAGCACCTTGACCGTGGACCCCAAGGACAAGCGGGTGGAGGTGCGCCTGGAGCACAAGCCCAAGGCGCTGCCCGGGGAAAAGCTGGAGCTCACCGTGAAGCTTGCCGACGAGCGGGGGAACGGGCTTGCCGGCGAGGTCACCCTGTGGCTCGTGGATCTGGCGGTGCTGGCCCTGGGGAAGGAGCAGCCCCTGGACCCCCTCCCCAGCTTCCTGCTCCCCCACGCCGCCAAGGCCGTGTTCCGGGACACCCGCTACTTGGCCTTCGGCCTGTTGCCGCTGGTGGAGCTGCCGGGAGGGGAGCAAGGGCGCGGGGAAGCCGAGCTTTTCGAGCAAAACACCGTGCGCCGGCGCTTCGAGTCGGTCCCCTACTACAACCCCTCCCTGGAGGTGGGCCCCACTGGGGTGGCCAAGGTGACCATCCAGCTTCCCGACAACCTCACGATCTTCGCGGTGCGCGCCAAAGCGGTGGCGGGAGCGGAGCGGTTCGGCTTTGCCACCTCCCGCCTGGAGGTGCGCCGCCCCCTGGTGGCCCAGCCGGTGCTGCCGCGCTTTCTCCGCTTCGGGGACAAGGTGCAGCTGGGGCTTCTGGCCCGGGTGGTGGAGGGGGGAGGGGGTGCCGGGCGTGGGGTGCTGCAAGCGGAAACCCTGGGGGTCGCCACCCAGCAGCCCCTGGAGCTCTCCCCCACCAAGCCCGCGCTGCTCACCGCCCAAGGGGAGGTCCCGGAGCTCGCCTTCGATCCCCGAGGCCAGCTCCCCTCGAAGCTTTCCGTGCGGGGGGCGGTGGAGCGGCTTGCCGACGGGGCGCGGGACGCGGTGGAGGTGCGCTTGCCGCTGCGCGACCCTTACGCGCCGGTGCTGCGCCGGCAGTTCCAGGTGCTGGACGCCAAGACCCCCTTGGAGCTGCCGCCCATCCCTGCCGACGCCAAGCCGGGAAGCTTGAGCCGGCGCATCCTCCTGGCCTCCCAGCCCGCGGTGGCCAAGCTGGTGGCAGCCTTGAGCTACCTCCACGAGTACCCCTTCGGCTGCACCGAGCAGCGCCTCTCCCGTGCCCGCAGCTTCGTGGCGCACAAGGCGCTGGTGCAAGCCCTGGGGCTGGGGGACGGGAAAGGGCTGGAAACCGCAGTAGCGGACACCCTGGCCTGGCTTCCCCAGGTGCTGGACCAGGAAAACCTCGTGGCGTTTTGGCCGCGGGGGGAGGGCAAGGTTTACCTCACGGCTTGGGCCGTGGAGTTCCTCACCGAGGCCAAGGAGGCGGGGTTCGCGATCCCCGAGCCGCTGCTGCAGCGGCTGGTGCAAGCCCTGGAGCGGGCGGTGCGGGGTCAGCTGCGCTTGGATCCGCTCACCAGCACCTGGGAGCGGGCCTGGGCCCTCCTGGCCCTGGCCCAGGTGGGCAAGCTGGACCTGGCTGCCGCCGCGGAGCTGGCGCGCACCGCGCAGTTCCTCGACTTGGAAGGGAAAAGCCAGGTGGTGCAGGCCTTCGCCCGGGCGGGGCTTGCGGACAAAGCCGCTGCCCAAGAGCTGGTGGCGCAGCTGGCCGCTGCGGTGCTGGTGCGCTCGCACCAAGGGAGGGAGGTGTACGGCGGGCTCGAAGGGGTGGCTTGCCCTGCCTCCCCGCTGATCTTCCCTTCGGAAACACGCACCATGGCCGAGGTGCTCCGCGCCTTGGCAAAAGCCACCGCTCGGCAACCCAAGCTCCCGCTGCTGCTGGAAGCGCTGGTGCGGCTGGGGGAGGAAAACGGCTGGGGGAGCACCAACGCCAACGCCGCCGCCTGCCTCGCCTTGGCCGAGGTGTTGCAAGGCCAGCAGCAGGGGCCGCGGCAAGTCCTCCTGGAGCAGGGCAGCCACAAGGAAACCCTGGTGCTGGACAGCGCCAACCCTCTCCCCCGCTGGGTCTCCCGGGACCCCTCCCCGGTGCGTCTGACCCTCGCCTCGGGGGAGCCGGTGGGGGTGGTGGTGGAAACCAGCTGGCTTCCCGCCAAGCCCCAGCCTGCGGGCACCGCGGGGTTCGTGGTGCAGCGCCAGTGGGTGGTGCTGGACGCGAACGGCAACCCCAAACAGCGGCTGGAGGTCACCCCCGAGACCCCGCTCACCGTGGAAGCGGGGGCTCTGGTGGAGGAGCAGGTGGAGCTGGTGAACCCCGAGGACCGGGCTTACGTGGCGGTGGTGGCGCCCCTGGCAGCGGGCATGGAGCCCCTCAACCCGTACCTGGCCACCGCGCCCCCCGAGGCCAAGCCCAGCGGCACCCTCACCCTGGAGCCCACCTACCGGGACTTCCGGGACGACCAGGTGAGCTTCTTCTACGACTGGCTCCCCAAAGGCACCTACCGTTTCTCCTTCCGCACCAGGGCGCAAGTGCCCGGCACCTACCATCAGCCGGCGGCTTTTGCCGAGCTCATGTACCAGCAGGGGGTGCGGGGGTGGTCCGCCAGCACGCTGGTGGAGGTAAAACCCAAGCCGTGAGCCGCCTGCGCGGTCTTTTGGGGCGGGTGCTGGCGGCCGGGGTGCTCCTCGCCCTGGGGGCGGCGCTGGTGCTGCTGCTCCAAGCCGCCTGGTACGCCCGGCTGGTGACCCCCAAGCCCAGCGTGCTCTACCAGGACCGCTTCGGGCGTTTCCTGGCGCTTTTGGGGGAAGGACCCGGCGGGGAACAGGGGTTCTGGAAGCTGGACCCGGTGCCTCCCCGGGTGGCCCTGGCCACCGTGGCCCTGGAGGACAAGCGCTTCTGGTACCACCCCGGCGTGGACCCCCTGGCGGTGCTCCGGGCAGCGATGCAGAACCTGCGCCAGGGGCAGCGGGTTTCCGGCGCCTCCACCCTGGCCATGCAAATTGCCCGCATGCAGCACCCTGCCCCGCGGACCCTCTGGGCCAAGGCCCGGGAGGCGCTCACCGCACTGCTGCTCACCGCCCGTTACGGCCGCGAGGCGCTGCTCGCCCACTACCTGGCCTGGGCCCCCTACGGCAACCGCATCCGCGGCATCGGCCTCGCTGCCCAGCTGTACCTGGGCAAGCACGCCGCGGATTTGAGCTGGGCGGAAATCGCCTACCTGGTAGCGATCCCCAAGGCCCCCACCGCCTCCAACCCCTGCCGGGAGGAAGGACACCAGCGGTTGCTGCGCCGCGCCGCCGCGCTCCTTGGCCGGCTGGCCCGAGAGGGGGTGGTCTCTCCCGGGGAGCTGGAGCTTGCCCAAGAGCAGCTGCGCCGGCTTCGCCCGCTCCCCAAACCCACCCGCCCCACCGCCACCCTGCAGCTGGCGCTGGCCTGGCAGCGGGCTTGGAGCCGATCTCCCGCGCCGGCTCGCCCGCTGGTGACCACCACCTTGGACCTGGAGCTGGTGGAGGCGCTCCAGCGGCGCCTCGCCGCCCACCTGGCGGCGGTGGACCCTATGGGGGTGGCCAACGGGGCGCTGATGGTGGTGGCGCTCCCCACCCGGGAGGTGCTGGCGGTGGTGAGCTCCGCCGGCTTTTTCCATCGCAACCGGGCCGGGGCCTACGACTACACGGCGCTGCCCCGCCTTCCCGGCAGCACCCTCAAGCCGTTCCTCTACGCCCAAGCCCTGCAAAGCGGCCTCATCAACGCGGGCACGGTGCTGGACGACCTCCAGCCCACCTTCGGCATCACCAACGCCGACGGGGCGTTCCTCGGCCCGCTGCTCCCCGCCCAAGCTCTGGCTTGCTCCCGCAACGTCCCTGCCGCTTGGCTGCTTTCCCGGCTGGGCACCAGCCGCTTTTTGCACCTGCTGCAGGAGCTCGGGGTGCTGCCGGCGCTGCCTTCGGGCAGGGCTGGCCTGGGGGTAGCGGTGGGGGGCGTGGCGGTCACGCTCCGGGACCTGGTGGCCGGTTACGCCGCCCTGGCCTGCGACGGCAAAGCTGCCCCGCTGGTGTGGGTGCGGGGAGATGCCCCCCAGGGGCGGCAGGTGCTGGATCCCAGCGCCGCCCGGCTCGTCACCGCGTTCCTCGCGGACCCCCTGGCCCGGCTGCCGGTCTTTCCCCGCCACGGTCCCACCGAGTTCCCGTTCCCGGTGGCGGTGAAAACCGGCACCTCCCCCGGGGGGCGGGACGGTTGGACCGTGGCTTACTCCCGGGCTTTCCTCGTGGGGGCCTGGGTGGGCCGGGCCGACTGGCAGCGGCAGGAAGAGCTCACCGGCTACAGCTTCGCTGCCCGCCTCGTGAAGGAAACGCTGCTGGCGCTGCACCCTGAAGCGCAGCAAGGGCTTGCGGACTGGGCCTTCCCGCCCCCGGAAGGGTTCGTCCCGGTTCAGCTCTGTGGCTTCACCGGCAAGCTCCCGGGGCCGAACTGCAGCCGCATCCTCGCCACCTACCTGCGCCCCGGGGAGCTCCCCGCGGGGCACTGCCAGGCCCACGGCGTAGCCCTGGTGGACCGGCGCACCGGGCGCCTGGCCACCGCCGCCACACCGCGGAAGTTCGTGGAAAAGCGCGCCTTTCTCCGCCTGCCGCCGCGCTACGCCCGTTGGCTTTCGTCCCAAAACCTCGCCCCGCCGCTGCCGCCCCAGCAAGCCCCCACACCGGTGGAGCTGGGCAGCGTCCTCAGCCCGCCGGTCCGCCTGGCGGTGACCTACCCCCCCAACAACGCCCGGCTCTTCCGCGACCCCGAGGCGCCCCCCGAAGCCTCCACCTTGGAGCTCGCCGCCACCGTGGACCCCCCGGTTCCGCAGCTGCTCTGGCTCGTGGACGGTCGCCCCGCCCGCCTCGTGGGCTACCCCTACGCCTTTCGCTGGCCCTTGGTCCCCGGGACGCACCGCCTCCAGGTGGCGATCCCCGCCACACCGCTGGTCTCCTCCCCGGTCACCCTGGAGGTGCGGTGAGGAGCCTCGGCCCCCACCCTCCTGGAAACGTCCAGGGGCCCCCCGGCAGCCCAGCTCCCCTCCCGCGGTCTTGACACCTTCCCGTCAGGCGCTAGCATTGGACTGGGGTACCTATGCCGGTGGTGAGCATTTCCCCGGTGCTGCGCGATCGCCTTTCCGACCAAGGGGCGGAGGAGCTGGTGCGTCTTTTGTCCCTGGTGGAGGAAAGCTCC
>Ga0209018_1001940_pt1 | contig 15646 bp, 7 predicted proteins | sample YNPBryBLVA2012_FD_185814 | JGI IMG/M metagenome (GOLD analysis project Ga0209018, IMG submission 185814) | Anoxygenic and chlorotrophic microbial mat microbial communities from Yellowstone National Park, USA - YNP Bryant BLVA 2012 (SPAdes)... ...
CAGCGACCGAGGCGTGGTTCGTCGGCACCAAAGGGACCATCCTGCACCTGAGCGACGGTCACTGGCAGGCAGCGGTCTCGCCCACCACACGGGATCTCAAGGCAATATGGGCGTCGGGCCCAGCCGACATCTGGGCAGTCGGTACGCAGGCCAACCTGCTTCACTACGACGGTCACGCCTGGACGCTCGAGCATGGGACACCGGTGGACCCGGAGCCGGTGGACGGCGGTTTCGACGCGGCGGCCGACGCCTCGGACGCGGGAGATGCAGGCCCGCCAGGTCTTCCAGATGGCCGCGACTACCTCGGCATCTTCGGCGTTTCCAACGATGATATTTGGCTCGTTGGCACCAAGGGCACCATCGCTCACTACGACGGAGACACATGGATTGCCACGCAAGGCGTCACCACCGGTACCGTGCGGACCGGGTGGGCGTCCGCTAGCGACAACGTGTACATCGCCGGTGACAGCCTTGTGTTCCGCTACGATGGAGAGGTCTGGGCCAAGGTGGATCCCGGTATCACGCGCTCGTGGTACGACATCGACGGCACCAGTGAAGAGGACGTCTGGCTGGTGGGATCAGGCAACTACTACGCGCACTTCAACGGGTCGAAATGGGCCAATGATCGCTTCCCTGGCGGGACTGCCTACACGGTCGTGGCGGATACGGCGGAATCGGCGTGGGGATTCGGCGACCACGGACTGGCGTGGCACTGGGACGGCGAATCGTGGACATCCGTGTCCACGGGCACGCGCCAGACGATCTGGGGATCGAGTCGCTACTCGGCCGGCAAGTTCTTGGTCGCGGGGTCGAGTGGCGCTATCGTCCAGTGGGACAACGACGCGAGAGCGGTGCTGACGCAGTCGTTCGACACCAATTTTTTGGGCATTGCCGGCACGGCGTCCGACGACATCTGGGTGGTCGGCGACTCGGTGCTGCACGGCAACACGGAGGTCTGGGGTTTGGAGGCTCCCCCGGTCAACCGGTCGTTGTTCGCTGTCTGGGCGGGTGCCCAAGACAATGTCTGGGCGGTGGGAACGGGAGGCACCATCCTGGGCCGCAGCTTGATCGGCTGGGTCGTCACCAGCAGCCCCACCGAGGAATGGCTCCGGGGCGTGTGGGGCGCCGGCAGTGGCGCGGGCTGGGTTGTCGGCGACAAGGGCACCATCCTCGGCCTCATCAACGGTGCGTCCTGGTCCGCCGTTCCCAGCGGCACAACCGCGGATCTGTACGGTGTGTGGGGGCCATCCAGTGCGGAGGCGTGGGCCGTCGGCGACAAGGGCACCATCCTGCACTTCACCGCAGGCCAATGGAAGCCCGCAGCGGTGGAGATCGGCGATGCTGGCGCACCGTTCCGCGGCACCTTGCACGCCGTGTGGGGATCCGCGGCCAGCGATGTCTGGGCGGTCGGCAGCCAGGGCGCCAAGCTGCACTACAACGGGTCCGTCTGGCGGGTCGTCGACGCCGGCGCCGAAGACACGCTCAACGCGGTGTGGGGCCGGTCCGCCACCGACATCTGGGCCGTGGGAACGTCCGGCACGATCCTGCACTACAATGGATCGTCCTGGGAACCGTCTGCGTCCGGCGCCACCGCGGATCTGCGCGCAGTCTGGGGAACCGACGACTTCACCTGGGCAGTCGGCGACCGGGGAACCATCCTGCGCCGGTCCGTTCACTGACGTCTGACTGGCAGAGAAGCGGAAGACGAGAGAGGGTGTGATGATATTGACGCGACGGTCTGGTGCATGGTTCGGAATCGTGGCCGCGGGGATGGCGTGCCTCGGGGTTGGAGCCGGCGTGTCCGCGTGCTCTTCCTCCGACAGCGCGGGTAGCAGCACACCCGGGCCGGGCGATGACGGGGGCGTGCAGGACGTGACCGTTTGGGACACGGGCGGTCCTTGCAAGAAAGGTCAGTACGAGTGCGATGGCAAGGTCGCCAAGCAATGCGACGGTAACGGGGGATATCTCACCACGATAGACTGCGGCGCTTCAGGACACGAGTGCGTGGCGCCCACGGGCTGCATCACATGCTCGCCCGGTGCCGGCTCGTGCGAAGGAGGCAAGGCAAAGGTATGCCGGGCCGACGGCTCGGGCTTCCTCGAGTTCGAATGCGACGAAACCCAGGGCATGACCTGCGAGCCCGACGGCTGCAAGGGGGCATGCAGCCCTGCCGAGCTCATCCCCAGCTACTACGGCTGCGACTACTTTCCCACCGTCACCCTCAACCCGGTCTGGAGCGGCTTCCCCTATGCAGTTGCCGTCGCCAATACGTCGGACCAGCCCTGCCACGTCACCGTGACGAGAGGTTCTTCCACGGTGGCGACGGAGATCGTCCCGGCCCATGGAGTCAAGACCATCACGCTGCCATGGGTCACCGACCTCAAGGGTGGTGACGTCAATGCCTGTCAATCTCCGCCCGACCCCGGGCCCACCCGTATTGCGAAGGGCGGCGCCTACCGGCTGCGGACCGACGTGCCGGTCACGGTCTACCAGTTCAGCCCGCTGTCCTACGAGATTGCCCCGGCCCCGGAGGAGTGCCCCGTAGGCAAGGATTGCCCAGGCGGCAATGGCGACCGCTGCCTGTCCTATTCCAACGATGCGTCCTTGCTCATGCCTGTCACCGTGTGGACGGCGGACTACGCGGTCATGGCCTGGCCTGCGAATGGGTCCCGCTCCGGGTTCGCGGCGGTGACCGCGTCCGAAGACGGCACGCAAGTGCAAGTCCTCGGCGTAGGAGCATTCGCTGAAGGGGCCGGGATCGATTCGGTTGGCAAGGGGATTGTCACGCTCGACGCCGGCGACGTGCTCCAGCTCGTTTCGGACCATTCCGGCGGATCAGGCACCTACGGGGCCGACATCAGCAGCACGCGTATCCACGCCAGCAAGCCCATCCAGGTCATCGGCGGCCACTCCTGCGCAAACATCCCGGCCCCCGACACGCTCGCTTGCGACCATGTCGAGCACGCGATGTTCCCCATCGAGACGCTGGGCTCCGACTACCTCGTGACCTTCCCCGCGGCGCTCGCCAGCGAATCTCCGCACGTCGTGCGCGTCTACTCGGTCCAGGACACCACCACCGTGCATTTCGACCCACCCTCGATTCACAACGATGTCGAGTTGTCGCCCGACGACCCGCCGCTCGAACTGTCTGGCGTGAGCGAAGACGTTCGCATCTGGGCGGACAAGGCCTTGCTCATCGCCCAGTACATGCAGGGACAAGCATCGGTGCCGAGCGGCGCGGGCGATCCGTCCATGGCCCTCGCGATCCCTACGGTGCAGTTCCGCACCAACTACGTGTTCGTCGCCCCTTCGACTTTCGATTCGAACTTCGTCAATGTCATCGCCCCAGCAGGCGCAACCATCAAGCTCGACGACGTGACGGTCCCGCTGGCGGAATTCGAGGCCATCGGCGGGAGCGGCTACGGGGTCGCGCGCGTGCTGCTCGACAAGACCGACACGCACACTATCACAGGATCCGCGCCCTTTGGGATCCTCGTGTACGGCTACGGGGAGTACACGAGCTTCATGTATCCGGGCGGGCTGGACCTGGCTCGGGTCACGCCTCCTCCCATCTATTGAGCATATCCCTCCGGTACCCGACCCCATCGCTCGTCGGCAGTGCCGGCGATGGGTGGACCTTCCGCAACCAAACCGGGTCGATCCAGGCGATGCAAAGCTGCACCGTGTAGCAGCGCGTCCAATCAAGTACCACGTCACCGTCACCTGCCCCGAGTTCGATGCAGGGCTTCCCAGGCATGGCGTTCGTTGCGTATCATGACTTGTTCATCATGCGCGAGGTGTTGCGTACGGTGCGCAAACGGTCGCGGGGAGAAGGCGGTCGACATGGCACTCATCACACTCCGTTTTTCGATCAAGCTGCCCGTGGAGCCAGCTCGCCTCTACGATGCCTGGTTGGACAGCAAGACACATGCGGCCTTCACGGGTGCTCCGGCGAGCATCGACCCACGTGTAGGGGGTGCCTTCACGGCATGGGGTGACTATATCCGTGGGACCACCCTCGAACTCGACGAAGGACGCCGCATCGTCCAGAGCTGGCGCGCAAGCGAGTTTCGCGCAGACGACGCGGACTCGCGGGTCTGCCTGGTGTTCGAACCGGATGGCAAGAAGGGCACGCTGCTGACCCTCGAGCACTCGGGGGTGCCGAAGCCTCTCGCCGGCAGCTACGAAGCTGGCTGGGTGCAGTACTACTTCAAGCCCATGCGCAGGTACTTTCAGCTCCAGAGAGACAGGACAGAGGCCAAAGCGAAGGCGACGGCACGGAAGGCAACCGTGCAGAAGGCATCGAAGAAAGCTGCGGTGAGCAAGTCACCCACTGGGAACGGCTCCCCCAAGAAGCGGACTGCGGTGAGGTAGCAGCGCCCATCACAAGACATGCGCACACGCGTGGTCGCGTGGTATCCAGGTGGTGATGCCACGAAACATCCAGCCGCTCATCGCTCCGCAATCGATCGCCGTGATCGGCGCGTCACGCAGCCGTGGAACGGTAGGAGGCGAGCTCTTTCACAACCTGTTGCGTTGCGGTTTCCACGGTCCGGTCTACCCGGTGCATCCGCATGCACGCGTGGTGCAATCCATACGCGCCTACGCGGACGTCGCCGCCATCCCGGACGATCTCGATCTCGCGGTCATCGCGGTGCCTGCACATCGTGCGGTAGAGGTGCTCGATGCATGCGGCAGGAAGGGCGTACGCGCCGCGGTGGTGATCACGGCAGGCTTCAAGGAGATGGGAGAGGAGGGGGCGGAGCGAGAGGCGCGGCTGCGCGAGACAGGGCAGCGTCACGGCATGCGAGTGCTTGGCCCCAACTGTCTCGGCGTGCTCAACACCGACCCAACCATCAGCATGAATGCCACGTTCGTGGACGGCTTTCCCAAACCGGGGCCGGTGGGGTTCGCGTCGCAGAGCGGCGCGCTGGGTGCAGTCGTGCTCAAGCTCGCCGAACGCCGAAACATCGGTCTGTCGTCGTTCGTGAGCCTGGGCAACAAGTGCGACGTCTCGGGCAACGACCTGCTGGAGTGGTGGGAGCACGACGACCGGACGCGCGTGATCCTGATGTACCTCGAGTCCTTCGGCAACCCGACGCGGTTCACGCAGATCGCGCGTCGTGTCGGTCGTCGCAAGCCGATTGTGGTGGTCAAGAGCGGGCGGACGCAATCCGGATCGCGTGCGGCGGCCTCGCACACGGGTGCGCTCGCAGGAGCCGACGTAGCGGCGGACGCACTGCTGAAGCAGGCAGGGGTCATTCGCGTGGACACCACGGAGGAGATGTTCGATACGGCCATGCTTCTGGCCTCGCAGCCCGTGCCCGCCGGCCGCCGCGTGGGTATCATCACCAACGCGGGCGGCCCGGGCATCATGGCGTCCGACGCATGCGAGAGCTACGGTCTGGAGCTGCCCGCCCTCACGGACCGAAGCGTGGCCATGCTGCGAAGCTTCCTGCCGAGGGAGGCCAGCGTGCGCAACCCGGTCGACATGATCGCGTCGGCCACGGCCGAGCAGTACGGACGCGCTGCGGAGGTGATGCTTGCCGACCCGCACATCGATTCGGTGCTGGTGATCTTCGTGCCTCCGCTCATGGTGGAGACTCGCGACGTAGCCCGCGCGATCGGTCGTGCGGCGGTCGGGGCGCGCAAGCCCGTGGTGACTTGCTACCTCGGTGCGTACGGCTTTCCCGAAGGGTTTGCGGAGGGCGACACGCCGGCGCAGATCCCCTCCTATCGCTTCCCGGAATCCGCCGCGCGGGCCCTGCAGCGCGCCGTGACCTACGGTGAATGGCTGCGCGTCTCGGACAGCCCGCTCCCCGCACCAGACATCGATATTGCGGCAGCATCCGCCACGATCGAGGCTTGCCGCGACGCTCTGGGTGCAGAAGCCGAGCCTGTCTGGCTCGATGCCACGGACGTACCGCGCATCCTCGACGCCTACGGGATCCGTACGCCGCCGTCGGCTCTCGCCACGTCCGAGGAAATGGCCGTGGCGGCGGCGGAGGATCTGGGGTTCCCGGTCGTGATGAAGCTCGTTTCGGACCGGGTGTTGCACAAGGCGGACATCGGCGGAGTATTGCTCGACCGGCGCGACGCGGACGAAGTCCGCGCGGGCTTCCACGAAATGATGCTCAAGGCGCGGATCGTAGGCGTGCTCGAGTCGGTGCAAGGTGTGCTTCTTCAACGCTTCGTCAGCGAGGGCATCGAGGCCGTGGTCGGCGCCGTGCAGGATCCCGTTTTTGGCCCCCTCGTGATGTTCGGCCTCGGCGGCGCCTACGTCGAGCTCGTACGCGATGTCGTCTTTCGGTTGAATCCGCTGACCTCCCACGACATCGACTCGATGATCCGTAGCGTGCGTGCGGCGAAGCTGCTCGACGGTTACCGCGGATCGCCGCCGGCAGACATCGAGGCGCTTCGCGATCTGCTCGCGCGGGTCAGCCAGATCATCACGGACATGCCGGAGCTGTTGGAGATGGACCTGAACCCGGTCAAGATCCTGTCACCAGGACGCGGCTGCGTCGTGGTCGACGCCCGCATCCGGCTCGGCAACGTCGCACCGCGCTCCAGCTATTGGCCCCGATGAAGCCTGCCCGACACCTGCGCGCCATGCGCGACCAACGGAGTCCGTGATGCATCTGGGTTGGCTGTTCGTCGTGCTCGGCGTCCTGTTCGCCACGCTGGGCAGCGTCGTGATCACCACCACGGGATCGTGGCTCGGCATCCTCGCGTTCTGGCCGTCCGTCTCGTTCTTCGCCGTTGCGGGCGCCTATCTCCGCTTCGGACCGGGCCTCTTCGGTAAACGCGCCGATGGCTCTCTGCCCTGGATTCGCGTGCTGCTCTTGTTGCCATACTTCCTGTTCACCTGGGGCATCTGGCACCTGCTGCGCCTCGGCCCCGAGCCCCCACACGCCATGGTGGCCCCTGGATTGTACATCGGACGACTTCCCAGAAAGGGTGAGCTTCCCGCCGACGTTCGCCTGGTCGTCGACCTGACCGCCGAGTTTCCCCGCTCTCCGGCCGTTGCGGATGGTTGTGACTACATCAATCTTCCTGCGCTCGACGCCTTCGTACCTTCCATCGACGACTGTGAACGGCTCACGCGCACCACCGCAGCGCACCCGGGCCCCGTCTACGTTCATTGCGCACAAGGCCACGGACGTTCCGCGCTCGTGGCCGGCGCCTTGCTCATGCTCCGCGGTATCGCGTCCAGCCCCGAGGACGCCGAAGCGAAGCTCCGGCGCGCACGGCCCGGCGTCCGCTTGTCGTCCTCCCAGCGGGCCATGCTCCGTGCGCTTCATCCGCGGCTTGCACCGCGGCCTCCTGCGCCTTGATTCACGCGCAAACATTCCACGACGGCCGCGACCACGAGCTTCGCCAACGTCTGGTACCTCCTTGCAGACAACGCTTGGTCCGTACGCAATATCCTGGTATTTCGCGATACCGGACGGATCGTCGCCACCACGTTGGTCTGCAGTTCCGGGGGCGCCGCGCGGTCCTCGACATCTGGCCAACCGCTCGCGTTTCGTTTGCCAAACAGAGATGTGACCTCGTCAACGATTGGGGCCGGGTCGAATATGGCATGGGACAGACCGCGTTGTTTGCCGTCGGGAGCTGACTCGGCTGGGGCGGCGTGCTCGGCGGTAGGCGTACGATCCATGCGCCCGTCGTGCGGCTTGCGCCACGGATGTGGCGACCGTCCATCTCATGTCGATTTTTGGTGAGCGGATGACCACGCCTCCGGTATCATGCACTTTTCATGATTCGTTGCCGCAGATTCGCCCGCGCTTGCTTGCCTCTCCTTTCCCTTGCGAGCACCGCCTCGGCACTCGGATGCACCGTCGACCAGGCTCCGGATGGGCTCAAGCGCACGCCCGCAGGGACTGGCCCCCTCGTCCGGTTCGACACCCAGCACAAGCCGCTGCCGGACATCCCGTTCCCGAACGATGTGGGCACATGGCCGGATCCCACAAGCCGCACCGGCCTGCGCGTCAATCCGTCGCTGTTCGCGGCCACCAGCATCGAACGCGACGCCAGGCACAAGTTCGGCGAGCTCGAGGGGTGGGCCACCTACGGATGGCTCTCCGTGGCCTTCGACAAGCCTGCCGGCCATGGAGGCGACGACGCCGCCATCGACCTGTCCAACGTGGCGAGGCGCCACCAGGGCGATGACTACGAGCTGGCAGACGACGCGGTGTACCTGGTCAACCTGACCACGGGGATACCCGTACCGTTGGATCTCGGAGAAGGAGGCTTCAACTACGTGCTACGGGACAAAGACCGTTTTGGAGAAAACGACACCCGCCGGTCCGAGCAGTTTCTGCTGTTCGAATCTTTCGACGAGACGGCGGGCCGTGACATCAACACGCCATACAGCCCGGCGCTGGACACGGACTTCGACGGTGTGCTCGATATCCCCAATCTCGACCATCCGCGCGCATGTCCCGCGCCTCCCGCGGATCCGTCGGATCCGGACCAGCTCGAACGGGACCGATGCCTCGCGGACCACCTCCTCGACTGGTACCAGCGCCAGGACGACACCCTGCTGCTCAGCCCCATGATCCCGCTGGAGGAGATGACGCAGTACGCGGTGGTCTTGACGGACCGCCTCGTGGACCGGTCCGGCAATCCGGTGCGATCGCCTTTTGAGTTTGTGTATCATCCCATGCAGGAGCGTGGCATCGCCACGCTGCGCCGGCATCTGTCCGATCCCGCACTTGCGTCCTATTACGGCGAGATCGGCGGCACCGGCCTCGATCATGTGGCCTTCGAGTGGGTGTTCACCACGCAGCCCACCTACGACGATATGCGCCGGCTCCGCGACGGCCTGTACGGAAGCGGTCCCTTCGCGTCCTTGTCCAGCGCCTTCCCACCCACGCTCGAGGTGTTCCGCGCCAAGGGCTTGCTCACCCAGGAGGAGCGCGAACAGGGCAATGACGACACCGGCTGGGAGTCCACTACCGTGTGCAAGCGTCTCGACCACAATCTCGTCACCGTTCGACCATCCGACGTGCGCAATGTCTTCGAGCAGATCGCCAACGGGGTCGGGATCCGCGGCAAAGAAGCGGCCGCCTTCATGGAAGCGATGAACGCGGTGGACCACATCGTCATCGGCCAGTTCCACGCGCCGTACTTCTTCGCGGGCGGGCCAGGCAACGTCGATCCGAACGCCACGTTCCGCCTCAACTACGCGGAGGGAACGGGCGAGGTGTATGACGACCGCGTGCCGTTCATTCTGGCGGTTCCACGCGCGACCGCGGTGCACAGGCCGCCCTTCCCGGTCAGCCTGCACGCCCACGGGACCGGCATGCACAAGCTCGAGTCCCTGGCGTTCGCTGGCAACCTCGCGCGACAGGGCCTGGCTACCCTGGGCCTCGACGCCCCCGGCCATGGCATCGATCTCGACGACGACACTCGCATGCTGGTACGCGTGCTTCTGAAAGGGTTCTGCCTAGGGCCGTTCAGCGACGCTTTCGTCACCGGCCGCGCCCGCGACCTCAACGGTGACGGCCGCGTCGACCATGGCGGTGATCTCTGGACTGCCTACGTCTTCCACACGCGAGACGTGCTCCGCCAGACCTCCCTCGAGTACGTCAATGCTGTCCGAATCCTGCGTGCATTCGACGGCATGACCCGGACGCAGGACTATGACGGAGACGGCACGCTCGACTTGCTGGGTGATTTCGACGCGGACGGTGTGGTGGATGTGGGCGGACCGGACAATCACTACTCCATCTCGGGCGCGTCCTTCGGCGGTCTCATCGCGGGCATCGTGGGCGGGCTCGACCCCTATGTGCAGGCCAGCTCACCCAACTCCGGCGGCGGTGGCCTCATCCAGATCGCCGTCCGGTCATTCCAGTCCGAAGTCGTCGACGCCATCACCATGCGCGTCACCGGCCCCATCATCGTGGCCGTCGCGACACCCGATCCCCCCGATCCCGGTCGCACATCGTGCGCTGCCGGGGAACTCTCCGCTCGTTGGCTCGTGCCCGACGTCTCCGACCTCGTGCCCGTCGAGATCGCCTGCCTGCCAAACAGCCTGGTACGCGGAACGGGCGGCACCATCGTGGTCCGCAATGCTCGCAACGGTGAAGTCCGTTGCGCCCGCACCGACCCATCCGGGCAGTTTCGCGTCACCATCCCAGCATCCCAGGGCGATCCCGTCGTCATCCAGATCTACGACCGGCCCGACAACGTCGATAGCTACGGCACATGCCGCGTGACCGACGCCTCCCGGCTCGTACGGACGATTTCAACGTGGGAGTCCCCTCGTTTCGCCGCCGGCCAGAAAAACAACAACGGCACCGTCCTGTGCACGTCGCCTTCGGGATGCGAGCGCTACCACCAGCAGGTCTACGCCGTCGGCACCTCCCTGGTTGCCCCGACCGAGGGGAACGGCTACAACCGGCAGACACCGCTGTTCCGACAGTTTGTCCAGCTCTCGCAGGCGTCGGTCAACGCCGCCGACCCGATCAACTTCGCTCCCTACTATGCTTTGCGACCGCTGCCCGACCCCTGGGGCGCGCCCGTTGCCCCTCACGCCGTGGCCACCGTCCACACCATCGGTGACATGAACGTGCCCATCAATGCCGGCATCGCCTTTGCGCGCGCGACGGGTGCCGTGCCTTTCCTGCGGCCCGGCGCGGTCGACCGGTATCCCGCCCTTGCCGATTACGTGACGCCCTCTGCCCTCTACGACGCTTTCGGAGAACGCACCCCCAATCGCCTGCTCATCGACATGCATACCATGGAGGGTATTGCCCGCCTGCGGCGACATCCGGCCGGCCCTGCCTGCTCTGCCAACGAACAGCCGCTCTCCCGAACCGACTGCCACTCGGCATGTCCGCCCTTGGACCCCTCGGGAGATTGCCTCGGCGGTCAATCCTGCGTCGACGGAACCTGCATGGCGTCCATCTCCCCAGCAACCTGCGCGAGCGCCCTCGTCGACGTCGACAACCTGTCGGAGTCCACCGACTTGTTCGACGCCGTGCGCGCGCCCGTGCCCCTCCGTCTCGGGAGGATCGCACAGCCTGCCACGCCCGCCACCGTGGATTCGGTCTGGGCACCCCGCATCCGGGGCGTCCCCTTCGCTTCCACGGACCAGGGCGCATGGGCCCCGGACGCGCGAATCGTTGCCATGATCCTTGGATATCTCGAACCGACTGGAACCCACACCTACAACTTCACCAACCCTTGCAACGCGTTCGATGCCGCGCTGTACCTGCACGGCTTGACGGCTCGCTTCTTCGCAACCGACGGCACGGACGTCTATCCGCTCAGCCACCCGGCCACGCACCGATGCCTGGCGGACCTGTCCTGCCCGTTCTTTGGACCGTGAGAACCTGCCAGGACCGTCCGCCGCACCGGACCAACAACCCCGGCAAACGTCGTATCGCTTGCCACCCCGGCGGCTCTTGCCTGGGTCGGCAACCCCGCTCGTGTGCGGCGCCACGGCCGCAGTCTGGAAGGCTCTCTCAGCCCGGTGCGACCCCACCCGCGACTCGTGTCTCCCCAACCGGCCTCCTATCTCGTGCCAGGCGGTTCCTCGGGCGGCAGGGAGGGGATGAAAACGCCGTCTTCCACGGCACCGCGGGCATACCGGTCGATGGATTCCAGAAGCGGCGGCACCAGGTACGGCCTTCCACTCGGGTTGTCGAGGAGTCCAAGGGCTTCTTCGGAATAATGCCGAAACAGCACGCATTGCCCATTCCAATGCTCGACTCGGTGTTTCCCGGCAGCCAGATGCCGAACCTCGCCAGCCTGCCAGCGCTCCCCGTCGACCGAACACCAACCACCTCGTGGCGCCCTCACTGCGTACGCACCGCCCACCAGCAGGTCGCCGACCTCCGTGCCCGTGCCCGCCTCCGACCACCAGCCGGCCACAGCCACGAAAGGCCGAACTGTCACGTACCGCCGTCTCAGGTACTCCCGATCACCTTGGTTCAACCATCGAGTCCGGTACCCCGTCACGACCAGCGAAGGGCGCGCCTTGGCCGCCTCGGTGGCGTACGAGAACTCCCGCGTGAACATGTAGTGACGCCAAGCCGTGACGAACGGCAAGCGCCAGTGAGCGACGCTCGGCCTGTACAGGCCAACGCCTTCCCACGCAAGGACGGACTCGTGGGGGCCGAGGTGTTGCATCAGGAACTGGTGCAGGCTCCGTTGATGGCTCATCGTGTCGACGAGGGCTTCGGCGAGTGTTCTTCTCCTGGCAAGCAACATCACCAGCACGACCGTCGTCCATACCGCACCCTGAAGCCAAGGTCTGGCCTGGATCCTGTCCACCGCCAGCGCGAGCGGATAGGCACAGAAGACGGCGAGGAGCGGCTGGAGCATCGTCAAGTTGTAGACTTCGTAGGCTGGGTTGACAGCCACGGACAGCATCGCAAGCCCCAGAATTGCCCCGGCTCCTGCATTCTCGACGAACGTGTGACGGGAGGCTCGTACCGATCGGACCACCAGTCCAACCGCCGCCAACAGCCAGAACCCCGGATCCTCCGCCACAGCGGCTCGCAAGGTCCGCACTGTCTGCCCTCGGATTGAACCATACGAGGGCAGATTCGCGTACTGCGCCCTGGTCGTCCGCAGGTACATGGAGAGGTCGTCGGTGAACGTGAGCAGAGCCAGGTACGCCGCAAACGCCGTGGCAGCGCCGGCCAGTGCCCACATGCATCCGTCCGAGAACCGTCGGCGTGCTTCGGCGAGGGCTCCAAAACGCCACTCCAGGACGAACAGCAGAGGGAACGCCACCCCTGCAACCATCGTTGCCTTCTCCCGGTTCACCAAGCACAGTCCGACAAGCACTCCAACCTTGACGTAGGTTCGCCGCGGCGCCGGGTAGGGACTGCCGAGGACGACCACGAGGGTGGCCACCCAAAGCAACGCGGAGAGCGGATCGGGGCGGAGGTCCAGCCCTCGGTAGAGGATCCCACCGGACAGCAAGGTGATGATCGGTGCTAGCGTAGCAGTCGACCCCCGCATCGTAGTTGCCGCGAGGCGAGCTCCCATCAGGCATACCAGCGCGAGCACGCACACGGTGGCGAGTCGCCCGACGTACAACGGCACCAGCGTGCCTGGAAACAAATGCATCACCGGAACCAGCAGGTTGGGTTGCAGGTAGTATGCAGTCTGCAGTTCCACCCCAGGCGGCCGACCGATGGCCTTCAGCCAAGCAAGATACAATGTCTCGTAGTCGTCGTTGCCGATGTAGCGAAGAAACGATGAAACTCCGTACAGAACGAGCAATGACGCCGAAGCGACGGTGGACACGAATCTCAAGTTCCCGGCGTCATTCTTGCCGGCTGCCTGGTTGCTGTGCTTTCCCATGGTCGCGTAGCGTCTGGCGGAAACAGTCTCGCAACAGCCGGGCCGTCGTCGCTCAATTCCCCGATGCCTGAATCACACGCTCGCCCAACACCGTGGCGTTTCCCTGGCCGTCGCGGGCCACCACACGCAGCAGGTGTGGGCACGCATCCAACCCCGCAGTAGGCACTGCACCCGAGAATCCCACGCCCGGACAACCGTCGTACATCGGGTACATGGCACAGACGTCGGGCCTGCTGGCGTCATTGGCGAGCTGCGCTACCCGCACACCGTCAATCTCCACGTCCACGCTCGCAACGTGCTCGGTGTCGAGAGCCCAGCCAGCGACCTGGATGGCCGAGCCCGGCAGGTACGTCGTCGTGCTCCCCGCCGCCGGGACGTCGAGCACGCCGAAAGGTGGCCGCCTGGACAAGATGTCTTCGAGCTGCGACTTGACCGTGGCGAACCCTCCCAAGGCAAGATAGGATATCCCCCGCACGGCCCCGCCCGCGGCGAGCCCAAACACCATCTGTGCGCGCACGTTGTGGAAGTACGGGGCAGTCGCGCCGTCGCCACGCCACCCTTGCCAGTGGCGAACCCCCTGGTCCATCGCAATGCCGACGCCATAGTTCTGCGCCGTGTTCTGCCAGCTCACCCAGGGTCCGGAAGAGGTAAAGTTGTCATAGTAGAAGCCGTCGTTGCCCGGTGTCGACAGGCTGATGGTCTGCCCGGACGCCTCGAGCAGGACGGGCAGGTCTGGCGCCGCTCCGCCGTGCGCCACGTACAGGGTCGGGAACTCCTGCCCGGTGGCTGGGTGCGAGAAGCTCTCCTGGCTCGTCACCTCCGTCGCGACCTCCACGACATGCTCGGCCACAAACCGGAGGACCATCCGATACTGCACTTGCACCGGTCTTCCCTGCCCCTGGCACGGCGTCTGCGAGCAGTCTGGCTTGTCCCAGTCCGGATTCCATTGCAATGGCTGAACGACCAGCTCGAGCCCGTCCCCCGCCTGCCCGTACGAAAGCACCGGAGCACCATGGCCGCACTCGTCGCCTCCCTGCACCGGGTTCCATCCCAGAAACGTGATCGACATCGGACATGGCGTCGACGTGCTCTGACACGAGGCGTTCCACGCGCATCCCTGCATCGCGCGCGTCGGGTCGTACAACGCGAGTTGCAACTCTCGCCCGGTGTCGTTCGCGTCGATCACGTTCGACTGGGGGTTGCTCGTCAGTCCGAAGAATACGACGGTTCCGCCCCAGTCTAACCGCGCGCCGACTCGTATGTAGTCGGTCGGGCTCTTCAGGAATACGTCAGTATGCCCTCCCGACGACGACGTGACGATGCCGCCGAAGCCTGCCGAGGCAAGACGCATGTTCCACGGGTCGACGTCCGGCGCAACCGACACCGCCACGCACCCGTCGGCCGGCGGGGCCGCCTCGGAGACGTCGAGCCCAGCCTCCTCGCCCGCATCCGGCCCCACGTCAGGCCCCCCGTCGACGGACGATTCTGCCAGCGCTTCCTGAACAGCGTCTTGCCCCGCCTCCGCTTGCGCCGCTTCCCCCGTGACATCCACCGAAGCGTCCGCGCCGCTGCCGCTCCCAGGCGCAGACGGCTCGTCTTCAGCCTCCGCGCAGCCACCCAGCAACAGCACGAAAGCGCCCACCACCAGCACCCCGCCCCGGTCGGTCCGAACACAGCTCATGCATCCTCCGTCTGGTCCACTACCTCGACGACGTCGCCCACGTCCAGCCAACACGCCTCGCACAGGTCGTCAGCCCATCCATCGCGGCTACTACCACGCTCCTGCCGGGCAAAGCGGACGAACGCCTTCCACCTTGCCAAGCGCCAGCAAGGCCCTCGCCCCACGCATCTTCGCCGCGATCATCGTCTTGTCGAACCACGCGAGCGCGACCCACAGGGCCGGATGGCGGCGACCCCGCCGCAGCCGCGCAGGTGCCGAGCACTTGCGTCTGCGACCCGTGCACGGCCGCGTCCGAGTCGATGCCGCTCCGCACAGAAGGCGGAGCCGCATCCACAGCGGGACGATCATGGAGAACCTCACCCGCAACCCCATCTGCCTCCGGCACCGGAAACCGCGCTGGCATCTCGCTCACCACGGCACGTCGCGGAGCCGGCACCGTGTCGTGCGCGACCAGGATGGCCCCGCGCTCCTCGCAGAACCAGCCCTCGCGCTTGGCCTCCAGATCCTCTTGGCCGTCAACCGTACAGCGGGGCATCGGACTCCTTTCCTGGCGCACGTGAAGAACTAGCGTATGCCATTCCAACACAGCGCTCGCGACAAGACAACCCATACCGTGGCGCCAGCCCATGGCCGGTCCAC
>Ga0209018_1001942_pt1 | contig 15620 bp, 12 predicted proteins | sample YNPBryBLVA2012_FD_185814 | JGI IMG/M metagenome (GOLD analysis project Ga0209018, IMG submission 185814) | Anoxygenic and chlorotrophic microbial mat microbial communities from Yellowstone National Park, USA - YNP Bryant BLVA 2012 (SPAdes)... ...
CGCGCGTCTGGCGACGCTGACAGAGGGCGAGTTGACGGCGCTGGCGGATGCGCTGCTCGACTTCACGAGCCTGGCGGAGGTCGAAGCGTGGCTGGCGACGCCTCCGGCGGAGCAGGCATAACGAGAGTGTTCAGAGATCAACATCGATGCCGAGACTGAGGCGCTCCGCTTCGCGCAGCGCCAGTTGCGCCACAGCGATGTCCTGAACAGCATTGCCGACCGATTTGAAGAAGGTGATCTGATCATCGCTCGTGCGCGCGGGAACAATTCCAGCGATGACTGCGCCCAACTCGACCGTCTGCGACTCGTCGAGCAACCCCAGACCTCTGGCGTGCTGCAGATCGCCTGCCTCCGCCCATGCCGCTGTTTGCTGATCAACGACGACATACGCCCGCCCGACGGTTTCCGGCGGCACTTCAACCATCTGCGGCGTGAATGAGCCAATACCGTTGATGTGGACGCCGGGACGCAGGCTGGCATCGTCGAAGACTGGCGTCGGCGAAGATGTTGCGCAGCAGATGACGTCCGCCTGTGGGAGCGCTTCGGCAGATGATGCAGCGATGTCGATATGTGGCGCAATTGCACGCTCGCGCAGCATTGCCGCCAGGCGTTCAGCGCGCTCGCGGCTGCGGTTGACGATGATCACACGCTCGATCGGGCGCACGGCGCATACCGCTTCGACCTGATGATACGCCTGCGCACCAGCGCCAATGATCGCCAGCACCTGCGCATCGTGGCGGGCGAGCGCGCGGGTTGCCGCACCCGACGCCGCACCGGTGCGAAGCGCCGTCAGGTACGAACCGTCGAGCACCGCCGCAGGTTGACCGGTTGCAGCGTTGAGGACCACGACGAGCGCATGAATGGCCGGTAGACCGTGGCGCGCAGCATTGTGCGGAAAGACCGACACAACCTTCAACCCCAAACCGCCGCTCTCTTCCAGCAGCGCTGGCATCACGAATGTGTGCGATTCGTGAACACGTTGCTGGAGGTGTGCGCGCAGCGGCACGGTGGCGCGCCCGGTCGAGAGTTGCACAAAAGCGGAGGCAACCGCATCGATAGCGGCAGGCATCGTCACTGCGCGCCGCACATCGTCAGCGCTCAGGATTCGCATGTGAAACACCTTTCTCTTCAGAGCCTTCCCAGACGAAAAAACGCGCCAGCAACCGGTCAGCCAATCCAGGGATGAGCAGCGCCATCCACACCGTCAGGCGGTCGCTCCACGAAACATACACGACGCGCGATTCACGTCGAATGGCGCGCACAATGGCTTCTGCCACCCGTTCAGGCGCCACGCCTGGCGGGTTGAAGCGTCGGCGGTCGCGGTGACTGCCGAGGCGACGGTCATTGAACGCCGTGCGGGTTGTTCCCGGTCGCACCAGCGTGACCGAAATGCCGCTACCGCGCAGTTCCACCCGCAACGCCTCGGTCAACCGGTCGAGCGCCGCTTTGGTTGCAGCGTAGCCGCCCGCGTAAGGAAGTGCGCGCAGCCCCACCACTGACGAGACAAAGATGATCTGCCCGCGTCTGGCGTGCTGCATATGTGGAAGAACCGCCTGGGTCAGAAAGAGCGAACCGAACAGATTGACGTCCAGCGCCGCGCGCAGATCGGCTGGTTGCAGATATGCCACCGGCGATGCCAGACCGACGCCAGCGTTGTTAATCACAACATCGATACGGTTATATGCCGCCAGAGTTTGCTCAACCAGGCGTTGCACATCGGTCGGGTCGGCGACATTCACAGGGATGGCGCGCGCGCGCCCTCGCAACCGGTCGGCGAGTTCTGCCAGGCGAGGCGCATCACGGGCGGCAAGCACGATATTCGCGCCAGCATCGGCGAGGGCGCGCGCGGTGGCTGCGCCAATACCACTCGATGCGCCGGTAATGATGATCGTCTTTCCTGCGGGGTCCATCGTGATTACTGCGCAGTTTCAGCCGGCACACCCTCTTCGGGAGCATTCAGCGCCGCGGCAAGCCGATCTTCCACCACAATCGCCACCACGGGCAGGATTGGTACAAGCGCAAGGTTGTAACGCTCGGCAATAGCGCCTTTCAGTCGCAATCCGCTTCGCCCCAGCCAGATCAGTCCGGGAAGCAGCGACGGAACAACGCCAAGCGTCAGCGCACGCGGCAACCAGTATGTGCGCGGCAAACGCCCGATCAACGCCTGTCCTGCGGTAACGACCGCCAGCGTATTGAACAGAAGCCGCGTATGCTCGCCAACACTTTCATCGCGCAGGCTGAGGTAGGGAATCCTGGGCCACCACTGCCGCGAATTGCCGTGGAGAATAATCATCACCAGCACATTGGCGACGATGAACGCCAGCCGATTCAGCACAGCCCCGATCATGGTCGTTCCTGTATTCTTGCAGTGAAATGTGGTTGGTATACAGTAGAACGAAATGCGCTGCGTGTCAACCGTGCTGGCGTTTATCGCAAAGACCGTGCGCTAACGCAGTTCCGGCGTCCGATAGACAACCTGCCGCCCGACGCGAATCTCGACATCCACCAGATACGGCGCAAGTGCCGCGAGATCGGGGGTAACGCCAAGACCGGGACGTTCGGGAAGGCGAATCATGCCGTCCTGGTCAGGCATAATTCGCTCGCGAGTGATGCTCTGCGCAAGCGGCGAGGTTTCGACGGGATATTCACAAAGCAGATCGGCGTCGCTGCCAGCGTAGGGTTGCAGCGACGCACTCAGCGCCAGGTGCGAGGTGAACGTGTGGTTAACGTAGGTAACGCCACACGCATGGGCGGCATCGACAACCCGCTTTGCGACGCTGATGCCGCCGATCCGACCGGCGTCGATCTGAATGTAGCCGATGCCAGCGTAGTTCAGCATATGCTCCGCCATTGCGTAGTTGTGGCATCCCTCGCCCCCTGCCAGACGCACCTTTCCGCTCAGTCGCGCCAGTTGACGATAAGCGTCGAGCGCCCCAGAGGTGAACGGCTCTTCCAGCCATGTCACCTGGCACTGTTGCAGCACCTCCAGACGCGGCGCAGCACGTTCGACATCATCACCCCAGACCGTTCCGGCATCGATCAGCAACACCCCCTCCGGTCCCAACCCCTCGCGCGCCGCCTGCACGTGATCGATGTCTGCATCGAGCGCACCTGTGCCAAACGGTCCCCAACCGAATTTGGCTGCCCGATACCCAAGCGCGCGCACCAGGCGCGCCTTGTGCAGGGTCTCCTGGGGCGTATCGCCGAACAGTTGCGATGCATACGGAAGTTTCGGCGTCGCCTGTCGGTAACCGAGCAAGCGGTAGACTGGCTCGCCCAGGCGATGACCGAGCGCATCCCACAGCGCGATATCGATGCCGGAGAGGGTATGATCGGCTTGCAACAGGTCGAGGCTGTTCGCCCGCGCACGATCACCGATCCGCCGGATGTCGGCACAATCGTCGAGCGGTTGCCCGACAACCGAGTCCCGCACCGGTTTGCAGGCGCTGTGAGACATCGGACAGACGAAACTGGCAATCGAGGTGAGCGGCGACGCATCGCATTCACCCCATCCGACATATTCGCCAACCTGAATGCGCACTAACAGGGCATCCTGGCTGCCGTCTCCAACATCGCGGATTTCCGGCATAGCAACGTAGAACAGGTCGACCGACTCGATCTTCATCTGGAAATGTCTCCCACACTTGACACAGCAGCGACTCTCGCGTACTATACAACTGTCCTGTATCATATGCAATAAGACAAAACGACGGAGTAGTCGAAGAATGACCGGGGAACGCATATCTGCCAGAGACATTCAGCGCGCCCTCATCTGGCGTATCAGCAACGGCGTGTATCACCCCGGCGAGGCGCTGCCATCGGTGCGCAAACTGGCGGAAGAGTTCGGTGCGAACCGCAACACGGTGAATAAAGCCTGTCAGGAATTGCGCAAACTCGGCATCCTCGAAATGCGTGCTGATCGGCGTTCTCCGGTGGTGACCCGCGCCGCAACAACGGCAGCGCCGCTGGATCTTGTCTTCCAGCAGGTGCGCGATGTTATCTGGCAGGCGATGCTGGCGGGGGTGACACGCCGGCAGTTGCTCACCGAAGTGACAGCGCTGATCGAAAAGGTGTATGGCGAGAGCGAGTTGCAGATCCGCTTTCTCGAATGCAATCCATACGACAGCGCCACCCTGAGCCGCGATCTCTCTCGTCTGACCGGTGTGCAGATCGAGGCTGGCTTGCTGGACGAGTTGGAGCAGGATGTCGATGCGTTCGCTCAATCTTCTGATCTGATCGTAACAACATTCCACCATCTCGCCGGGGTGTTGCAGACGCTGGCGCAGTACCGGGATCGGGTGGTCGGCGTCGATACGCGGCCCTCCTCCGAAACGCTGCTCCGCATCGCCCGATTGACCAGACCGCGGATCGGGCTGGTTTGCACGCTTCCCGATACTGCCCGCTCTCTGAAATATGTCATTCTGAGTTATCAACCCGGCACGCAGGTGACGACGGCGCTGATCGATGCACCCGACGATGTCCGCCGTCTGGCGGAGACCTGTGACCATCTGCTGGTGACCTATAACTGCGTGCCAGCACTGGCGCAATTGACCGATCGCCGCCCCGATGTGGTGATTGAGTTTCGGATCGATGATCAATCCGTTGAGTATCTGCGTGAGCGCATTCGTGAGGCGCGTCTGGCAAAGGCAGCGGCTCATTGCCAGAGGAGCGTCTCATGACCCTTCCGTCCCGCCTGGATCTCTCGGATGCGGAGTTTGCCTGCGTACTGGACACTGCGCCCCGTTTTGGGCTGGCATGTCTGGAGTTGGCGGGCAAACCTCAGGCGCTGGAGTCGTCGCTCTTCCTGGCAATGATTGATGAGCAGACCGTCAACGCACATACGCCGGACCTGTACGTGCGGAATGTGTCGGTGGACGATGATACTCCCGGACGGCGACATGCACACATCGAACTGCTGCATGCCGGTTTGGGGGTCGTGATCGATTACCATATTGTGCGCTACACCGATGCGTTTGCTATCGAGACATGGATCGTCGTGCGGAATGAAGGGGCATCTCCGCGTCGGGTGACGCGCCTGGATTCACTTGCGCTCGATCTGCTCCCCGCCAGTTACGATCTGCGGGCGTATACCGGTGCGTGGGGCGCCGAGTTCGAGCCGCAATCGATGCCGCTGACGTCCCCGGTCATCCTCGAGAGCCGTTCTGGTCGCTCATCGCATGGTCACCATCCCTGGTTTGCCCTGGTGTGCGACGGTCGCACGATCATCTCCGGCGCGGTTGCCTGGTCGGGGAATTGGGCGATCCGGTTGATGCCGCGCCCAGAGGAGGCGGTCGCACTATCGGCAGGGTTGCACGATTGGGAGTTCGCCGTTGATCTCGTGCCTGGTGCATCGGTTGAGGCGCCGCCGGTTGTGCTGGTGTTCGCCCGGGGAGATGATCTCGACGAAGCAGCGGTTCAGTTTGCGCGTCTGGGACGGCGCTTCTGGTACCCGCGCAATGCGCTCGCCGACCGGTTGCCAGTCGAGTGGAACCACTGGTGGGCATATGAAGATCGGGCGCTCGATGAAGCGACCTTCCGCGCCAATGTTGATGCTGCCGCCCGGATGGGCATTGAGGTATGCACGCTCGACGCCGGGTGGTTTGGCGCGTCCGACGCCGAAACGCACTGGTACGACCAGCGCGGCGACTGGGAGATGGTCAATGCGGTGCGATTTCCTTCCGGCATTCGCGCGCTTGCCAATTATGTCCACGGGCGTGGCATGCGTTTCGGCATCTGGTGTGAAATCGAAGGGTTGGGAACCCGCGCGCGACTGGCGGAAACGCATCCTGATTTCGTGGCGATGCGTGATGACAGACGGATCGGGTATGTGTGCCTGGGCAATCCGGCAGCGCAGCAATGGGCGTTCGATACGCTTGATCACCTCATCCGCGACTATGGGTGCGACTGGATCAAACTCGATTTCAATCTCGACCCTGGTGCGGGATGCAATCGCGCCGATCATGGTCATGGCGTCGGAGACGGGTTGTATGCGCATTACTGCGGATACTATGCCCTGCTCGACCGGGTGCGCGCCACTCACCCCCATGTAGTGCTGGAAAACTGCTCATCGGGTGGTCTGCGGATCGATGCGGGCATTGCGCGCCGCACTCACATGGCGTTTCTGAGCGATCCCGACTGGCCCGAACATAGTTTGCAGGTCTTCTGGGGTGTGACACAGATGCTGGCGCCGGACGCATGCCTGCACTGGGGCTACTGCGAGTGGGCATTCGCCAGACATCCGAGTCAGACGTTCAATCCACGCGATCCGTCGCTTCAGCTGCATCAGGTCGATTTCTACACCCGAATTTCGATGCTGCGCCGCTTTGGTTTTTCGCAGCGATTGCCCGATCTGCCAGAGTGGGTCGCACAGCGTTATGCAGATCACATCGCCTTCTACAAGGCGGTCATGCGGCAGTTCGTGCGCGAGGCGGATATGTACCGCCTGACGGGGCAACCGCTCGGCGAGGGGCGTGGCGACCGATGGGCCGGTTTTCAGTATCGCATGCCCGACGGCAGCGATCATCTGGTCGCGGTCTTTCGTCTGCCGGGCGCCGGGCCCGCGCGTGTGCTGCGTCTGAAACACCTGCAACCGGATCGGATCTACACACTACTCTGGATCGACACTGGTCAACAGACGCAGGCAAGCGGCGTTGCATTGATGGAGACCGGATTACGCTTCGATAACCTGCCTGAAGAAGGCTCGGCGCTGGTGCGGATCTGGTGAACGCTATCGCTCACCATCCTCCAGCTGGCGCGTCTCTCTGGCTTACAACCGAATCCTGAACACAGTTGTTTATCTCACCGGAGAGCAGATCTGTGGATACGCCTCATACCCAACCACGCTTCTCGGTGCAGCGTCCGGCGCGCCGGGCGAGCCGTCGCCAGCGCATCGAAGCAATCAACGCCTACATTTCATGGCGCCAGCCATCCTTGGATTGCTCCTCTTTACGCTTGGTCCCATGGCGGCTTCGTTCCTGCTCAGTTTCACCGAGTACAACATCTTGACCGACCCGCGCTGGAATGGGCTGGCAAACTACGAAAAACTCTTCAACGACAAGCTCTTCTGGCAGTCGCTCAAGGTAAGCGCCATCTACTCCGTCGTCAGCGTCCCCCTGGGGCTGGTGATCGCACTCGGTCTGGCGCTGCTCCTGAACCACAAAATGCGCGGAATCATGGTCTTCCGTTCGGTGTACTACCTGCCGACTGTCATTTCCGGCGTCGGAGTGGCAATGCTCTGGCGCTGGTTGTTCAACGGCGATTTTGGCATCATCAACGTCTTGCTGCGAGGGGTTGGAATCCGCGGTCCCAACTGGCTCTTCGACGAAACCTGGGCGCTGGTGGCGCTGATCATCGCCAGTTTGTGGGGCATCGGCGGCACAATGCTGATCTTTCTGGCGGGGTTGCAGGGGATTCCGCAGGAATTGTACGAAGCCGCCGAGATCGATGGCGCCGGACGATGGCGACAGTTCTCCAGCATCACCCTGCCGATGATTTCGCATGTCACCTTCTTCAATCTGGTGTTGGGCGTTATTGGCGCATTGCAGGTCTTTACCGACGCCTATGTGATTACCGGCGGCGGACCGAACAACGCCACCCTGTTCCTGTCGGTCTATCTCTACCGCCATGCCTTTCAGTATCTGAACTTCGGGTATGCTGCGGCAGTCGCGTGGGTGCTGTTCCTGATCGTTCTGGCGTTGACATTGCTGGTCTTCAAGTCGTCGCCGCTCTGGGTCTACTACGAGAGTGAGCGACCGGGGAGGGGTTGATGGGCGTGCGCAGCGCTGCATTACCGTTCTGGCGGACACGTCGCGGACAGGCGCGTCTTACCTCGCTGGCAGTCCTGATCATCGCACTGGCCGGGTCGACGCTGGTTCTGATCCCCTTTTTCTGGATGGTCTCGACGTCGCTGAAACAGGCGAGCGAGGTGTATCTCTCACCGCCGGTCTGGTTCCCCAATCCGCCGCAGTGGGGGAACTATGTACAGGCGGTGACGCGCGTGCCGTTTCATCTGTACGCCTGGAACACGACGATCATCGTGGGACTGGTGACGATAGGAACGCTCTTCTCGTGCTCGCTCAGCGCCTATGGTTTTGCGCGCCTGGCGGCGCCGGGAAAGAACTTCATCTTTATGTTGCTGCTCTCGACGCTGATGTTGCCCGGTGCGGTGACGCTGGCGCCGACATACCTGTTGTTCAATGCACTGGGATGGGTTGGCTCATTCCTGCCGCTGATCGTGCCGGCATATTTTGGCAGTGCGTTCTTCATCTTCTTGCTGCGCCAGTTCTACCTGACCATCCCGCGCGAACTCGAAGAAGCGGCGACGATTGATGGGGCGAATGTCTATCAAATCTGGTGGCGCATTATGATGCCGCTCAGTTACCCTGTGCTCGCCACAGTGGTGGTCTTCACCTTCGTTGGCACGTACAACGACTTCTTCACGCCGCTGATCTACCTTTCCGATGAAAGCAAGCGCACGATTGCAGTGGCGTTGTCCTATTTTCAGGGTTCACCGCGAATCGGACCCCAGATGCACCTGCTGATGGCCGCCGTCACGATCTCGATCGTGCCGCCGCTCATTCTGTTCATCATCGCCCAGCGTTACTTTGTACGTGGCATCGTTATGACCGGTATCAAGGGCTGATCTATTCAGAGAAAGGATTCCATCATGGCAAAGCAAGCCGATCACCTTGCCCGTCGTTTGAGTCGGCGGCAGTTCTTGCGGGGAGCGGCAATCGGAGGAGCGGCGCTGACATCCGGCATCCTGGCGGCCTGTGGTTCGTCACCGACGCCATCAACGGGTAGCACGCCTGCATCCGCGCCAGCACAGGCGCCTGCTGAACCGACGAAGATACGCGCGCTTATGTGGAGCAACGGTCCGGTCATCGACGAGAACTTCAAAGTCCGCGCTCAGATGTTCAACGAGGCGTTCAAGGGACAGTACGATCTCGATCTGCAACTGCTGCCCTACGATCAATACTGGCCCCGCATCGATCTGGCGTATGGATCGAAGAATCCGTATGATCTCTATTTCTTCGACGTGCAGGCGTATGGGCATTACCGTGCTGGTCTGCTCTCGAACATTCAGCCCTACGTCGATCTGGCGCCAGAACTGCTGAACGCCGAAGAGTATCCGGTCGCGCTCTACGACGCCTGGCGCTTTGATGGCAGCAATCTGTACGGCCTTCCTGAAAATATCCAGGTGCTGGCGCTCTACTACAACCGTGATCTCTTCGATGCCGAAGGTCTGGCATATCCTGATGACACCTGGACCTGGGACAATGTGCTCGACGCGGCAACGAAACTGACGAAGCGCAATGGTGACGAAACCACCCAGTGGGGGCTGGATGTCGGTGTGATGGATATCTGGTGGGGGGCGCAGACGCTGGCGTGGGCAATGGGTGGCGGGTTCTTCGATAAGATCGTCGAGCCGACAAAGTTCCAGGTAAGCGATGAAGTCAATGTGCAGGCGTTGACATTCCTGCGCGATCTGATCTTTGTTCACAAGGTCGCGCCCACCAAGACGCAACGCTCGGCGACTGCCCAGGATATCGGCATTTTCCAGACCGGTAAGGTGGCGATGTTTTTCGATGGCAGCTGGGCGATCAGCGGGTTTCAGGATGTGTCGTTCAAGTGGGATATGGCGCCGCTGCCGATGTGGAAGGATAAGCGCGTATCCGCCTACTGGCTGGGCGGGCAGGTCATCCCGAAAGACTCGAAAGTCATTGATGCCGCCTTCGCCTTCGCTCGCTGGTCGGCAACGACCTATCAGAAGACGATGGCAGGCAATCACGACTGGATCCCGATTGCGCGTTCGGCACGCGAGTCTGAGGAGATGTACGTCGGGCAACCGGCCGGTTTGCGGTCGGTGCTGGCAACGATCGAGGGTGCGCGGTTGGGCGATTTCTATTCCCGGAACAATCAGCAGATCTTCGGTGAGGTGCTGCTGCCGACGTTCGATCTGATGTTCCTCGGAACCATCACGCCGGAAGAGGCGGCAAAGAAGATCGACGAAGAAGCAAACGCTCTCCTGGCGAAAGGATAAATGTGATGACCCGCATGGAATCGGGTGACTCGTCTGAGACCTGGTCGATTGCAACCGGTCAGGTCGATCTGGTTGTGTCGCTGGCGCACGGGCGCCTGACCTGGTCGATGACGGGGGCGGCGGCAGGTCTGGACGTTGAGGCTGCGGTGTTGCGCAACCTCAACATTGACGGTCGGAATCCTGCGTGGACACAGGTTGTCGAGATGCGCGATCAGGCGACGGACGATGGCGGGCGATTGTTGACCCTGACGGTTGACTCCGCCGACAGCGGGTTGCGTCTGACCTGCTGGTTCCACGTGTTTGCCGACCATCCGTTCGTGCGCACCTGGGCGGCGCTGGAAAACCGGAGCAGCGCCGCCCAGCTGATCGATCAGTGCGACATCCTGACGCTTGCGCCGCATGGTGAGCCGCCGCTGTACCTGTTTCACGTCGAGCAGTTTAGCTGGAACTATCGGCGCGACTTTTTCAGCCAGCACGAAGTATGGTTGCGACCGGGATGCGCTCCCCACGAGATCCGTATGGGTTCGTATCCCGCCCACCACTGGGGTCCGTCCAGTTGCGCCTGGTTTGCGCTACGCGATGGTTTGCCCGATTGGGGCGGGGAGTCGCCGAAGAGTGGGCGAGGAATTGTGTGTGGCATCGAGTTCAATGGTAAAAGCCGACTGCACGCCTGGGCGATGCCCAACCAGGTGCACCTGGTGAGCCGGATCGATACGCTGGCGCATCACCTCGCACCGGGCGCGATCTTCGAGATACCGGCGTACTTCGTGGGTCGCTTCGAGGGGGACTGGGATGAAGCAGGGTATGTAACGCAGCGTTTTGCTGAGGCGCATGTGCATCCCCCCATGCCCGATGATCGCTACCCATGGGTGCAGTACAACTCCTGGCGGTATGAGCAGAACATCAACGAGGAACAGCAACTGGCGGCAATCGACCGCTGCGCTGAATTAGGCGTTGAGCTGGCAGTGATGGACCTTGGCTGGGCGCGGATGATTGGCGACTGGCGCCCTGATCCGGTCAAGTTTCCGCGCGGGTTGCGTCCGCTTGTTGAGCGTGCACATGCGTATGGTATGCGGTTCGGCGTTCACGTTGCACTGGCGCAGTGCAACCCCGAAGCGCCGGTTGCCAGAGCGCATCCGGAATGGCTCATTCACACCGGCAACGATTACTACGGCGCAGGTCCGCTCTGCCTGGGGCACGAGCCGTGTCGCACCTGGCTCATCGAGCAACTCATACGATTGATCGACGAAGAGGGGATCGACTACATCATCCAGGACGGAGAGGACATGGTGAAACGGTGCGAGCGGAGCGATCACACGCATGCGCCGGGCGACAGCAACTATGCCAATTCGCAGTATGGTCTGGATGTGGTGATCGAATCGCTCCGCCGCGCCCGTCCCCACGTCGTGCTCGAAAATTGTGAGGATGGCGGTTGCATGATGACGTATAAAATGGCGCGGCTGTACCATACGAGCATCACGGTGGACAACACATCGTCCTACGCGACGCGGCAGGGGGTCTATGGCGCTTCCTATCCATTTTCACCGCGCTACAGCGTGCGCTATATGCAGGACGACCCTTCGCGCTACACCCTGCGCAGTGCAATCTTCGGCGGACCGCTGATCCTGATGCAGCGCATTACTGAATGGGACGAGACGCAGATTGCCGAAACACGGCGGGCGATTGAGCAGTACAAGGAATTGCGCCGCCTTGTCCGCCAGGCGAAGATTATCCATCTGAAAGCGCCGCAGCACAACATCGACGGTCTGGGGTGGGGATGGGACGCCATTCAGGCAGTTGCGCCGGATACATCGCGCAGCGTCATGATGATCTACCGCGCACAGGGTGATCTGGCGGAACGCACATTCAGGCCGCGCGGCTTACTCCCCGAGGCGCGCTATGCGGTCCGGTTCATTGACGGCGGTCGCACCCTTCAGCGCGCCGGCGCCGAACTGGAACGCGATGGGATAACCATAACGCTCAATGAATTCGATTCAGAGATTGTGATGCTGGAGAGGGTTGAAGGTTGATACATACGGTTCGCTTTGATCCACACTGGACCTACTGCGGTTTTCGGGCGCTGGTGCTCGAAAACCGCTATCTGCGCGCCGTCGTGCTGCCGGAGTTGGGCGCAAAAATCTGGTCGCTGGTCGATAAGATGGCAGATCGCGAAGCGCTCTGGCACAACCCGCGTGTACCACCGCGTCTGGCAATCTACGGCGCTGCGTATGACGACTGGTTCTGCGGCGGGTGGGACGAACTGTTTCCCAATGATGCGCCAGCAACTGTCGGCGGCGATGTGTATCCCGACCACGGCGAGTTATGGTCAATGCCGTATGACTGGCAGGCGGAAGTTGATGCCGGCGAGGTGCGTGTACGACTGAGCCGCAGCGGCGTGGTGACGCCAACATTCGTCGAGAAATGGATCATGCTGCGCGCCGATGAGCCGGTGATGCGTCTTCGCTACCGGATCCGCAATGATGGGTATGCACCGCTTGACTTCCTGCTCAAACTCCATCCTGCGCTGGTGATTTCTCCTGCCTGCCGGATCGATCTTCCGGCGCGCACCGTGATCATCGATGGGGGGTTCCGTCAGCGCCTCGGCGCAACGGTCGAGCGGTTCACCTGGCCCCTGGCGCGATCCGATGCCGGAGCGACAGTCGATATGCGGCAGATTCCGTCGCAGAGCGCCGGACTGTGCGACTTCTTCTACGCCGTCGAACTCGACCACGGGTGGTGCGCGTTGACCGATACGGCGCACGCTGCTGGCTTCGGACTGGCGTTCGATCCGGCGGTGTTCAGTTCGGTATGGGTCTTTGGGGCATACGGGGGCTGGCGTGGTCTGTACACCGCCATCCTCGAACCGTGCACCGGCTATCCTTATCGTCTCGAAGAAGCGATTGCGCAGGGTACCGTCAGCCGGCTGGCAGCCGGAGCGGAGTTTGACACTGAAGTGACCGCTGTGCTCTATCGGGGCGTCAGCGCAGTCGAACATATTGATCGCAATGGAGCGGTCCGATGAGTGACATCCTTGCAGGCAAAGTCGCGCTGATCACCGGCGCCGCCAGCGGCATCGGGCGCGCAACGGCGCTGGCGCTGGCGCGCGATGGCGCTGCAGTCGTCGTGGCGGACATCGATGCTCCACACGGTGCGGAAACCGTTGCAGCAATCGGTAATGCTGGCGGGCGGGCGCACTTCGTGCTGGCGGATGTCACCCGTGACGCGGAACGAATGGTCGAAGCCGCAGTCCAGAAATTCGGGCGACTCGACATCCTGGTGAACAACGCTGGTATCTACTACACCGCCGATCTGTTCGATGTCACATTCGATGAATGGAAGCGCGCCGTCGATGTGATGTACTTCGGCACATTTCGTTGCAGTCAGGCGGCAGCGCGGCAGATGGTCCGGCAGGGCGGAGGAGGGCGCATCGTCAACATCTCCTCGGTCAATGGATTCCTCGGCATGCCGCAGTCCAGCCATTACAACTCGGCGAAAGGCGCGATTGATCAACTCACGCGCTGTCTGGCGGTCGAACTGGCGCCTCACGGCATCCTGGTAAACGGGGTCGCGCCGGGTTTTGTGGAAACACCCATGGCAATCGTCAACGGAGTCAACGAACACGAGACGCCGGAGTTTCAGGAGTTCTATGTGCGCCGACGGCGCATTCCCCTGGCGCGCCCTGCACTGCCCGCAGAGATCGCCGAAGCGGTGGCATTCCTTGTTTCACCCCGCTGCACCTACATCACCGGGCATACGCTGGTTGTCGATGGCGGGCTGTCGATCACGTTCTGATACTGTTGTACAAAAGAAAAAACCGCTTCAACGCGCCTGGATCGTCATCGCTTCATACTATTGCATAACCTTCTCATCAGGCAACCTCTTCGATGCTGTTCAGCGACATGTGCTATAGTTACCCTGGCGCATATAAAGGCCATTGCTTTCCAGTTTCGAAGAGGAGGCCTGGTTTGGAGTCAGATCGCAAGATCGCGCGCTTTGATCTGCGGCTACTTCCCCGCACTGAACAACTGGTATCGGTTACCGCGCTCATCATTTTCTTCGCATCCGGCTTTTCGGCGCTGCTCTACCAGGTGATCTGGCAGCGGATGCTGGGTTTCTTTTCGGGCGCCGATGTGTATTCGGTCACGATCATCGTTGCAGCATACATGGCTGGCATGGGGGTTGGCAGTCTCACCGGGGGGTATCTGGCAGATCGTTTCTCGCGTCGGGGCAACCTGGCATTGTTTGCCAGCGTCGAACTGGGCATTGCCCTGTTTGCACTGGGGAGCAAGGGATTGTACTACGACTGGCTCTACCAGCGGCTTGCGTTTCTGGCTTCGTCACCGCCGCTGATGGCGGTCGTGCTGTTCTTCAGTTTGCTCATTCCTACTTTCTGCATGGGTGTTTCGCTGCCAGCGCTTGCGCGTGCACTCACCCGTTCGATTGAAAGGGCAGCGGGCACGATAGGTGCGCTCTACGGTGTCAACACGCTCGGTGCGGCAGTCGGCGCTGGTGTAACAACCTGGATTTTCCTCCGGCAGTACAGTTTTGAAACCATCCTGTACATTGGTGCGGAGATCAACGCGCTGGTGGCATTGACTGCATTTCCGCTGGCGTGGTTCCTGATGCAACCAGGGAGTGTGCAGCCATCCAGAGCTGCCTCGCGCACGGCGTCTGACGAACCGGCGCGCACTGATCAGGCGACTGGCAGACAGTTGCCCGTGCCGATCTGGATCGCACTCTATGGTCTTTCCGGATTCATTGCGCTGTCGCTGGAGATTCTTTGGTTTCGCATTCTGGGAGTGATGCTGAAATCGATGGCATTTACCTTTGGTACACTCCTCACCATTTTCCTGAGTGGGCTGGCGCTGGGCACGTTCCCCGGCATCAGATGGGCGGTACGCACCCGTAACCCGATGCGATCCTTCCTGTTGTTGCAATCCGGTGTCACAATCTATGCGCTTGCCACATTAACGGCGTTTGTCTCACTGACAGGTCAACTACCATTGCTGGCGCCCTTCTGGATCTACTTCGGTAGTTATGATCCCGTCCATACAGGAAATGCCGTTGATGCCCTGCCTGCTTTCTTTTTCAATCCGGGCGCTCTGGAGAGCGAGGCGCTGAGCAATGCTCGCTTTTTCCTTTTGCTCTATCTCGTGCTGCCAGTCATGCTGATCAGCGTGCCGACCATCTTGATGGGGATGAGCTTCCCGCTGCTCCAGAAAATCGTGCAGCGCGATCCGGAAACGCTGGGGAGACGGGTCGGCTGGTTACAGACCTCAAACATTATCGGCAGCATGCTCGGCGCCCTGCTGACCGGTCGGGTTGCGCTCTCGTGGCTGGGAACACCAGACAGTCTGCGTGCAATCGGTCTTCTTTCCTGCAGCTTCCTGTTGCTGGCAGCCTGGGGGCTTCTGAAGCGAACATGGGTGCGACGGGGTGCGTATGCCGGAAGTATCGCCTTCGTGCTGAGTCTGGCATTTGCCGTGCCTGATGCGCAAACCTTTTGGGCGACGTTGCACGGTGTGCCGCCCTCACACGCCATCGTTGCCGAAGACAATACCGGGCTGGCGCTGATCAA
>Ga0209018_1001944_pt1 | contig 15608 bp, 10 predicted proteins | sample YNPBryBLVA2012_FD_185814 | JGI IMG/M metagenome (GOLD analysis project Ga0209018, IMG submission 185814) | Anoxygenic and chlorotrophic microbial mat microbial communities from Yellowstone National Park, USA - YNP Bryant BLVA 2012 (SPAdes)... ...
GGGGGGGGGGGGGGGGGGGGGTAGGGGGTGGGGTGAGGGCTCAGCGCCGCGGACGGTAGGCAGTTACCCTGCGGGAGGGTAGGCAGTTACACCACGCAGGACACGGTGGCGGGTAACCAGATGGTACAGGTGGACTTCTCCGTCGCGCTCGACCCGCGTTGGCGGCGTTACGTGGTGGGTGCGGGGGCGCTGGAACCGACCGCTTCCAGCCTCCGCTTCGTCACCCGCGACGCGACCGCCCGCCGCTATTCCGATGCCCAACTGGATGACTACCAGGGCCGTCCGCGCCGCCGCTTCCCCTGGCGACCGCCGCTGCGGTTGACTGTCTGCGCCCGCTTCTCCCACCCGTCCGGCGCGCTGCGCGGCACTGCCGGCTTCGGCTTCTGGAACGATCCCTTTCTGATGACCGGGGCGCGGCTGCCGGCCCTCCCCCGCGCCGTCTGGTTCTTCTACGCCTCGCCACCGTCGGACATGCGGCTCGACCTGGACACGCCCGGCCGGGGCTGGAAGGCTGCCGTCGTGGACGCGCTCCGCCCGCTGCCGCTCCTCCTGTCCCCGCTGGCGCTGCCGGGCGTGTTGCTGATGAACATCCGCCCGTTCTACCGCGCCCTCTGGCCACCCATTCAGCGAGCGCTGCACGTCCGCGAGGCCGCGCTGACGGTCGAGATGACCGACTGGCACACCTACACCCTGGAGTGGGGCACGTCGCGGACGACTTTCTGGGTGGACGAACGGCCCGTGCTGGAGGGCGCTCCCTCCCCGCACGGGCCGCTAGGCTTCGTCATCTGGCTGGACAATCAGTTCCTGGTGGCGACGCCGCAGGGTCGCCTGCGCTGGGGGCTGCTGGAGGCGCCGGGCTGTCAGTGGATGGAGGTGGAGCGCCTGGCGGTGGAGCCGCTATCGCCTCCCTGCTGAGCGCCTGGCGCGGACGACGGCGCAACTGCCGGTAGAGCTCGCGTAACTGCGGCGGGCTGAGGTGCTTGCCCCCCTCGAAATACAGCGTCGCCGCGTTCCCCATGGCCAGGGTGCCCAGGCCGGTGACCACGCCGGCGATCACCCAGCCGGGGCCGGGGATCACCTTGGCCAGTTCGCTGGCCAGGAAACGCAGGGCGATGCTGCCGGCGATGGTCGTCAGCAGCTCGCGGGCGTGGCTCACCGAGAGCGTCTCGCCATAGATCGCCGCGATGCGCAACACCATGCGCACCTGTCCGGCCAACAACAGCGGCACGTCCAGCCCCGGTATCGGTTCGACAGCGACCAGGCCGTTGAGCATCGCCGCGCTGCGCACGATCCGATGGGCCAACTGCCGCCGAAAGGCCGGCAGTTCCCGCCCTAGCGCCACGGCGATCCACGGGTGAGCGCGAACGATGGCCGGGATCAGCCGCTCCCCCACCCCCGCCCCCGTCCTGGCCGAGATCGCCACCAATTCCGTGCCCAGCTTCTGCTGGATGTCGGCCAGCACCAGGTCCAGATCGCGCTTGACCAGGTCCATCTTGTTCGCCGCCACGACCATCGGCACCCCGGTCGCCCGCAGCGACTGGTAGATATCGTAATCGGACTGGCGCAGGCCGGCCGACAGGTCCACCAGCAGCACCAGCACATCCGCCTGACCGGCGGCCTGGCGGGCGATCTCGGCGCGGTCCACCCCGCCGACCTCGCCGAAGCCGGGCGTGTCCACCAGGACGAACGGGCCGATGCGCTCCTCGACCACGCCGCGCGTCGTGCCGGGCACGGCAGTGACGGCGGAGATCTTCTGTCCCTCGATCAGGTTGAACAGGGTAGACTTGCCGGAGTTGACCGGTCCGACGATCGCCAGCCGCGCCGCCGCCTCCTGCTGCACCGACAGCGACAACTGATCCCAGTCCAACGCCTGCATCAACCCCCGCAGATCGGCCAGGCGGGACGGCAAATTCACGGGCATACGATGGCTCCTTTCCGTGGGTTCCAGCGTCCAGTATAGCATGATTCGGGAAAACGGTTATAATGCCCGAGGGTTGACGATAGACCGTAGACCACAGACCACGAGCTTCTGCTTCGGATGCATGAGGAAGAGAGTTCTGCTTATCGCCGCGTTGCTTCTGGCAGCCCTGATCGTCGTGACCGGCGGGCTCACCGCTCACGCGCTGTTGGCCGACCTGCCCTCGCCCGACGCGCTCTACGCGCACCGGTCGGGCGTCTCCTCGCGCATCCTCGACCGGCACGGGCGGCTGCTCTACGAGATCACCGACCCGCACGGCGGCCGTCATACGCCGGTGCCGCTGGAACAGATCCCGCTGGCCTGCCGCCAGGCCACCATCGCCACCGAAGACGCCAACTTCTACAGCAACCCCGGCGTGGACATCACCGGCATCATCCGCGCGCTGTGGATCAACCTGCGGGGCGGGGAGGTGCTGGCTGGCGGTTCCACCATCACCCAGCAGCTCGCCCGCACCCTGCTGCTCGACCCCCAGGAGCGGGCCGAGCGCACGCTGCTGCGCAAGTTGCGCGAGTCTATCCTGGCCTGGCGCATCGCCCGCGCCTACTCCAAGGACGAGGTGCTCGCTCTCTACCTCAACGAGGTCTACTACGGCAACCTGGCCTACGGCATCGAGGCCGCTGCACAGACGATCTTCGGCCGGGGGGTGGCGGAGCTCGACCTGGCCCAATGCGCGCTGCTGGCCGGCCTGCCCCAGTCCCCTGCCGCCTACGACCCGTTGGTTGCCCCCCAGGCAGCGCTGCAGCGCCAGCGGGTGGTGTTGAACCTGATGGCCGAACAGGGCTACATCACCACCGAACAGGCCCAATTGGCCGCCCAGGAGCGGCTGCACTTCGCCGCTGCCCCCTTCACCATCGCAGCGCCGCACTTCGTCATGTTCACCCGCGCCTGGCTGGAGGAGGAGTTCGGCCTGGAAGCCCTCTACACCGAGGGGCTGGTCGTCACCACCACGCTCGACCTCGACCTGCAGCGCACGGGCGAACGGGTCGTCCGCCGCCATCTGGAACGGCTGGCCCAGGCGGGCGAGGGCAGCGCCTACCACGACGTCAACAACGGCGCGCTGGTGGCCCTCGACCCGCAGAGCGGACAGATCCTGGCCATGGTCGGCAGCCCGGACTACTTCGACCCCACGATTGACGGGGCAGTCAACGCGGCGCTGGCCCTCCGTCAGCCGGGGTCGGCGATCAAGCCGCTGACCTACGCCGCCGCCCTCGACCCGGCCCGCGACCCGCCGCTCACCGCCGCCTCGGTGCTGCTGGACGTGCGCACCTCGTTCCCCACCCGCGAGGGCGACCCGTACGTCCCCCTCAATTACGACAACCGCTTCCACGGCCCGGTGTCGGTGCGGGAGGCGCTGGCCTGTTCCTACAACATCCCGGCAGTGCGTGTGCTGCAGACGATCGGGGTGGACCGCTTGGTGCGCCTGGGCGGCGACCTGGGGCTGACCTCTTTCGGGACAGGGGAGCGGTTCGGCCTGGCGCTGACGCTGGGCGGAGGGGAGGTGCGGCTGCTCGAGCTGACCGCCGCTTACGCCGCCTTCGCCAACGGCGGTCGCCGCGTTCAGCCCATCGCAGTGCTGGAGGTGCGGGATGCGGAAGGGCGGTTGCGCTACCCGACCCGCTCCGGCCTTGGTGAAGCGGTGCTCGACCCCCGCGTAGCCTTCCTGATCACCGACATCCTCTCCGATAACGAGGCCCGTGCCCCGGCCTTCGGCGCCAACAGCGTGCTGAGCCTGACCCGCCCGGCGGCGGTCAAGACCGGCACCTCGTCCGATTGGCGGGACAACTGGACGGTGGGCTACACGCCGCAGTTGGTGACCGGCGTATGGGTGGGCAACGCCGACGGCCGACCCATGGTGCAGGTCTCCGGCGTGGAGGGCGCCGGGCCGATCTGGCGCGATTTCATGGAGACAGCGCTGCGTGGCCAGCCAGTCGTGAGCTTTGCCCGACCAGATGGATTGGAGCGGGTGCGCGTCTGTGTCCCCTCCGGCCTGCTGCCCACCCCCTACTGCCCACGGACGCGCACGGAGTGGTTCATCATCGGCACCGCCCCGACGCGGCCCGACGACTGGTATCGCCCACTGCTGGTGGACGCGACGACGGGCCTGCCCGCCGAACCGGACAGCGGCGCGCCGCTTGTCGAGCGGGTCTTCGTCTTCCCGCCGGCGGAGCTGCTGGATTGGGCCCAGCAGCACGATTGGCCGCTGTTGCCCGGCGCGCCCGCTGCGAGCGGAGCAGGGACGGGGGATGTAGGGGAAGGGCTGGTCATCACCGCGCCGGACAACGGCACCGTCTACCGGCTGTCGCCCGTGGTGCCCGCCGCCTACCAGTCCATCCGCGTCGCCGTCCGCCCCGCCGACGGCGTGACGGTGGCCGAGGTGACGCTGCTCGTGGACGGGCAGCCCCTGGCGACGCTCACGGCTGCCCCGTTCGAAGCCCTCTGGCCGTTGAGCGCCGGCGAGCACACCTTTCAGGCGCGAGGGGTGGATCGCGAAGGGCGCTCGCTTTCGAGCGCCCCCATCTCCATCCGCGTCCTCCCGTAGAGGCGGGTCTCCGTGCCCACCCTCTACTCCATCGTCGGTAGAACAAACGTAAAGACGGACCCCTCCCCCGGCCGGCTCTCGACCCAGATGCGGCCGTGGTGCTTGTCAATCACCGAGCGGACGATCGCCAATCCCAGCCCCGTCCCCTCGATCTCCTCGCCTCCCTCCCGCTCCACGCGGTGGAAACGCTCGAAGATGTAGGGCTGATCGGCCAGCGGGATGCCCACGCCGTTGTCGGCCACGCGGACAACGACGTGCTCCTCGTTCTCGGCGACATCCACCGCCACCCAGCCCCCTTCGCCGGTGAACTTGATTGCGTTGCTGAGCAGGTTCGCCACCGCCTGCCGCAGCCGCTGCGGGTTGCCACGGATCAGCGGAAGCGGCTTGAGCTCCCAACGCAGCTCCTGTCGCTTCGCCTCGGCGCGGGGCCGGAACTCGTCCACCACGGCGTCCACGATCCGCTCCAGGTGCAACGGCTCCATCGCCAGATCGTAGCCCGCCTCGATGCGCCCCAGGTCGAGCAGGTTGCTGATCAGCTCGGTGATGTGGGTGACGCTGCGCCCGACCCGCTGCACGAACACCTGCTGCTGGTCGTTCAACGGTCCCACCCGTCCCAGCAGGTCCACGTAGCCACGGATCGTCGTCAGCGGCGTGCGCAGATCGTGAGAGACGATGGAAACGAACTCCGACTTGATGCGGTCCAGTTCCTTCAGATGCGTGATGTCCTGCATCATCAGGGCGTACCCGACCCCGGTCACCGGATTGAGTTGGGCGTTGTAGACCCGTCCGCCGCGCACCGTGACCTCGGCGTGCAGCGTCCGGTTGGTCCGCTGACCAGCCTCCAGCAGGTCGCGCAACGACAGCGGGGCGACCAGATCGTTCAGCGGGCGTCCGATCACATCCACCGGCAGTTCGAGGGCCACACTGGCAGCAGCGTTGCAGAGCAGGACATTCATCTGCGGGTCGAGGATGATCACCGCTTCGTCCGTCTCGCGCAGCACTGCTTCCAGCTTGCGGCGCTCCGCCTCGGTCTGCTCGTAGAGGCGGGCGTTGTCGAGGGCCACCGCCGCGTAGTTCGCCAGGGCGCACAGCAGGCGCACGTCGTGGGTCGTGAAGGCCCGTTCGGTCTCGCGGTTAGCCACGCCGAGGATGCCGAGGACGCCATGTTCGGGAGTGCGCAAGGGGGCGTAGATCAACGACTGTACCAGGTAACCGGTGGCGACCTTGGCCTGGCCGCTGACGACCAGCGCCGCTTCCCCGCTCCGCATCACCTGGCCGGCCAGGGAATCCTCCACCCGAACGCGCAGCCCGCGGGCCTGCTTCTCGTCAATGTTCTTGGCCGCCCGCAACACCAGGTCGCCGCTATCCGACTCCCGCAACAGCAGCAACCCTTCCTCCGCCCGCGTCAGGAAGACAGCGGCCTCCACCACCCGCGTCAGGACCGTGCGCAGGTCCAACTGCGAGGTCACCGATTGCCCGATGGAATAGAGCGTGTTGAGCTCCTGCACCTGTTGTTGGAGCTGCTGATTGACCGCCCGGAGATGGACGAGCAACTGGTCGCGTTCCTGGCGCAGGCGGATCTCGTTGGCCACGTGCTCGACCGACCGCGCCATTTCCTGCGGCTCGAACGGCTTGATGACGTAGTCATGCACACCCAGGCGGAAGGCCTGCACGACCAGGTTTTCGGAACCGTGGGCCGACATGAAAATGACCGGTGTCTGGCAGCCTTGCTCCCGGAGGGCGCGCAGGATGCCCAGGCCGGTCAGTCCCGGCAGTTGCTCGTCGAGGATGATCAAATCGGGCTGTTCTTCGAGCGCCAGCCGCAGCCCTTCCGGCCCCTCGCTGGCAGTCAAGACGCGATAGCCCGCCGGTTCCAGGATCAGGCCCCGGATGATCTCCTGGATCTCCAGACTGTCGTCCACGACCAGAATGCGTTCCCCTGCCAAGGCAGACCCCCTCCAGATGGTCGTTCTGTGGTCAACTATAGCACAGTTTCGACAATCAGGGTAGTCGGCCTGGGCAGCACTGCCGCCCGGCTCGGTCCGGCCTCCGACCATGGCCGTGCAGGGGAAAGGGCAATCGCTGCTTGTCTATTGTCTCAAATGCCGTATAATCACGCCGGGGGAACTGCCTGCCGTCCGCTGCGCTGGCACGCCAGCATCCGGCCTGACACGGTGCCCATCCAGGGTGGAAATGGCTGACGCACAAGAGACCACACCCATCATCCTGGTCGCCGATGACGACCCACGGATCATCGCCCTCATCCGGGACGTGCTCCAGTTCGGCCAGTGCCGGGTGCTGGAGGCCCGGTCTGGCGAGGAAACGCTGGCGATACTGCGCGCGCAGAACCGCAGCGGCCAGCCGGTGGACGTGTTGATCCTGGACATCATGATGCCCGGCATGGACGGCTACCAGGTCATCACCCAGACCAAGGCTGACCCGGAACTGGCCCACACCTCCATCCTGGTCTCCACAGCGTTGTCCTCGGTGGCCGACAAGACGATGGGGTTGGGCATGGGGGCGGACGACTACCTGACCAAGCCCTTCGACCCACGCGAACTGCTCGCCCGCGTCCAGGCGATGATGCGCATCCGGCGCACCGAACAGGCGCTGCGCGAACGCAACCGCGAGCTGGCGGCCCTCAACGAGATCAGCCGGGCGATCATCTCCAGCCTCGACCTGGACGAGGTGCTGGTGGCAACGATGCAGGGCATCCAGCGCATCCTGCGCGTCGAGGCCGGTTCGCTGGTGCTGGTGGACGAGGAGACGGGCGACCTGGTCTTCCGCAAGACGCTCAGCCCGGAGCATGGCTGGATCACCGGGCGGACGCTACGGCCCGGCGAGGGGATCATCGGCCACGTCGTCGCCACCGGCCAGCCCTACATGACCAACGACGTCACCGCCGATCCGCTGTTCCTCCCCGATATGGACGGCGGGAGCGGCTTCATCGCCCGCGCCGTGCTCTGTGTGCCGCTCATCGTCCGCGACCGGATCATCGGCGCCATCGCCCTGCTCAACCGGCGCGAAGGGGCCTTCACCGGCGCCGACCTCGACCTGCTGCAGACGATGGCCGGGTCGGTGGCCGTGGCGGTGGAGAACGCGCAGCTCTACGCCGAACTGACCGACTTCGCCCACGAACTGGAACGCTCACAGGCCCAATTGATCCAGGCCGAGAAGATGGCCGCTATCGGTCGCCTGGCTGCCTCGCTGGCCCACGAGATCAACAACCCCCTCCAGGCTATCCACAACAGCCTCCACCTGGCCCAGCTCGAACAGTTGGCCGAGGAAAAGCGCCACGCGTACCTGCGTCTGGCCCAGGAAGAGGTCGTCCGGCTGATCGAGATCGTCCAGCGCATGCTCGACTTCTACCGACCATCGAAGGGCAGCCTGCTGCCGGTAGACGTCAACCAGGTGCTGCAAAGCGCGTTGGCGATCGCCGAGAAGCGCCTGCAGCACAGTCATATCCGCACCCACATCCGTCTGGCCGACGACCTGCCCACCATTTCCGCCGTCCCCGACCAATTGGCCCAGGTCTTCCTGAACATCATCATCAACGCCATCGAGGCGATGCCGGAGGGGGGCGATCTGCGCGTCGGGACGCTGCTGACGGAGGACCGCGAATGGGTGCTGGTGGCCTTCCGCGATACCGGCAAGGGGCTGTCGCCGGAGCAGCTCGCCAGTATCTTCGAGCCGTTCTACACCACCAAGCCCAGCGGCACCGGACTGGGCCTGGCGATCAGTTACGGCATCGTCGAACGACACGGCGGCAGCATTGATGTCTCCAGCCAACCCGGCCAGGGGGCGACCTTCATCGTCCGGCTGCCCGTCCATCCCGCCCGGTCGGACGCGGTGGGGTAAAGCCGCGACACATCGCGCCGTAGGGCGGGCCGCCGGCCCGCCGCGCGACCCAGGAGAGTAGAAGGATGAAATCCACGCAGAAACCGCGCATCCTGATCGTGGACGACGAGCCGGCGACGCGCGTCTCCCTGACCGAGATCTTGCGCCTGGAGGGGTACGACGTCGCTGCAGCCGGCAGCGGCGAGGAGGCCCTGGCCATGGTCGCCGGCCAGCCCCCCTTCGACCTGCTGGTGGCCGACCTGAAGATGCCCGGCATGGACGGTCTGCAGTTGACCGAGGCCGTGCAGCGCCGAACGCCGGACACGGTTATCATCCTGCTGACCGCTTTCGGCACGCTGGAGACGGCGGTGGAGGCGATCCGCCGCGGCGCCCATGACTACCTGCTCAAACCATGTCCCATCCCCCAGATCCTCGACAGCGTCCGCCGGGGGCTGACCAAGCGACAGAAAGAGCAACATCGCCGGGAACTGGTCGCCCAACTGGAACAGACCCTCTCCGAGCTGGCCGGCGTCGACCAGGGCCAGGTCGTCGCGCCGCCCGTCGCGGCCCCCGCCGAGCGGATGTTAGAGATCCAGGATGTCTGGGTAGACCTGGAACGGCACACGGTGAGCGTCGGCGGACGAGCGGTGACCCTGACGCCCACCGAGTTCAGGCTACTGACCTGTCTGATGGAGGCCACCGACCAGGTCTGCAGCCCCCAGCAATTGGTGCGCCGTGTCCAGGGGTACGAGGCCGACCACTGGGGGGCGCGGGCCATCGTCCGCGTGCACATCCGTCGCCTGCGGCGCAAGCTGGAACCCGACCCCGCCCATCCGCGCTACATCGTCAACGTGCGCGGGGTGGGCTATATGTTCCCGTCCACCCCTCCCACGGAGAGCGACGGCCAGGCCCCGTAACCGAACCGTAACCGCATCGCAATCCCCAACCCACCCATTCTGTGCTACGCTAGGCGTGGTTCAACCCCGCCTGGTGAGGCATACTGACCACAGCCAGGCAGCCTCCTAACACCACATGGGAGGTACACGGTGGCCATGACAGGGGACGGTCAGCGGATTCAGCTAATCCAGGTGCTTCTCAAGAGGAACAGCGTCATGAATGGAACCCAGCTACCGAACGGCGAACAGGTACGACGAGCCCTGGCGACCCTGCGTCGGGGGACCGGGGCGCGCTGTGTGCTGCTGGTCAGCCGTGACGGGCAGGTGCTGGCCCAGAGCGGCCACACCGACGGGCTTCCCCTGAACTCGGTGATCTCCACCGTGGCGGCGATGACGGCGCTCACCGCCCAACTGGGCCGGCGGCTGGAAGGCGGGGTGGGGATCAGCCTGCACGATTACGAGGGAGAACGCTACCACTTCTACGCCGCGGTGGCGGCTGGCGGGCCTGCTCTGCTGGCCGTGGTGAGCCAGCACGCCTCCGCGCAGCGCGCCGGACTGGTCTGGCTGTTCATGCGCCGCGCCCTGGAGGGGTTGCGCAGCCAGTGGGGAATCGCGGACGGGGAGGTCAGCCGACCGGCCGCAGGTGTGCCGGGCGCGGGCGCTCTGACCACGGCGCAGGCGCAGGCGCTGGGGCTGCTGGCCGACGGGGAGTCTTGACGGAGGAGAGCTTTATGGTACAATACCACTCGCCAGCCCCTATCGTCTAGCCAGGTTAGGACACAGGCCTTTCAAGCCTGCAACACGGGTTCGAATCCCGTTGGGGGCAACCCTGTCGGGGCGAAGCATCGGCAGAACCGATGCTTCGCCCGCTTTTTCACAGGTGGACGGGACTGCGCGGAAGGAATCGTCCGCCCCCCTCCGGCCCCACGAACGCGCCGTCGCGGACGAGCACCCGCCCCCGCTGCACGACCACGGCGGGATAGCCTTTGACCGTGACGGGGTCATAGGGGCTGTGGTCCACGTTCATGTGCAGGTTCTCCCGGCTCAGCCGCCGCTCCCGCTGCGGGTCCCAGATCACCAGGTCGGCATCCGCGCCGACGGCGATGGTGCCCTTGCGCGGCAGCAGCCCGAACAGCCGGGCGGGGCCGGTGGCGACCAGCTCGACGAAGCGGTTGACCGAGAAGCGGCCGCCGTTGACGCCGAAGTGATAGAGCAGCGGCAAGCGCGTCTCCACGCCGGGCATGCCGTTGGGGATCTTGGAGAAATCGTCCCGCCCCATCTCCTTCTGGCCGACGAAGTTGAACGGACAGTGGTCGGTGCCGACGGTCTGCAGGTCGCCGTTGGCCAGCCCATTCCACAGCGCCTCATTGTCCGCCGCCTCGCGCAGCGGCGGCGACATGACGAACTTGGCCCCCTCGAAGCCGGGAGCGCGGTACTGCTCGGTGGTGAACAGCAGATACTGCGGGCAGGTCTCGCCGAAGACGCGGAAACCCCGCGCCCGCCCGGCCTTCAGCGCCTCCAACGCGCCGGCGCAGGTCATGTGGACGACGTAGAGCGGGGCCTGGGTCATCCCGGCCATCACCACCGCCCGATGGGTCGCCTCGGCCTCCGCTTCGGGCGGGTGGCTGAGGGCGTGCCAGATCGGCTCCTTGCGCCCCTCGGCGACGTGCTTCTGGATCAGATAGTTGAGGATGTCCCCGTTCTCGGCGTGGACGCAGATCAGCGCGCCGACCTCGCGGGCACGCAGCAGCGAGCGGAAGAGCGCCTCGTCGTCCACCATGAGGCTGCCCTTGTAGGCCATGAAGACCTTGAAGCTGCTCACGCCGAGGGCGACTAAGTCGCCCATCTCGGCCATGCGCGCGTCGTCCATCGCCCCGACGGCGACGTGCAGCCCGTAGTCAATGCAGACCTTGCCGTCGGCCTTCTGCCGCCAGCGGTCGGCCGCCTGGCGCAGGGTCTGCCCGGCGCCCTGGATGGCGAAGTCAATGATCGTGGTCGTTCCGCCACAGGCGGCGGCGATGGTGCCGCTGCGGAAGTCGTCGGCGGAGACCGTGCCCATGAAGGGCAGTTCCATGTGCGTGTGCGGATCAATGCCGCCGGGCATGACCAGCATGCCGCTGGCGTCAATGACCCGGTCGCCCGCCAGATCGCGCCCGATGAGGGCGATCGTCTCCCCTTCAATGCCGACGTCGGCGCGGGTGCTCTCGGTGGCGGTGACGATCGTGCCGTTCTTGATCACCAGGTCCATCTCGATCTCCTTTCTAGCGCGGCACCATAGCGATGCTGCCCAGCGGGCAGACCAGGCGGCAGAGGCCGCAGCCGTCGCAGCGGGCGGCGTCAATGGTCACGATCTCGCCCTTCGTCCCGCCGATCGCCTGGAAGCCGCCGTCGGCGCAGGCGGTGACGCAGAGCAGACAGCCGTTGCACGTCTCGTCCACCTGCGCCTTCACCCGCTGCGTCAGCGACAGCTCCGGGAAGGCGACGATCTTGGGCAGCGCCGCGCCAATCAGCAGTTCCAGGCTGGAGAAACCCTTGCCGTCCAGGTATCCGTTCAGCCCTCCCGTCAGTTCCTCGATGATCGCCTGGCCGCGCCACATTACCGCCGTGGCCACCTGGAGCGTGCGCGCGCCGACGGCGAGGAACTCGACCGCGTCCTGCCAGGCGCTCAGCCCGCCCAGGCCGGAGATCGGCAGATCAGTGGCCTGGGCGATCTGGGCGATGCAGCGCAGGGCGATGGGTTTGACGGCGGGGCCGGAGTAGCCGCCGTAGGTCGAGCGGCCGCCCACCGCCGGCAGCGGGTCGAGCGTCTCCAGGTCAATGCCGATCAGGGCGGAGACCGTGTTGATCGCCGCCAGGCCGTCGGCGCCGTGCTCCTGGGCCGCCTCGGCGACGGCGGCGATGTCGGTGACGTTGGGGGTCAGCTTGACGATGACCGGCACGCGGGCGACCTTCTTCACCCAGCCGACCACCTCGCCGGTCAGCTCAGGGCTCTGGCCGATGAAAGCGCCCATCTTCCGGGACGGCATGCCGTGGGGACAGGAGACGTTGAGTTCGAGCGCGTCGGCGCCGGCCTCCTGCACCGCCCCGGCCAGGCGCTGCCAGTTCCGCTCCACCGGCGCGTCCATGATGCTGGCCCACAGTGGATGGCCGGGAAAGGCAGCCTTGGTCGCGGCGATCTCCCGCTGCCAGTCCTCCAGGCGCATGGGGCTGATCAGCTCGATGTTCTCCATGCCGACGTTGCGCCGGGCGTGGCGCAGCGTCTGCAGGCGGGGTTGCAGGTCGGTGGGCGGTTCGAGGGTGATCGTCTTGGTCACCGCGCCGCCCCAGCCGGCGGCGAAGGCGCGCCGGATCATCTCCCCGTTGCGCGCCGGCGGGGCGGAGGCCAGCATGAACGGGTTCGGGAAGCGCATGCCCAGGAAATCCACACTCAGGTTGGCCATCGTTCCCTCCCTTCTGCGTCTTGCATGTAGTGCCTGCTCGGGTGGCTCCTTCTCCGCGCCCTTTGCGTTCTTCGCGGGTAACAACTCAGCCCCCGGCTCGGGCCGGTCTCCAGACCGCGCCCGACGCCAGTGGGTGGCTCGGTCGGAGACCGGCCACAGCCTGAGCTGCACAGCGTGTACGCTGCGGGCTGAAGCCCGCACTCCGGACCGACGTGAACGGTCACTCTGGGTGAGCAGTTACCTTCGCGGCGGAATCTTCCTCTACCTGAACTGCCTACCCTCCCGCAGGTTTGGGCGCAATCTCCGCACCGGAGTGCGCCGCAATGAGCTGATCGCCCTCTTGCCCGCCACTTTCTAACCTGCGGGAGGGTAGGGGTAGGCAGTTACCTCTAGCTGCCGAGCAGTTGCCCCTCACGGCGCGACGATGTCGCCGTAGGCGTCTGGCCGCCGGTCGCGGTAGAACTGCCAGGTGCTGCGCACCTCGCGGATCAGCTCCAGGTCGAGGTCGCGCACGATCAGCTCTTCCTTATACGGGTCGCCCAGCTCGCCGATGAACTCGCCACGGGGGTTGCAGAAGTAGCTCTGGCCGTAGTAGTCGTTCGCGCCGAACGGCTCCTCGACGCCCACGCGGTTGATCGTGCCGACGAAATAGCCGTTGGCGATGGCGTGGCTGGTCTGCTCGATGCGCCAGAGGTGCTGCGAGAGCCCCCGCGAGGTCGCTGCGGGGATGAAGACAATCTCCGCCCCGTGCAGGCCGAGGATGCGCGCGCCTTCGGGGAAGTGGCGGTCGTAGCAGATGTAGACGCCCACCTTGCCGACGGCGGTATCGAAGACAGGGTAGCCCAGGTTGCCGGGACGGAAGTAGAACTTCTCCCAGAAACCGGGCAGGTGCGGGATGTGGGTCTTGCGGTACTTACCCAGGTAGGCGCCGTCGGCATTGATAACTGCTGCGGAGTTATAGAAGATGCCCTCGCCGGCTTTCTCGTAGAGGGGGACGATCAACACCATGCGCGTCTCCGCCGCCAACCGCTGCATGCGCTGCGTGATCGGCCCTTCGGGGATCGGTTCGGCCAGGTCGTACCACTGACGATCCTGGAGCTGACAGAAATAGGGGCTGCTGAAGAGCTCCTGGAAACACATCACCTGAGCACCCTGCCCGGCCGCCTGGCGGGCGTACCGTTCGTGCTTCTGGATCATGGACTCTGGGTCGCCGGTGTAGGTTGCCTGCAACAGCGCGCCACGCACGATTCGGGCCATCGTTCTCCCTCCTTATCCAGTGGATGGACTCGTGGGTACTATAGCATACTCCGTCTGACCCTGCAAGGGGACTGTCGCCCCCTCCCCTCTCCCCAGCCTGACGGGAAATCGGGCCCCCTGACGGGGGAGGTCACCGGCAGACCGGCCCGCTGCCCGTAGCCTCCTCCTCCACTTCCGCAATCCCCGCTTCCACTCCCACCCGCAACGGGGGTATATCTGCATACCGACCCTCTCGGCTCGACCAGCCTGGTCACGACGGGGGGGAGGATCGCGGGGGCGTGGGGGTAGTCCTGTAGGCCGGCAGCGTGTGGGCACGGCAGGGGTACCCCCCTATGGCTACGCCCCGTCGCTTGGCCGTTTTGTGAGCGCGGACATGATCGCGCCGGGGGTGAGCAAGCAGGCGCTGAACAGGTATATGTGCCCGGTCTCATGAGCCCCTTTTGACTTCTGGGTAACTTGGGCTATACTCGGTCTGTATGGAGAATGCGACGGCCCAGCCAGATCAGAGACCGCTGCCGCCTCTGCGCGGGCTTCCGCTCTGGATCACCCGCGTGCTCTGGGTCCTGCTCGCCGTCCTGGCCCTTGGCCTGTTCGTCATCTCGCTGCCGCCCCATTTCGCCTGGCAGATCTACACCTTCCCATGGGCCGGCGCGGGGACGTTGACGCAGCGCGGCCTGCCGTGGCTGCTCTACGCCGCCGGGGTCATCGGCCTCGACGTGCTCATGGTGGTGGTCTTCGCCCTCACCGCGGCGGTGATCTTCTGGCGACGCTCCAGCGACTGGATGTCGGTCCTCGTCTCCGTCGCCTTGCTGACCTTCGGCGTGGCGATCACCCAGGCGATGAACGCACTGACGCTCGCCCGTCCGGCCCTGCAACCGCTCATCCTGTTCGTGCGCATCCTCGGCGTGGGACTCTTCCTTATCGTCCTCTACACCTTCCCCGACGGGCACTTCGTGCCCCGCTGGAGCCGCTGGCTGACGCTGATCTGGGCTGGCTGGTTGATCGCCTGGTCGCTCCTGCCGGGCCAGGGGGGCGGGCCACACGAGCCCCCCACCTTCGCCCTGCGCGCCCTGACCCTGCTCTTCGCCCCGTACTCGATGCTGCTCAACCAGATGCTGCAGCGCCTGCGCACCCTGAGCGTCATCCTGATCCTGGCCGCCTGGTTCGGCAGCGGCGTCTTCGCCCAGATGTACCGCTACCGCCATTTCTCTACCCCGCTCCAACGCCAGCAGACCAAGTGGGTCGTCTCCGGCTTGACGGTCGCCTTCTTCGGCTACTTCGGCGCTCAGCTACTGATAGCCGTTCTGCCGGCCCTGCGCCCCGACAGCATCGCCCACTTGCTGGCCTCGCTGATCGGCAACGCCCTGGCGACGCTGCTCATGCTCGTCGCGCCAGCCTCGATCCTCATCTCGATGCTGCGGCGACGGCTGTGGGATATTGATCCGCTCATCCAACGTACCCTGGTCTACGGCACGCTGACCGGCGCGCTGGCGGCCCTCTTCATCGGCAGCGTTTTCGTCTTCCAGCGCCTCTTCCGCGCTCTCATCGGTCAGCAGTCCGACGCCGCCGTGGTCATCTCCACCCTGGCCATCGCCGCCCTCTTCCAACCCCTGCGCCGACGGGTACAGGACCTGATTGACCGCCTTTTCTACCGCGAACGG
>Ga0209018_1001945_pt1 | contig 15603 bp, 7 predicted proteins | sample YNPBryBLVA2012_FD_185814 | JGI IMG/M metagenome (GOLD analysis project Ga0209018, IMG submission 185814) | Anoxygenic and chlorotrophic microbial mat microbial communities from Yellowstone National Park, USA - YNP Bryant BLVA 2012 (SPAdes)... ...
GGGCTCCCTCTGCGGGCCCGGAAACCGAAACATTCACGTTGGACATATGTCACTCCTTGTATCGCAAATCAGTGTCCAACGAAATCGTGCTGCGGGAGAGCGGGTACCGGCTATGGCTTGCCGAGAACCGCGGCTTTGGTACACTCGCCACATGGAAAGCAGCGGCGTTCCCGAGCTATGGCTTGCCGAGAACCGCGGCTTTGGTACACTATAAACGTTGAGCGGCCTGGTGTTCGGCCTGGCTATGGCTTGCCGAGAACCGCGGCTTTGGTACACTTGGGCAAGCCCTTGAACTCCACGGTTCCGCGCTATGGCTTGCCGAGAACCGCGGCTTTGGTACACTCGATGAAGCGCTTCGATCTCCGCTGCCTAAGCTATGGCTTGCCGAGAACCGCGGCTTTGGTACACTGGCAAGGCGGACAGCTTCGAGCTGTTGGTGGCTATGGCTTGCCGAGAACCGCGGCTTTGGTACACTAAGGAACTCTTGAAGGTCGCAGAACACGTGCTATGGCTTGCCGAGAACCGCGGCTTTGGTACACTATGCGGACACTCGGCACCGATCACACTGCGCTATGGCTTGCCGAGAACCGCGGCTTTGGTACACTCCTTCAACTCTTCGAGATACAGGCGCATGTGCTATGGCTTGCCGAGAACCGCGGCTTTGGTACACTGTGTGGGTGATCGAGCTACTTTACCGGTGGGCTATGGCTTGCCGAGAACCGCGGCTTTGGTACACTCGTCGGTTGCCAACCTGCTGAATCCAGGCAGGTTGGCAACCGGAAGGGGCCTAGAAAAGCTCGTATTGCACCGGAGGATCCTCTACCGGGTGGCGCTTTTTCCCAAAGTACACCTCCATTTGGCCGTACTGACGATCGGTCACGGCCAGCAGGCGCACTTGGCCTTCGGGCGGGACCGCAGCGCGTACCCGGTTGCGGGCCGCCTCTATGCTTTCCTGACTCGCGGCGAAGCGCGCGTACACGCTGTATTGAAGCTGAACGAAGCCGTCCCTCAACAGCTGTTTGCGAAACTGATTATACTGGCGGCGCTGTTCGGCTGTGTCGACCGGCAGGTCAAACATGGCAAACAGCCACATCGCGCGGTATTCACTGGGGGGCTGTCTCGGCCTCGCCCTCGGCCGTCTCATCGCATACCGGCTCCAAGGCTGGGAATCCAATGTTGTTCTGATTGCCCTCGAGGCACCGAGCAAGCTGATTGGACGCCCTCTGGATCCAATCGAATAGGCTGCGCGCCTCCCGCCCATCGCTGAAACGCCCGGTCAGAAAGCGAAGCACGGATTGCTTCGCGTCCCGGGAAATGCCGGAACTATGCGCTCGCCACCAAGCGACACACCAACGGTCAACCAGCGGGCGGAAGGGCTCCATCAGATCGTTTGCCAGGGGATAAGGATCGTACTGGTTGTGGTGGTGCAAGGGTAGGGCGGGATGCAGTCCCGAGGCACACAGGGCTCGGGCGGAGGCGGCGCGGACGATCGAGTAGCCGTAATTCAGCAGATGGTTGCGCGGATCATCGGCGTTCGAGCGGCGATAATCCGGGTCGCAAAACAAGCGCGGCCAGTACATCCGAGAGGCTGTGGATTCGGCCTGCGTCGCCTCAGCGATGCGCAACCTTCCGGCGGCACGCTCCAGCCCGCAGTCGGTGCCTGTGAGCGCCGCCAGCGTCCTGCCCTGAGCCCGGATCTTGGAGGCTACGATGGAACGCCACAGCCTTTTGCGCAACGGGAGTGAGGCGGCCGCCTGAAGTTGGAAGCGGGCGGTTTGTGCAAAATGCGAGACCAAGGGTAGAAGCATGGCCACGGGCTGGCTCTTGCTGTCACAGGCGATGAGAAGACCGTTGACGGCGGCAAGCTCAGCCACCACGGCTTGGGTGAATGTCACTTGCGGGTGACTGCAAACGAGCACGCTGATCTGCCCGAAGGGAATAGTTCGCAGGGACTGCCCCGGCCTGTGCACGTGGAGCAACCCGCCGCGCGCGTACAGTCGCGCAGGGCTGTCGGAGAGGTCGAGGATGCGGTTATTCATGGCTCTCGACCAGCTCGCCCAGCGGAGTCACCACCACTTTCCTGGCGGCGTACTCCAACAGGCCGCTCACGGTGGGGCTGAACTGCTCCCTTTGCTTCTCAGGCCGGGCGTCGTGCTGCGGCACGAGCGTGATCTGCTTATTCTGCCTGATCTTGCGCACAACGTAAATCCCCGGCCGCGGGCCGTTCAGTTGCAAGGTGTCGTTCTTGCAGAGGCTGAACAGGAAGCGCCGGTCGGGTCCCCCGGCGCGGTCGATCACCGGTTTGCCCAGGCGGAGCCTCTCGAGAGCCTCCCAGAGGGAAACCACCTCCCCTTCCCAGGCAGTCCGTGTCCCCTGCCGGCTCCTCTTGGTCACTTCGAAGACGGCCACATGGTGACTCTCTCCCACCTCCGCCCAGCGGCGCCGGTGCCCTTGGCCTACAGCCCGGACCGCGTCGCGCAGCTCGAGACGGACTCGCTTGATTGGCACGGGCTGACCGTGTGCGTTGGGGAGCACCGGCCAGTCCTTTTCGAGTTTCCGCGCCTCCCCCACCCCTGCCAGCTTCTGTTTCACCAGGCAGCGGACGGCGGGATCCGCAATTCGATCCACGTCCTCCTCGGTGAGCCTGAAGACCGGTTTCCGCGTTCGGATGGTCCCGGTCGGAGCGGCGGGTGCGCCGGAAACGGCGTAGAAAGTTTCCTTGTGCAGGGGGCCGGAGACGCGGTGATCCGGACGAAAACTAATGTTCATGGTCTGCACAAGGCACTGCAACCCTTCTTTGAACCCGACAAACGGCGGCTCAAGAGCCGGCAGCCGCCGGCGATGCTGCAACTCCGCTCTTGCGGCTGCCTGGCTGAGTCGCTGCACCGATCGCTGATCGGCGACCGCCACCAAGGCGGCGTCAATGGCATGCTGGCGATGATCATCGCGGCTTTTCACTCCCGCTCGCCCCAGGATCTCGTTCATGCCCCACACCCTTCTGAGGTGGGCTGTAATCTGGCCCGTCACCTTGAGAATCTTGCGCTTGCCGTCAATCACCTCGCCGCCGTAAAGCAAGGAGAGGTAACGTCCCGCTACGACCGCAGCATATCTGGTATCGTTAAGATGTCGCGCGCTAAAGCGTTGGAGCAAGGCTGCCGCCGCCTGCTCGTCCATCAAGAACCGGCGGAGTTTCTCTGCTGCGTACGGTCCCCTGAAAGCTCGCACTCGCGCCTGAATGTCCTCCCAACGACCAGGATCGGCGCTATAGGCCTGGTACGGGGTCCGATTGTGCTTTACGGCGTTCTCCGACGCTAGGCACAGTGTGAGGTTTGCGAACGAGTCGTCAAGGGAGATGCTGTAAGGGATGATGTGCTCAATCTGGACCGGCGAGGTGCCAGAGAACAACCCGGCAAAACCTCCCAGCGGTTTGCCGGTGTACGGACAGGTCCGGCAGCACTCCTCATACAACAGTCCCTTGCGGACATCTTCTTCGCGGATCTGCTCCAGAGGGATGCCTACCTCCTTATGGATCTTCTGCCGCATCCTCTCCCGCTCGGCCTCCCGCTCGCGCATCCGCCGGCTCTCCTTTTGGCGTTCCTCCCGCGACTTCCTCAACTCGCGCGCCACCTCGATGTGGATTTCGGCGGGCTTGCCATACTTACGGACCACGGCATTGACGACTTTCCGCAGCTCGGTGAGAGATCGCTTCACGGCAGGATTGAACACTTCGATGCCGCTCGAAGCCAAGGGGGGCAGCAGATCGCGAGCGGGTACAGGGGGCATCAACTCGTAGCCGGCGGCCTCGCGCGCCTGCTGAACCGACATTCCTTGCTCCAAGTAGGGCAGAGCGGCCCGGATTGCCTTGAGCGAGAGAGCGGCGTAACCCCGGGGGAGGCGGACGTCTGCGACGAGCCGACCGGCCTGTTCGGGCGTCAGCCGCCAGTTCGTGATGAGCTCTTCCCGAAGCTTGTCGTCATCCTCCGCCAAGGCCACCTGGCGAACCAGCTCCGCTTGCCGCTCGGCTCCCAGCGCGTTCCACTCCTCCCCGATCGCCCGGATGAACTCAGCGGCGACAACGTTCCCGCGCAGCTTTTTCTCCCCGCCCGCTTCCACCGAAAAGCGGACCTTCCCTGCGAAGCCCAAAAGCTTCCTGATGGCCCGAAAGTCCAACTCCCTGGTTGTGCTCAGCGCCGCCACCAGTTTGCTGCGTTGCTCTGCGTCTAGCGGCTGCCAGACTTGCGACTCATCGGCGTAACGAAGGTGGGCCACCTCTTGCAGGACGCGAAACCTCTGGTATTCGAGCGACCAGGCGGGAGCGCGTTTCTGGCTCGGGTCCCACGAGCAGCTTCCCACCAGCTCCGCCCCGTCCTTCAGGGGACGCTGCGAGAACAGGACCGCCGCTAAGCGTTCGCGGAGCTCGGTGGTAAGGCAGGGATGATGGGGGCTTTGAGCGGCCCAGATCGCATCGAACTCGCGCTCGTACATCGAGCGCTGCGTATAGCGGCAGCGAATTCTCTCCTGCCTCGGGTCGAGCTTGGATAAATACTCGCCCAAGGTCCGCGCTCCAGTCCGTTGGATTTCTTCCTCCAGCCGGCGGATCCCGTCGTAGACAAGGCTCCGCTCCTCAGGGTCCCGCGCCTCCGCTTTCCTGTTGCTCTTGAATCCCCGCCGCTGTCCGATGTGATAGAAGACCCGGCCCAGTTCCCAAGGCGCAAGGGGTTCATCCAAGGCTCGTGCCCGGAGCAGATAGGGTATCCGGTTCGCGCAGGGATCATGCTGATACTGCAGGCGGCACTGGCCGTCCAGAACGTTTATGGCCTCTTGAACCGCTACCGCAAACGGCCTGCCCGGGGAGGCTTGCACAGCCGGCAACAGACCTGCGCCGGCGAGCTCCCGATACAACTGCCGCAGTCTCTGACGGCGGCGCCTTGTCTGGCGTCGCGCCAGCCGCGCCTGCCGGCGTTTTACCCCGCGAGATTCCTCTCGTCCCTCCTCGATGTTGCCTTCCGCCCCTGCCTCGAACACGCGGACTCCAGCGGCCACAACCCGTTTCGGTTCATCTCCCTGCAACTCGATCAGGGCCCAGCCAACCGACCGGGCGCCTAAGTCTAGCCCGAGCACGTAGTCCACAGCAGACCCTCCAAAAACCGCTTGACAAACTCCCTTATATCAGAAATAATTACTCTTGAGTGTACCAAGGCCGAGGTTCTCGGCTTGTCTTAGCAAGCGCGAGTTCCTCGCGTTCGCAAGGTTGGCCGTTTAACGGTACCCTAAGAAGGGCCCGCAGGGCGGGCCCTTTTCCATTCCCCGGAACGTCCTAAGACCGCCCCTTGCCACCGTCAGAGCCGCGACCCAGCTCGCCGGCGACCGCCGGCGCGACTTTCGCGTCCGCGTCCGCGACGGCTGGCGGCGGTGAAGATAGCGCCCTGCCGCCCCTACCGCGCCGTGAAGCTGAAGTGGGACAGGCCCACCGTATCGTCGCCCGGCAGATAGAAGCCGAACTTGCCCTGCGTGTAGTCGCGGCCCGGCTCGCCCGGGGTCTGCGACACGGTCACCCACTCCTCGCCCTTACGCACGCGGTGGATGATCGAGCCGGAGCTCACCTCGATCTGAACCGTGCAGTATTGCCAGTCCCCCAGATTGTGCGCCACCCTGGGCCGCTCGTTCTTGCGGCCGTTGCGGACCACGGTGTGGTACAGGGACCGCCTGTCCATCTCGAACAGGTCGTGGTTGCGCTCGTCCGAGTAATTCACGACCCAGCGCAGCCTTCGCCCCTTGCGCAGCATGGCGGTGAAAACGATGCGGCCGTCCACGGGCGCGATCTGGGCCAGCACGTAATTGCCGCCCCGGCGGAAGAACCAGCCGCCCTCCTCGATCCAGCCGCCGCCCCACAGCGCCATGCCGCCGGCCGCCGCCGGCGCGGCCCCGCCGGCGCCCTTCAGACGACTGAGCTCGATCTTGACGGTCTGCGTCTGGCCGGCGGTGATCTGAACGACTTGGGAGGCCTCCGAGTACTCGGGAGCCCGCGCTGCGACCACATAGGTTCCCTCAGGCAGTTCCGCGCTCGGGCCGCTCAAGGGCCGGGGCGCCTCGCCCGGCCGGGCGATCGTCAGGCGCGCATCCCGCGGCGTCACCACCACCTGCAAGCGGCCGGGAAGCCGCTCCAGGCTCACCTCCGCCCCGCCGAGCTGCACCGTCTGTCCGGCCGCGAAGCTCCGGCGGATCAGCCGGGGTAGGAAGCGCTCGCGCCGCAGCTCGATCTGGTGCTCGCCCGGCGCCACGCCCGAATGGTGGAAGCTGCCGTCGTCCTGAACCGTCCCCACCGCCTGCCCGTCCAGCAAGACCTGCGCGCCCGCCGGACCGCCGCTGATGCTCAGGGTGGCCAGCCGGGGCAGGGCGCGGAGGCGGAACTCCAGCTTGCTCTCTTCGCCCTTGCGAATCGCCACCCGCTGTTCGGGCTCCTCCTCGAAGCCCTCCTTGGCCACCCGCACCGCATACTCGCGCACCGCCAGGTTCGGAATCCGCAACTGGCCGCGCGAGGTGGCCCGCCGCTGTTCCCGGCCGTTGAGGAAGACGCGCACGCCGTCCTCGCCGGTCACCACCACCAGCGTCCCCACGTCCCGGTCGGACTGAACGTAGGCGGTCAGCAAGGGCGCCGGCGAGATATCAATAATCATCTTGCGCCGCGCCTTTTCCGTTCCCACCACCAGCTCGTGCGTGCCGGGCGTCAGATGGCTCAGCTCGAGACCGCCCGGGCCCACCTGCCCGACCGGCTGGCCGTCCAGCTCCACCGGCGCCGGCCCGAAGCTGGCGTAAAGCCGGGCCCGGCTGCCCAGGCTGGCCAGCACCACCGCCGCCAGATTGCGCGTCACCGGGTCGGCCGCCGCCGGCAGCATGGCTGGACCGGTCTCGAAAGCCAGCGTGGCCTCGCCGTCGCGTCCGATCAGCTTCAGCACGTGCTTTCCCGGCGGCAGGGCGTCCAGGGCGAGCTGGCCTTCTTGGAGTTCCCGAGGGGCTTCTTCGTTTAGGATCACCTTGCCTTGCTCGAGATCGCTCACCAGGCGCAGGCCGGCCGCCAGCGGCTCCAGCGTCAAATGCAAGGGCGCGGCTTGCGGCGCTTTGACTTCCAGCGACGCGTGAGCGGTCTGATAGCCTTCCAGTTCGGCCTCGATCTGGTAGGCGCCGGGCGCCAGGCTCAACTTCAGATCGGAGACCCCGCGGGCTTCGCCGTTGATCCGGATCGCAGCGCCCGGGGGGGTCGTCCGGATTTCCAGCGGGACCAGCGAGGCGGCCGGCGGTCCTCCCCGCCGCGTCAGCAACATCACGCCCGCGGCGATGATCGCCAGTGCCGCCACAGAACCCGCCGCGGCCAGCAGGACAGGCTTGCTGACCGCGGGACGGCGGGCGGCAGGCGCGGCGGCAGGCGGCGCCGGGGGTCGCGGCGCCGCTGCCGAGGCCGCAGGGGGCGGAGCAGCCGCAACAGGGGCGGCGGAAGGAGGCGGAGGCGCCGCCGCCGGCGCCGGCTGGGGCGGCTCGGGGACGGCCGCCGGCGGCGCGGCCATCGGCCCGGTGACGGCCGGGAAGGCCCCGCTGGGCGCCGCCGGCATCGGCGGGGCGGGCGGCGGCACAGGCGCCGGCTCGGGTTTGCGGAAGGCGCTCAGCATCGCCAGCCGTCGTTCGATGTCCGCCACCACCACGGCGAATTCCGGATCGCCCGGAAATTCGCGCGCAATCTGTTGCGCCCGCTCCAGGCTTGCCTGGACCGGAGCGGCCTCGGCCCGGCCGGCAGCCTCCCGTTCCAACTGCCTGATTTCCTCCAGGGCCGCGCGCCGCGCGGCCCTCCTCTGCGACTCCCGCGCCTCCTGGAGTTCGCGGCTCAAGATGTCCCGCAACTGAAGCAGGCGCGGTTCGCCCGGATAAGCCGCCAGGCACTGCTCGGCCTGAACCAGCGCGCCTTCCAGATCGCCGGCCGCGCGCAAGTCCCGCGCCTGGACGAAGGCCTGGGCGACGGTTTCGTCCCGCTTGCGGTCCTGGGCCAGCGTGCGCAGGCTGCGACCCAGCGAATGGGCCGGATCCAGTTCAAGCGCTTCGCCGATCAGGCCTTCCGCGGCGCGCCAGTCGCTGTCCAGCAGCAGGCGGGCCTGGGCCACCAGTCCCTCCACCAGGGCGGCGCGCGCCTGGGGGTTGCGCGGGTCGAACTCGAAGGCGCGGCGCAGCAACGGCACGCCCTCGGCGAAATGCTGTTCGGCGCACAGCCGGCGGCCTTCCGCCAGCAGTTGCTGGGCCTCCGCCGTCCGGCCGACGGCCAGGCGGGCCACCTCCTGGAGGCTGGCCAGTTCCGGATCGTTGGGGAACTCGGCCTCCGCCCGTTGCAGGGCCTCCAGCGCGCCGGAGTAGTCGCCGCCCTCCAGGGAGCGGTTGATCTGCTCGATCACCCGCGCCTTGGCTTCCGAACGGACTTGCTGGTCCCGCCGCTTGGCCAGGCGCTCCATCTCGATGCTCAGTCCGGGATATTGCGGATAGATGGCGCCCAGCGTCTCCCACTGGGTGAGCGCCTCGGCGAACTGGCCGCGCTCTTCCTGATGGCGCGCCTTGGCCACGATGGAATTGACCAGATCGCGCTTGTCGCGCGTCACCCGGAGGGCGCGCTCGAAATGCGGCTCGCCCGGATAGGCAGCCACCGCCTCCTCCAGGATCGAGACCCGCCGGTCCAGATCCGGTTCGGCCTCCACCTGCCGGTCAATCTCCAGGATGCGAGCCGAGAGTTCCTGGCGCTGCTGCTCCTCGATGTCGAATTTCAAGGCCTGAAACAAGGCGTGCCCCGGGTGCTTGGCCAGAACCTGCTCGCAGACCGCCAGAGCCTGGGCGAAGTTGCGCGCCGCCAGGTGCTGGCGCGCTTCGGCGTAGGCGTTCTTGATCGTCTCGTGCTCGGAGCGCACCTGGTTGTAAAGGCTGCGGTAGGCGGCCGCACGCTCGGGCGAGGTGGTGTCGGGCGCGCGCTCGTCCAGGCTGAGCACCTGCTCCAGCTTGCTGAGCGCGGAGGTGACTTCGCCCTCCCGCCAGGCCTCCAAGGCGGACTGGAACAGCTCCTCCTTCTGTTGCCTCACCCGCAGGTACTCCTGCTCCAGGCGGTCCACTTCGGCCAGCAACTGGGCGGCGCGGGACTCGTTGGGGTTCAGCGCCAGCACGTTGCGCAAGGCCTCCCGGGCGTGGCTGTAGGAATGGTTTTCCAGGTGCTGGCGCGCCAGGCGGAACCATTCTTCGATCTTCTGCGTCATCATGCGACTTTCGATGCCGGCCTTCAGCGACAGGGCGGCCGCGTTGGCCGGATCCAATTGCAGGATCTCCTGGATCTTCTGAAGGGCCAGCGGGTACTCTTCATGCTCGAAGCGCGTTCGTGCGCTCTCCAAAAGCAACGTGATGGTGCGCTGGCGCACCGCTTGATCAATCTGCTTGCGCAGGACGGCGATCGAGCTCTCCAGGTGGCCTTCCGCCTCCAGTTCGGTCAGGATCTCGTTGGCGAACTGGAGATCGCCCTGCTCGAAGGCCCGCTGGGCCCGCTCGATGCGGGGCTGGATGCGCGCCGGGTCGAAGAACTCGATGGGCTCGTTGCGCAGGGCTTTCTGAAGCATTTCGGCGAACTCGCGCGCGCTGGCGAAGCGATGCCAGGGCTGCTTGGCCATCGCCTTGTGCACCACCCGGCTGAGCGCCTGGCTGACGGCCGGATTCAGAGCCGAGACGGGCGGCGGCGTCTGGTGCAGGATGGCGTCAATGATTTCCGCCTCGGTGGCGCGCTCGAAGGGCCGCCGGCGGGTGAGCGCCTCGTAGCAGACCACCGCCAGCGAAAACAGATCGCTCAGCGCGGTGGGCGGCTTCAGTTCCAACTGCTCGGGCGACATGTACAGCAGCGTGCCTTTGGCGCCCATCGAGGCCCGCGTATCCACCATGTGGGCCACGCCGAAATCTATGATCTTGACCGAGTCGTCCTCCATCACGAAGATGTTGCTCGGCTTGATGTCCCGGTGCACCAGGCCGCGTTCGTGCGCCGCTTGCAGTCCCCGGCAGGTCTGCGCCATCACCTCCACCACCCGCTCGACCGTCAGCCGCTGGCTGGCGGTGCGGATCAGTTTCTCCAAAGTCTGCCCCGGCAGCAGAGGCATCACGAAGTACGGCTTGCTGCGGCCTTCCTCCTGGAACTCGCCCACATCGAAGATCTCGATGATGTTGGGGTGGCTCATGGCCGCCAGCACTTCGCACTCGCGCTGGAACATCTGAAGCGAAGACCGGCCGGGAGCGTCCCGAAGGGTCTTCAGGGCCACCTCGCGCTTGACCACCACGTCGTAGGCCCGGTAGACGATCCCCATGCCGCCCTGGCCGAGGATCTCCCGGATCTCGTAACGGTTGTTCAGCCGCTGTGGCACCGCCATCGCCCGCCTCCGAGCCTTCCTTCCCGTGCCTGCCCTCGTGCCGGGGACCGGGCCGGGCTCGCGCTCTGTCCGCCGGAAGGATCGAAACCGAGAATATCACACCGGCATCGCGCCGGACGAGACCGGAAGGCCGCTCGCCTCAGGCCGATGCCGGTTGGGAGGCGGCCGCCTCGACGGCAGCCACCAGCTCGGCCGCCTGAATCGGCTTGGAGACGTAGCCGTCGGCGCCCGCCTCCAGGCAGCGCTCGCGGTCGCCCTTCATCGCGTAGGCGGTCATCGCGATGATGGGGATGTGCCCGCCCTGGCGGGCTTCCCGGCGGCGGATGGCGGCGGTGGCCTCGAAGCCGTCCATGCCCGGCATCTCGATGTCCATCAACACCACGTCGAAGCTCTGCCGGCTGAGCGCCTCCAGCGCCGCTCGCCCGTCGCCTACCACGGTCACCGAGTGGCCGCGCCTCTCCAGCAGCCGGCTGACCAGGAGTTGATTGACCGCGTTGTCCTCGGCCACCAGTACCCGCACGCCCCGGGTGGCGGGGGGCGCCGCCGGCGCCGCCGGACGAGGCGCCTCCGGCTGCCCGCGCAAGGCGTCGAGCATGGCCTCCAACAGCTCGGACTCTTTGAGCGGTTTGAGCAGGTGCGCGGCGATGCCCAGCCGGCGGCAGCACTCGGCGTCGCCCCGCTGCGTGCCGGAAGTCAGCATGATCAGCGCATGCCCGCCCACTCGGGCCGGGCTCGAATTCGCTCGGCCGTCTGGTAGCCGTCCATCTCCGGCATGTGGCCGTCCAGCAACACCAGCGGGAAGCCCTGCGCTCCCGCTTCGCGCAGCCGCTCCAGGGCGGCCTGGCCGCTTTCCACCGCCGTGGGCTTCAGCCCCCAGCGGGTGAGCGCCTCGGCCAGCACCGCCCGGTTGGTCGGGTTGTCGTCCACCACCAGCACCGGGAGGCCCTTGAGTTGCACGTGGCTCTTCTCGACCTCCCGCTCGCCGGCCGCCGCGTCCCAGCCGAAGCGGGCGGTGAAATGGAAAGCGCTGCCGGGGCCGCCCGCCGGGCGTCCCTGCTCCCGCCAGGGGCTCTCGACCCAGATCCGCCCGCCCATCATTTCCACCAGCCGGGCGCAAATCGCCAGCCCCAGCCCCGTGCCTCCGTACTTGCGCGTGGTCGAGTTGTCGGCTTGCTCGAAGGCTTCAAAAATCGCCTGCTGCTTGTCGGGCGCGATGCCGATGCCTGTGTCGGCCACCGTGAAATGCAGCAGCGCCCGATCGGCCTCCAGCGCCTCCAGCCGCACCCGCACGGCAATCTGGCCGCGCTCGGTGAACTTGATGGCGTTGCCCGCCAGGTTGACGAGGATCTGCCGGAGCCGCAAGGCGTCTCCGTGCAAGCGGTCGGGCGCCTCTCGCTCGACCTGACAGACCAGCTCCAGTCCTTTCTCTGCGGCCCGCGGCGCCAGCAAGCGCAGCGCGTCGCTGAGCGTATCGCGCAGGCTGAACTCGGCGGGACTGAGTTCCAGCTTGCCCGCCTCGATCTTCGAGAAATCCAGAATGTCGTTGAGAATCGCCAGCAGCGAGTGGGCCGAATCCCGGACGATATTCAGGTAGCCGGCCTGCTCAGGCGTCAGCTCGGTTTCCAGGGCCAGATCCGCCATGCCCAGGATCCCGTTCATGGGGGTGCGGATCTCGTGGCTCATGTTGGCCAGGAACATGCTCTTGGCCCGGCTGGCCGCCTCGGCCGCATCGCGCGCCCGCTCCAACTCCACCACCAGCTTGCCGCGCCGTACACACTCGGCGACCGCAAGCCTCACCAGCAGCCCCATGGCCGCCAGGCAAAGGGCCATGATGGCGATGAAGCCGCTGTGCCGGTACCAGGGCAGCAGCACGGTGAACTGGAAGACGGCCGGCACGGGATCCACATTGCCGTTGCGGTCCATGGCCCGCACCTCCAGACGGCGCCTCCCGGCCGGCAGCTTCTTGAATACCGCCAGCGCTTCTTCCCGGAAGGGCGTCCAGGCGCCCCCGTCCAGCCGGTAGGAGAAAAGCAACCGCTCCGGCCGGGTGAAATTCCACTTGTCCACCCCCGCAAAGACCACCCGCACGTCCCCGCCCGGGGCCGCCTCCCGCAAGTTCTGCTCCTCCGGCACCAGGGTTTCCGGCGGTTCGCTGTCGGCCTCCGGGTGGTAGAGCGAAAGGCCCCGCGTCGTGCCCGCCCACAGCCGTCCCCGGCTGTCTTGGAAGACCACCGAGGCGAACGTGGAAGGCAGCCCGTCCTCGATCGTGTTGGTGAGCCACACCAAGTCCTTCCAGCGGTGCACCCCGGTTCCCGAGGCCAGCCAGACAAAGCCATCGCGCCCCCGGATGATCGAGCGCACCCGGTCCAGCCCCCGGCGTATGACCCGCCAGCGCCGGCCGTCGTATTCGATCAGATCTTCCCGTCCGCCCAGCAGGATCTTGCCGCCCTCCCGCTCCAGCATCGCGAAGGTTCCCTCGGCGCGATAGCCGTCCTCGGGGCTGAAAACGTGCAGCGAGCCGGCGCGCCACGCGGCCAGGCCCGCCGCGCCCCCAAACCAGATGTCGCCCCGGCCGGTCTCCAGCAGGCACCGCACGTCCGACATCGGGGCGCTTTCCGGCCGCTCGAGATGGACCCTGAACCGCTCGCCATCGAAAACTTCCAGCCAGCGCCGCTGGGCGCCGCTCTTGCGGGTCTCGACCCATAGGCCGCCCTCGCGGCGCGGGGCGATCATCACGAAACTGCGGTCCAGCGGGTGGCGGATGCGGCTGAACGCCTTGCGGCCCGGATCGAAGGCCAGCAGATGGGAGGTGTCCTCGACTCGCATGATCAGCCGCCCGTCCGGCAGCTCGGCCAGGGCTCGACTATGGAAATAGTGCGTGCTCTCGCCGTCGGGCAGCTCGAAGAACTCCCAGCGCTCCCCTTCCAGCATCCCCAGCCACCGGGTGCAGGCGAACCACAGCCTGCCGCGGCGGTCCTCATGAATGGCGTGGACCGGAGCGTCCAGGTGAGCGGCCCCCGCGGGAGTCCGCCAGAGCGCCGGAGCGTGCCGCAGGATGCCTTGCGTGGTGGCCAACCAGAAGGCGCCTCCCGGTTCGACGGCCTGGTCCAGAATGATCCCCGAGAGCGGGCCGCGCCGCTCGACGGGCTCCTGGAAGTTGCCGCGGATCCGAATTAGCTCGTCTCCGTCTTGGACCCAGACCACTCCGTCGGTCCCTGCCCAGGCGCGCAGTCGGCCGGTGCGACCCGCCCAGAGTCTCCGCCACCGCCCGCCCTGGAAAATCACGGCCACCTTTTGGCGCCGTTCCCGGATGTCTTCCCCGACCGCGTAAATCTCGCCCCGCTCGCCTTCGCGCAGCTCGCTGAAGTCTCGCCAGCCCGCCCCTCGGGCCGGATATTCTTCCCAGCCGAAGCTGCCGTCCTGGCCGGCGCGCAGGCGCGCTACGCCGCAGGCGGCGCCGACCCAGACCGCTGCGGCGCGCCCCGGGGCGAGGCTGCTGAAGTGGCCCAGCCGCGTCTCGCTCGCCCGGCGCACCACCCAGGTGCGCCGGCTTTCCGCTTCGTAGTCCAACAGCAGGGAGGGCAGCAGGATCAACACCCGGCGGTCGCCATAGGGCAGGCACTGCGCCCTGGGACGCTCCTCGGGCGGGGCCAGGCGCAGCGCTTCGATGGAGTGCCTGACCCATGCTCCCTCGCGGTACTGGCGCAGTTCGGTACCTGCCAGCACCCAGATGTCCCCGTTGCCGGCCCCGTAGAGCTTGCTCCCCGCGCCGGGGCTGGGCAGGCTGAGGACGCGGTAGCCGTCCAGCAGGCTGAAGACGCCCACCTGCCCGTGCCGCGCCAGCAGCCGCCCCGCAGGATCTACGCTGATCGCCGGGGTGTAGGATTCCCGCAGCCCGTCGGAGACCTGCCAGTAGCGCCACTCGGAAGAGTCCTCGGCCGCAAGGACCCAGGCCGGCAACAGGAACGCCAGCAGACTCCGATACCCCATGCTCACGAAAGCGGCGATGACTCCTTCTCATTTGCCCTATCGGTCAATTTCCGGCAATTCCCTAGTCCCAGAAACCCTTACTCGGCCGGGCGGGCGCCCGCCCGCTATACTGCGGGGTATGCCAAGACCAATCCTACGGGTCGCCTTTGTGTTTTTGACCCCGGCCGCGCCGCTGGCGGCCGAGATCCACACCGTGGCGCCGGCCGTCTTCCATCACACTTTCGCCGCACGCCACCCTGTGCTGGCCCGGATCAAGCCCGGCGACACGGTGCGGACCAAGACCCTGGATGCCGGCGGGCAGGACGAGCGCGGCCTGCGCCGCGCCGAACCCAGTAACCCGCTGACCGGCCCTTTCTTCATCGAGGGCGCCGAGCCGGGCGACGCCTTGCTGGTGCGGCTGGACCGGATCCGCATCAACCGCAATTGGGGTTGGTCGGGCTTCCGCCTCCTGCTCTCCGCCCTGCTGCCGGAATACGTCGAAGGCATTTACTCGGCCGACTACAAGCAGGATCTGATCCGCAAAGGGCGCGCCAATCTGGTGCCGTGGGACATTGACCTGGCGGCGGGTTTGGTGCGCCTGCGCGAGCCGGCCGCCCGGCGTCTGAAGCTGGAATACGCCGCCCGGCCGATGCTAGGCTGCATCGGGGTCGCGCCGGCGGGCGATTTCGCCCCCACCTCCGCTCCCTCGGGCCCTTACGGGGGCAATCTGGATTACAACCGCATCGTCGAGGGCATCACCGTGATGCTGCCGGTCTACCACCCGGGCGGATTGTTGTTCCTGGGAGACGGGCACGCTCTGCAAGCCGACGGGGAGCCGCTGGGAACCGGTGTGGAGGTTTCCATGGACGTCGAGTTCACGGTGGGCTTGCGCAAACGGGCGGGCTTGTCCGGCCCCCGACTCGAGTCCGAGGAGTTCCTGATCTCGATCGGCAGCCAGCCGGAATTCGCCAGCTCCTTGGACCGCGCACTCCAGATGGCCACCACCGACATGGTCCGCTGGCTCGCGGCCGAGTACGGCCTGGAGCCTTGGGCCGCCCACCTGCTGGTGGGCTGCCAGGGTCGCTATGAGGTGGTGACCGTGGCGGGTTCGATGGCGCTGCTGGTCCCCAAGCGATTGCTGCCGCAACCCTAGGTGGCCCGGGACCCGGCGCCCGCCAGCCGCAGAATCTCCCGCATGCACTCGTGC
>Ga0209018_1001947_pt1 | contig 15592 bp, 8 predicted proteins | sample YNPBryBLVA2012_FD_185814 | JGI IMG/M metagenome (GOLD analysis project Ga0209018, IMG submission 185814) | Anoxygenic and chlorotrophic microbial mat microbial communities from Yellowstone National Park, USA - YNP Bryant BLVA 2012 (SPAdes)... ...
ACCTTCGTGATGGCCGCCGTCAGCGTCGTCTTCCCGTGGTCCACATGCCCAATCGTCCCCACGTTCGCATGGGGCTTCGTCCGCTCAAACTTGGTCATGCTTTCCTGATGCCTCCTGAATTTCGGGCATCGGCCCGAAAACGCCTCGATGCAATAAAAGTAGGGTTCGTGTTACGAATTAGCGAAGCCCACGATGAGACTTGAACTCATGACCTTCCCCTTACCAAGGGGATGCTCTACCGACTGAGCTACGTGGGCACGACGATGGAACCTCAGTGGGCCGGGCAGGACTCGAACCTGCGAAGGCGTTCCGCCATCAGATTTACAGTCTGACCCCTTTGCCGCTCGGGACACCGACCCTCGTTGACCTACTCTACCTTGTACTGCGCGTATTTCTCGCAGAGCGTCGATTTATTTGACCCTTCAAACTCCACACCTGGAAAAGGTATTTGTCATCCCTTTCCAGCACTGCGAACAAATCCAAGGGCAAGGAAACACGCTAGCCGCTTCTGACAAACCACTCTGCCGCTACCAACAAGCCGATGTCCCCCTGCTTTTTTGGGTTTTGCTGTTCGCCGCCTTGATTGTTCAGGCACGCCCACGCGCAGATTGTTAAACTGCAAAGCCGACGATGGGAATTGAACCCATAACCTAGCGCTTACAAGGCGCTTGCTCTGCCGATTGAGCTACGTCGGCCTGAAGCGGTGATGTAGCCATTATAACACGGGCTACAGGTACTTTCCAGGGACGTTCCTCAAAGGGCAAGGCCAGATTTTAGCGGATGGGGGGGTGTTTGTCAACGGTTAGACTCGCAGGCAACCATCCGGCCTCTTCTCCCCTCGACTGAAGGGGGGTAGTATATCCCCAGACGGAGTTGAGCGTGGAGGAGCGGGCCGGTGAATCTCCTACGCGGCTTCAAGCGCCCTCGCACCCTGGCGGAACGCTACCTGGAGCGGGGACTGCATGCCCTGGATCACAAGAAATACGATGATGCTATCGCCGACCTGACCGAAGCCATCGCCCACGAGCCGGGGAACGCGGAGTTATATACCACGCGCGGCTTTATCTATCTGCAATCCAACAATGCCGACTACCTGCCCTATGCCCGCGCCGACTTCGAGTACGCGCTGCACCTGGATTCGCAGCAGATGGTGGCGCAGTACGGCCTGGGGATGATGGCCTACGCCGCCGGGGATTATCACGAGGCCATGCGCCGCTTCGACCTGGCCCGCGAGATCAGCCCGCTGCGCGCAGAAATCTACTACTACCGCGCCCTATGTCGCTACCAGTTGGGCGACCCACAGGGCGCGGTGAAAGAAATGGAAGAACTCGCCAGGCCGTTGTTCGCCACAGGCGACCCGCGCCATCTCGATGCGGCGAAATGGATCACGGTGTTCAAAAAGGCGATCAAAGGGCCGCCCGCCCGAAAATCCGTGCTGGAACAGGCCGGGCAGCAGGAACTTCCCAGCGAGGAGCCGCCGCTGCTCACGTCCTGAGCGCCCGCGTTTGTCCGCTCTTCGGCGCAATGCTAAGATGCAGATCACTTTGCGCCGCGTTTATCGGAGTAGAGGGTACAGGGATGCCGATCAGCGATGATGCGATTCGCAAGTACCAGCGCAGTTACGTCCGCTGCCGATCCGACGAAACGACCGCCGACGCCTTCTATCGCCTCAAGGAAGTAGATGGTTATGCCTGGTGGTATATCCTCGTCGAATTCCCCAACGGCAGCTTCGGGGCGGTCCAGGCAGGCGAGCTATGGACGCAGTTCGAGCAGGCTGCCGACCGGGCGGCTTTTCTGCGTCGTCGCCTGGGGGACCTAGGCCTGCCGGGCGTGCGCGTAGCCGAAAAAGGCAGCATGGGCACGGCCCAGGCAGAGGCCCTGGTGCCGCTGGTGCCGCCGATGGTGTTGGTGGTGGTGGATCGGGGGCAGTTTGTGGGCATCCTCAGCCGCTTCGACCGGGGCGGTGGGTTCGTGGACATCGACTATCGGCAGTTGGAGGAGGCCATCGGCGTGCGTGAGGAAGCCGCCGCCGAGATCGACTGGTCTGCAACGGCGGGCGCGGCCACATCTACCGGGGAATGGATCGCCTCGCTAGAGGAAACGGCAGCCGAACCGGAGGCGATGGCCGCCGACGAAGCGGCCCCCTCCGGCATTGCCGCCCCGCCTCCACCGCCGCCTGCGCCGATGGCTTCTCCGCCTGCACCTGCGCCGGCCCAGCCCGCTCCCGCCGCAGCGCGCGAAGCGGCCAAACAAGAGGCGCAGGATTTCAACGTCCTGATTGTGGACGGCGCGTCGAACAGGCGGCTGCCCGCAGCCCAACCCCTTGTGGCAAACCGCCCCGAACCGTACTACGTGCGCGTGTTCATCGGCCCCTGGGAGCAGGAGCAGGAAAAAACACGCCAGGACGCCTTCGCCGCCGAGGCAGAGCTACGCCAGCAGGTCTTTAAGGAAGGCGAAGCGCGCCTGCTGTGCGTGCTCACCACCTCGACGGCCTGGCTGGAAGGCGATCAGTCGGTCGTTATCCGGGAACTGGTGGTGCCGGAAAGCGGTAGGAGCAACACGATCCAGGTCAGACTGTCTGCGCCGGAAGCGGGGCGTCACTTCGTGGACGTGGACCTGTACTTCCACAACCACCTGATGCATAGCAAGACGCTGTCCTTCTATGCCGTGCGCGCAGCAGGCGAGGCAGCAGCCGGGAAAACCGAGACAAAGGTCACGTTCGTCCGCGAACGCGCCTTCGCCCCCAAAGACCTGGACGACAAAACCATCCGCCTGACCCTGCGCTATGCCCCGCCGACGCCGGAACGCGGCCCGTCGTTTACCATTCTGACGCCGGGGCAGACCGCCGGCACGAAACCGTTCTACAGCACCGACGTGATGCCGGAGCACCTGGGCAAGTTCGCCGCCTCTGCCCGGCGCTGGCTGGCCGAGATCGCCGCTACGAACCAGAGCGGCGGGGCGGGAACGTGGAACAATTTCGCCAGACATCTGACCCAACTGGCGAAGATCGGGCGGGACTTTTATCACGCAGCCTTCCCGGAAAAGAGCAAACAGGCGCTGGCGGCCTTACACGACCCGCAACGCGACACGGTGATTCAGATCGCGCCGATTGCCTCCAACGCCTCCATTCCCTGGAATGTCATCTATGACCGTCCGCTGGAACAGCCCAAATACGTCTGCAACCAGTTCATGCAACATGGCTTGCACGACTGTCCTTATGGCGAGGACGTGGTATGTCCGACCGGGTTCTGGGGCTATCGCCACATGATCGAGCAGATTCCCTGCTGGTCCGACGATCCGCTGCTCCAACCGCTGACCGGGGAACACGGCCAGGCCCCCCAGTTGCAACGCTTCGTGCGCAACCGCCCCGGCGAGTTGGTCTACTGCCTCAATGCCTATCCGTTCGGCCAGGTGATCCAGGATCATCGCAACTACATGCAGCGTCTCGCCGGCAGGAAGGGTCTCTCGCTCAAGCAGGGGCAATCGGTGGACGACGTGCGCCAGCAGTTCAAGCAAGGCGACATTCACGTGGTGCACTTCTTCGTGCATGGCGGTGAAGAGGACGGCAGGCACGTGTTGATCCTGCGCGACAACGATCCGCTCGAACCGGGGCGCGTGGCGAACTGGGGCGCGCGCCTGTGGGACGAAGCCCCACTCGTCGTCTTGAGCGGGTGCGGCACAGGCAGCTATACGCCGGAGGACTTTTCCAGCCTGATCGTTGCCCTGCTGCGCTCCGGCGTGGCAGGCGTGATCGGGACGGAGGTGACGATCTACACCAATGCGGCGCTGGCCTATGCCAACGAGTTCTTCGACTACCTGCTACACGGCAGCGCAGCGGGCTACGCCATGCGCGACATCACGCGCCGCCTGATGGCCCAGTACAATCCCTACGGCTTGGTGTACACCCTGTTCGCCGTGTCGGGCATCCGCCTCAAGCACCCCCTGCTGGCAGCGTAAACCGCCCACCGTAGGGGCGGCGCCTACGTCGCCCCTACGACGGACGGCATCCTAATTTCCGTAATCGCGCGGCGGAGCAGGCGGAGGTGCGGGAACGGCTTCGTCTTCGCGGGAAGAAGCCGTCGGCGTGAGGGACGGCGCGGCGTTGGCCGGGATAACCTCGGCGTAGCGGCCCATCGGCGTGACGGTCGCGCGCGTGCTTTCGGGGATGTATTCGCCCGGTTCGAGTTCTTTGCGCCGCCCGTCCAGGAACCAATCGACGGTGAACTTCTTGGACATGGCGACGTAAATGTTGAGCACAAGAAAGTAACCAAAAAAACCGATCCCCAGCCCGATGCCGTAAGCAGCGAATAGCGATGTGCGGGCCGGAAATATTGCCAGGATCGCCGCTCCGCCCAGGATGCCGATCAGCGTGCCGATGTCCGTCAGGCTAAACCCGCCGGTGCGATAGCGATTGATGTAATAGGTATACCAGCCGATCACGGCCCCAAAAAAGCCTGCTCCTAGCCACTGGAAAAGGTTGGCTGCCGGTTCTTCCACGACCTTTCCTCCTGCGCTCGATCTGCATTTGCTGTCCCTGATCCTAGTGCGGTTGGGATGGAGTGTCAAACCCGAACCGCCATCAACAAAGGCCAATTCTGGCAGCAGGGCAGGTCAGCCGTTACAATCTGCCGGTGGGTGTTGGAACTTTGCCTCGGAGAATATACTCGTGACCAGTCCACAGGTCCAGACAACCCTATCCGGTCCGAACGGCAAAGGCGAGCCACAGGTGATCCTATCGACCAGCCCGGTCAGCGGCGCGGTGCTGGGCCGGGTGACGGCGGCCACACCGCCACAGATCGCACAGGCGATGCAGCAGGCGCGCGTAGGCCGGGTCGCCTGGGAAGGGATCGGCCTCCGGCGGCGGCTGGTCTTCGTCCGCGCGCTGCGCGACGCTCTGTACCACAGCCGGGAGCGCATCCTCGCCACGATGGTCGCCGAACAGGGCAAGGTCTACCAGGAAGCCCTGCTGGAATACCTGACGACCCTGGAGATCGTGGACGTTTTTCTGCGCCAGGCGGCGCGCGTGCTTGGGCCGCAGCCGCTGCACGTGCGGCTGGTTCCGACTCGCGCCCACGCCATCGAGCGGCGGCCTTTCGGCGTCGTGCTGGTGATCGCGCCCTGGAACTATCCCCTGGCCCTGTCGTTGACGCCCATCGCAGCGGCACTGGTAGCCGGGAACAGTGTCGTTTACAAACCGTCGGAATATGCGACGCAGGTAGGCGAAGTGATCGCGGGCCTCGTGGCTGGGGCAGGAATTCCCCCGGAGGTGTTCCACATCTTGCACGGTCATGGCGACGTGGGCGCGGCGCTGATCGAGGCCGGGCCGGATCGTATTTGCTTCACTGGCAGCGTCGCCACCGGGCGCAAGGTCGCGCAGGCCGCCGCCAGGCGCCTGATCCCCGCGACGCTCGAACTGGGCGGTAAAGACGCGGCGATTGTGTTGGAGGATGCCGATCTTCGTCGTGCGGCAGTCGGCGTGGTGTGGGGCGGCATGTTCAACGCCGGGCAGACCTGCGCCTCGGTCGAACGGGTACTGGTTCAGCGGCGGGTGGCGGACCGCTTTGTGGCGGAAATGCGGCGCGTCGTGGATCGCTACCTGGACTGTGCCCTCGACACTCCCGCCCCAGCATTAGGCGCAATCAGCACGCCTGCACAGATCGAGATCGTGGATGCACACGTGACGGAAGCCCTGCGGCAGGGCGCGCGGGCGGTCACGGGCGGCAGGCGGTTGAACTGTGCGGGCCGTTTCTTTGCCCCGACGATCCTGACCGACGTTACCCCTGACATGCGCGTGTTCAACGAGGAAACGTTCGGCCCGGTGATCGCCGTGATGACCTTCGGAGACGAAGCCGAGGCCATTCGCATCGCCAATGCCGGCCCTTTTGGCCTGACGGCCAGCGTGTGGACGCGCAACCGGGCGCGTGGGCTGCGCATCGCGCGGCAGCTTGAGGCCGGCACGGTGTCGGTCAACGAGCACATGATCAGCACCGGGCTGCCAGAAGCGCCCTGGGGCGGGGTGAAAGCGAGCGGTTACGGGCGCACGCGCGGCGCTGAGGGCCTGTTGGAAATGACTTATGCGCAGGTCGTCACAACCGACCGCATCCCTGTCGGCAGTGGCCTGTTCCAGTACCCTTACACGCCGCTCAAGCGCGCGCTGATGCAGCGGGCGATTCACCTGCTTTACGGCCCGACCTGGCGTGACCGCCTGCGCGCCTTTTTGCCCTGACATGCCCTTATCCCGTTCACGACAGAACAGGGAATAAACCGGAGTTTGCCTGTGTCCGACACTATCAACGTCAACGAAATCCCCATCGCAGCTGACGAGTCGCCAAAGCCCCGGCGCCGCCCGCCCTGGATTCGCGTGCGCGCGCCGGGCGGCGAGGCCTACGAGACGGTGCGCGGCCTGATGCGCGTCAAGGAACTGCATACCGTTTGTGAAGAGGCCATGTGCCCCAACCTCGGCGAATGTTGGGGACGCGGCACGGCCACCTTTCTGCTGCTGGGCGATACCTGCACCCGCTCGTGTGGCTTCTGCGACATCAAGACCGGGCGGCCCGGCCCGATTGACTGGGACGAGCCGAACCGCGTGGCCGAGGCCGTGCGCGCCATGAACCTGCACCATGTCGTCATCACCAGTGTCAACCGCGATGAGCGTAAGGACGGCGGCGCGCCCGTCTTTGCGATGGTCATCCGGCGCATCCGCCAGCTTCAACCGGGGTGCAGCATCGAGGTGCTGATTCCCGACTTCAAAGGCGACGAAAAGGCGCTCAAGATCGTTATGGAGGCGCAACCGGAAATCCTCAACCACAACGTCGAAACGGTACCGCGTCTGTTCCGGCGCGTCCAGCCGCAGGATCGCTACGAGTGGGCCATGACCACGCTCGGCAACGCCAAGCGTATGGACCCGCTGGTGCTGACCAAAAGCGGGATCATGGTCGGGCTGGGTGAAACGTTCGACGAGGTGGTGGCCGTGATGCGCGACCTGGCGGCGCTCGGCGTGGATATTCTGACCATCGGCCAGTACCTTCAGCCGAGCAAGCAACATCTGCCCATCGAGCGTTATTACGAACCCCAGGAATTCGAGGAGCTTCGCCGAATCGGTCTGGAATTAGGGTTCAAATGGGTAGAAAGCGGCCCGCTGGTGCGCTCTTCATACCGTGCAGCAGAGCAGGTACGCGAACTGAGCCGGCTTCACCACTTCCGCACGCGGGAAACGCCGGCGTAAGCAGACGCCTTCCAGGGGGACGGGACCATCGCCTGTCCTCCTGCCGCTTACCCTGCACCAACCGACGCGCTGGCTCTAATCCTTCATTCCTGGTATAGTTAAAGTATCGGAAAAAGTGTTCTATGTGGCCCTCCAGCAGGGAAATATGCTGTGTTGTCTCAGCGTGAATTTGCCGGAGCTTCACCCGCCGTTGGATAGTGTAGGATTGTGTTGATCAAGGGCGATGTCGGACAAATCTTCTTCGTACTGGAATAGGCGCTCCTCGTCTCATGGGGACGACGACGACCCCGACGAGGAAGATCGTTCCTACGGCAAGAGCACCAGCCCGTTCTACGACGAAGATGACGACGATTCGGCGTACAGCGGCGGCTCTTACGGCGGGTATGGCAGCACGCGCAGCGCCGGCCCCTACTCGTCGCGGACCGAATCCCCCATCACACGGGATGACATCAGCCAGCGCCGCGCCCAGCCCAGCGACCCGCACCGCGAAGCGCGTCCCCGCCCTGCGACAGGCAGTAGCCGCTTTGACCGCGCGCCGGGCAAGGGAAGTAGAGCAGGCAGCCTGGGCAACCGCCTAAGCAGTGGTCTGGATGCACTTCGTAAGCGTCTGCCCGGCGGTCAGGGACGCGCCAGAAGCAGTTCCGCTGGCAGCAGCGCCGCGACTTCCGGCAGTGCATCAAACCGCGCCAGCACCACGCGCACACTTGGATTGCTGGGCCTAGGCAGCCGTGATCGACAGGAGAAATCACCCGCCCCGGCCAAGCCGCGCGAGAAATCCGCCGGTCGCAAAGCGCGTTTTCAGATCAGCCTGCCCTTTGGACTGGGCAAAGGACGCAGCAAACCCACCGCCAGTGCACCGGTCCGCGAGACGCCCCGCCCACCAGCAGCGCCGGGCGGCGTCAAACGCGCCAAGCCGCTGCCCACCGCAGACCGCCGCCCGCGCGTCAAGAACGAAGGGCTGTCGGTAGACAGCAAACTGGACCTGGCCGGGATCGGCCTGATGGCGCTGGCAGCAATCATTTTCTTCGGCGCGATCAGTGGCAATGAGGGCGACGTGAGCGGCGCGCTGCTGCGCATCATTTACCAACTCGTGGGCGTCGGCTGGCTGGCCGTCCCGGTCGCCCTGGGTGGCGTCGGCCTGTGGCTGATTTTGCGCCACTTCGGCGATCACCCGCCGGAGGTCGATTATGTCAAGATCGTTGGCTGGATCGTGCTCTATCTGGCCGGCCTGACCACTGCCCACTTTATCCGTCTGCTCAGCGAAACGGTTTACAGCGTCGAGCAACTCCGTGCGATCTCAGATGAGGCCTGGCAGGCCGGACAGGGCGGCGGCTGGGTGGGCGCACAGGCATACATGTTGCTGATCGCCAGCCTCGGCGATATAGGGACGTTTATCGCCCTGGTTGGTTGGTGGATCGTGGGGCTGATTCTTGCCACCGACCTGGCAGTGGCAGACATCGTGGCGTTTTTCAGCCGCATCTTCCGGCGCCTCTGGGTTCGGGGCAAGGTCCGTCAGATCGCGCACGCTGCCGCCCAACAGGCCATCGAAGCGCCTGCGCCGAGGGAAGGGCTGCCCGCTTCCGCCGCGCCTGCCCTGGCCGAACCTGCGCCTCGCCAGGCTGCGTTGCCGCAGCCAGAACCGCTGGCCTATGACCTGGCGGCGCCGCCAACAGAGGAACGCGAATTGGTTCGCGCCGGACGGCAGATTGAGCGCGCCGCGATGCCTGTCGTCCTTTCCCCCAACACAGAGACCCACGCAGCAGAGACAGATACGGAATCGGAGGAAGAATTCCGCCCGACCCCGCTCCAACGTGGCCTGCTGCGCCTGCGTCGTCCGGCCAGCGAGTTGGAGGCGGCAGAAGAGGAGACGGAAACTGAGGCTGAAGAAGAAACGGTAGCATCCCCCGCAGAAGACGAGGAATATACTGCGCCGGGGCCGTCGTATGCGGCCCAACCCGTCCTGATGCGGCGCGAGCCTCCCGCACCGTCCCGGCCTGTCGCCGTGCAGCCGGAAGAGCCGCCTGCGGCCCGCTCTACCGGAACCCGGCAGGACTCGCCTCCGCCTGCGCAGCCCATCGCTCCGGCAAGTGCCCCTATCCGGTCGGCGGGGCCGTCGCTGCGCGAGCGGTTCTTCGGCAGCGCGCGGCTGGAGCCGACCCCGACTCCGCCGCTGCCTGCCACGCAGGATACCGAAGAAGAACAGGACGACGACGATTACTGGGAACCGCCGCAGCCGATCACCGGACCGCCGTCCCGCCCGGTGACACCGGCGCAGCCTTCTGCCGTTTTCTCGCCGCACCCGGTGGAGACATCGCGTCCCAGCCGTCCTGCCGAGCCGGCGGCGGAAGAAGAAGAGGAAGCGGCCTTCGACCCGGATTTCATGAAACCTGCGCAGCCCCGCAATCCGAACCGCGTGCCGCTGCGCTACCAGCCGCGCCGGCCTGGGGCGGGACTCTCGCCTGCTGAGCGTGCCGCACTACGGGGCGACTTCGCCGGGCCGGCTTCCGCCCGGACCGGCGAAGAGGAAGCCGAAGAGGATGAGGATAGCCTCGCAGACGAGGCGGTGGTGTACACGCCGCTGGACGACGACTCGTATACGCCGGACGATGAGGAACCGGCCATCGAGATCGAAACGGTGGACGCCGACAATACAGACGATACCAGTGAGGGCGAAGGCGCCGGCGCAGGTGCATTTACGGCCGTGAGGCCGCAGCCGACACCGCCCGCGAGCCGCCCCGCACCGGAAGCGCATCCGACGGTGATTCCGGCAGTTCATCCAGCACCGCGCCGTGCCCCCGACCTCATCACAGCGGCAGCATCACCAGAGCCTGCCGCGCACCCACAACCGACCATTCATCATCAGGCCAGCCACCGCGATGATAGCGCGCTGCCCGCGCCCCCAGCGCCCGCCGCGTCGGTCGATGGCCTGGCCGCTGCGGCGCTCACCACAGTGAGCACGCACACCTGGGAGTTGCCCGACTTCACCGAAATCCTGGAACCTTCCCCAGAGCAAAACATCAACGACGACCTGCTGCTAGACCGCGCCCGCATCATCGAAGACACGCTCGCCAGTTTTGGCGCGCCGGGCAAGGTGGTGGAGGTCAACCCCGGCCCGGTGATTACCCAGTTCGGCGTTGAGCCGGACTACATCGAGGGGCGCGGCGGCAAGCGCATCCGTGTCAAGGTGCAGGCCATTGCCCGTCTGGCCGATGACCTGGCGCTGGCGCTGGCAGCCCGCTCGATCCGCATCGAAGCGCCCGTGCCAGGCAAGGGCTTCGTCGGGATCGAAGTGCCTAACGCCGAGGCGGCCATCGTTGGCCTGCGCGACATCATGGAAAGCCGCGAGTTCAAGCGGCTCAAGGGCAAGCTGCGCATCGGGCTGGGCCAGAGCGTGGACGGCACCCCCGTCGCCGCCGACCTGACCGCCATGCCACATCTGCTGATCGCGGGCACCACCGGCTCCGGCAAGTCGGTGTGTGTCAACGCGATCATCGCCTCCTTGCTGCTGCAAAACACGCCGGATGACCTGCGCATGATCATGGTGGACCCCAAGCGCGTCGAGCTGACCGGCTACAACGGCATCCCCCATCTGGTCGCGCCGGTGGTGGTCGAACTGGAGCGCATCGTCGGTGTGCTCAAGTGGGTGATGCGCGAAATGGACGAGCGTTACAAGAAGTTCAATCAGGCAGGCGCGCGCAACATTGCGGACTTCAACCGGCGGCTGCCGCCGGGCGAAAAGGCCATGCCCTACCTGGTGATCTTCATCGACGAACTGGCCGATCTGATGATCCTTGCGCCGGACGAGACCGAGCGCGTGCTCACCCGCCTGGCGCAGATGTCGCGTGCCACCGGCATCCATCTGATCATCAGCACGCAGCGCCCGTCGGTAGACATCATCACCGGCCTGATCAAGGCGAACTTCCCGGCACGTATCGCCTTCGCCGTTGCCTCGTCGGTAGATAGCCGTGTAATCCTGGACCAACCCGGCGCCGAACGGCTGTTGGGACGCGGCGATATGCTCTTTCAGGCCCCCGATGCCGCCGCCCCCTTGCGGATGCAGGGCGTGTTCGTTTCCGACGCCGAACTGAACCGGATGGTGCGTTACTGGAAAGGCGTGCGCAGTGCCGAGGATCGCCCCGCCGCCGGCCCGTTGGACGCTTCGGGCGTCCTCACCTCCTCCGGCCTGGTACCCAAACCCATCCCGACAATCCAGAGCCGCACGGAAAAATATGGCGGGCCGTCCGTCCGGCGCAGCGCGGACGAGGATTTCTGGGACGACGGCGCTCCGCCCAGGCGTGAGAGCAGTTATGGCGCTGCTAACGACGATGTGGACGAGATGTACGACGAAGCGGTAGAGGTCGTGCGCACACTCAAAAAAGCCTCTGTTTCTCTCTTACAGCGTCAATTGCGCATCGGCTACACCCGCGCTGCCCGCCTGATCGACATCATGGAGGAGCGCGGTGTGATCGGCGGGGCGCAAAGCGGCAGCAAACCCCGTAAGGTGATCGGCTACAGCGACGATGAGGACTTCGAGGACGAGGAAACGTAGCCGTCCCCTGCCAGAGCCATCTCCCCAACCGGGATAGCGGGTAAATCCGCTGACCGAGGCGGTCTTTGGGCACAGCCTATACAGACATGGTCATTTCAGCGTCGGCAAGCCGATGCTGTTTGTTCTTTTTTGGTTTGGAACAATAAATTCCAACTACTGATTATAGTGGAGATAGAGGATATTCACGTGTGCGGGTAAACGCCAGAGCGTAAGGCGAGTCGATTTCCAAATATCCGAAAACATGCTATTCTAATTATCATACGCAGGGAGTCGCCCATGCCACGCCTTTCTGAAGAAAGCATCGTCGCCCGCCGAGAGCGGATTCTTTCGCTGCTGCGCCTCCACCGCGAAGGGCTGACCGAGCAGGAAATTGCGAAGAGGCTCAATCTGGAACGGCGTACCGTCAACAACTATCTCCGCGAACTGGAAAACCAAGGCTGGCTCGCCAAGGATGGGCCACACTGGATGATGGGAGAGTGGCAACCTATCATTCTGCGCAAATTTGATCTCCAGCCGGAAGAGGCCATTGTGCTGTACCTGGCCGCGCGACTCTTCGTCAAGCATCAGGATCAGCGCAACGAGCCGGCGGAGTCGGCCTTGCTAAAACTCGCTGAGGCCCTCCGGGATGATGCCGGTCTGGGCGGCGAAATCGTCGAGGCTGCCAAACAGTTAGCCCATCGGTCTGCCAGGCCTGGCTATCAGGATGTGTTCCGCACCGTGATCCGGGGTTACGTCCACAGGCGCAAGGTGCAGATCGTCTATCATCCCTATCGCGGCAAACCTTTTGAGACCACCATCTCGCCCTACCTGCTCGAACCGTCCGCCATTGGCTTTACCACCTACGTCATCTGTCACAGCAGCATCGTCGATAGGTTGCGCACCTACCGCATAGACCGCATCGAGCAAGCCAGCCTGCTCAACCGCGAGGAATTCACCGTGCCGCCGGACTTCCCCGGCCTGGAACTGCTGCGCAATGCCTGGTCGATCTACTACGGCGACAAGGTCGTGCGCGTCGTGCTGCGCTTTCATCCCGACGTGGCCCGGCGCGTCCAGGAGACCATCTGGCATCCATCGCAACAGGTATCCTGGGACAAAAGACAGCCAGGCTACCTGCTGCTCACCGTCGAGGTCGCCGATACGACCGACCTCAAGCCCTGGGTACGGACATGGGGCGCGGCCTGCGAGGTGTTGGAACCCGCCGAATTGCGCGATGAGATGATGGGCGAGGCGCGCAAACTGGCGCATCTCTATGGTTGGCAAACCACCACTGGCGACGATCCGAACCGTCGTGGCCCCGATCACAGCCGCTTCCGCGACATTTTCGGAGGGTAGAGCAATGAGCGATTCCGAGCTGTGGCCTCATCAGGAACAGGTCTTTGACCTGCTGATGGCAGGCAAAAACGTCATCTTGCAGGCGCCGACCGGTTCCGGCAAGACGCGCGCCGCGCTGTATCCGTTCCTTTATGTGCTTGGGGAACCAGAGCAACATCGCCCCCTCCCCGGAAAATGCATCTACTCGGTTCCGATGCGTGTGCTGGCAAATCAGTTCTACACTGAATACGAACAGACTGTGGCGCGGTACAATCGCCGCTACGATTTAGGACTGGATATTCGCACCTCCGTCCGTATCCAAACGGGCGAGCAGCCAGATGATCGAACCTTTGAAGGCGATCTCATCTTCGCCACCATCGACCAGACGCTCAGCAGTTTCCTGATCGCGCCGTATGGATTGCCTCGTCGCAAAGCCAACCTCAACGCCGGGGCAGTGCTGGCCTCGTACCTGGTCTTCGACGAGTTTCACCTCTACGACCCGGAATCCATGCTGCCGACCACGCTGCACATGCTGCAACTGCTGAACGGAATCACGCCGTTCATTCTGATGACGGCCACCTTCAGCCGCGAGATGCTGGATGGGCTGGCTAAAGCCTTGTGCGCGGAGGTCGTCGGCGGGACCCCCGAAGAACAGGCCGCGTTCGCCGCCCTGCCCTCGCAGGATAAGACGCGCCGCTACCACGTCGCCGACCGGCCCCTTTCTGCCGCTGCCGTGCTCGAAGCGCATCGGGGCCGTTCCCTGGCGATCTGCAACACGGTGGACCGTGCCCGCTGGCTCTATAAGGAGATCTGCGACGCCAAAGACCCGGCGACCGAGGTGATCCTGTTGCACAGCCGCTTTTTGCCAGGAGATCGGAACAGGAAGGAAGACTTCATACGGCAGCGCTTCGGCAAAGACGACCGGGGTGAGGGCAGCCTGATCGTCGTGGCGACGCAGGCCATCGAGGTCGGCCTGGACATCACCAGCACGGTGCTGCACACCGAACTCGCTCCTGCCAGCAGCATCATCCAGCGGGCGGGCCGCTGCGCACGCTATCCGGGCGACAAGGGGGACGTGTACATCTACCAGTACAGCTACGATTACGACTCCGACGGCAACTGGGGCGAAATCGACCTGTGTGAGCAGTACAGACCCTACGTCAGCCAGAAGGAATTGTTCGGGCCGACGCTGGCGGCCTTTGGGCGGTATAGTGGAGACAAACTGACTTTTGCCGACGAGCAGGCCATCCTCTCCGAAGTGCACGGCGAGCAAGACAGGCAAATCGTGGCGCAGTTGCAGTCGGGAGCGTATGAGCACCGCCGCAACATGTTCGCCGTGATGAACGGCAGCAACATCCATGATGTGAGCCACCTGGTCCGGGACGTGTTCCAGCAGCAGGTGACGATCCACCCCGACCCGGATCAACTGCTTGAATCGCCTTTCGACGCGCCGTCTTTCGGACTGCATCCGGGCACGCTGCAAGGTCACGTCAAGCGGTGGATCGATCGGGCAAACGAGCTAGACCTGGACTGGGCCGTCAAGTACCTGTATGAAGAAGCCGACCCGGATCAGAAGAATCGCACCATTTACACCTGGGAGCGGGTGGACAATCCCAAAACCGCCTGGGGCGCGCGGCTGCTGGTGGTGAACCCTGCCCTGGCGACCTACGACCCGGACCTGGGCTTCGTGCCGGATCGCGGCGGCGACTGGCAGGCAGAACTGCCCCCGCGCGGGCAGCGCAGCGAGAAGCCGCAATATACCTACCACCTGGAAACCTACGCCGAGCATGTGCAGTGGGTCTACGAGGCATTCCGGCAGTTCTGGCCGGAGCTGGCCGACGCGGCCCGCCGCTTAGAACAACACTACGGCTGGCCACCGGGCAGCGTGGAGCGTGCGGCAGAACTGGCCGTGCGGCTACACGACCTGGGCAAGCTGAGCGTGGGTTGGCAGAGGTGGGTGGAGAGGTATCAGCAGGAGATTGGTGAGCCGGTTGAAAAGGGACAGGCCTACGCCCACACCGAATCCCAGACCGAGGAACATCGGCAGGCCGGAGCGCGCGTGGGCCGTCGTCCGACGCACGCGGTGGAGGGGGCAAGTGCAGCCCTGCGGATTTTGCATAACACATTCGGACAGGGCCATCCATTAGCCGTCGCCGCGTTCAGCGCCATCGCCCGCCACCACGCGCCGCACTCTGCCAGCATCCAGGCGTTCCGGCTGCTCAAATCCGCACGGCAGCACGTAGCGTCGGAGTTTGCCGCCGATCTGCTGGGCGTTGACGAGGAAATCTTCTCCGACTTCGGCGCAGAAGATGAGGTCGTCCGTTTGGGGCGGGAAGCCGACGACGAAGAGGCCGAAAACGACGGCGACGTATCGGCACACCTGGCTTACACGCTCATCGTGCGGGCGCTGCGCCGCGCCGACGGGGAAGGCACGAGCCGGGGCGCCGGGAGAGAAGAGTGAGCCTTAGTTGGAGTTAGCTCAAATGTAGGAGGTGCAATTGCAAGGA
>Ga0209018_1001950_pt1 | contig 15576 bp, 10 predicted proteins | sample YNPBryBLVA2012_FD_185814 | JGI IMG/M metagenome (GOLD analysis project Ga0209018, IMG submission 185814) | Anoxygenic and chlorotrophic microbial mat microbial communities from Yellowstone National Park, USA - YNP Bryant BLVA 2012 (SPAdes)... ...
TCTATCGGCTCGCACACCGTTGACCTGCTGCTGGCGCGCGGCTATGCGGTCAAAGTGCTCGACGCGCTGCGCCCGCCCGTCCATCTCCCCGGCGTCGTGCCTGATTACGTTCCCCCCGACGTCGAGTTCATCCACGGCGACGTGCGAGACCCGGCGGCAATGGACCGCGCCCTTGACGGCGTCGAGGCGGTCTTTCACCTGGCCGCCTACCAGGACTATCTGCCCGATTTCAGCACCTTCGCCTTCATCAACGATGGCGGCACGGCCATGCTCTACGAGCGCATCGTCGCCCGCCGCCTGCCGGTGCGCAAGGTGGTCATCGCCAGCTCCCAGGCGGCCTACGGCGAAGGCAAGTATGAGTGCGCTGTGGATGGCGTCCAGTACCCCGATCTGCGCCCCACTGCCCAGTTGGAGCGCGGCGAGTGGGACGTGCGCTGTCCCTGCTGCGGCGGGCCGCTGACCCCCCTCTGGACCGACGAGGCGCGCGTCAACCCGGCCAATCAATACGCCGTCTCCAAAGTTGCCCAGGAGCTTTATGCGCTCACCCTGGGCCGGCGCTATGGCATTCCCACCGTCGCCCTGCGCTACTCGATTACCCAGGGCCCTCGCCAGTCCTTCCGCAACGCCTACTCTGGCGTCCTGCGCATCTTCACCGTCCGCCTGCTGGCTGGCCAGCCGCCGGTGGTCTACGAGGACGGCCAGCAACTGCGCGACTATGTCTCTGTGGACGACGTGGCCCGCGCCAACCTGCTCGTCCTGGAGGACCCGCGGGCCGACTTTCGGGTTTTCAACGTCGGCGGAGGGCGGCGGGTGACGGTGCTGGAGTATGCCCGCCTGATCGCCGCGACCGTCGGCCAGCCCATCGAACCGCTCGTGCCGCTCAAGTTCCGCTTTGGCGATACCCGCCACATCCTCTCCGACATCAGCCGGCTGCGGGCGCTGGGTTGGGAACCGACCGTCCCGCTCGACCAGGTCGTTGCCGCTTATGTGGAGTGGGCGCGCGCCCAACCGGACCTGCCGGCCACGACCGTCGAGGCGGATCGGACGATGGAGCAGATGGGGACGGTGAGGAGCGTCCGTTGCTGAAGCGGGCTTTGTGCTGGGTCGCTGACCGCGAATTGCTCTTTGTTGCCGCGCTGGGGCCGTTGTTTGTCTTTCCCATCCGCTACACCCCTCTGGCGCTGCTCCTTGTCGTTGGCCTGTGGCTTGTCCGTTGGGCGGCCAGGGGACGGCTTGTGCCGCGCCAGCCGCTGGTGAACGGTTGCCTGCTGGTGCTGCTGGCGATGCTGCCGCTGAGCCTGTGGGCGTCGGTGGATCTCTCCCTGAGCTGGCCCCGTCTTTACCAGATCGTCTACGGCGTGGCCCTCTTTTACGCTCTGTCGGGCACGGTGCGAGGGGAGCGGCAGGCGCGGTGGTTTGTCACCGGCCTGCTTGCCGTGGTCGTTGCCCTTTGTCTGGTCGGCGTAGTCGGCACAGACTGGGCGCGCGCCAAGCTGTTCGCGCTTCCCCTGTACCGGACCTTGCCGGCGGTCATCACGGACCAATCGCGCTTCCCTGGCGGAAGTTTCCACCCCAACGTCGTTGCCGGCACGCTGGCCCCCTTTGTCCCTTTTGCTGTTGCCCTGCTCCTTGTCCGCCGTGAGGGACGCCGCCTCTTTCAGCAGATCGTGCCCCGCCTTGGGCTGTTTCTCTTGGTTTTGTTGTTGCTGGGGGTCATTCTTCTCACCCAGTCGCGGGGCGGCTGGCTGGCCCTGGTTGCGGGTCTGCTGGTGCTTCTCTTTCTGCTCGACCGCCGCGCCGGATGGGGCGCCTTTGGCTTGGCGGCGGTCGCGGCGGCTGTCGCCTTTGTCTGCTGGGGCGGGCGGTTGGGAGAGGTCTTTCTGCGTCTGGACACAACCGGCAGTGGCACGTCTCGTCTGGAGGTGTGGAGCCGGGCGCTTGCCATGCTGCGTGACATGCCCTTTACCGGCATCGGCCTGGGCACCTTCCCCGTCATCCTGGACGCTTTCTATCCCTCGTTTCTGGCCGGGCCGGAGGCGCGCATTCCCCACGCGCATAATCTGCTCTTGCAGGTGGGCGTCGACCTGGGCGTGGCGGGGATGCTGGCCTTTGCGCTGCTCTTTGTCGCCAGCGCGCTGGCGGCCCTGCGGGCGTTGCGCCGCGCAGAACGGCGCTCGTTCGCCTGGGGCCTGAGCGCGGGCACATTCGCTGCGCTGGTCGTGGTGGCCGTGCACGGCCTCTTCGACGCGCCGTTGTGGACAGCGCGCTCGTCCCCCCTGTTGTGGCTGCTGCTGGCCGGCGGGTGGACCCTCCAGCAGGTCTTCCCTGACCGGGACGACCAGGGCGTTTCAGCCCCAGGCGAGTCCTGGGAGCGACTGGCGGCCTTCGTGAGCGGGCGCGGCGCACCCTGCCCGGACGACGCGACGGACGGGGAGCGTCTGGTTGCCCTGGCTGAGAACCTCAAACTGAGCGCTCTTCTGTACCGCGTGCTGCAGGACGCCGGCTGCGCCCTGCCCGCCCCGCTGCAGGCCCGCCTGGCGAACGCCTATCGGGCCACCCTGGGCCGGAGTGTGCGCTGCCGTCGGGCGTTGACCGACATCGCCCGCGCCTTCGCCGACGCGGGCGTCCCGCTGGTCGTCCTCAAAGGGCTGGTCTTGGCAGAGACGGTCTATCCCGACCCCGGCTGCCGCGTGATGAGCGACCTGGACCTGTTGGTGCGTCCGGAAGACGTTGACCGCGCCCACGACCTGCTGTCTGGCCTGGGCTACTCGCCCGACGCGGAGGCCGACCCCGCCGGGCACGGCGAGTCGTTCGTTCGCCAGTTCGAGGGCGAACGGCTCTACCTGCATCCCGATCACCCCCACTGTCCCGTGGAACTGCACTGGTTCCTGGTCAACCGCGAATGGTTCCGCGTCACCACGCGCCTGGAGGGAGAGGCGCTGTGGGAACGGGTGCGTCCGTTGCCGCTGGATGGCATCACCGCCTGGCAATTCTCGGCGGAAGACACGATGCTCTACCTCTGTTTCCATCTGGCGGTGCATCATCGTTACGGGCTGGTGCGCGCGTTCGTTGACCTCGATCGGCTGGTCCGCCACGGGCCGACTTTGGACTGGGCGGCGGTGGTGAGCCGGGCGCGCGATGCCCGCCTGCGCAACGTCGTGTACTTTGCCCTGCGGTCGAGCGTGGCGCTGCTGGACACGCCCGTACCGGCGGAGACGCTCCAGCAGCTTGCCCCGTCGGCGACCTTGCGCTGGCTGGTCGGACGACGGATTCAACCGGAGCGCGTGGTTCGGGGTGAGACGGCGTTTGGCCCGCAGAGCGAGCGGCTGCTGCACTTCCTGCTCGTGGATCGGGAGTCGGATCGGTGGATGGGGTTACTGCGGGTGGCCTTCCCAGGCCGACAGTGGATCGCCGCCCGCTATGCCGCCGGGCGGCCGGGACGGCTGGCGCTGTACATAGCCCTCCACCCGCTGCGCATGCTCTGGCTGGCACGGAGGGCGCTCGGCCAGTGGATCAGGAGGTCATCGTAGATGCTCATCGCTCGCGCACCGGTGCGGATCAGCTTTGCCGGAGGCGGCACCGACCTGGCGGCTTACTATCGCAAGTACGGCGGCTTCGTCGTCAGCGCGGCGATCAACCGCTACTTCTACGCCTTCGTCAGCGTCAACCCCGACGGTTCTGTCCAGGTCGTTTCTTCCGACTATCGCACCTTTTACCGTCACTCGCCGGGCGACGAACCGTTGTGGGACACGACACTGGCCTTGCCGCAGGCGATCCTGGAACACTTCGGCATTCGCTCTGGCGTGTCCCTCTTCCTGGCTTCGGAAGTCCCGCCGGGGACGGGCCTGGGGTCATCCAGCACGGTGGCGGTGGCGATCATCAAGGCGCTGGCCGGAGCGCTGGGCCGGCGCATGTCGCCGGCCGAGGTAGCCGAACTGGCCTGTACCATCGAGATCGAGCGGCTGAGGCAGCCCATCGGCAAGCAGGATCAGTACGCCGCCGCCTTCGGCGGGCTCAACGCGATCACCTTCACGGAAGCGGGCGTGTTAGTTGAACCGCTGGCGATCTCGCCGGAGACGCGGCGTCATCTGGAACAGAACCTGCTGCTCTTCTTCCTCGGTTCGGCGCGTGTTTCCTCCGACATTCTCGGCGAACAGAAGCGCGCCAGCGAGCAGGAGAAGCCCGAAGTGATCGAGTCCCTGCACGCGATCAAGCAGACGGCCCTGGAAGTGCGGGCCTGCTTCGAGCGCGGCGAGCTGGAGCGGTTCGGCGAACTGCTGGACCGCAACTGGCAGAACAAAAAACGGTTGGCGCCGGGGATCACCACGCCGCAGATTGACAGATGTTACGAACTGGCGCGGGCCAACGGCGCGCTCGGCGGCAAGATCGCCGGCGCCGGGGGCGGCGGCTTCCTGATGCTCTACTGTGCACACGGGCAGCGCGAACGGGTCACGCGCGTCCTGGAGGTAGAAGGATACCGGCGGCTCGACTTCCGCTTCGACATGAGCGGTGCGCGTGTCCTGATGAACGCCTTGCCCCGCCTGGAGACTGATGCCTATGTCTGCACCATCGGGTGATCGGTCGGTTGACACTGTTCGAGAACCGCAGGGGAGGGCCCCAAACGGAAGCACCCAGCGGCTCCTGGTCGTGGCGTTGGTGCTGCTGGACGCGCTGGCGGTCGCCGTAGCGCTGCTGCTGGCTGTCTACCTGCGACTGACCAGCGGACTCCTGCCCTATACCTCCCCGTATAACCTGTCGGTCTACCTCCGTCTGATCCTGTTGGCCGTCCCTTCCTGGGTGGTCATCCTCGCCGCGCACCGGCTCTATCGGATAGACAGCCTGTTCGGGGGATTGGGGGAGTACACCGGCGTGATGACGAGTTGCACGTTCGGCGTCGTCGCCATCGTGCTGCTGTCGTATTTCGAGCGCGGGGTGGACCTCTCACGAGGGTGGCTGGCGCTGGCCTGGGGGCTGTCCATCCTGACTGTAGGTGGGACGCGCTTTCTGTTCCGTCGGCTGGTCTTCTATCTCTGGCGTCACGGGCGGTTGATCCGCCGCGCGGTCATCGTCGGGGCCAACGAGCAGGCCAAGGCGATCGCTCGTCAGTTGTCCCCTCCGTCCGCTTCGGGAATCGAGATCGTAGGCTTCGTGGACGATTTCCTGCCCGTCGGCACGCCGGTGTTAGGTGGCCTGGTCGTGTTGGGCGCACCCTGTGCGCTGCCATCACTGGCCCGACAGCAGCATCTGGCGGAGATCATCGCCGTTCCACAGGCCATGGCCTGGGAGAGCTTCCAGGCGGTATTGCTGTCGAGCGACCAGCATTTCAATGGGGCGCAAGTGCGCATCTCCCCCGGCTTCTACGAGCTGCTGACGACCGGCGTGCGCGTGGATCACAAATCGTTCGTCCCCCTGCTGACGCCGGAGAAGGCGCGCCTCACCGGGTGGGAGGCACTGCTGAAGGCGCTCTTCAACTACGTCGTGGTCATCGTTGGGGCTGTGGTATGGCTGCCGACCCTGCTGATGCTGATGGCGCTCAAGAAGGCAGCCGGCGGCCCGGTGTTCCAACGCCAGCGGATCTTGGGACGGGGCGGTCGCCCGTTCGATGTCCTGTCCTTTCGTCTGGACCGGACTGTGCCTGTTCAGGGAAAGGAAGCGCGCGGGTTTGCTCACCGTCTGGATCGTTCCCTCTGGCGCAGCGGGTTGTATCGCTTGCCGCAGGTTGTCCATGTCCTGATGGGACAGATGAGCGTGGTCGGCCCACGCCCGATACGGGCGGACGGGAGCGGTGAGGCGCGCTGGGATGAGTTGCCTAGCCTGCTCACCGTCCGCCCCGGCATGACTGGCCCCTGGGTTGTCTTCGGCATGGCCCAGGAGTCCTCCCAGGAGGAGCGGCGGATTGACCTGTACTATGTGCGCAACTGGACCATCTGGCTTGACTGTCAGATCTTGCTCCATTCGATTTCCACCGCTCTCTTCGGCACGCGGCGTTCGCTCGCCGCTTTCGACGCTCAGGAGGCTGCATGGACTTCGTCCAATCCTACGTAAACGAGGTTCAGAACACCCTGGCCCGCCTGCCCTGGCTGCAGATCCGCCAGGCGATCGCCGTGCTGCAAAGCGCCCGTCTGAATGGCCGGCAGGTCTTCCTCATCGGCAACGGCGGCAGCGCGGCGACGGCCTCCCACTTCGCCAGCGACCTGGGGCGGGGTGTCGAGGGCGCTGCCCCCCCTCTCCGCGCCCGCGCCCTCACCGACAGCATGGCCGTCTTCTCCGCCATGGCCAATGATTACGGCTACGAGCAGGTCTTCTCCCGTCAATTGGCCTGCCTGCTGCAGCCCGGCGACGTGGTCATCGCGATCTCGGGCAGTGGCAACTCCCCCAACGTTCTCAACGCCGTCCGCCTGGCCCACGAGCGCGGCGCGATGACGATCGGCCTCGTTGGCTTCGACGGCGGCTACCTGCGGGAAATGGTGGACCTCTGCATCCATGTGGAGAACGGCTGCATAGAGCAGGTAGAGGACGTGCATGTCCTGTTGGCCCACCTCATCGCGACTGCCCTGCGCCAGATGGCCACAGCGCCGTCGTCACCTGCGGAAGTGGTGGTGGATGCGTCCTGCCGTGTTCCTGGACCGTGACGGGGTGATCGGCGAGAACCGGGACGACTACGTCAAGTCCTGGGACGAGTTTGCCTTCTTGCCGGGGGTCTTCGCCCCGCTGCGTCGCCTGGCGCAGAGCCCCTTCGCTGTCGTTGTGATCAGCAACCAGTCCGTCGTCGGCCGCGGGCTGACCCCCGCAGCGGCGGTCGAGGAGATCCACCGCCGCATGGTCGCCGAGATCGCGCTCCAGGGAGGACGCGTGGACGGCCTCTACTATTGCCCCCACCGTCCCGATGAGGGCTGCGACTGCCGCAAGCCGTTGCCCGGCCTGCTGTGGCGCGCCGCTGCCCAACTGGAGCTCGATCTCCCCCGCTCGTTCATGATCGGCGACGCCCGCAGCGATGTGGAAGCGGCTCTCAACGCCGGTTGCCAGCCCGTGTTGGTGCTGACGGGGCGCGGGCGGGAACAACTGGCCGATCTGCCGCCGGATGTCCGCTCCCGCTGTCCGGTACTGCCGGATCTGGCGGCGGCGGTGGACTATGTGCTGCGGACGCACGGCAGTGGGCGAGGCGAGGGGGTCTTGTGAGAGCGAGTAAATTGAGTTATAATACCTCTGGACGTACCGGTATGCTCCTGCCGGTGCGCCGCATGGAGGCCCTTTGGAACTGCGTCAATACGCCGCGATTGTCTGGAGATGGCTCTGGCTGATTGTGCTGGCGACCGCCGTGGCCGGCGTCTCGACGTTCATGGCCACCCGCTCCACCCCGCCTACCTATCAGACCAAGACGACGATCATGGTGGGCCAGGTCACCCAGGACCCCAACCCCACGAACATTGACTTCTGGGCCGGCCAGCAGTTAGCCCAGACCTATGCCGAACTGGTGCGGCGTGAGCCGATCATGCGCGCCACGGTCGAGGCGCTCGGCTTGAACATCCCCTGGCAGTCGCTGACCGGCCTGGTCAATGTGAAGGTGGTCGAGGGGACACAGCTCATCGAGATCTATGTCGTAGACACCGACCCCCAACGGGCGCAGGCGATCGCCGACGAGATCGCCAACCAGTTGATCCTCCAGAGCCCGACCACGCTGACGGAGGAAGAGCGCCAACAACGGGCCTTCGTTCAGGAACAGTTGGACGATCTGCAGGCCCGCATCCAGGCCGCTCAGGCGCAGGTGCGCGACCTGGAAAACGAGCTGGCCACGGCGACCAGCGCTCGGCAAATGCAGGACCTGCAGGGCCAGATCAACACGTTGCGCGCCCAGATCAATGGCTGGCAGGCCAACTATGCCCAACTGATGGCCCTCCTGGGACAGGGGGATATCAATTACCTGAGCGTCGTGGAACCGGCGACGACGCCGCAGCAGGTCGGCCCCCAGGTGCTGCGCAATGTCCTTCTGGCTGCCGTGATGGGGCTGGTGCTGGCCGTGGGGACGGCATTCCTGTTGGAATACCTGGACGACACCGTCAAGACTCCCGACGACGTGCTCAAGACGTCAAACCTGCCGGTCCTCGGCGCGATCTCGCGCATCGAGGGCCAGGGCTATCCGGAAAAGCTGATCGCCGCCCGCCAACCGCTCTCCCCCATCGTCGAGGCCTACCGCGTCCTGCGTACTAACATCCAGTTCTCCTCGGTGGACCGGCCCGCCCGCACGCTGATGGTCATCAGCCCAGGCCCCACCGAGGGCAAGAGCGTCACCCTGGCCAACCTGGCCGTGGTGTTGGCCCAGACGGGACTGCGAGTGGTGCTGGTGGATACCGACCTGCGCCGCCCGGTGCTACACAAGGTCTTCACCCTCTCCAACAGCCACGGCCTGACCGACGCGATCCTGCGCCCCAACCCCGGCGTGGAGGAACACCTGCAGGAGACGGGGGTGGAGAACCTGCGCCTGCTGGCCAGCGGCCCCCTCCCGCCCAACCCCGCTGAACTGTTGGGATCGGAGCGCATGGGGGCGCTGATCGAGGAACTGAAGCGGCACGCCGATGTAGTCTTGTTCGACAGCCCTCCCGCGCTGGTGGTCGCCGATGGCGCGATCCTGGGCGCGCGGGTGGACGGCGTGCTGGTGGTCAACGACGCCGGACGCACCCGCCGCGCCGAGGCCCGCCGGGCGGTGGAGGAGCTGAACCGCACGCGGGCCAACCTGCTCGGCGTGGTGCTGAACCGCCTGTCACAGCACCGTGGCGGTTACTCTTACTACCGCTACTACTATTACGAGAGCGAGAGCGGCGAACGGCGCAAGCGCCGCCGCCGCACGACCTGGCTGGAGCGGCGGCTGCCGTTCCTGCACCGGCGCCGTCACGAGACAAACAACTGACAGTCGGCGCCCATCCGTTGCATCCTCCCTCCCGCAGGTTCCAGAACCTGCGGGAGGGTTTTGAGAGGCGTGATTTGTCCCTCGCTATCGAGACAGACCACCTGACCAAGCTCTTCGCCCGCCCCAGGCACGTCGCCGGCTTCACCCTGCCGTTCGCCTCCCAGGAGGGGACGCTGGCAGTGGATCACGTCAGCTTCACCGTCCACCAGGGGGAGATCTTCGGCCTGGTCGGGCCCAACGGCGCGGGCAAGACGACGTTGGTCAAGCTGCTCTGCACGCTGATCCTCCCTACCTCCGGCACGGCGCGGGTCAACGGGTTCGACCTGGCCCAGGAGAGCCGCATCAAGGCCTCGATCGGCCTGGTGACCGGCGACGAGCGCAGCTTCTACTGGCGGCTCTCCTGCCGCGAAAACCTCCGCTTCTACGCCGGGCTGCTCGGCCTCCCCGCCGCCCAGGCCGAGCGACGGATCGCGGAACTTTCCCGCCGGCTCGACCTGGGCGACTTTCTGGACAAGCGCTTCGATGCCTGCTCGACCGGCATGAAGCACCGCCTGGCCCTCGCCCGCGGGCTGCTCAACGATCCGGCGGTGCTGTTCCTCGACGAACCGACCCGCAGCCTCGACCCGCTGGCCGCCATCCGCTTCCGCGAGATGGTCTACACCCTCTCCCGCCAGGAGGGGCACACGATCTTCCTGGTTACCCACGACCTGGAGGAGGCGGCGGAACTGTGCGACCGCGCAGCGGTGATGTTCCAGGGCCGCCTGCGCCTGTCCGATGCGCCGGCCCGCCTGCAGCTGCTGATCCGGGGGGAAGGGACGTGCCACCTCCAGGCGCGCGGGCTGGCCCCTCACACCATCGCGCGGCTACGCTGCCTGGAGGGGGGCGCGGACCTGGTGACGCGCGACGCGCCCGACGGAGCGACCGCCATCGAACTCCGGCTGCCGGAGCGCCGCCGCGACCTGACCGCTGTGGTGCGGGAGATCGAGGCGGACGGCGGCGTTGTCGAGGGGCTGGAGTTCGCCCAGACCTCGTGGCAGGAGGTCTTCGACCGGCTCGGCGAGCAGCGCACGGTCGCCTCTCAGCCGGCCGTCCCGCCGACGGCGGAGCCCGTCGCGCCCACCCCAACGGCAGCCGCGACCCGACAGCGCCACGGCGACCTGGCCCCTCCTTCCCCCCTGAGAGCGCTCTTCCGCAAGCCGCTCCTCTTCTTCCGCCGCGACTTCCTGGTCCAGGTCAGCTACCGCCTCTCGTTCATCCTCCAGCTCCTGGGCATCCTCTTTTCGGTCACCACCTTCTACTTCGTCGCCCGGCTGCTGGGCGCGGCGGCGACGCCCTATCTGGGCGACTACGGCGGCGACTATTTTCCCTTCGTCCTGGTCGGCATCGCCTTCGTCGGCTACCAGGGCGTGGCACTCTACACGTTCTCCGGCATCGTCCAATCGGCCCAGGTGATGGGCACGCTGGAGGCGATGCTGGTCACGCCGACCCGCCTCTCGACGATCCTCTTCTCCTCCAGCCTGTGGGACTTTGCCTTCAGCTCGCTCAATGTCATGGCCTACATGCTGGCCGGGGTGATCCTCTTCGGCGTGGACCTGCGCGGGGCGGACCTGTTCGCTGCCCTGGTCATCCTCTGTCTGACGATCCTGACCCTGAGCAGCATCGGCATTCTCTCGGCCAGTTTCATCATGGTCTTCAAGCGCGGCAGCCCGATCAACTTCGTCTTCGGCAGCCTGTCGGTGCTGCTGGGTGGGGTATACTACCCGCTGGCCGTGTTGCCGCCCTGGTTGCAGGCGATCGCCCGTCTGCTGCCGTTGACCTACTCGCTGGACGCGATGCGCCGCGCCCTCCTGCTGGGCGAGTCGCTGGTCGAACTGCTGCCGGAGGTGACGGCGCTGGCCGGCTTCTCGGCGCTGCTGCTGCCGCTCAGCCTGCTGGCCTTCCGCTACGCGGTGCGGCAGGCGAAGAAGGACGGCAGCCTGGCCCAGTTCTGATGCCCGGCGCCGCAGCCGGCGCGGTCATTTCACCTTCCAGTTTTTCGAACCGTCTGGTATAATGCGCGTGTGAACGCCAGGCGGGTCGGTCTTTCTCTGTTCATCTTGCTGCTCCTCGTCGGCGCGCTGCCGCCCGTGCGGGCCCAGCAGCCGGACGATCCGGCGCTGCGTCTGCTGGCCAGCATGCCCCCGGCGGCCCGCGTCGGCCAGCTTTTCATCGTCACTTTCCCCGGCACTGACATCGGCGCCGGCTCGGAGATCCGTGACCTGATCGTCCAGGGGCGCATTGGCGGCGTGCTGCTCCGCCCGGACAACGGCAACATCGTCAACGAGGGCGATACTCCCGCCCAGGTGGCCGAACTGGTCAACGGCTTGCAGGGCCTGGCGCTCGAAGCGGCCCAGACGCCGATCCCCACCGAGGACGGAGCGGTCACCAGCCCCTACGTGCCCCTCTTCATCGCTGTCGAGCGGGGCGGCATCCGCAGCTCCACCACCGAGGTGATCAGCGGCACGACCCCGCTGCCCTCCCCCATGGCGATCGGCGCGACCTGGGACCCCGCCGCCGCCGAGACGGTCGGCACGATCATGGGCGAGGAGCTGAGCGCGCTGGGGGTCAACATGCTCCTGGGGCCGTCGCTGGACGTGCTGGACACGCCCCGCCCCACCAACGCCGCCGACCTGCGCACGCGCTCCTTCGGCGGCGATCCCTACTGGGTGGGGCAGATGGGCGCGGCCTATGTCCGCGGCGTCCACGCCGGCAGCGGCGGGCGGGTCGCTGTGGTGCCGGGCCATTTCCCCGGCCTGGGCGCCGCCGACCGCCCCCTCTCCGAAGAGGTCTCCACCGTCCAGAAATCCCTCGAACAGCTCAAGCAGATCGAACTGGCGCCGTTCTTCGTCGTCGCGCGCAGCGATGACCCCCTGGCGCAGGCCGATGGGTTGCTGGTCTCCCATATCCGCTACCGTGGCTTCCAGGGCAACATCTACGCCACGACCAAGCCGATCAGCTTCGATCCGCAGGCCATGCAGCAGTTGATGGCCCTGCCGGAGTTGTCGGCCTGGCGGGCCACCGGCGGGGTGGCCGTGGCCGACGACCTGGGCGTGCGGGCGGTGCGGCGCTTCTACGATCCCTCGGAGCAGAGTTTCAACGGCCTGCGCATCGCCCGCGAGGCGTTTCTGGCCGGCAATGACCTGCTGATCCTCTCCCATTTCGCCCTCGACGATGCGTGGGATAGCCACTTCGCCAATATCGAAGAGGCACTGAACTTCTTCGAAGAGCGCTACGAGACCGATACCACGTTCCAGGCGCTGGTGGACCAGGCCGTGCTGCGCATCCTGCGCCTGAAGCTGAGCCTCTACGGCGATGCGTTCGATCCGGACACGGTGGCGGTGGACGCTGAGGGGGTCGCGGCGCGGGTGGGCCGACGGACCGAACAGGTGGCGCTGATCGCCCGCAGCGCGGCGACCCTGCTCTCGCCGCCCTCGCCGGACCTGCGCCCGGCGCCTCCGGCGGCCGATGAGCGGATCGTCATCTTCACCGACGACCGCCAGGTGAGCCTCTGCGCCGGTTGCCCGCCAAGCTACGTCATCCCTCCCGACCGGCTGGCGAACACGCTCGTCCGCCTCTACGGGCCGCGCTCGACGGGCCAGGTCCGTTCCAGCCAGGTGAACTCGTTCACCTTCAGCGAACTGATCGCCTACCTGGACGCGCCGCCCACATCATCGGCGACGCTGGAGACGGCGCTGGAGCAGGCGAACTGGGTGCTCTTCGCCATGCTCGACGTCACGGCCCAGGAGCCGCAGTCCGCGGCCGTCTCTCGCTTCCTGGCCGAACGGGCCGGCCTGCTGCGCGACCGGCGCGTGGTGGTCTTCGCCTTCGGCGCGCCGTATTACCTGGACACGACCGAGATCGCCAAGCTGTCGGCCTATTTTGGCCTCTACAGCGCCAGCGACCCGTTCGTCGAGACCGCCGCGCAGGCGCTGTTCGACGAGTTCGCTTTCACCGGCGCCTCGCCGGTCACGGTGACCGGCATCAACTACAATCTGATCGTCCAGACCCAGCCCAATCCGTCCCAGGTGATCCAGCTCTTCTACGACGTGGTCCGCAGCGGGCCGCCGCCGGAGGCGGGGACGCCCGAACCAACGCCCACCCTGCAGCCTACACCGCTGCCGTTGGAGGTGCGTCAGGGGGATACGCTGCGCCTGCGTACCAGCACGATCGTGGACCGCAACGGCCATCCGGTGCCCGATGGGACGGTGGTGGAGTTCTTCTTCACCTACCCGGCGGAGGGACTGGAGCACAGCACCCAGGTAACGACGCGTTCCGGTGTGGCCGAGACGACGGTACAGCTCGATCGGGTGGGACAGATGCAGGTCTCCGTGCGTGCCGAACCGGTCTCCCGCGCCGTCCGCCTGGAGATGGACATCCGCGAGGGGCAGCCGGCGGTGATCGTCCCGATCACGCCGACGCCCAGCCCCACGCCCGAACCGACCGCCACGCCGACCCCCGCTCCGCCGAAGCCATCGCCGGTCGCTCCCGGCCTGGCCGAGGAGGAACGGGGCAGCCAGGGTCGCGTGGGGTGGGGCGACCTGGCGCTGGGGCTGGGCGCGACGCTGACGGTGGCGCTCGTCGGCTACGTGGCGCAGTGGCGGCGCGGGCGGAGCGTCCCGCTCGCGCTGCGCTGGGCGCTGCGGTGTCTGAGCGGAGGGCTGCTGGCCTACATCGCTCTGGCGCTGGGGCTGCTGATCCTGGGCGGGCCGGAGGAGCGGGCCGGTGCGTTGACGACGGGGCTGCTGGCCGCCCTCGGCGCGGCGCTGCCGCTGCTGCTCCCCCTGGGGCGGCAATTCGCCCAGCGCGTGACGATCGCTAAATGAGGATCGTGAGAAGCAGCGCCAGCAGGAACAGCCCGCCGGCCGCGACGAGCCAACCGGCGTTCTCCGCCAGCGCCTGATGCCAGTCCTGTTGGGGAGAGACCATCACCGTCAGAGCGTCCGAGAGGGAAGTCTCGTGCAGCATCTGTCGGAAGGCCTCGATGGTGGGGGGGCGCGCGTCGGGGTGCATGGCGATCGCCGCCAGGATCGCCCGTTCGGTGGCGGGCATGACCCGTGGATTGAGGGCGCGGGGCGGGATCAGGCTGTCGGGGTGGAGGAAACGCTGCCTGGCATCGGCGGGGGGCTGGCCGGTCAGCAGGTGGTAGAGCGTGGCCCCCAGGGCGTAGATGTCCGAACGGATGTCGGTGTGCCCCGTGTCCCCGCCGTACTGCTCCAGCGGCGTGTAGGCGATCGTCCCCCGCCCCTGCAGCACCGTGATCGTGCGGGCATCGTCGGTGGCCAGCAGTTTGACCAGCCCGAAGTCCACCAGCTTGACCAGTCCACCAGGGGTCTCTTTGATGTTCGATGGCTTGATGTCCCGATGGAGGATCGGCGGGTCCTGGTTGTGGAGGTAGGAGAGGGCGTCGCACAACTGCTCGGCCCAGCGCAACACCCGCTGCTCGTCCAGCATCCGCCCGGCCCGCCGCTCGGCCTCCAAGAGCTGCCGCAGATCCTCCCCGGCGACGAAATCCATCACCAGGTATTCCTGTCCGCCCTCGGTGGTGAAGTAGTCGGAGACCTTGGGCAGGTTGGGATGGTCGAGGCGGGCCAGGACGCTGGCCTCGCGGTAGAACTGTTGCTGCGCCTGGGCCAGCGCGTCGGGCGGGAGGTCGGGATCGTAGCGGATCTCCTTCAGCGCGCAGACGCGGCCTTCCAGCCGCTGGTCGGCGGCGCGATAGACCGCCCCCATCCCTCCCTGGCCCACGCAGGCGATGACCTGATACCGTTCGCGCAGAACGGTACCCGGTTTGAGTAACACGCTCACGGGTGGCTTCTTCTCCTCCGGAGGACATGATAAACTAGACTGGAATCCTGTCAAGAAGGGGGACGCGTGGACAGAACCGAGGTGCCGATGTTGATCGCCTACGATGGCGAGTTCGCCGGACAGCGCTGGCTGCTGGATGGGGACAGCATCCTCATCGGCCGGGGGGCGGACTGTCAGGTCGTGCTGCCCACGCGCCAGGTGTCCCGCCATCACGCCTGTATCGAGCGGTTGGCCGGGGGCATCTACGCCCTCCGCGACCTGGGCAGCAAGAACGGGACGTATGTCAACGGTGAAGCGGTGAGTGGTCAGCCGAGGGTGCTGCGGGATGGGGACGAGATTCAGATCGCTCTCTGCGTCCGGCTGGGCTTCGTGGGCGCCGACGTCACTCTGCCGCTGGCGGTGGAAGGGCCCAGCCGCGGCCTGCGGGTAGACCGGGCGGCCCGGCGCGTCTTCATCGGCGGGCGGGAACTGACCCCGCCTCTCTCACCCGCGCAGTACCGCCTCTTGACGGCGATGCTCGACGCGGAAGGGCATGTGCTGTCGCGGGAAGAGGTCGTCGCCATCGTCTGGCCAGAGGAGGCCGCCGATGGCATCTCCGAACAGGCGATAGATGCGATGATCCGGCGCCTGCGCGAACGACTGGCGGAGCTGGACCCCGACTTCAGCTACATCGTCACTGTCCGTGGGCACGGCTTTCGGTTAGAGAATCGTGCTTAACACGGATTGCACGGATTCCACGGATTGCGTAACTGCCTACCGTCCGCGGCGCGAGTCCTCACCCCACCCCCTACCCCCGCCCCTCTCCCGCCCGGCGGAGGGTGCTTAAA
>Ga0209018_1001951_pt1 | contig 15574 bp, 14 predicted proteins | sample YNPBryBLVA2012_FD_185814 | JGI IMG/M metagenome (GOLD analysis project Ga0209018, IMG submission 185814) | Anoxygenic and chlorotrophic microbial mat microbial communities from Yellowstone National Park, USA - YNP Bryant BLVA 2012 (SPAdes)... ...
AGGCGCCTGAAGCTGGGACTGGCATCCCGGGTCGAGCACCCGCTGTGCAGGCGCATCGGGACCGCGTCACCCACGACGTGGGCGCGCGATGCGTAGGACTTTGCCGAGCCAGGTTCGCTCTGTCGATTCGAGTCGGAGCGCACGCTGCTCTGTCTGGCGGATGCGATTGCCGCGGGCAAGGACTGGCGTCAGGTACCAGCAGGGCTCCGGCTGGCTGGTGGTGAAGCTGAGCCCCGGCAGGCAGACGTGTGCCTTCAAGCTGGCCTTCGGTTCGACACCCTCCTAGGCTGAACCGGGATGAGCCCACCTACCGGAAAAAGCGATGCGTATTGCGCTGCTCGATGCCTTGCGTGAGCGATGGCACCCTCCTCCCGCGTTTCACCCGGAACCTCTCGGGTCGCGAGCTGACTACATGGATCCACGGCGGGCGGAGGCGTTGAAGCGGCGGCGCATCTGCGAGTTGGACCTCACGCCCGCGGTCCAGCAACCGTTTGCCGTACAGGGCTTCTGTCACCCCTGCCGGCGCCGGGTTGCATTGCAGGTCGACTTCGGCCACGCCTACTTGGTCGAAGGCCGGCTACAGCCCAACTGGCGTAAGCGTCTGGTCTGTCCGCGCTGCCGACTCAACGCCCGAATCCGCGCGGCGCTGCACGTGTTCGAGCGGTTCACCGGCACGACAAGTCGAGGTCCGCTGTATCTGACGGAGCAGAGCACACCATTGTATCGCTGGATGGCTCGCCGCTACCCCGGCTTGACGGGCAGCGAATACCTGGGCTCTGGCTTCCGGCCCGGCGAGGTCGACGCACGCGGGTGGCGACACGAGGACCTCACGCGCCTGAGCTTTGCGGACGCGAGCCTGGCGGCCATCCTTTCGTTCGACGTGTTGGAGCACGTGCCCGACTATCGGGCTGCCGCGCGTGCGTGTCTACGCTGTCTCAAGCCGGGCGGCGCCTTCGTTTTCAGCGTGCCTTTCGTCGTCGAGGCGCAGACCACGCTGGTACGCGCCCGGCTGGATGCGGACGGCCACGTCGAGCATCTTCAACCGCCCGAGTACCACGGCGACCCGGTCAGCCACGCCGGCTGTCTCTGTTACTACCACTTCGGCTGGGACCTGCTCGACGATCTTCGCGCGTTGGGATTCGTGGACGTGACGGCGTTCGACTGCTGGTCCGATGCGCACGGCTATCTGGGCGGCAACACGCTGATCTTCGTTGCGCGCAAGCCGCGATGACCGGCCGACGATTTCGGGCCGTTCCAGTCCGACCTGCTTGTTGCCCGTGTTGCCTGAGGCCATGTCGTTGGCCCGTGCCTGGCGACCGAGGCTCGCGGCTGGCGGTTCGTGACGCTTGCGGGCTGGGACCTCCACGGACTTGACAGTCGTGCGGGATCGCCCTGCCTGACACGCGCTGCTCGGTATCCACGCGGGCGCCTCGCGGCAGACACTGCCCTGTCGCTGCCGCACGTATCGGATTCTGCTAGGCTGGCCTCTGCGCGGCCTTTCGGTAGTCCGTGCCGGTACGTCATGCCTTCCGACCCGCCCACGACCAACCCGGACGACCTCGTCGGTCGCACCGTCGGCAAGTACCGCATCACGCGCCTGTGCGGGCGGGGCGGCATGGGATCGGTCTTCGAGGCCCAGAACACGGCCATCGGCAAGCGTGTCGCGCTCAAGTTCATCGACCCCGACCACGCCGCGAGCCGCGACAGCGTCCAGCGCTTCCTGCGCGAAGCCCAGGCCGCCTCCGCGGTCGAGAGCCACCACATCGTGCAGATCTTCGACGTCGGCGAGACGGACGACGGCCAACCGTTCCTGGTCATGGAGCTGCTGCGAGGCGAGAACCTCGGGCAGCGTCTCGCTCGCTCGACGACCTTGCCGGTCCGCGACGCGGTCCATGTCGTCGCACAGACCCTCCGCGGGCTGCATCGGGCGCATGAAGCGGGCATCGTGCATCGCGACCTCAAGCCCGAGAACATCTTCCTGAGCGAGAACGACGACGACCCGATGTTCGTCAAGATCGTCGACTTCGGCATCTCGAAGATCATGCGTCGTGCTCGCAGCCTGGAGGCGAGCACGCTCACCCAGCAGGGCGTCGTGCTCGGCACTCCCTTCTACATGTCGCCCGAGCAGGCGCAGGCCATGCCGGACCTCGACGCACGCACGGACTTGTGGTCGGTCGGCGCCATCCTGTTCGAGTGCCTGGCGGGCTGCCGGCCCTTCCCGGGTGACACCTACGAGCAGGTCATCATCGCCATCTGCACCCGCCCGGCGCCTGACATCCGCGACATCTGCCCCGATGTGAGCTCCGCGCTCGCAGCCGTGATCGCACGGTCGATGCAGCGAGACCGAAACCAACGCTTCCAGTCTGCCCTCGAGTTCCTCGAAGCGCTGCGCCTCGCCATGCCTGATGTCGTTGCTGCCATTCCGTCGTCGAGCACCCCGGTTGCCCAGCGGACCTGGCAATCCGCGGGTGCCGCGCCGCCCCCGCCCCCCGAAGCGCCCCCGTCACGGACGCAGTCCTCGTGGTCTGCCGGCAGAGCGCATCCGATTGCGTCGCCAGCCGTCTCCGGATCCGCGCCGAACGATCGGCAACGTCGCAGGCTTCGTCTCGCCGCCGTCGGCGTCGCCTCCGGCCTCACCGCGTTCGCACTCACGGTCGGCTGGATCGCCGGCACCCGCGGCCATCCGGCCCCCGGCGCGGCTTCGGTGGTGCAATCCTCCGTCACCATGCCGCCAGCGGTGTCGGCGCGCGTCGTCACCGGACAGCCCGACGCGCTCATCTACATCGACGCCCGCCTCTCGAACGACGGATGGATCCGCGGCAGCATCGGCTCGACGCACATCGTGCGCGTGGAGGCTGCAGGCCGGCCCGCTATCGAGAAGATCATCCGGCTCGATGGGGTGACGGCCGAGGTCCGGGTGGAGGATCCCGTCGAGGATGCCGGGCCTGCGGGCGTCGACGCGGCCACGCCTTCGGTGGCGGCGGTCGAGGATGCGGGTCACGAGAAGAGGCGAACGCCTGGCAGGCCGCCATCTTCGACCAGCGTTCCTGGTCGCGGTCTCGAGCTCAAGACGGACATCTAGTGATGCGTCGATCGTTGGCTTCCGGATCCCTGGTCGCGGCCCTGACGGTTGCCGCGGCTGTGACGATCACGCAGCTTGCCGGCGCTGGTTCCAAGGATGAAGCGCGCCAGCATCTGCGTGCGGGTGTCGCCCTCTTCCAGAAGCAGGACTTCGAAGGCGCGCTCGCCGAGTTCACCCGCTCGTACGACGCGATGCACACCGCGGCTGCGCTCCAGAACATTGCCCTGTGTCACACGCGCCTCCAGCGGTACGTCGCTGCCATCGACACGCTCGAGAAGCTCCAGCGCGAATTCGATTCCACGCTTTCGAAGCAAGACCGCGAGGCCATCGAGAAGGCGTTGAAGGATCTCTCCCCGTTTGTCGGCACGCTGGTCCTGCGTGTCGCCCCCCCCGACGCGCACGTCACCGTCGACGATCGGCCGGTCGATCCCGCCAGGTTTGGGCAGCCTTTGCGTCTGGGCCCTGGTGAGCATCGCATAGCGGGTTCCGCCCGCTCCCATGCCCCGGTTGCGATCGTGGTCTCGGTCGAGAAGGGGGAGCAGAAGCAGGTCGAGCTGACGCTACCCGCCACCGCTGCCGACGTCTCGATCCTGGCGAGCGATCCGGCTGCGGCGATCGCGATCGATCGCGAAGCCAAGGCGTACGGCGCATGGTCGGGATCACTGACCCCGGCCACGCATCTGGTCCAGGTGTACAAGCCCGGCCACAAGGCGTTCGCAACCTATTTCTCTGTTCGGGCGGGAGACCGCCTCGAGCTGAACCTGCCGCTCGGCGAACCGACCCCTGCCACGAACGCGGAAGCGTCGGCCACGACGTCTCTTCCGTACAGCGACTCTGCCGCGGTGCGTGTTCCCGACGAGCCTCCGCCACGAGGAGCGTACGGGTTGATCTCGGCGACGAACATGGCTGTGCTTCAGTCGCCCGATGCTTTCACGCCCGACTCCAAGGGTGATGCGACCGGTGGCTTCTTCGGTCTTCGCGCAGGCTACCGCTTCAACAGCTACTTCGCGGCCGAGGCCGTGTTCGAGAGCGGGGGCCAGTCGATCGACGGATCGCGTCAGACCGATCCGAACGTCCCCGCGTCGCGGTCGTCCTACGAGCTGACGACCAGCCGGTATGGCGGCAACGTGCGCTTGCTTGCAGGCGGCCGGTCGATTCGTTTCTCCGGCACGTTCGGCGTGGGGGCCGTGCACCACACGCTCACGCTCGACGGCACTCGATACAAGGGGTTGAACAGCTACTTCGGCCTGGAGGCGGGGCCGCAGGTCAACATGGGCAAGGCCATCCTCGAGCTTGCCCTTCAGATCACCCTCGAAGGAACCACCAGCGTACGGGCGGACGGCGTCCGCGCGTACACGGACCACACCATCGTTCCGCAGGCAGGCGTTGGCTTGCGCGTGGGCTACGGTGAATGGGGACGATGGTGAGTTCGTCTTCCCGTTGCATGGACTGGCACCTCCGACGCTTCCTCTTCGCCTCACGAGCCGCGGCCCTGTGCGGACTGTCCGTCGTGCTGGTTGCAGCCGTCCCCGAGGTCGCGGCTGCTGCGCGCAAGGCCTGTCGCCTCCGCAACATGGTATCCATCGAGGGACAGTACTGTATCGACAGGTACGAGTCGTCGGTGCAGTACAAGGCAGGGCGGTCCTGGAAGATGCACTCCCCGTTCGAGTCCGTCGCGGGACTCGAAATCCGCGCCGTGTCGAGGCCCGGGGTCTATCCACAAGCGTATATCAGCCGCAACGAGGCGGAGACCGCGTGCCTGGCGTCCGGAAAACGCCTGTGCACGGAGGCCGAGTGGGTCAAGGCGTGCAAGGGCAGGCGCCAGACCAGGTGGCCGTATGGCAACGACCATGTCCCGGGCGCCTGTAACGACGCCGGTGTCTCGCCGCTCAACTACTACTATGGCGAGCGTGGCGGCGTGCCCGAGACGGCGTACGGCTGGGGGCCGATGAACGATCCGCGTCTCAACCAGCTCCCCGGATCCCTCGCGCGCACCGGCCAGTTCCAGCGCTGCCGAAGCTCGTACGGCGTGCATGACATGGTCGGCAACCTCCATGAGTGGATCGCCGCGATCGATGGCACTTTCCGAGGCGGCTACTACCTCGACACGCACATCAACGGCGACGGATGCGACTACAAGACCGTCGCCCACAACGCTGTCTATCACGACTACTCCACCGGCTTCCGCTGCTGCGCCGACCTGCGCTGAGCTCCTCGTGAAACCATCTGCGACCATCCGCACAAGGCTCGATGACTTCGTCGTGGACGAGCTCCCCGCGTACGCGCCCGCCGGTGCGGGCGGACATGCGTTCCTCCACCTGCGCAAACGTGGCTTGACCACGCTGGAGTGCGTGGCGCGCATCGCTCGTGCGCTTGGGGTCCCGTCGCGCGACGTCGGCTTCGCCGGCATGAAGGATCGTCACGCGGTCGCCACGCAGTACTTGTCGGTGCCCTGGCCTGAGTCCACGGACCTGACACCGCTGCGCGAGCTTCGCATCGACGACATCGACGTGCTGGATGTCCAGCGCCACGGCAACAAGCTCCGGACCGGCCATCTGGTAGGGAACCGTTTCCGGATCGTGCTGCGCGACATCAATCCGGATCGTGTCGGCGAGGTGGTGCAACGACTCGGCGAGCTTGGCGTTCGCGGGGTTCCGAATGCGTTCGGACCGCAGCGGTTCGGCCGCGATGGCTCCAACCCCGACCGCGCGATCGCGTGGATTCGTGGTGCCGGGCGAGGCCCGCGAGACCCGCGCATGGCGCGGCTCCTGTTCTCGTCGGTGCAGTCATGGATGTTCGACCGCGTGCTGCAGGCACGGGTCGAGCAGGGAACCTGGGCCACGGCGCTCACCGGCGACATCATGAAGAAGCATGACACCGGCGGCTTGTTCGACTGCACCGACGAGATCGTCGACGCGGCTCGCGCGGGTCGTGGCGAGGTGTCCCCGACCGGTCCCATCTTTGGTGCCGACATGCGTCGGCCATCCGGCAAGCCCGATGACCTGGAGCAGGCTGTGCTGCGCGACGCCGTCGGGGATCCTTCGGTGCTGGATCGCTTCCGCAAGATCGGCGCTGGCTCGCGTCGCGCGCTGCGTGTGTTCCCGCGTGAAACCGCCGCAGCGGCGAACGCGGACGGCACGGTGACCGTGGAGTTCACCTTGCCGAAGGGCGTGTACGCCACGACCGTGCTAGGGATGGTCGTCGAGCTGGCCGATGCGACCGCAACGCAACGCGAAACGCAAGAGGCTCCAGAAACATCGGTGCACGATGAATTGTTGTACGATGCGACCCTCGTTTCGGGGTAGATGATGTCCCATCTGGTCGCTGCCGCCAGGCTGGCGTGGTGTTCTGCCGTGCTCGTGCTAGGGCTTGGGCCGGTTCAGCACGGCCGGGCTTGCGCGGCCGCGCGCATCCAAGGACTGTCGACATGAACATCATTGAATGGCTCAAACGCATCCTCGTCGGCTTTGGCGCATCCTGGGTGATGTACCTGCTCATTGGCTTGAGCATCGTGTCGGTCGCCGTCATGCTCGAGCGCGCGTGGTTCTTCCTGTCGATCCGCGACAACCTTGCGACCCTCGCCCAAGAGCTCCGATCGCTGCTGCGCAAGGGCGACATCGACGCCGCCATCCAGCGCATGAAGCAGTCGCCTTCGGCGGAAGCCGCAGTGGTGGTCGCCGGGCTGCTTGAAGCCGACCGAGGGCCTCGCGCCGCGGAAGAAGCCATGAAGGGCGCCGCCGCGCTGCAGCGCTTGCGCCTGGAAAAACGTCTCGCCATCCTCGGCACCCTCGGCAACAACGCCCCCTTCATCGGCCTGTTCGGTACCGTCATCGGCGTCATGATGGCCTTTGAGGAGCTCGGCCGGCATTCCCAGGCGTCTGCCGCCGAAGCGGCCACCGCCATGGCGCCCCAGGCAGTCATGTGGGCCATCGCCGAAGCGCTCGTCGCCACCGCCGTCGGCCTCGCTGTCGCCATCCCCGCCGTCGCCGCCTACAACTTCTTCCAGCGCGTCATCAAGTCCACCCTCGCCAACACCGACACGCTTTCCTGCGTGCTCCTGTCCTACCTGTTCGCGGTCGAGGTAGGTCACGCCCCTCGTCCTTCCATGCCCGGAAGCCCTGCACGCAAGCAGGCCGATGTCGCGGGGGACGCATGACGCACCCTTCGCCTTCTCCACCACAGGAGTCGTGTCATGGCCGGCGGAACGATTGACGACAACGAAGGGATCACGGGGATCAACGTGGTGCCGCTCGTCGACATCACACTCGTGCTCCTGATCATCATGATGGTCACCGCGAAGATCATCGTGTCCCAGTCCATGCCGCTCGACCTGCCCAAGGCAGCCAGCGGTCAGAACGTGCAGACCATCTTCGCCGTGCAGCTCCACGCAAACGGTGACGTGTTCGTGGACCAGAAGCGCCTGCCCGGCGACGACTCCGTGCTCGCCCTCGCGCGCGAAGCTCGCGCCAAGAACGAAGACCTGCGCGCCGTCATCCAAGCCGACCAGACCGTCACCCACGGTCGTGTCATCCATGTCCTCGACCTGCTCAAGCAGGCCGGGGTAGCCAAGATCGCTTTCGGTGTCACGCCGGTCGAAGGGTCGGACAAGAATCCGGCTCCAGCGACTTCGAAGTAGTTGCACCCATGGTCACCACCTCGGAACACCACGTGTATTCGACGCGATTCACGTCAACGTCGACGCGTGACCGGGGTGACCCGCTGGAAGCCGTCCTGCACTTCGGATCGCGCGCCGCCCACAGAGGCATCGTCGTCGGCTTCGTCGTCGGCTTCCTCTCCCACGGAGCCTTCGGCGGCAGGGCACTCGCGTCCCCCGTCGACATGCACGCCTGGGCCGTCGCCGCTCGTGAGGACATCCACCAGTTCCTCTGGTCCACGTACGACGTCGACATCGTCAAGCCTCCGCCGCCTCCGGATCCCGATCCGCCCAAGCCGCCCGAAGACGATCCGAGGGAGGACGAAGCCCCGAAGCCTGTGGCTGCAACAGCCGCGCAACCCGAGGAGCCGCCGCCCCCGGCAGCCCAGGCCGGCAAGGTGCTGACCGCGCCGTCGGACCCCGACGAGCCTGTCGACCTCACAGGCGAAGGCTTCGTGACTGGCGAGGCCGACTCGTATGTCGGCGGAGTCACCGCTGCTGCCGGCACGGGAACCGTCGCCACCACCAACCCTGCCGCCACGGTGGGCGGAGTACCGGGCGCGGCGGGCACGGGCAAGCCGGCTGCACCCTCGCCCGCACGAGACGAGGGGCCGGACCGGTCGAGGGCTGCGACGGTCACGCCTGGATCGAGTTGGTCCTCTTGTCCCTTTCCCCCGGAAGCCGACGCGGAGCAAATCGACTACGCGGTGGTCATGCTCGTGGTGACGGTGCGGCCCGACGGGTCGGCGCAGTCGGTTCGCGTCACGCAGGACCCGGGACACGGCTTCGGTCGGGCGGCGCGCATGTGCGCCCTCGGTCAACGCTACGTTGCAGCGCTCGACCGGGCAGGCAACCCGACGACAGGCACGACCGCCCCCATCCGTGTGATCTTCACGCGCTGAGCCTGCGGAGTGGGGTCGCCCCGCCGGCTCGGACCCTCAGCTTTCTGGCCCGCGCCGCCCCGGGTGCAGTAGGATCCGTGCACGTGACGTCATCCAGGCTCATCGAGCAGCTAGGCAAGGCGGAGATCTTCTCTGGCCTGACATCGGACGCGCTGGGGCTGCTGGCCGACATCTCCCGTGAGGAAGAGCACCCGAGCGGGTCGGTCATCTTCCGGCAGGGCGACCCGGGTGACCGCTTGTACCTGATCCTCGAAGGACGCGTGCGCATCAGCCGCGAGGTACCGGGCATTGGCGAGGAAGCGCTGGCCATCCTGGAAGCAGGGGACATGTTCGGCGAGATGGCGCTGCTTGACGAAGCGCCGCGGTCGGCCGACGCACGCGCGCATGAGCGATGCGCGCTGCTGTCGATCCCCAAGGATCGTTTCGAGGACTTGCTGTTCATGCACAAGGACCTGGCCTACGAGGTCCTGTGGAACGTGATCCGCACGCTCATCCGGCGTCTGCGGGCCACCAACGACAAGCTGACCTTCCTGTCGATCACCGATCGTTTCTGACGGTTCGATGGGGTGCGTTGCTCGGGTTTTGACAGCTCACCTGATGTTCAGTAGGCTAGGAATACCATGCAAGGCCTGACCCAAAGACAGCAGCAGGTACTTGACTTCATCCGCGAGTCCATCACGCAACGGGGCTATCCGCCCACGCTCCGCGAGATCGGCGCGCACATGGGAATCCGCTCGACCAACGGTGTCAACGACCACCTGCGAGCCCTCGAGCGAAAGGGCTATCTCACCCGCGAGGACATGAAAAGCCGAGCCCTGCGTCCCAAGCAACTCGGCCCCGTCAACAATGACAACATCCTCCCCTTCGCTAGCGCAGCGCCCGACAGCGACATCGTCGAGATCCCCATTGTCGGCAGGGTCGCCGCCGGACTGCCCATCCTGGCGGACGAGCACGTCATCGAAACCGTCGCGGTCAGTACGACGACGCTCCGCGCGGGGCGGGATGTCTTCGGCCTGCGCGTCAGCGGCGACTCGATGATCGAAGCCGGAATCTTCAACGGCGACTACATCTTCGTTCGCAAGCAGAACACGGCGAACCGCGGGGAGATCGTCGTCGCGCTCATCAACGACGAGGCCACGGTCAAGTACTTCTATCCCGAAAAGGACTACGTCCGTTTCCAGCCGGCCAACGCCCAGATGGCGCCCATCCTGGTCCGGGCCACCGACTTTCGCCCGACCATGATCCTCGGGGTAGCGGTCGGCCTGTTCCGCCGTCTGTAGGCATCGGCTTCGCCGCCCTGCGGGCCGGCCGTAGCGAGCTCGCCTGGCGGGCTTGCTGCGTGCGGCTCCAGCCTGCTGGAAGCTTTGCGCTCTCGCCTTTCTCCTACGAGCCCGCGCGCCGCGCTGTTGACGACCCGTTGCCCCTCTTGTTAGCGTGCGCCCGTGCTCTAGCCGCGTATCGCCTCGGCTCGGGGCTCGTTCTGTCAGCCGGGCTCGGCCCGGAGGAGTTGGCGTCGGTGATGAGGCTACACGTCCTGGATGCAGCCCGTGCAATGGTGGCGCTTCTGGCTCTGACCGCTCTGGGTGGGTGCGGAGGCTTGGTGTACGCCGTGCAAGCCGGCGCTGCCGCTTCCAAGCTCGAACAGGCCAAGGAGATCGGTGCCGAGCAACGTGCGCCCTACGAGTACTATCTCGCGCGCGAGCACATGATCAAAGCACAGGAAGAAGCCTCGCAAGGCGACTACGGCGACGCCATCGACCTCGCGGAAATTGCCGAGCAATCGGCGGATAAGGCCATCCATCTCGCGCGGGAAGCGCACCGAGGTGCCGGACGATGAACCGACGGTCTGCCACTGCGTGGTGCCTGTTCACCTTGTTCGCCCTGCTGCCTTCCTGCGGTACGGGCTCCGTGATGCGAGGTCGCATCGAAGGGCTCCAGAAGATCACCGATCAGGCCGAACGCAACGGTGCCATCCGTTGCGCTCCGCGCGAGCTGGCCACCGCCAGATCGCACCTGCGTTTCGCGCTCATCGAACTCGACCAGGGATTCATCTCGCGCGCCAAGGAGCACCTCGACATCGCCGAGCCGAACGCTCACGCCGCCTACTTCCTGTCGCCGCCTCAGGTCTGTGCCGAACGCGGCTTCGAGATGGAAAAGCCCAAGCCCAAACCTGGTGACCGCGACGGCGACGGCTACCTCGATCCGGACGACAAGTGCCCGGACGACCCCGAGGTCTGGAACGGCTTCGAGGACGAAGACGGCTGCCCCGACGATCCGGACACCGACAAGGACGGCATCCCCGACTCGAAGGATCAATGCGTGCTGGAGCCGGAAGACAAGGACGGCTACCTCGACGAAGACGGATGCCCGGATGTCGATAACGACCTCGACGGCGTCCCGGACGTCGCGGACAAGCTTGCTGGCAAGGACTGCAGAAACGATCCGGAAGACCCGGACGGGTGGGAGGACGCCGACGGCTGTCCGGATCTCGACAATGATGGCGACGGTGTGCCCGACCTCGACGACATCTGCCCGAACGAGGCAGGGCCGGCTGGCGGCGATCGTCCCGGTTGCCCGAAGAAACCTTCGCTGGCCATCATCACGGACACCGAGATCAAGATCCTCCAGCAGATCCACTTCGAGTACAACAAGGACACGATCCGCAGGGAGAGCTTCCCAATCCTGGACGCCGTGGCCGACATCCTGAAGCAGAATCCGCGCGTCAGGGTCGAGGTGCAGGGGCACACCGACAACCGTGGCGGCAAGGAGTACAACCGGAAGCTCTCGGACCGTCGTGCGAACGCTGTCATGCGCGCTCTCGTCGAACGCGGCATCGACTCCAGCCGCCTTCGTGCCAAGGGCTACGGCATGGAGCGTCCGCTGGTTCCCAACGACACCGACCAGAATCGCGCGCTCAATCGACGCGTGCAGTTCATCCGCATCGAGTCGGAGAACCCGTAGCACACCAACGGTCGAACGGTCGACCGACTCCACAACGTTGCGAGCATCGACACATCGGACTTGCGAAGCCCCAAGGAGACATCAAACGTGGACCGCCGCTCCCGTCTAGCCGCATTCGCCACCGCTGCGTTCATCGCGATCGGTGCCGTATCCCAACTCGCCATGGCCGCTCCGAAAGACGCCGCCGCCAAGAAGGCCGACCAGGACGCCATGAACAACGACTTCCTGATGGCCGACTTCCCCAAGGCTGAGCAGAGCTTGAAAAACGCCGTCGCCATCTGCGGCGCCAGCGGCTGCACGCCCAAGGTCAAAGCCCAGATCCTCGTCCACCTCGGCATCGTCCAGGTCAACAACAACAAGGTATCCGACGCCGAAGCGAGCTTTGTCGAGGCCCTCGGCCTGGACAGCAGCGTCGCGCCCGAGAAGGACTACACGACGCCGGAAGTCGACAAGGCCTTCGAGGCGGCCAAGGCCAAGGCCGGCGGAGCGGGTGCAGGCACACCAGGAACCGCCGAGCCAACCGGATCGGGCGAACCCTCCGCCGAAGAGCTCTCGCACGATACGGTCCCCGAGCAGCTCATCAATACGCCCGTTCCCCTGTTCGTCACCGTGCCCGAAGGCATGACCGTCCACAAGGTCATCGTCATGTACAAACCCTTCGGCGGCACCTGGAAGAAGCTTGAGCTCAAGAAGGCGCGCGGAGGGTGGGGCGGCGACATCCCCTGCGAAGACACCACGACCACCGGCGACCTCAAGTACTACATCAAGGCGCTCGACGCCTCCGGCGACCAGATCGCCGGCCTCGGCAGCGTCAGCAAGCCGTACGTCACCAAGATCAAGAACCAGCTCGACGGTGACCCACCGCATCAGCCGAACAAGCCACCGCCCGCGCAGTGCCAGGCCAAGGAAGACTGCCCGCCCGGCTTCCCCGGCTGCAGCGCCGGCAGCAAGCGAGGCGACAAGGGTTGGGGTGCCTCCTGCGAAGAAACCCGCGAGTGCCAGAGCGGTCTCATCTGCAAGGGCGGGATCTGTGAAGAGGGCGAGGAAGAGCCGGGCACGCCAGGCGGCCCGGCCGGACCTCACAAGAAAAACTGGGTCGGCCTGTACGGTGCGTTCGACCTCGCGTTGGTCTCCGGCTCGGACGTGTGCGGCATGGATAGCCAAGCCAACAAGGGCTACGCCTGCTTCATCAAAGATGGACCGTACGCCGGGCAGCAGTACCACGGCAACCCGATCCCGTCGGGCAACGGCAACGCGATCGCCGGCGGTCTCGCCCCTGCCACCGTCCGCATCATGGCCGGCTTCGACCGCGCCCTCGGCGCCAACTTCATGCTCGGCGCACGAGCCGGCTGGGCGTTCCGCGGTGGCCCCAAGCCCGACGGTGGCAACAAGTTCCTGCCCCTCCACCTCGAGCTTCGAGGCAGCTACTGGTTCGGCAAGGATCCGTTCTCCCGCATCGGCTTCCGCCCCTTCGTCTTCATCGGCGGCGGCATGGCCCAGGTCGACACCCGCGTCGACGTCTCCGTGCGCGAGCGGGACAACTGCGGCAGCACTGGCTGCATCGTCGACCGCAACCCTGACCCCAACGTCACGGAGGTCATCCAGGTCAACCCGCAGACGCAGACGGTGGAAGCGTGGCGCAAGTCCGGTCAGTCGTTTGCGGGGTTGGGCGGCGGCGCCATGTACGCCATGTCGCCCAACAGCGGCATCGTTGCCGCCATCAAGATCTCCCAGATGTTCCCGACTTCTGGAACGGTCATTTCTCCAGAGGTCGGTTACGCAATGGGGTTCTGATACCCTCGCCTGGCTGGCGCGGCGTGGCAACCAGCTCACCTCCCCGCATTCCGCATTCCGCTCCCGCCCGGTCCTGGACTACAGTCAATCCGCTGTCCCGATAGGGGTGCCTCCGGCTTGCCTGGCGCAGGGTCGACGTGTCGCCGGAACATCGATCGACCGCGTGCTTCCGATCGCCATGACGACCATCCTCGATCTGTTTGCCAGTCAGCTCAGCATGGGCGGCCGCCGGCCTGCGTTGCGCTCCAAGCGGGCCGGCCGCTGGACCACAACCACGTGGGACGAGTGGAACCGCAAGAGCCGCGCTGTCGCTGCAGCCTTGATCCAGGCCGGGGTGAATCGCGGAGACCGTGTCGCAATCCTTTCCAATACCCGCGAGGAGTGGGTCGTCGCCGACATGGCCATCCTCATGGCCGGCGCCGTCACCGTCCCGATCTACCCGACGCTCACCGCCGAAGAAACCGCCTACATCCTCGACAACAGCGGCGCTGTCGCTGTCTTCGTCGAGAACCCTCAGCACTTCGAAAAGCTCACGACTCGCGTCGCGTCTCCTGTCGTCTCGCGCCTCCACACCATCGTGGTCTTCGATTGCCAATCCCTTCGCGACATTCCCCACCATGAAGCCCAACGCTCGCTCACCTGCTACGAAGTCGCGCAGCTCGTCGAAACCCCCTCCAGCGTGCTTGCCGACTTCGTCAGCACCGGCGAAACCCTCCTGGACGACCAGCAGAACGCTTCCGCCCTCGACGGCCGCATCAAGTCCGTCCGTTCCGATGATCTCGCCAGCATCGTCTACACCGCCGGCGCGGTCGGCCGCCCCAAAGGCGTGATGCTCACCCACGAGAATTTCTGCTTCGAGATCCGCACCGCGCGTGAAACCCTCGAAGTGTCAGGCCGCGACGACCAGCTCCTGTTCCTGCCCCTCGCCCACATCATGGGCAAGATCCTCTACATCATGCACCTCGAGGTCGGCGGCACCATCACCTTCGCAGAGAACATGCTGCGCGCCATCGACAACGCCGCCGAGGTGAATCCCACGTTCTTCGGATCCGTGCCCCGCGTCTTCGAAAAGTTCTTCGCCGTGGCCGAGAAGAAAGCGAAGGAGGAAGGACGCTTCAAGGAGCGCCTGTACCGGTGGGCCATCGATGTCGGCCACCGCATGGCGCGCGTCCGCAGAAAGGGGCAGACGCCGAGCCTCCCGCTGCTCGCCGAGCACCGTTATGCCGACCGCCTCGTGCTCTCCAAGCTCCGCGATCGCTTCGGAAACCGCTTGCGCTTCGCCATCTCGGGCGGCGCACCCCTCGCCGCCGAGCTTGCCGAGTGGTTCGACGCCATCGGCATCACCGTCCTCGAAGGCTACGGCCTCACCGAAACGACCGGCGCCTCCAACATCAATCGCCCCTACCGCCTCAAGTTCGGAACCGTCGGTCCTCCCCTCAACGGCGTCGAGAACAAGATCGCCTCCGACGGCGAGATCCTCATCCGCGGCGCCAACGTGATGAAAGGCTACTGGCAAGACCCCGACGCCACCCAGGAGATCATCGACGACGACGGGTGGTTGCACTCGGGTGACATCGGCTTCGTCGACGCCGACGGCATGCTCAAGATCACCGACCGCAAGAAGGACCTCATCATCACAGCCGCCGGGAAGAACATCGCGCCCCAGAACATCGAGAATTTGCTGCGCCAATCCCCGTGGATCGCTCACTGCGTCGTGGTCGGCGACAAGCGCAAGTACCTTGGTGCCCTCATCACCCTCAACGAGAAATCACTGTCCCGTTGGGCCTCCGAGAACGACCGTCCCTCGGACCTCGACTCCCTCGCGAATGACCCCGAAGTCCGCGCCATGATCCAGGTCGATGTCGATGCCGTCAACCACCGCCTTGCAAGGTTCGAAACCATCAAACGCTTCGCCATCCTCCCCAAGGACTTCTCCATCGCAGGCGGCGAGCTGACCCCCACCGGAAAGGTCCGCCGCAACGTCATCGCCAAACGCTACGCCGACGTCATCGACAAGCTGTACGAGCCGGCGTCCGACACCGAATCGCTCGCAGATTGACCATCCCGTCAGGCGCTTCGCTACCTTGCCGGCACACTCCGCCCCAACGCCGCCAGCACAGCCTTCAAGTCCATCCAAACCTCCCGCTTCGCGTCGCGCTTCGCCTCCTCTTCACGCAGCAG
>Ga0209018_1001954_pt1 | contig 15542 bp, 14 predicted proteins | sample YNPBryBLVA2012_FD_185814 | JGI IMG/M metagenome (GOLD analysis project Ga0209018, IMG submission 185814) | Anoxygenic and chlorotrophic microbial mat microbial communities from Yellowstone National Park, USA - YNP Bryant BLVA 2012 (SPAdes)... ...
TTCAGCACACTTGCCTCTCTCGCGTCAGCTTCGCGCGAATACTTACCCCTCTAATGGCGCTATGCACTCCGGCACGTCATGCGTGGGACTGTTCACAATCGGCGAAACACGGTAGCATTCCAGTACATCCGCTTCCGTCTGCTCGAGGATCTCCTTTATCTTTTCTGGTTTCTCCAGGTGTCGATCAAGCCAGGGACCATAAGCGTCGCGCGAAAGAATAGCCGGCATCCGGTCGTGCACCCGTGCGACAGGTTCCACTGCTGGCACGGTAAGGATCGCACACGTCTCGATAGACTCGCCTTGCGGTCCGTTCCACACTTCCCAAATCCCCGCTAGCCCCAAGAGCCGCCCATCGCACCCTCGGAAAATCCACGGTTGCTTGACACCTTTCGCCTTCTCCCACTCGTAAAATCCAGAGGCGGGAATAATACAGCGGCGACGACGCAGGGGATTGCGAAACGCCGGCTTTTCCGCCGAAGTCTCGGCTCGCACATTGATCATCCGCGCCCCCCACGATGGATCAGGCGCCCACGACGGCACAAGCCCCCACGCAAAATGCGTGAGCTCACGTTCCCCCACGGCATTCTCGCGTATCACAAGAACCGGTTGCGACGGAGCGATATTATAGCGCGGCGCCAGCTCGATCCCCCCGGGACCAATCTTGCCCTCCGCAAGAGAAACGCCAAACTCTTCCGCAATCTGCTGCGCAGTGGCTACAAGCGCAAATCGTCCGCACATGACCGCTTTCCCTTCGTCACAACACTTTTCGCTGCTGGCGCTGCTTGCCGCAACGAGCCTCCGCTCGTGGGGCATAGCCTGAGGATCTGACTCGTGCTACGACTGCAAGCGCTGGACACGCCCGCACTTTTTGCTTACGCGCGCGCCTCACGCCGTGCCCATGCCGACTTTGCCCGCGCCACGCTCACTCGCCCTTCTTCTTGGGCACGCTCCTTGCGCTTTGCGATTTCATCTGCGCCTGACGCTGCGTCTCAAGCCAGTCTTCGATGCCCTTTACCACTGCCTCCATCATCGTGGCGCGGAATTTCGGATCGAGCATCTTGGCTTCATCCTCCGGATTGCTCATGAAAGCCTGCTCCACGAGCATCGACGGCATCCACGTCAGCTCGCGAATCGGCAGATAATTGAAGTTTCCCACATTGCCGAAATCGCCCAGCCCTGTCATTTCGAGGAGCCGCTTGTGAACAGCATCTGCCAGGTCGCGACAGAAGGAGTGCTTATAATACGTACTCGTTCCCGACACGCGCAGGTAGCCACGCGTCTGGTCGGCAGAGTTAGCGTGGACGCTGATAAAGAGAGTGGCGCTAGATTCCGTCGCACGCCGTGCCCGCTCCGCGAGATTAGGATTCGTATCACCTTCGCGCGCCATAATGACTTTCGCGCCCTTGGCTTCAAGCTGACGCGTAAGCTCATCCACCGCCATGCGATTGATGTCCTTCTCCAGGCTTCCACTCACACCCAGCGCACCGGTATTCGATCCACCATGGCCCGCCTCAAGAGCAATGACAAGACCCGCGAGCGGCGACTTCGGCGGCTGCGCAAGCTCAGGCGGCCTCCGCACCCGGAGCACAAGACTGTTCGTCGTCACATCGACGAGATACCCCCACAGTTGCGGCGCCGAGAGATCGACCCGCACACGCACCCAGTCCTGGGCAGGCTGCTCCACACACACCTCGCGAACGACTTGCGCCGTCGGTCGGTGGCTGATCCACGTCGCCGCATGATGCGCTCCGAAGAAATCCACAAAAATCTGCGGTCGCCCCGCCGGCCCCACACCCGAGCTTACAGCGTAAGGCACACGCGCGTCGCGCGGGTAGGGAATCGTCACCATATCCGAGAGCTCATCCCCACCCACAGAAACGAGCGTAAAGAAAAGATGCGGGGGAGCCGAACCCTCCGGTAGCATCTCGACATCCTTTTCCGAAACCCATGCATCGAGCGTCGGACAAAGCCGCACATGCCAGTTGCCACTCTGCTTCCCTGTCACGCGCAAAACGATCTCCGGCGGTAAAACCGTCACGTACGGGCCAGCGAGACGTACCTCATGGAGCCCATGCACAAGCCCCGTCATTTCTCCACGCGTTCGCACGAGCCGCACCACGTCGCTCCCCCACACCGTCACCTGCGTCTTCGTGGGGATTTCGATTTGCTCCGGCCCCGTAACCTTCACCACTGCGTCCGCCCCCGATTTCGCGCGGAGCCGCAGCCCAAGAGTGCGCGGCTTGCCGTCGGCCAGGGTAGCCGGTGCTACGCACACGCCGCGATACTTGCCCGACGGCAGACCGTCAACGCTTTCCTCGAGCTCCACGAGCGGACGCCACGGACCATCCCCTAGGCGAAACTCAGCTATCTGACCTGGAGTTCCCTCGCACGAAACAATGAATTCCTCACCGGCGGTCGCAATGACCTCCCCGCTCGGCTCCACCGACTTTGCCTCGATGCGAAGCGCCTGTGGCTCGGTCGTGCGCTTCTTCTTCAATGGGAGAGCGCGATTGACAACGACCGTGGTTGCCTCGCGGCGAGCTCCATGGCGCGCCTCCACGACAATGGCATTTGTTCCCACTTCGAGCGGCACCTGGTCGCGCACGAAAATCCCTGTGGCGAAGACCTTTGCCGGCACGCCTCCGACCGTCACACGGGCGTCGGGGAGCGTTTTCCCCATCACGTTGACCGCCTCACGGGTTACGGTTGTCGGCGATTTCTCCGGGTCGAGAATGCGAAGGAGCTCAGGCGGAGCCGCCGTTCCCCACACAGCCGCCGAGCATAATGCCCAAACCATCGCTTTGCCTACGGCACGCCGAATAGTACTGCCAAAGCAGCATTGGTGAAACACGTAACGACCCATCATCAGATTACCCCTTTCCTGAATAACGTGGGCGTGGCAAGCCGCGCTGCGATCGAGCTGCCGCACGCGCGGTGTGGTCGTCGACGCCCCTCGGAGATGCCTTCCAATGAGGGTTGAGCGACGCGGACGAAGAGGCGGTCGGCAGCCCGGGCTCGCACTCACATGCCGGCAGCACACGTGCACACGCGACACCATCGCAGCATAATCTCGCGGTACCCACAACGATTTGACCCATCAGCATTTCCAGCTGCGCCATCAAGAACTTTTTCACAGCATGACATTTTTCTCCACCCCCACCGCCCGTCCGTCCGGGACCACCTCTCCTGGGACCGCAGGCCTCCCCGCCTGCATGCTTTTGCTTCTCCTGGGACCGCAGGCGTCCTCGCCTGCATGCTTTTGCTTTTCGCTTTTGTGCACGCATAGGGTACTGCGTCAAAAGATAAGCTAACTTTCCCAACGTTGAGGATAAGCATCCTTGGCGTCAGCGACAAACCTCGGTGAATGCAGGCGAGGACGCCTGCGCTCCCAGGGAAAAACGCTGCCTGCATGTCAGCGATGGATGTGCTGGCGCGTATTGGTAGGCAACGAGTCAATAGCCGCGCCGCCGCCTACAGTTTCCACTTTTCTCTTTTTTCTTTTTTCCAGAAAGTAATAGTTAACTCTACGCCACAAAAGGGTCAACGCCTCGTAAATAGAGATTGCTTTTCCTGCGACCGCAGGCGTCCCCGCCTGCATGCTTTTGCTTTTCCTTTTGTGCACGCACGGGGTACTGCATCAAAAGACAAAGCTAACTTTCCCAACGTTGGGGATAAGCATCCTTGGCGTCAGCGACAAACCTCGGTGAATGCAGGCGGGGACGCCTGCGCTCCCAGGGAAAAACACCGCCTGCATGTCAGCGATGGATGTGCTGGCGCGCACTGGTAGGCAACTGGCGATTGCAGGCGGGGACGCCTGCGCCCCCAGGGACTTGCCGCTTCCACAGCGCGCTTGGTATGCCCCGCTACCGGGACGCCTGCGCCCCCAGGGACTTGCCACTACGCAGGTGCTTTAGCAAAAACGAAGTTGTCCCTTTGACGTAAAAAAGGCCGCCTCTGAGGTGAATGGTAGAGAGGGTTACCGTCCGGAAACTGAACCGGGTTAATGTAGGAGGCGAGCACGCCTGCACGTGTTCGTCGAGTCTTTCTTGTTCCCCGTGTTCCTGGCCGGTTTTTCTCTTGAATCTCCCTTACCAGCCCACACAAATTCCTGTCATGACTAGTCAACCAATGATCAGTGTTGCGGGAATTCGCGGAATTGTAGGCGATTCCCTCACCCCCGAATCTTTTATCCGTTACGTTCTTGCTTTCGGTACGCTCATCGACGGCGGGCCCGTCGTGGTGGGCAGCGATACGCGCCTGACACGCGACATGATGCGTCACCTGGCTTTCGCTGCGCTCGCGTCGTGTGGCTGCACAATTTATGACATTGGCCTTGCACCCACGCCCACCGTGGGGCTCATGGTGCGCGAGCTCGGCGCCTACGGCGGCATCGCCATCACTGCAAGCCACAATCCCGCCGAATGGAATGCGTACAAGTTCTTTGACGCCCAAGGCTCCTTCCTCACGAAAGAGCAGAATCTTCGCCTGCTGGGGATCGTGAGCTCGGGCGAGTTCCGCCGGGCATCGTACAAAACAGTCGGCAAGGTCACGCGATGCACGACCGCTATCGATCGCCACGTGGAGCGCGTGCTGGCCCAGATCGACGTCGCGGCAATCGCGAAGCGCCGGTTCAAGGTTGTCGCCGACTGCGTCAACGGCGTCGGAAGTGTCATCCTGCGTCCGCTGCTTGAAAAGCTGGGCTGCGAGTTCACACTGCTCTTCGACGACGTGAATCGCGAATTTGCTCACACCCCCGAGCCGCTGCCGGAAAATCTCACGGAGCTGTGCGAACAGGTGCGGCGGCACAAGGCGGATATTGGCTTTGCGGTGGATCCTGATGCGGACCGACTCGCCCTCGTGGACGAGACGGGGCGGCCCATCGGCGAGGAGCGCACCATCACGCTCACGGCTGCGTCGATCCTCGAGAAAACGAAAGGTCCCGTGGTCGTCAATCTCTCCACAACACGCGCCATGGACGACGTAACGCGCGCCGCCGGCGTGCCCCTCTATCGAACGCCCATCGGCGAGGCAAACGTGGTGGCGAAGATCCGCGAGGTCAACGCCGTGATCGGCGGCGAAGGCAATGGCGGGGTGATCTATCCGCCTGTCCATTGCGGGCGCGATGCAGCCACCGGAGTGGGTCTCATCCTCGACACGCTTGCCCGCAAAGGCATGACGCTGTCGCAACTCAACAGCCTCATCCCCGACTATAAGATCGTGAAAACGAAGTTCGCTCGCGGCGACCGCAACGTGGCGGAAATCCTCGCGCGCATGCGGAAAGAATTCGCTGACGCACAAGAACTCGTAGGCGAGGACGGACTGAAAGCTGTGTACGCAGACCGCTGGGTGCATTTGCGTCCCTCCGGCACGGAACCCGTCGTGCGGGTTTTCGCCGAAGCGCCCACGGAAGCCGCTGCACAAGAACTCATCGAGCGGGTCTGGCAACGGGTAATCAATGGCTGAACCCCGCCCGAGCTTGCGCTTCAGGCTTGCACGGATCCGTGATTTTGCAGCACGATAGCACAACGCGATGAATTCGACAAAGTGGATGCATAGTTTGTGGAGCGCGGCGGCAGTGGCATGCGCGCTGCAAGGTGCGATGCCACTGGCTGCGCCCGCGGTGGGCCACGGCAGCGCCACGCGCGTGAGCAGCGATGGTGCGCAGCCTGATCCCGGGCTTCTCGCGCTGCCCATTCGTCCCGCATCAAAGCCAGCGCGCCGCCAGGAGGACAACGAGGCACCGTCCCCCATCACTTCATCTCCATCTTCGGCGATGGAGCAGCCAAGCGCCGCAGCTAACAAAGTCGTTCCGCAGTTTTACGGCGACTTCGCCCCTGCGAGCGGCTCAGCCACGCGCGCAACTCCCGAGAGCTCCGCGGCACCTCCCGGTGAGCCGGCGCGTTCCGAGGCAAAGTTGCCGCCGGCGCCAGAGTCCCCACCCCCACCCGCGGCTGCCACATCGCTCCTCGACTACACGAGAACCGCGCAGATTCTCCGGCGACTTATTCCCACAGCACGCAGCTTCCCAACCGATTATCGGATCCGGCCGACACAGTGCGACGTGCCGCTCACCTTGCGTGGCAGCGGCTGGAACGGGCGCAATCTTCCCATCGGCGGCGAAGATGCATACCGCGACCGCATCCCGCCCAATTACATGCCGACGGACCTCGTCCTTATCCCCGCGGAGTATTGTTACGCAAATCAGCCACTTTACCTCCGGCGCGAAGCCGCCGAATCGGTCGTGCGCATGATACGCGACGCAGAACGCCAAGGACTGACGCTGCGGGTGGTGAGTGCCTACCGCGACTCCCAGCATCAGCAACGCCTCTATGCGCAGAATGGTGGTGGGCGGGGCAGGCGAACGGTTGCGCGCCCGGGCAAGAGCGAGCATCTTCTCGGAACAACCGTTGATTTCACATCAACCGAGCGCTACCTCCTTCGGCCTTCATTCGCCAACACACCGGAAGGGCGCTGGCTCGCTCGAAATGCGCCGCGCTATGGTTGGCATCTGACGGTGGTCTCAGGCTCGCGGGTCATCGAGCCGTGGCATTTCCGGTACTTCGGCCGCAACGCCACGGCAGCCGCCACACCCGGCGCCGGCAGAGCACCTAGCCCAGCAAGCGCCATCAAGAAGGCTGAGAATGTGATTACGTCGCCCTTCAGGGCTGCCGGTTCGATGGCGAAGAAGCTGCTCGGCCGCTGACGCGTCGGTTCCACTGGCGGCCCGTACGTTTCGCCTCCTCGCCGCGACGCAGAACAACCGAAGGTGTTGTGATGCCAGAATCGGTAACGAGCCCTTTCTCGTCGGCAATGGCTACTGCAAGCTCATCGATGAGACGAATCACATCGTCCCCGCCGCGGGTGAACCCGTTGACGATGATGCTATAGTAGCGCTCCTCGCCTTCGACCGTCGTGATGATACCCGACAGCGATCGCACGCTCTCGATGAGCCCCGTCTTGCCCATGATATTGGCGGCAAGGGCGCGGCTTGCGGTGGTTTGCTGGAAGCGCGCGCGGAGACTGCCACGCACACCGCCGACGGGGAAGCTAGCGCGCCACGCATCGTGGTGTGGCCCGCGATCCATAAACCGAATCGTTTCGACGAGCTGACGCGCCGTCACTCGATTGCCCTCAGAGAGCCCCGAACCATCGACCATCTGGAATCCCTCGTGGTAAATACCCTGCTTGCGGATGAATTCGCGCACTACTTTCGTACCCGCTTCGAAGCTCCCCTCGCCGGCAAACTGCCGCCCCAGCATCTTCACGAGACACTCGGCGTAAAAGTTCTGGCTGACGAGGTTGATGACCTTGATGACCTCGGTGAGGGGTGGCGAGACCCGCTCGGCCAGGAGAGTCTTGCGATGGCGCTTTTGCTCGACCGGATCGTAACGCACGTGACGTGGCTTGCCCGTAACAGTGATGCCTCGGCTCGTGAGGACATCGTGAAATACCGAGCCAAAATAGAGCGCGCCATTCGCGACGCTTGCACTGTCGTCCTTGGTGGTGCCGACGGTGAGAGTTCCCGTGGCAAGAATATCGTTTGAGCCAGCCTGACGAATGTACCATCTTCCAGAAGGCCGGCCCGTGGCGACAAGGCGCACCTCGTTGCGCACGTTCACATAGTGGGTGGGCGGATTGAGGACAACCTCAGCGCGGTCGCCCGGCAGCCCGTCCTTTCCCGACCAGAAGAGATCCACGCAGTTGTCGTTGAAGGCAAGCGCCGACACTTCCGCTTCGTACCATTCGCCGCGTTCATCGGGATACCACGTAGGATGGAAATATACCGTGTCGAAAAGTGAGTCGTCGACAAGGATGTCGCCCTCTATTCGGGTAATGCCGAAAGAGGTGAGCGCGTCGGCGAGACGTCGCAAAGGCGCAGTCACGTCGCGTTTGTCCGGCTCAAAGCGGCCCGAGATGGTGGGATCGCCGCCGCCGAGGACGTAGAGGTTGGCGCGCAGAGTGGGCGTGGTGAGCGGACCGTCCGCGTAAACGTACGTGCGGAAAGTGAAGGCGGGGCCCAGAAGCGTAAGGCCAGCTGCAGTGGTGAGAAGCTTGTTGTTCGAAGCGGGCTTGAGTGGCTTTTCTCCTTGGCGATTGACGAGAACCTTGCCCGAAGCAGCGTCCATCACGTAGACCGCAACTGTGGCGTTCCCTTCGAGTGGATGAGACGCGATAATTTTTTCAATCCGCTGGAGAAGCGGCGAAGTCGTAACATCGCGTTTAGCTTTGGTTGCAGGAGCGGCGGAGAGGAAACTCGACACTGCGCACAGGCATACGAGAACGAGTAACACACGCAACGAGCAACGTGTCGTCGAGGCCGGATCGACCTTCACCCCTCTTTTCGTCAGACACACACGCGACACGGCAATACTCCTTTTCGAACGGGAATCACTTGCATGCCTCTTGTTGCGAAACATCCACAGTGTGAGCATGCAGCGAGATGCAAACACCCGGCACACCGTCGTGCACTTTTACAGCTCACGCTGTAACATTTTTGTGCTTTAGCAAGGCATGCTTTAATGACCGCTCTAGAACAAGAACGGTGGCGTATGCAATAGCTTTTCAGAGGAACGGGAAAATAGCGGACCGGGCGAGCGGCACATTGCCGTGGAAAGCATGACATCCACGGAAGCGGGGCATTCTTTGAGCTCCTTACCCCAGCCGAGTCACCCTCGCCGCGCGACCCGCCCGCGGATGAGCGTTTTCTTGCAACGCTGCGGGCGCGCCCGTTGTCTTTTTATTTTTTTATTCCCTCGCCGCGGGTCGACCTTGCAACAAACTGTGCCTTGAAATCTGCCACAGCTTTGCGCAGCCTCTCGGCGACTGCATCACTGAGGTCTTTTGTGGTCTCGATCTCGTGCACAATATCGGCGTGGTTCTTCTCGAGATACGGGAAAAGCTCCGCCTCGAATGGTTTCACCTGCTCGATCGGCATATCATCGAGGAAACCTTGGGTTGCAGCAAAGATGATCGCAACCTGCTGCCACAGAGGATAGGGAGTGAACTGATCCTGCTTGAGGACTTCGACGAGACGTTCGCCGCGCGTCAGCTGGGCGCGCGTGGCAGCATCGAGATCCGAGCCGAACTGCGCGAACGCGGCGAGCTCGCGGTATTGCGCCAGTTCGAGACGCAGCTTGCCGCCCACCTTTTTCATGGCTTTGTACTGAGCATTGCCACCCACGCGGCTCACGGAGAGTCCCACATTGACCGCCGGCTTCACACCAGAATAAAAGAGGTCTGGCTCGAGGTAGATCTGGCCGTCGGTGATCGAAATGACGTTGGTGGGAATGTAGGCGGAGACGTCGCCCGCTTGAGTCTCGATGAAGGGCAAAGCAGTGAGACTCCCGCCGGGCTTTTTCGCCTCGGGACACGACTGCCGAATGATTTCAGGGTCTTCGCTCAGCTTTGCGGCGCGCTCAAGCAACCGCGAGTGGAGATAGAACACGTCGCCCGGATATGCCTCGCGCCCAGGCGGACGACGCAAAAGCAGCGACAGCTGGCGATACGCAACAGCGTGCTTCGACAGATCGTCGTAGATGCACAGCGCGTGGCCACCGTGGTACATAAAGTACTCGCCCATGGCACACCCCGCATACGGCGCGATGTAGAGCAACGAGGGGGCTTCCTCTGCCGTGGCTGAGACCACAATGGTGTAGTCCATTGCTCCATGCTCCTGGAGGGTCTGGACCAATCCAGCCACTGTGGAAGCTTTCTGCCCGATCGCCACGTAAATGCAAACGACGTCCTGCCCCTTCTGGTTGATGATGGTATCGATCGCAATGGCGGTCTTACCGGTCTGGCGGTCGCCAATCATGAGTTCGCGCTGCCCCCGGCCGATGGGGATCATGGCGTCAATAGCTTTGATGCCCGTCATGAGCGGCTGCTTCACCGATTGGCGCGAGATAACGTTGGGCGCAGGAAACTCTATGGGACGGTACTCTTTCGTGACGATTGGGCCTTTGCCATCGATGGGCTGGCCTAGGGCGTTGACCACGCGCCCGATGAGAGCTTCGCCGACAGGCACGCTCGCGATGCGCCCTGTGCAGCGCACCGTGTCGCCCTCTTTGATGAACTGGTCGCTCCCAAATATTGCCGCACCCACTGTGGATTCTTCAAGGTTCAGAACCATTCCCATGATTCCGCCCGGAAACTCCAGCAGCTCGCCAGCCATAGCCTCGGTGAGACCATAAATTGTGGCGATGGAGTCGCCGATGCGGAGAACGGTTCCGACCTTCTGCACATCGAGTGCAGCCTGGTACCCTTCGAGTTCCCGTTCTATGATGTCGGTGATTTCTTCCGGCCGAATTGCCATTGCTTCTTATCCTCTCGATGAATCGTCAAAAATCTCTTCTGTGACAGGTGCGTACATATCTGGTGGCACTTTGCCAGCCACGCGAGCATAAACGCTTAGTTGCCCGCGATGATGAATTTCGTGCTCGAGCATGAGCTGGGCAAGCTCGAGTCTCGTCATCTCCCACGCTGGCCCAAAGGGTGCGATGCGCTGGCTGAGAATTGTCTCGTCGCATGCTTCGAGAGCCGCTTTCACTGCGCGGTAGCTTTGCGCCAACTCGCGCAGACAGTGGCTCACCGTCGCCGTGTCCACTGGCACGTGAAAAAGCTCGGTGGTTGGCTGCGATTCGCTAAACACTCCGCGCAGGAAGTTTCGGCTCGACACGATATGGGCAAGCAGCTCAGCGGTGCTCATGCTGCCCTCGCCCGGACGCAGCGTGAGATCGGCGTCCGCAAACACGCGCGCCAACCGCTGCGTGCGCATGGCCTCTGTGCAGAATTTTGTGAGAAAATGCGTTTTGTGGCTCATCGGTTAACCACTGCCTCCAGTCGTTCGCGCAGACGGCTGAGCTTTCCCTGAACTGAGCCGTCGAGCAAGAGATCCCCACATTGGAAACGCACGCCACCGATGACACGCGGGTCGACAACAAAGGACACCTCGAGGTGCGCTGCGAGGTAGGACTCGAGCGCTGCCTGGAGCCGTGCGCGTTCGCCATCGCCCAGGGCAACCGCCGTCACAAGCGTAGCCTCGCGAATTCCGCGCGCCTCGCGGGCAAGCTTCTTGAACCGCTGGAAAATGGGAATCGCGTACTCGGTCCGCCCCTTCGTAAGAAGGATATGGAATAACTGGGCAGTGATGGGCGCCACCCGTGGACGAAGCACCCGATCGATGAGATCGCGCTTTACCTCTGTCGTCAGTTGCGGACTATCGAGAAAAAGCTGCAGCTTGCTCTGGATGCCAAGCAACGGCCGCAGCATCTCAATGTCGGCAAAAACGCGATCGACGAGCTCCATTTTCTCCGCAGCTCGAAAGAGTGCGCGCGCATAGCGTTCCGTGATGACAGGGTCCGCGTACTTCATTTGCGTGCAAGCTCCTCGACAAATTCAGCGATGAGCCGGCGATGGCGAGCATCGTCGAGCTTCTCGCGGATGATGCGCTCGGTAGCTGCCAGCGTCAGGCGCACGACTTCCTCTTTCAGTTCCGCGCGAACTTTCTCGACTTCGAGAGCCAGGATCTGGTGCATGTGCGCGATCTCGGTTTTGGCTTCGTTACGCGCCTGCTCCTTGATCTCCTCCGCAATCCGCTTGCCTTCCGCTATTTCCTGCTGCTTGAGCTGGTTGGCTTCGCGCTCGATCTGAGCCAGATGCGTTTTGTACTCCGTCTCGAGCTTCTGAACCATCGCTTTGAGCTCTTCGATCCTCTCAAGCTCGGTGCGGATGCGGTTCTGCCGCTCCTCGATTGCGTTGAGAATACTCGCCCAGAACAGCTTCTTCGCGACGATGAAGAATATCGCGAAAGCCAGAATGCTGGTCAGTACTTGTGCCACAACAGTCTGCATGGTCGTCAGCCTTTCAGTAGCTGAGCAAGGCGGGGTGTTTGCACAATACCGGGCGCACAAGCCCTCGTAGCGGACGCCACCGCCGCCTTACCCAATGAAATCACACCGCTTACTTCAAGAAGGTGAGCGAGGCGATAAACGGGCTGATCAACGCGTAAATAGTCAGAGCCTCGATGAACGCGGATCCGATGATCATGGCAGTCTGGATCTTTCCGGAAGCTTCCGGTTGGCGGCCAATAGCTTCCATCGCGCTCCCGACGGCTTTGCCGAGTCCCAAGCCAGAACCCAGCGCTGCAATTCCCAACCCGATACTGTATGCCAGCGCCATCGCTGTAATTTTATCCATTATTGCAATGCCTCCTACGATGTTCTCATGTGGGCGCCGAAACGCCCCAAACTTTTCTCGTTCACTATGCAGAGCGCCAAAGCGCGCGCTCGCTGCCGCGCTCCGCCAGCCACACTCTCAGTGAGCATGGCCCTCCGCCGCCTCACCCTGGGCTGCCTCGCTGTGGTGCTCGTCGTGCGGGAGGAACAACGCAAGATAAATCGTGGCGAGCAACGTGAAAACAGTCGCCTGAATTGTGCCAACGAGGAGCGAGAGGAAGAGGAAGGGCAGATGGAGCGGCACACCGACCCACGGGTGCGGCCACACAGCACTCATGAGCAAAAGTCCAAGGATGAGAAAGACTCCGCTCAGGATGTGCTCGCCCGTGATATTTCCGAAGAGACGCAGCGACAACGACAAAGGTTTTGCCAGTTCGCCGATGACGTGGAGAACAAAAAACACCGGTGCAAGAATCCAGCCCATGAGATCTTTCGGATCCTGGAGCAGGTGCATGAACCAGTGCTTGAAGCCCGCCTCGCGGATGGCATTCACGTGCACATAGAAGAAGACGAGCACGGCGAGCGAGGCTGTAAGCTGAAAGGTAGAGGTCGCCCCTGTAAAGAGCGGTATGATTCCAAACATGTTATTGAACCAGATGAAGAGGAAGAGGCTTCCGAAGAATGGCATGTGGCGTCGCGCCCGTTCACGGCTGCCCAAAATGCCGGTAAAGAAATTGTAAAACCCTTCCACGACAATTTCCAGAAGCGCCTGAGTGGGTCCCGGCACAAGCGCACGCAACCCGCGCGTGAGTAGTATGATGCCGCATAAAAATAACGTAATGATAACAAGAAAAATTTGATATTCGTACGTGTGGAGGAGGTGCCCAAGGGGGGTCTCCGCCACGGGAACGCCACCGATTTTCATCTGGAGAATGATGCTGATGAGGTTCGGCAGTTCCGGCTTTGCGGCTTCTTCGCCATGGTGTGCGGCGGCACTTTCGGGGGCGCCGTGCGCTGCTTCCCCATCGTGGGACAGCGTCGATTTTTCTTCCCCTGCTGGCGTGTCAGCCTCATGCGAATCGGCCTGGGGCGCATTCGTAGCGCTCGACGAGGAGTGAGAGTATCCTGCCAGCGAGGTCGACGTTTGCGCGGCGAGGGCAACGCCGGCTCTCACGTGCTCCTGCGAAGCGTTGACGCAAAACGGCGAGCTCGAAACGAGAAGAGCTACGAAAACAACGCACAAGGAAGAAAGCGAGCTGGACGCTTGAGCGGAGCCGTCCTTCTCGTGGCGTGCAGCTGGCTCATCCTCGGGGGCGAGAAAAGCGCCCATGAGAGCCAGGAGTGTCGCAGCTCCGAGGACAGAGAAAACGCCAAGTGGAACGGCAACGGCTTGCCCCACCGTGAGAGGGCGCGAGAGCCACAACGCAGCTACTCCGGCGGCGAGAAGCCCAACCTTGGCTGCGACCCACGTTAGCACGCGCATTGGATTACGCTTGCCGGTGATGAGGATGTTCTGGATGAGCCGCGTCCAGACGACAATGTTGAGAATTGCCCATGCCACAGCGATCGCGAAAGCGAGACCACTACGCCAATCGTAGGCACCCCACAGGGCACCTCCCACTATCCCAAACCCAGCGCTCGCTAAAATGGTTTTCCGTATCGCACGAGGAATCATCTATTGCTCACTCGTCCATCTTCTTGAGAACATGAATCATTTCACATACACCCGCAGCAATTCCGAGAATCAAAAAAAGAAGCGTCAGCCACGGACCCGACCCAAGCCAGCGGTCGAGTGCGTAGCCGATGACGACACCAACCACGACGGCAGCCGCGAACGTTGTTGGAATCGTCACGCCCAGCGAGACGCGGCGAAGTTCGGGCTCGGGTTTCTCCCGCGCCCCACTCTTCGCTTTATCTTTCCGGGCATTCGTCACGCGCTTCTCCAACAGCACCAACATTATTTTTCATCTTCCTAATCGTTACGCACGTGACGGGAAATCCATACACTGTGAAAAATAGCACAAATCAACTCTTATTTTACAGCACCAGGATTTTTTCCATTTTCTTCCGATCAGACGTGCTTCGGTTTCTGTGGTCCCTCGAGAATCTCTTTCACGGACGGACACCCAAAGAGCTTTTCGTAGGTCCGCAAAACGAGCTCAACGCAGTCGTCGATCGTGAGACATTCCGTATTGAGGGCGATGTCGAAGCACTCGGCACTGGCCTCTTCCGCATTGAAATAACGGCGGAGAAATTCTGCGCGTTCTTTTTCTATCAGCTGGAGGCGGTGTGCGGCCTCTTCGGCGCTGACGTTCAACCTTTGAGCGAGATTTCGGATGCGGAGCTCGCGAGGAGCCACAATGCGCACACGGAGCGCTTTTCGCGGTTCGGCGAGGAAAATTGCGCCACGCCCCACGATCACAACGCTCCCGAGTTTGAGAAGAGCTTTGAGGCCACTCTTCAGGAGCCGCTCGTAGTCCTCGGGCGTAAGCCCCACTCCGCGCAGAAGGCTCGCTCCAAGCAATTCGAGAGCTTTCGCTGGTCGTTCGTCGAGCATTTCGAGGAAATCGCGCGGGACCTTCGCACGCGTCGCTAGCTCGTCGAGAATCTGCTTGTCGCACAACGCAAAGCCCAGTCGCTGCGCGAGCTTCTCCGCAACGAGATGCCCGCCGCTTCCGACCTGACGAGAAACGACAATGGGAGGCTGACACACCTGGCGGCGAGCTTCTTCCTCCTCGCGGCGCGCCAACACTCGGCTGTATGCAGACACAAAATCCGATAATGTCTTCATGGGTGATCCTTCGTCGCTGTTTACGCTATTCGTGATACCGCGCACCAGCAACCGAGAGCAAGTGTCAATTTGCACGAGTGAGGAGGCTTTTCTGTGCGCATGCCTGCCGGTCGCACGATAGCTGATCGGGGCGCGAGCCGCACGGAAACCTCTCTGCGCGGGCAGGCGCGGGGTTGCCGCAACGCAAATTTGCCTTGGGTAAAACGAGACTTCGCTGCGCGGCTGGGCGCTGGAGTATAAATCTCATCGATTCATCAATGAAGCGTTGAAGTGACTTCCCCTGCGCGCGTAGGTGCTGGTCGCACGACAAGCAGGTCGCAGAAGGAAGCGCACGGAGACCTCTCTGCGCGGCGAGGCGCTGAAGTGACAGAGGATTCACGAGGCGACACGGAGAAGGGGGCGCGTTCCGGGCGCAGAGCGCTGTGCGGAGGTGGCGCGCTTGGCTACGATGGAGCGCCCACACGGAAGCCACCCGTCCCGAGCCCGCGGCGTTTTTCCCTGGGACCGCAGGCGTCCCCGCCTGCACTCACCGTTGCCTACGACCAGCGCGGAAATATTTATCCTTAACCTCGATGAGT
>Ga0209018_1001956_pt1 | contig 15529 bp, 10 predicted proteins | sample YNPBryBLVA2012_FD_185814 | JGI IMG/M metagenome (GOLD analysis project Ga0209018, IMG submission 185814) | Anoxygenic and chlorotrophic microbial mat microbial communities from Yellowstone National Park, USA - YNP Bryant BLVA 2012 (SPAdes)... ...
ATGTCAAACCTGGGTAAGGTTCTTCGGTTAGTATCGAATTAATCCACATGCTCCACCGCTTGTGCGGGTCCCCGTCAATTCATTTGAGTTTCAACCTTGCGGCCGTAGTCCCCAGGCGGGATACTTAATGCGTTAGCTGCGACACAAGAGGGGTCGATACCTCTTACGTCTAGTATCCATCGTTTAGGGCGTGGACTACCAGGGTATCTAATCCTGTTTGCTCCCCACGCTTTCACGCCTCAGCGTCAGATGATGCCCAGTAAGCTGCCTTCGCCATCGGTATTCCTCCTGATATCAACGCATTTCACCGCTACACCAGGAATTCTACTTACCTCTGCATCCCTCCAGTCCGCCAGTATGTAAAGCAGTTTCCGGGTTGAGCCCTGGAGATTTCACTTCACACTTAACGGACCGCCTACGCGTCCTTTACGCCCAGTAAATCCGGACAACGCTCGCTCCCTACGTCTTACCGCGGCTGCTGGCACGTAGTTAGCCGGAGCTTATTCATCGGGTACCGTCCTAAGTCTTTCCCGATAAAAGGAGTTTACAGACCTAGATCCTTCATCCTCCACGCGGCGTCGCTGCCTCAGGGTTTCCCCCATTGGGCAAGATTCCAAACTGCTGCCACCCGTAGGTGTGTGGGCCGTGTCTCAGTCCCACTCGGGGGGATCATCCTCTCAGACCCCCTACCCGTCGTCGCCTTGGTAGGCCGTTACCCCACCAACTAGCTGATAGGCCATAAACCGCTCCTGAAGCGAAAAACCGTTTAATCCTTCGAGGATGTCCTCAAAGGGCCACATCTGGTATTACTCAGCCTTTCGGCTGGCTATCCCAGTCTTCAGGGCACGTTGTTTATGTCTTACTCCGCCGTTTGCCACTGAGTATTGCTACTCCGTTCGACTTGCATGTCTAAAGCACGCCGCCAGCGTTCGTCCTGAGCCATGATCAAACTCTCCGAAGAAATTGTTACCAATTCCCCAGAGGGATCGGTTTCTCATTTGAACGAGACCAGTTACACCGGGACGAGCCCGTAGGAATCCTGATCCCACGCAGATGACTCAAGCACCTGCGACTTTGACGAGAATCGCGCTTGCGCTAGATTCTCTTGGTAACTTGGCGCATTCTATCTCTATTGAGCTTTCAAGGTGCTTCTTGCCTAGAGTGTCGGCAAGCAGAGGATATTATAGGCTCCGCGTTTGCCGTATGTCAAGGGGTAGGGCCCCTTTTTTCTGAAAAAAGTCGAGGCCTGGCTTTTTGCCGCCTCGTCTATATCTTTTTGGGCGTGCCTTGCAACCGCCTTCAAGGCCTGTCCCAAAACAGACCTGCCTCGCCGACTTTTTGCTTGCGCCCGTCCGAAATGGTCTGGCCGGGCACGCTGTACCGGTCTTTCCCTGCGCCGTCGAAGAACGCCGACAGGCCATTCGACGAATTCGAGCCGGGCACCATGGAAAGATTGTAAACGTCGTCTCCCAGCAGGTCGGCGGCAAGGCCCCAAGAACCGATGTCCCCGCGACCCGGCCCGGCTGAACTCTGAAGGTTGTAGACGTCATGGCCCGCCGCATCGACGAACAGAAAGACGCTCCTGTCCCACGAGCAACCGCAATTGTAGGTCGGTCCCGTTGAGCCATAGGTGTCGTTGCCCTCGTAATCGATGAACAGTCCCTCGGCGCAGTGCGCGCCCGACGCGATGCCGTACCGGGCGGCTTTGTAGCGGTCGTTACCCTTGAAGTCCGCGAGGACGCCAATACCGAAGAAGTATCCGCAACCGAGCGAAAAGTTGGACGACTCGTATTCGTCGTCGCCTGAGGCGTCCGTTGCCACCCCGATGCCTCCCGCTAGCGTCAGCCTTTGGTACTTGTCCTTGTCAAAGGGGTAAAGCCTGCGCCCGAGGCCCATGCCGATGCCCCAACCCTCGTATTGGAATCGCGGGTCGCCCGGACTGGCGTTCGGCGCATCGCTTGCGTTGTAGCCGCTGGGCTCTTTGAACCCGCACCGGTAGCGGTCGTTGCCCGTCAGGTCGCCGACGATCCCGATGCCACAAGGACCGCCGAGGCCGATGCCGTACATGTCGCACGAATAGGAGTCGTCTCCGCGGGCGTCGCACACGTAGCCCATGCCGACGATCGCGGCCCCAATCGTGTACTGTTCGCCACGGTAGGAGTCGTTTCCCGCCTGATCCACGACCATGCCAAAACCCGCCAAGCCGACGCCCAAACCACCGAACTTTGCGGTGTAGCGATCGTTACCCTTGCAGTCAACAATAACCCCGCAACCCAGGCGCCCGGTCGCCAGACCGCAGTTTTCGCCCTCGTAGGTGTCATCGCCGCCATAATCCAATACGGCCGAAACGCCATGTCCAGGCCCACTCGGGGAGGCCACTCGACCTGAATAGACATCGTTGCCGCCAACGTCGACGATCAATGCCACGGGATCTTGCATGTCGTACTTGTTCGAGCCCGACCCGCCGACAATGATCCATCCCTGGCCGGTCTTTTCCTCGAAAAGAACCTTGCCCTCGACGCCGGGCGCCCTCGTTGCCTTCGGCTTCAGCTTCTTCAACGACGCCGCCAAGAGCCTTTGCCTCTCCGGGTCGCTTAGCAAGAGCAACTTCTGCGCGGCGCGCGCCATCAGCGTCCAGTCAGTCTTCTCCCAAGCCGTTTTGACAAAGTCCATGTCGGCCTGCATCACCCTTTCGGTTTCGGCGCCGGGCGACTCCTGCGGCCCGAACTCCTTGATGATCTCCTCGGCTCGGGCGAAGGCCGCCCGGCGCTCGGGTTCGGCCATCTTTGCGAGAGCCCTGCCGCGCAACACACCCGCCTGGGCGACCAGGTTGCGACACCACGCGCGACCGTCCGCGATCGCATTGGCCCTGGGCCACGACGGCTCGGTGATCGGCGCAGGTTCCTTTTCCTTGAAAATCCAAAGTGCAAACGGCACCTTGAAAGGTTCGTAAACGCCGCCGATCCACGCGATGTTTTCCAGTTTTTGAAGCGAACCCCACGGGTTCGTGCTCGCCTCGGTGCGGACCGGCGAGATGTAGTTGGTGGGCAAGTCCGTGCCCTTCAGCAGTTCGGCCATCGTTTTCGACTGGCCATCCGAAATCGCCGCGTCGATCTCGGGCTGAACCGACTTTCTGACTTCATCCACCGTGCCGCACCCGCCGAGAAGAACGGTCAGGCAGGCCGACACCGTCGCACCAGACAACAACCTCATAAAGGCATTTTACAGCAATTCTTAGCCGCTGGCGATGTCCGGCGGAGGCCCGCCCATAGCCTCGAGCGCAGAGGCGACGTCGTCTTGGGCCGCGGCTATCGCCCTCTCGAGGTCCTGAAGTCTTTTCTGGAAAACCGCGTCTGAGGATTGGATCGTCTGCAGAAGTCCGTCGGCTTCGGCCAGGTCTTGATACGCGTCGCCAGCGTCCTGGATCGCCTGGCTGAGCCTGGCCTGCTGAGCCTCCAAGTTTCGTTTAAAAGTCGCGAAAGGTGGAGGTTCGTCGATGTGCCTGGCGATCAGGTCCCCCGCGCTCTCCAGGTAGTCGCTCACGTCCATCAGCGCATCGTGAATCTCGCCGGATCGCGGCGCGGCCTCCAAGGCTTTATTCAGCGCGTCAATGGCCTCGACGGCCGACTGAGAGGCCGCCGACAGCTGGAACGTCCCAGCTCTGACCTTCTCGTATAGGTGGTAAGCATGTTCGGTTACCTCAGCATCGGCCGGCGGACGGCGGCATCCTCCGCCCGCCAACACCACCGCAACCAGCAACACCGCCCAACCCTTCACAACCCTTTCATCCTACCCGCTTGATCTGCATCGCCACAAAAGGAGATACTGGCCTTATGGCAACCCTCGCTACTCTCGGCCTCGTCGGAATTTTGGCCTCCGGCGTCGACCCCATGAACCTGCCTTTGGGCCAGCTGAAAGGCACGGTCGAAGTGCCGGCGGGAAGCCTGGTCGACACTCGTTCGGGGCAAACCGTGACCGCCCTGGACGTTGCCAAGGCCTCCGAGGGCCATCGCTTCGTCTATCTGGGCGAGTCCCACACCAACAAGGACCATCACAAGATGCAAGCCGCGATCATCGAAGCTTTGGCCCGGAGAAATCGCGACGTTATCGTCGGCTTCGAAATGTTCACACGCCCGCGCCAGGTGGACCTGAACGCCTGGACTTTGGGCTGGCAGGACGAAGCGGAGTTCATCGATAAAAGCGGCTGGAAGACCGAGTGGGGATTCGACTTCGCCCTCTACAAGCCGATCTTCGACGCCGTCAAAAGGCTTCGCCTTCCCATGATCGCCCTGAACGTGCCACGGGACTGGGTGCGAACCGTCGGACGGCAGGGTTTGCAGGCCCTGCAACCTCAGCAACGCGACCAGTTGCCCAAAGACATCGACCTGGGCTGGAAGGACCACCGGCAGTTCTTCGAGGCGATGGTCGGCGGGCACCCGATGGCCGGGACCATGGGCGACAACATGTACGCCGCCCAAGTGCTGTGGGACGTAGGCATGGCTGACAGCGCCCTCAAGTACTGGCAACGCACTCCTCGGAACTCCAAGACAGTCATCGTCATCTTGGCCGGGGTCGGCCACATTGCGTACGGCCTCGGCATCAACGGCCGCATCGCCAAGATGACCGGGGAAAACGGTGTTACGGTGTCGATGGTCGAAAGCGCCGACACGGCCATCGTCAGCCGCGGGTTGGGCGATTTCGTGTACGCCGCAAGGCCGTCTGCGACAGAAAAATAGGGCTACTATTGAGGCCTTCGCATCTCGACGACAAGGCACTCCTCAGGCTTCAGGCGAACCTTGAGGGCCCTGCGTTCGAGGTCGATCGAACCTACGGTATGGCCGCGAGCAACGTCGACCAAGTTGGCGCCCGGCCAGCCTGAAGGAATCGCTTTGAGATCAAAGTACAGAGTCCCCGAGATTGGATCGCGGGAGTCGTTGAAAATAGCCCAAAGGCTAGTGCCGTAACGTTCGATATAGAGCTTCGATGGTTCGGCCCGCACGAGGGTGATCGGCTCCCATCCGGCACGCGACAGCCTCTGGATCATCGGAATGTACTTTTTGAACAGCGGCCTTGCCATCTCGACCAGGCGCGGGTTCTCCCAGAACACCTTCTCGGCCGCGTTGTGGCTGAACATCGACGGAAACACAGCGTAAAACATCGAACGCTGAAGGTACTTCTCCAGCTTGTCCGGACCAAACTTGTCAAAGTCGGAGTTCTGAAGCAGGAGGTAGGGCTTGCGATAGCTTAGCGTGCGCCTGAGGTTCATGATCTCGTCGCTGTCGGGTCGCCATTCGTCTCCGGGGTTCCAGTTCGTCTCAGTGCCGGCGACATCGAGCAACGGCATGAAGGCGTGGATGCGCGAAGGCGTCGAATTCGCCATGAGCAGCTTGCCACGGGCGTGCAAATCTTTGCTCATGAACCGCGCCAACTCGTACACCCCGTACCAAAGGGGCACCGCAGGTCTCCGGCTGTCTGTGTCGAAGGTTGGCTGGAAGGAGCTTCGGGTGATCGCTTCGGGTCGGAAGTCAAGGTAGTTGGCCCAGCCCTCGAGCGAGTCCAGGTACTCGCCGCTTTGGGGCCGCTCGTAAATGCGGTCCGCCATCTCGGGAGTGTAAACCAACGCCGAACGCGTGGTTCCCCCGCCGGGACGCTGCAAGTTCGGGTTCGGGTTCAGCACCCAAACCGCCCCATCGGCCCAGGGCTGGTTCTGGAACTCGACGTTGAACTTGCCCGCCGCGTCCTGGGAGCCGCTGTTCAGCACGGCCTGAGCCAATGATCGGAGCTTCGGGTCGTCCCCTGCGGCGTGCCGCTGGAGCATTTCTAAAGCCGCCTCGTAAGTCCTCGGTACCTCTTTGGGCATGGGCATCCACCAAGTCATCGGTTCCGTATAACGGAAGCTGAGAATGCCCCTCGCCGCGTCGGACTCCACGCTGTTGTCGCCCTCGTGGTACGCGACTCCGAAGTCCTCGACTCCCGGCACCTTGCCCGGGTCGAGGAACGGCATCCAGATGCCCTCGGCCTTCGCGCGCCGCGCGTAGGCCTCGCCGTTCAGCCCGTAGTATTCAATCGCCGCCTGCCGGAACCCCCACTCCGACGCGAAACGCTTGCTCTGGACTTCAAACATGGCGGAATCGTGTTTTGTTCCGGGAACGAGCGCCACGTCGAAAGCCGCCACCAGCGCCCGCGCCGATGCGCTGTAGAAGAATCGGACGATGGATGGACCGCCAAGCGCCGGAACGCCGAGCAACAAACCCTCCTTGGCGTTGGTGACACACCCATATGGATACAGGGACAAACCTCCGGTCGCGCCCTGGTTCGGCATGGTCGTCAACTTGGCGTACTCCATTTTCGGTTGAACCGCGCGCGAGGCCCGGATGTCGTCGTGCCAGGTCGCGCCCTCGGGCTCGAACGGCTCGCAACAATAGACGGTAAGAGCTCTTGGCGAACTTCTCTTGTTGCGCAACGTAAGCTTGCCCGCCGACTCGCTCGCCTCCAGTCCCAGTGCGGCCAAACCCTCCACGGGCACCAGCTTCGAGCCCTGCCCGACGTCCCGCACGAACCATTGGCGGCCAGCCCCCTCCCGCAATCTCGGAGGTTCGATCGCCTGTGAATCAAACCAACAGCCAGCTTCGAGCTGCCTCGCCTCGATGTCGTCAAACCAAACGGTGCCCCTTTTGTTCCGAAACAGAAGTTGTAGGGTCATCGACTTGACCGGCTTGGACGGAAACACGGTGACCGTCTTCTTTTGCCAGGTCGTTTCGCTAGGCAAAAAGGCGGCGATTTGACCCCAGAGCGGCGTCCCGTCGACGTAGACCAAGTCGAGATAGATCGAGTAATCGCTGCTTGGCGGACCGTCGACGCCTTGGCAAAGGCTCCACCCACTAACGGTGATCGGTAGGGCCTCTTTCTGGTTCAGATCGATGACGGCGAAGACGCCCCTCGTTTCAGCAGCCGACTCGTTCGAGCAACGAACGCTCTGCCGCCCGCTGTGAGCCTGAGTACGGTCAACGGCAAAGCCCTTTCCGTAGGGGCGCCACTCGGGGCCCAGCCCGTCAGGTTTTTCGAACCCCCCGTCCGCCAGCAACGAAGACCCGGCCAAACACAGCAACACAAACCCGGAAAACATAACCTTTAGACGCACGGCACGGCCAAAAAAACACCGATGGCGACCCTAAAGAAACCAAAACGCCAACCGACAATCCTACCAGGAACGCTTTAGCTAGAATCTAAAAACCTAAAGTGGATTGTGAGAGATGTCGGTTCAAAACATTGAGTGTCAAATCGCGCAGGCTCAAATTTCGCGTTTGCTGGACAACGAGCCGCTCAGCCAGGCCATCATGGCCGACCTTGAAGCGCACGTCGGGGCTTGCCCAGACTGCCAGGCGTTCATCATCGGCCAAAACCGCTCGCTGGACACCGTAATGGGCGCCGAATACAAGCCTGCCAAGGCCAAGACCAGGAAACGCACCGAAAAGAGCAAACCGCCTGCTGAAGAGGACATCGAGGCCACCGAAAAGGAAAGGCTGGCCTTCGACAAACTCTTCCAGCCTAAGGTGCCTAAGGCGGCCGTCGAGTCAAAGCGCGAGCCTTCGCCTGTTACAACGTTCTGGAAACCGCTGGCCTATTCGGGCGCCCTAGCCGCGGTTCTTTTTGCCATGAGCTATCTGATGAAGAACCCAACGGCGCTGTTCGGCGAGCGCGCTCTCGCCTCGGCTCCCGCACAGCCCGTGGCCCAGCCGACAGGATCGCCTACCGGAACCTTCGAAACCCGAGCGGCCGACACCACCCCGCCATCGGCCGCTCCGAACTTCCAGGAAGATCCAACCCTGCAGCAAGAAGAAAACCCAAAAGAAGAGGAGCTAGCGCCTTCGATTCGGAACGTCTCTGAGACTGCCGGCATCGAACCGATCGACAGGGCAGAGCTTCAGCCGTCCGCCTCAGTGCAGGTGGGAGCCTATGTCAAGGCCCCCGCCAAACCCGTAACGGCCGTCGCTCCGCCGCCAGCACCGACCAAGGCTGAAGCGCCTAAGCCCGCGGTCACCGTGAAAACCATCCGGCGCGTTCCCACAAGAAAAGCCATGAGAACCCAAGTCCGAAAGCCGAGAGGATCCGTTCAGTTTTACAGCGCCGACGGCCGACCCCTTTGAAGCCGACCTACCAGGAGATAGACCATGACCCGACTGATCGCTCTTTTGATTCTTGGAATCACGCCGATTCTGGCGTTCAGCGACGACAACGCCAAACCCGCCGACATCCCGCCGACAGTGACCATCGAATCGAAAGGACTCGATGTCCGCGGCGTGATCCACGACTTGTTCGCTCAATCGAAACAAAACTATGTCCTCGAGCCGAACGTGCGCTTCGTGCTCTACCTTTCGGTCAAGGACATCGACTTCGACGAAGCTTTGCAGATCGTGTGCAAGCTCGCCAACCTGGAATACCAGGTGCAGAACGGCATCTACTACATCGGCCCGAAAAAGCCCGCTGACCAGCCGAAAGCACAACCAAGGCCCGAGCCGGCCGCCCCGCCAAAGCCGCTCGGCACGCTGCCCGCGTCGGTTTTGAACAGGCGCGTCACCACGCGGCTCTCGAAAGCCAGCTTCAAGGCCGTGCTCGCCGAACTGAGCAAGCAATCGAACGTCAGCCTTGAGCTAGATCCCGAGTTGGCCAAACTTCGCCTTGACGCCTTCTTCAATAACAGCTCACTGAAATACGTCTTGGACACCATCACCGAGGCAGGCGGGTTCAAGTACCGCTTCACCGACCGCCTTTCGATCGAAATCTACCAGCCCAAACCGGCAGCGGAAGAAAACCGGGTGACCTTGTACCGCGACTAGGCAAAAGGCCGCCCTCTGAAAAGCGGTCCTGATTCGCCGAAATGGCTGGGCGCAGGTTCAGGTCAGCAATCTAGGTATGATGGCGGTCATGAAGAAGCTCGCCACTCTCTTTTTGGCCGCCTTTGCGTCGGGGGTCTTCGCCGAGGACCTCTTCGTGCAACGCGTCAACAGCCTTGGCGTTAAAGATCGGTACGAATCGAAAGCAAGCTACCCGTCGTTCCAGGGCTCCAGCCCGCTGGCCTTGATGGCCAACCGCCAAATCAAGAGCTGGGTCGCGGCCCGGCAGAAGGATTTCCTGCAAGAGGGCAAGGAATTTTTCGGCAAAAACCCTGAAAAACCGATCGTGCCCTGGACTCAGAACATCGAGTCCAAAGTGACGGCGCACACCGCCAAGGCCATCAGCGTCCGCATTCGCGCCCACCTCTTCACCGGCGGCGCCCACCCGGTGTACGAAGACTTCGTCTTCAACTATGCAACGGTCAGCGGCAAGCCCAAGAGACTGGTCCTCAGCGATCTTTTCGCCGACAAGACGGCAGCGATCAAGCGCATTGAGGGGACGCTGATCAGGAAGCTGAAAGCGACGGGCAACGCCATGTGGCTCGAGGACGGAACGGTGACGAAACTGGAGCCGGAGCAACTGAACCGCTTTGTGATCGGTCCCAAAGGCCTGACTTTTCTGTTCAACCCGTACGAGGTCGGCCCGTGGTCGGCCGGCAACTTTGAGATTCCGTTGACCTTCAAGGAGCTCGGTCCTAAGTTCAAAAAGAACCTTGTCCTGCCTTGAAGCGAGGGCCCTCGGGCGGGCAAAGCCTACTTGAAGGCCTTTTCCAACATGCCGTCGCCGTCCAAAGCCAGCCGGTCGAAGTATGCCGGGTACTCCCGACCCAGCAGCTTGTCCACGTACAGTTTGCCCAAGTATTGGGCCAGCATAAAGCCTTGGCCGCGCAGGCCGACGAACAGGCCATGCTCGGGGTCGATCACCATTCTCGGCTCGGCGTAATAGCCCGCCCAGATCGCCTGAAAGCCCACCGCCGCAAGGTCGGGAATCCACCCGCAGAACACCTCGGACACAATTTCCAGAAACTCCCGGGAATTGACCTTGAGGTTCTTTCCCGCCTCCAGGGCCTCGATTTGCGGGGACGCGCACCCGATGACCTGCCCCGTCTCGCCCAGTTGCTGCCCGTAGACAGCCACCATGCCACGATACTCCCGCCGATCGATAAGCATGCCCAGTGGCGCGCCGTCTACTCCGAGCATCGGTAGCCGGCGCGTGATGAACGCCTGATGTTTGACCGGCACGATTCCGACTGGCAAACCGAACATGCGGATGAACGGGTCGGCTTGGCCTCCGAGCGCGTTGACGAACAAGGGGGTTTCGTACTCCGTGTAGCTGAGGTCCCGCTCTTGGACGAGGCACCGGTACGCGGCCTCTTCGCGCGCCACATGCACGAGCTTGGCGTCTTCAAGAACCTTCCCGCCGGCCTCGATGCCGATCCTCCGGATCAGGTCAAGAACCTTGCCCGGCGTCGCCTGCCAACAATCGCGCGAAATCAACGCACCGTTATAGATGTCCAGGTGGGGGTTGATTTGCGGCGAAATCCGCTTGGGAAAGTCCTTCGGCTCGATGAAATCCGCGTCCTGCCAAGCCATCGAAGCCACAAGCGAAGCGCGCGAAGCCTCATCGTGCGCGAAGGAAACGTACTCGATCATCCTCAGGTCGATGTTGGCCAGCGCCTGGAGCTCGCGGAACAACGACAAGTTCTGGCGGGCGATTTCGGATAGCTCTGGGACGCTGAAAGCGGGCCGGCCGCCCGCAATGTTGCGCCATGACGAGCCGTGCCCCCAATTGATCAGTACGGGCTTCACGCCGGCCTCGGCAAGGTAGCGGAAAACCGAACTTCCCGCCATGCCTCCGCCGGCAACCAGCGCGCCGACCTTTGCCTTTTTAAGCCGGCTCACAATCGGCATGGCGCCGACCCCGCTGGCTGCCAGGTCGCGCATCGTCACCTGGTTCGAAAGCGGTCCGCGCGGAGTGGCCTCGCCGACTAGCTGAATGCGATTGGCGCGCAACAGCGGCTTCAGACGGCTGAGGCACCGTTTGCCCCGGCAGGCGCCCATGCCAAGACGCGTCGTGTGCTTGATTTCATCGACGGAAAGGAACGTGCGATCCCCCACGACAGCCAACACCTCCTCCAAGGTGACGTCGTCGCAGTGACAGATGAAAGCCTTCGACTCGGTCTCGCCCTCATAAGGCGTCAGTTCCAGGGGCTCGGGGAAATCATCTTTGCCAATGAAACCGCGAACGTCGGTGATGGCCGCACCGTCCATAGACGTCACGCGCACGACGGACAAGTGAGTTTTGTTCGGCTTTCGAAGCACCTTTTGAACCCGTCCCTCGCCGATTTTCTTGCCGTTGTTGTCCACCAACACAACGTCCAGCGGCGCCTGCACGTCGAACTCGACCGGCAAGAAAACGAGGTTGTTTTTCGGATTCATCCCAAAGATGGCCAGGCCGGGGCACTGGGTGACGCAGTCCATGCAGCCCGTGCATTTGCTGTAATCGACCCGCGGCACGCTGCTGGTCGACGACTTGGAAATGGCCTGGCTGGGACAAACGAACGTGCAAGGGTTGCACGCAAAGCCGTACAGGCAATCGATGACCGGGAACGCCTTCTCCGCTTGGCGCGATGGACTCGGAAGCAAGGGTTCCTGAAGGACGCGAACCGGGTGCTGCTGCGAGTCGATGTACTCCTTCGAAATCGCCAGGTACTCGTCATAGCGATACGGCACCCGCATCATTTCAAGGATCTCAAAGGCGACTTGCTTGCCGCGCACGACCGCGCTGGTGCCCTCCCCGATCCTGATAGCGTCGCCCGCCCCAAAGCAGTTCAGCCCGAACACCTCCTTGCCCTTGATCAGAAGCGAGTCGTCCGGAACCAGGCCGGTGCAGATGTTGATGGCATCGATCCCTTCGATCACTTTCTCCGTGCCCGGTATCGGCTTGAAGTCCTTGCACTCCGCGATGACCGCACCTACGATTCCGTCTAGCCTCTCGTTCGGGATCGCCTCGACCAGCAGGTGCGAAAGGATAATCGGAATCCCCAGGCGCCGCACACGGTTGGCCTGCACCGGGAACCCGCCCTCGGACGGCTGAGCCTCGACGATCGCTTTGACACGAGCCCCCGCCTGCGTGAGCTGGTAAGAGGTCAGATAGCCGATGTTTCCCGCGCCGACCGTAAGCAAATTTTTGCCGAGAAGCGTGAGCTCGCAGTTCATCATCTTCTGCACGACGGCGGCCGTGTAAACGCCGGGCAGGTCGTCGTTTCGGAAAGAGGGCATGTAAGGCACGGCTCCAGTCGCGATCACCAAGTAGTCCGCGTCCACATAGAAAACCTCGTCCGTGCGAATGTTCTTGACGGCCAGGCGGTTCCCCTCCAGGATGTCCCAAACGACGGAGCGCAACAGGATTCCGTCCAAGTCCTCGCCCGCGAGGCTCTTGGCGATCTCATATCCGCGCATGCCGCCGTACTTCTTCTCATTTTCAAAAAAGAAGAACTGGTGCGTCTGCATGAGGAACTGGCCGCCGATTTGGTCGTTGTTGTCAACCACAAGGTTGTCCACGCCGCGCCGGTTTAGCTCCTCACGGCAGGCCAAACCGGCTGGACCGGCACCGATGATGGCCACCGTGGTTCGGTAGACCTTGCTCGGTTCCGGTTGCTGGCACCTCGCCGCGCCGCGGGTCATGAAATTCTTAGGGATCTCGCGAACGTCCCGAACGCCGTCCACCTTGGTGATGCAGATGCGCCGGATTTCGCCGTCGACCAGCATTTCGCAGGCCCCGCACTTGCCGATGCCGCACTCAAGGCTTCGGTTTCGATTGCGCAAGCTGTGGCTGTGAACGGGAAAACCGGCCTGATGCAGCGCGGCGGCAATGGTGAATCCCTTTTCGCCGCTGACTTCGATTCCATCGTAAAGAAACGTCGTCGTCTTGGAAGCGGACGTGTCGAGGATCGGATGGGTTTTGATGCGAGACATAGGGCAAAGCCGGGCGGCGTATCCGGAGGCGCAGGAATCGGCCCGGACCAGCCAAGGGCTAACATTCAGCATACCTTGGGCGCCGGGGCCGCGTCACAAGAACGTTATTTCGTACGGCAGAAACGACAGAACTTGACCAATGCCGGAAATCCCCGTACAATCGTCTTCAATTATGAGCCTTTTTCTGACCGCCCTTGCCTTGGTTGGCTTGTCCAACGCGCCGGATGAAGCCGCGGAACCGAAGATTCCGATGGTCATTTCCGTCGTCGTCGTCAGCTACTTTCCGCTCGATGGCGAGCACATCGACCGCAAAGTCACTGGTGATGTCGGTGAACCGTATGCCGTCATCAAAGCCAAAACCGAGCGTCTGACTAAGGAATTGCAGGCCGCCCTAGAGAAAGGGTCCACCTTTCGCGGCTACAAGAACCCCCAAGCCAAGCCAAGCCTAACCTACAAGGTGATCGGCAACTATGAGTTCCTCAAACCCCTGCCCACATGCCCGCTTCGGCCCGGGGAGAGCGCGCCGATGACCGACTACAACGCCATCATGAAGGAGATTGATGTTGTCCGTTGGGTTGAGAAGAGGGGTGCCAAGCAGATATGGATCTGGGGCTACCACGGCGGCAAAGTCGGCCTGTGGGAGTCGAACATGGCAAGCCCCTACGGCGACGTCAGCAACTCCAACCGCGACCCCAGGGACCTTCCCGTGTGCGCCAAGACCTACACGGTGTACCATTACAACTATCAACGCGGATTGGGCGAAGCGATCGAGGATCACATGCACCAGCTTGAAGCCCTGCTCAACCACGTCGACGGACGAGACACGGCGAGACCCGAGGACTGGCCGAAGTTGCTTTTTTGGGGCAAGTTTGTGGGCAGCGACGCCACGCACAAAATCGCCACTAAGCCCGCCAGGTGCGGTTGGACCCACTACGCCCCGAACAGCGAGCGCGACTACGACTGGCAGAACAAACGCTATGTCGAGTCCGACATCGAAGACTGGCATCCGGACAAGATCGGAAAGACCCAGTTGATCAACAGCGACCGCTGGAACAACGACCCAATCCAATGGCGCATCTACTGGCTCCAGGCTATCCCCGGCGCAGACAACGGTTTGACCCACAACGGCAAAAGGCTTCGGAACTGGTGGACCTTCGTTTACAATTGGGACACTGCCAAGCGCGAAAATAGAACGCTGACGCATAAGTGAGGCCAAAGCCCACACAGGGGTAGAACATCGCCCGGCGCGGACGCAAGCATCCCGCCGAGCTTTTTTCAGACGATTTGCACGTCGTGCGAACCGCGCTGGAGTTCACCGATTACCGCCGCCACCTCGCCTGCTTGATTGAGGCGTTGCACCACCGCAGGCGCAATGTCGTGGTCGACAATCAAAGCCATGCCAATGCCCATGTTGAAAGCTCGGAACATCTCGTTGTCGGCGATGCCGCCCGTCTCTTGAATCAGCTTGAAAATCGGCAAGGGCGTCCAGCTTCTGCGCTCGATGACGGCGCGGAGGTCCGCAGGAATGACGCGGGGGAGGTTGTCGTAGAGGCCGCCCCCGGTGATGTGCGCCACCCCGTAAATGCCGGCAGCTTCCATCAAAAGCGGGTAGACCGACTTGAGGTAGCATTTGTGCGGGCGCAGCAACTCTTCACCAATGGTCGTCTCGAGGCCGGGCACGCCGTCCCGAACCGAAAGGCTGCCGATCTCGAACAAGGCGCGGCGGGCCAAAGAGAACCCGTTCGTGTGCAAACCGACGCTCGCGATGCCGACCACGGCGTCTCCAGGCTGGGGCTTCTCGCGCGGCAACTTCCGGTCCAGGTCGACAACGCCGACAATCGAACCGACTAGGTCGATCTCCTCGTCCAGATAGACGCCAGGCATCTCGGCCGTCTCCCCGCCGATCAAAACAACGCCCAGTTCCTGGCAGGCGTCGGCCAGGCCTCGCAACACCTCCTCGAAGACATCCCCGCTCAAGCGCGAAGTGCCAAAGTAGTCGAGAAAAAATAACGGCCTGGCGCCTTGGCACAGAATGTCGTTCACGCAGTGGTTGACGATGTCGGCCCCGATCCCCGAGTAGTCGCCGACCATCGCGGCGACCTTTGTTTTAGTTCCGACGCCGTCGATGCTGCTGACCAGCACCGGGCGCTCGCAGTCCGGAAAGTCCGCCCGGAAAAGGCCGCCAAAACCGCCGACCCCGGCAACAACATGGTCCGTGTAGGTGCCCTGAATTGGCCCGACGACCGAGCGCAGGGCGCGTCCGGCTTCGTCGATGTTCACGCCGGCAGATCGGTAAGTAAGCGGCTCTTCTGGCATACAGAGACTTTACCAGAAGCCGCTCCGGCGGGTCCTTGCCTTTTGCCGCGTAAAAAAAGCTAGGCGCAGGAAGCACGGCAAGATCGAACCCGCACGGCCTTACGGGGCGCGTTGACATCCGGGCGCCGGGGAATCGGGTAGAATGAGAACTCTTTTGAGACGGTAGCTCAGTCGGTAGAGCAACGCCCTTTTAAGGCGTGGGTCCTGGGTTCGAGTCCCAGCCGTCTCACCACCCCGATCGGTGGCTCTTCGCCATTTTTGGGGGACAGGCCTTTCTCAAGCTTCTCCTCCGCACAATACCCGAACTCTCCTCCGATAGTTTTCAAAGTTCCGAAATCCGT
>Ga0209018_1001958_pt1 | contig 15502 bp, 13 predicted proteins | sample YNPBryBLVA2012_FD_185814 | JGI IMG/M metagenome (GOLD analysis project Ga0209018, IMG submission 185814) | Anoxygenic and chlorotrophic microbial mat microbial communities from Yellowstone National Park, USA - YNP Bryant BLVA 2012 (SPAdes)... ...
AGTTGGGGCAGATTTTGGTGCTTCTGCACCTCAAAGCTTCGGGTAGGTATGCTGTCACTGTACACGTCATGCGCCGCCAGACAAGCGACGAACTTATCTCCGCCCTTGCCCTTAACCAGGTATTGCCTCTTTGTGAGACTCAAATGGAACCAGCCGATCTTCACGAGATGATGTTCTATATGCTATATGGCTGGATCTTGTGGAGTGTAGGGAACATACAATATCCAACCACACAAAGCATTTGGTACTTTGGCCCAAACGGTCTGACCACTAGAGAGGAAATGGTAAGGCAGATCGCTTCCTCAAGCATCCTACCAGAACCTATCAAGCAAGCCGCTCTCAAGGTCGGCTGGCAGTTAGGCGGTGAAGAACTATAACTTGGACGCATCTCCAGGAAACTACAAGTGGGTAGCTCACTGTATATAGAGAAAAGGATGACTCCACAAATCGATGATATACCGGATCCGCATGTGCCATATCACCCAACCTATAAAGATGCACACTGTTTCATCCAGTTGATGGAAGGCCAGTCCCGCCGCACCTTCTTTTCCATGCGCGAAACGATAAATGCCAATATTGGCACTCCTCAGGAACCACACACAGGATTGGTCACAGCCTGCTGAATGGATTCCAAGTATTCTTGCAGGCGACGAGCGGGCGCTGGCATTTCATATCTGGCAGGGCTCAGAAGGCCTGATCAACCCACGTTACCTCACAGGGCTATGGCTGTTCTGCTCGCAGTACCAGCTTCTCGTGCGCGTCGAGGAGCCGTACAGCCTGGAGCGCGCGCAGGACCTGGCAACCGACCTGCGGGCCAGCCTCAGCCAGCAGAACGTCAGCGTGATCGTGATGCTCTACCAGGACCCCGACGAGCACTGGGGGCGCATGTTCGTGGAGGGCGTGACGGTGGTGCTGCAGATCATGGCTGCCGTGTCGCTCTTCCTGAGCGTGCTGCTGGTGGTCGTTATGGCGATTGCGACGCTGGCCTCGGTCAGCCCGGCGCGCTCGGCGGCGGGGGTCAGCGTGCGGCAGAGCCTTTCCTACGGGTAGGGCTGTGGCAGCGAAGAGCTAGCTGCCTGATGCATAGGCTCACCTGAACTGCCCAAATACCGCCTCCGCTGCCTGCACGGTTGCCTCAATGTCTTCTTCGCTGTGGGCAAGGCTCATGAACCCCGCCTCGTACTGGCTGGGCGCGAAGTAGAAGCCCCGGCCCAGCATGGCGTGGAAGAAGCGGCTGTAGCGCTCCGTGTCGGCGTGCTGCCTGGCGCTGGCGTAGTCGCTGATGGACGCCCCCGCCTGCTTGAGGAAGTAGAAGCCAAACAGCGTGCCCGCGCAGCCCGCCTGGATCGCCACGCCCGCCCGCCCGGCGGCTGATTGGATGCCTGTCACCAATGCCTGCGCCTTACTCGCGATTGCTTCAAACGCACCCGGCTCCGCCAGCGCGCGCAGCGTCGCCAGCCCGGCGGCCATCGCCAGCGGGTTGCCGGAGAGCGTGCCCGCCTGGTAGACCGGCCCGGCTGGAGCCACCCGCTCCATGATCGCGCGCTTGCCCGCGTAAGCCCCCACCGGCAGCCCGCCCCCGATCACCTTGCCCAGTGTGGTGAGGTCGGGGTCAAGCCCCCAGGCAGCCTGCGCGCCGCCCAACGCTACGCGGAAGCCCGTCAGCACTTCGTCGAGGATGAACAGCGCGCCGTGCTGGCGGCACAGGTCGTGCAGCCCTTCGAGGAAGCCCTCAGCGGGCAGCACAAAGCCCATGTTGGCGGCGACCGGCTCGGCGATCACCGCCGCGATCTGCTGTGGGTGCTGCTCAAACAGGGCGCGCACGGCAGGCAGGTTGTTATAGGGGGCGGTCAGCGTATCGGCGGCGGTGGCGGCTGGCACGCCCGGCGAGTCGGGCAGGCCGAGCGTCGCCACGCCGCTCCCCGCCTGCACCAGCAGCATGTCGGCGTGGCCGTGATAATTCCCTGCGAACTTGACGATCTTGTCCCGCCCCGTGTAGGCGCGGGCCAGCCTGAGCGCGCTCATCGTCGCTTCGGTGCCGCTGTTGACGAAGCGCACCATCTCGACCGACGGCACCATCTCAATAACCAGCTCGGCCAGTTCGACTTCCCTCTCGGTCGGCGCGCCGTAGCTCGTGCCGCGCTCAACCGCTTCTCTCAGCGCCCCCACCACCTGCGGGTGCGCATGCCCCAGGATCAGCGGCCCCCAGGAGAGCACGTAATCCACGTAGCGGTTGCCGTCCACGTCCCAGAGGTAAGCGCCCTGCCCCTGCTCGATGAAGCGCGGTGTGCCGCCCACGCTGCGAAACGCGCGCACGGGCGAGTTGACCCCACCCGGTATGACTTGCTGCGCGCGCGCGTAGAGCGACTCAGATCGTGCCGTCGCAGCCCCTTTGTCGATGGCCGTCATGTGCTGTGCTGCTCCTTCATGTGGCTGGTCACTTTCGCGGCGACGCACTGCGCCTGGTGGACACAGTCCGGGATGCCGATGCCCCGGTACGCGCTCCCGGCGACGTGCAGCCCCGGCGGCAGCGCCGCCTCGATGGCATCCACCCGGCTCAGGTGGCCGACGTCGTACTGGGGGTTGGCCTCGTGCCAGCGCGCCAGCCGGTGAAAGACCGGCTCCGCCGTAACGCCCATCAGGCTGGCAAGCTCCTCGCGGGCGATGCGCAGAACATCCTCGTCCGGCCTCTCCATCATCTCCGGGCGGCGCGACCCCCCAAAGAACACGCGCAGCAGGGCGTAGCCTTCCGGCGCGCGGTGGCTGAATTTCGTCGAGGTCCAGGTGACGGCGTTGATGCGGCGACCCTCGCTGACCGGGATGACCAGCCCGAACCCGTCCAGCGGGTGGCCGATCTCGTCCTGGCGGTAGGCCAGCGAGAGCGTCCCGGTACTGACGTAGCGGATGGCAGAAAGCTGCCGGGCCGCTTCCGGCGCGGGGCCGCGCAGCAGCCCGGCGGCAGCATAAGCCGGGCTGGTGAGGATCACAGCGTCCGCGCTCACCGTCTCGCCCCCGGCCAGCGTTAGATTGTAGCCGTTGGTGTCACATTCCAGGCCGGTCACCGGCGCGTTGAGCCGCAGATCAGCGCCCAGCTTTTCGACGAGCGTATCGACCAGTTCCTGCGTCCCCGCGTGCAGCGAGACGAACATCGCGCGCCTAGAGGGAGGGGTCTGCCTGCGCGCCCGCCGGGCAGTGAGCATGCCCCAGATCAGGCTGCCATGCCTTGCCTCGATCTCGCGGAAGCGCGGGAAGGTAGCCAGCACGCTCTGGCGATCGGCTTCGGCGTTGTAGATGCCGCTCATCAGCGGCTCAGCCAGCCGGTCGACTGCCTCCGCGCCCAGCCGCCGCCGGACAAAATCGGCCACCGTCTCGTCCTGCCCGTCAGCCCTGGGCGGGATGAACAGATCAAGCCCCATGCGGAGCTTGCCCGGCCAGGAGATGAGCGGCGAGGTGATGAAGGGCGTAAAGCGGGTGGGGATGATCAGCAGCACGCCGTCAGGCAGCAGTACCGGCCTGCCCTTCTTGACGACGAACACCCGCCGCTGTGCGTCGTTGGTGTCGAGCAGGCGTTCGTCAAGCCCCAGCTCATGCGCCAGGTCGAGCGCCCAGGGCTTCTGCGTCAGGAACGAGTCCGGCCCGGCCTCGACGACGAAAGGCGACGCGCCGAAGCCATCCACGCGCTCCGTGCTGATCTTGCCACCCCAGCGGCCCGCCGCCTCCAGCACCGTCACGCGCAGGCTCAGCCCCTGGCTGGCCGCCTGCCGCTCAAGATACCAGGCAGAGGCCAGCCCGGTGATGCCCCCGCCCACCACGGCCACGCGGTAAGCACGGCTGCCTTCACCCACGCTGGCGGGGGTGGCTGTCCGGTCAGCGCTGCGTAGCGGCATGGACGAACTCCGCCAGGCGCTTGACGTTGTCGGGCGGGGTGGTTTTGAACACGCCATGGCCCAGGTTGAAGATGTGGCCGGGCCGCCCCGCCGCCTGGTCGAGCACGGCCTGGGCGCGCGCCCTGAGCGCCTCCCATGGGGCGAGCAGCGCCGCCGGGTCGAGGTTGCCCTGCACGGCGACCCCGTCGCCGAGCCGCTCCCACGCCTGCGCCAAGTCGATGCGCCAGTCAACTCCGATGGCGTCACCGCCTGCATCGCGCATGTCCTCCAGGAAGCCTGCCGTATCCGTCCCGAAGTGGATGACGGGCGCGCCCGCTTCCTTGGCGATCGCGATGGCGCGGCGGCTGTAGGGCTGCACATGAGTACGGTAGTCGGCAGGGCTGAGCTGCCCGGCCCACGAATCGAACACCTGGAGCGCGTGCGCGCCCGCTCCGGCCTGCGCCTTGAGGTACTGGCCGACCGCTTCGGCCAGCTTCTCCATGAGCCGCTGCCAGGTCTGCGGATCGCCCATCATCAGCGCCTTGGTGCGCTCGTGGCTGCGACTCGACCCGCCCTCCACTGCATAGGCGGCCAACGTGAAGGGCGCGCCGCTGAAGCCGATCAACGGCACGCCGAGCGGGTCGAGCGCCTGGCGGGCCAGCCGGATCGCTTCGAGCGTGAAGGGCAGCGCCTCCTCCGGCGGGCGCACAGTCAGCCGCTCCACATCGGCGGCGCTGCGCACCGGGTTATGCAGCAGCGGCCCCTCGCCCTGCACGAACTCCAGGCCAAGCCCCATGCCCGCCAGCAGCGGGAGGATGTCGGCGAAGATGATCGCCGCATCCAGCTCAAAGGCGCGGATAGGCTGGAGCGTCACCTCGACGGCCAGCTCCGGCGTCTTGATCAACTCCAGGATGGTGCGCTTCTCGCGCAGGGCGCGGTATTCGGCCATGTAGCGCCCCGCCTGCCGCATCAGCCAGATGGGCGTGGCGTCAACCGGCTCGCGGCGCAGGGCCTTGAGGAAGCGGCTGTTTGACAGGGTGGCAGCGTCGGGCGCGGCGCTGGCGTCGGGTCGGTGCGTCATGGGTGTGCTGTGCGTCTCCTACTCTTGCAGCCAGCGGGCCGCGTCGATTGCGAAGTACGTCAGGATCACATCGGCCCCGGCGCGCTTGATGCCGGTCAGGCTCTCCAGCGCGCTGCGGCGCAGGTCCGTCCAGCCGTTCTGCGCGGCGGCTTGCAGCATCGCGTACTCCCCGCTGACCTGATAGGCGGCCAGCGGCAGGTTGAAAGTGCGGCGCACCTCGCTGATGACGTCGAGGTAGGGCAGCGCCGGTTTGACCATCAGGTAGTCGGCCCCCTGCTCCACGTCGAGGGCCACTTCCTTCAGCGCCTCGCGGCGGTTGGCCGGGTCCATCTGGTACTGGCTGCGGTCGCCGAACTGGGGCGGGCTTTCGGCAGCCTCGCGGAACGGGCCGTAGAAGGCGCTGGCGTACTTGGCCGCATAGCTCATAATGGCGACGTGGCTCAGCCCGTTCGCATCGAGCGCCGACCGGATCGCGCCCACCATGCCGTCGATCATGCCGGACGGCGCGATGACGTCCGCCCCGGCCTCCGCGTGGACGACCGAGGCGTGCCCCAGCAGGTCGAGCGTGGCGTCGTTGAGCAGGTAGCCGTCCGCAAGATACGGGTCATAATGAGCGTGACCGGGCATGTTGATCAGGCCGCAATGGCCGTGATCGGTGTACTCGCAGAAGCACATATCGGAGATGACGGCCATCTCCGGCAGCGCATCCTTGATCGCCCGGATGGCCTGCGGCACGATGCCGTCCGGGCTGGTGTTGTCGCTGCCGGTGGCGTCCTTGACCGCCGGGATGCCGAACAGGATCGTCGCCGGGACGCCGAGCTGCCACGCCTCGCGCGCTACCTCGACCGCCTGATCGACGGATAGCTGGTGCTGTCCCGGCATCGAGCCGATGGGCTGCCGGACGCCGCGACCGGGGCGCACAAACAGTGGGTAGACGAAATCCGCCGGGCTGAGGGTCGTCTCGCGCACCATGCGGCGCAGCGCATCTGTCCGCCGCAGGCGGCGCGGGCGCACGGTGAGGTCCGCCGTCTTGACGGCGGTGGGGGGCCTGGTCAGCGTCATCATGGACTCTCCGTTTGCTGCGAGGCATAGACCTTTTCCATCGCGTCCACTATGCCTTCAAGCGTATAGGTGGTGGGTACAATATCAGGTGTCAGGCCGTATTGCCTCACGGCGGCAGCCGTCACCGGGCCGATGCAGGCCACGCACACCCCCTGCATGTCAGACAGCGTCCCGCCTTCACGGCGCAGCCTGTCAGCAAAATTGTGCGCCGTCGAGGCACTGGTGAACACCACGCCATCGACTGCCCGCTCCCTGAGCAGGGTGGGTACGTCTGCGCCGCCTGTGCCAACCACGGTGCGGTAGGCGGCCATGGCGTTGACGTCAAATCCGGCGGCGGCCAACTCATTGGCGAGCACCGCCCGCGCGATGTTCGACTGGGGCAGGAAAACCCGCCCGCCGCCCTGGCCTTTGAGCGCCCCGGCCAGCGCCTCGGCGACGTGGTCATCGGGGATCAGACTGGCGCTCAGCCCCAAGTGCTCGGACGCTGCTGCCGCTGTCTGCGGCCCGACCGCCGCCAGCCGCGCGGAGGCCAGCGCAGCAGGCGCGATGCCCAGCGCGCGCAGCCGCTCCGCCAGCGCCAGCACGGTGTTCTCGCTGGTCAGCACCAGCCAGTCGACCTGCCCGGCGGCCAGCGCCTTCAGCCCGGCATCCAGCGGTCGGGTGTCCTCAGGTGGGGCGATGGCGATACACGGGTACGGCAGCGGCTCGGCCTCCCGCGCGCGCAGCAGGTCGTCAAGAGCTGCCGCCTGGTGGGCCGCGCGGGTGTTCACGACCCGCTTTCCGGCGAGTGCAGAGCGGCTCACGAGCTAACCTCCAGCATCGCGCCCGCGCCCTGGCGCAGCGCCTGATCGGCGAGCGCGTGGCCGATCTGCTGTGCCTCCTCAGCGCCGGAAACGCGTGTCTCAGCCAGCGTCTGTGTCGTCGCCACGTCGATTTGCTGCGAGCCATCGGGCGCTGAAACGCGGCCTCGCAGAACCAGAGTCATGCCGTCAATCTCGCCATAGGCCGCCACGGGCACGGCGCAGCCCCCGCCCAGCCCGGCCAGGAACGCGCGCTCGGCGGTCACCGCCAGCCGCGTCGCGTCGTGGTCGATGGGCCGCAGCAATGCCCGCACCGGGGCCTCGTCCCGGCACTGCACGGCCAGCGCACCCTGTCCGGGGGCGGGCAGCATCACATCCAGCGGCAGGGTCTCGCTCGCCGCGTCGAGGCATCCCAGCCGCTCCAGCCCGGCCCGCGCCAGCAGGATGGCGTCATACGGCCCCTGCGGGTCGAGCGCCTTGCCGATGCGCGTCGGGATGTTACCCCGGATATCGAGGATTTGCAGGTCGGGCCGCTGCGCCCGGAGCTGCGCCGCGCGCCGGGTGCTGCTCGTGCCGACCCCCGCGCCGGGCGGCAGCGTGGCGAGCGTATGCCCCGCGCGGCTGACCAGCACGTCGTGGGCCGCGGCGCGCGGCGGCACAGCGCCGATCGCCAACCCCGGCGGGTTCTCGGTTGGCAGGTCTTTGAGGCTGTGCACGACCAGGTCGATCGCGCCGCCGCGCAGCGCCGCCTCCAGCTCGGCGGTGAACAGCCCTTTGCCGCCGATCAGCGGCAGCGGTGTGTCGAGCACCCGGTCGCCCCGCGTGACGATGACCACTACCTCGACCCGCAGGGCCGGGTGCGCGGCCTGGAGAAGCTGCGCGACGTGGTCGGCCTGCCAGCGCGCCAGCGCCGATCCGCGCGTGCCGATGCGGACAAGCGACGGCTGGCTAGCCACGAGAGATCCCCTTCTGCACCTCGCCTATCCTGGAAGAGTGCTCCCCGCCGTTGGGGCCGCTCTCGCCTGCGCCCGGCGGGCGCTGATCCGCGTCGGCCAGGTCGAAAAGGTCCCGTACAACGTGCGAGTAGGTGTAGCCGCTGCCCCTGGCTGCCTGATCCCTGAGTTTGACGGTTGGCGCATGCAGCAGTTTGCCGACGATGCGGTGGGCGAGCAGTTCGACCACCTCCCGCTCGCGCGGCGTGACGTCATCGAGGCGGTTGAGCGCGCGCTCTACCTCGGAGCGAGCGACCTGTGTGGCCCAGGCGCGCAGCCCGGCGATCACCGGCACTACGTCGCGGCTGCTGATCCAGCGGGCGAAGGCTGCCGCCTCCTCCTGCACGATGGCCTCAACCCGGGGGATGGCTGCCTCGCGCCGGGCGAGGTTGTCGTCGAGCATCGTCTGCAAATCGTCGATGTCGAACAGGCGCACATCGGGCAGGTCTGCGACGGCCTGCTCCACGTCGCGCGGGACGGCGATATCCACCAACAACAGCGGCCTACGCCCGCGCTCCGGTAGAGCGGCGGTGACATCCGAGGTGTTGATCACGGTGTACGGCGCGCTGGTGGCGCTGAGCACCAGGTCGGCCCAGGCCAGCGCCCCGGTCAGGCCGTGCCACTCGATGGCCCGCCCCCCGACCTGGCTGGCCAGCCTCTCAGCGCTGGCGAAAGTGCGGTTGATGACGGCGATTCGCTCCGCGCCGCGCGCCTTCAGCGCCAACGCAGCCACCTTCGCCATCTTGCCCGCGCCAACGATCAGCGCGTTCACACCGGCCAAGCCGCCCAACTCCCGCTCGGCCAGGCGCGCACCGGCATGGCTGACCGAGGTGGTGTGCTGACTGATGACGGTTTCGGCCCGCGCCCGTTTCCCGGCGTGGGCGGCCTGCGCGAAGAGCTGGGTGAGCACCGGCCCGGTCGTGCCCGCCGCCCTGGCGCTCTCGACGGCCTGGGACACCTGTCCGAGGATCTGCGGCTCGCCCAGCACCATCGAGTCCAGCCCGGCTGCCACGCGCAGCAGGTGGACGGCGGCATCCTGGTCGTGCATGAAATATAGGTGGGGCCTGAGCAGGCCGGGCGGGATGCGGTGCAGGCGGCTCAGGAAGTTCTCGACAGCCGCCCGCCCGCCCCCGATCTCGCGTGCGATGGCGTACACTTCCAGCCGGTTGCAGGTGGAGAGGATCACGCCCTCGCGCAGTGCCGGGGCGGCGTCGCGCAGCCCCAGCGCCGGATCGCCGTTGAAGACGGTGGGGTGCACGGGCAGCTCGGCCAGCGCGTGGGCCAGGCTGCGCTCCGAAAGCGCGAGCTGTTCGCGCAGCTCAATCGGCGCGGTGCGGTGGTTCAGGCCAACTAACAGGATCGACATAATGCTACCGACTCACAGTCTCATTGCGTCAGGCGGGCGCTTGCAGGCATTCGGCCACCAGGCTCGCCAGCGCACGGACGATTGCCTCGCCGTCGTTCAGCATCGGCGGGCGCTCAACGCGCAGACCGCGCGCCCCGGCAATCGCCTGCACGCCGATGTCAATGTCGTACAGCACTTCGACGTGGTCGGCGACAAAGCCGATGGGCGCTACGACTACGTTGCGCACCCCTTCGCCTGCCAGCGACGGTATCACTTCCTCGATCTGCGGCCCCAGCCAGGGCGTGCCCGTCTGGGCGGCGCTCTGGTAGCAGAACATCCAGCGGCTTTCTGAGAGATCGAGGCGCTCGGCCAGCAGCCGGGCTGTCTCGCGGAGCTGCTCGTCATACGGATCGCCGCGCTCCAGGATGAAGGCGGGCAGGCTATGCGCGGTGAAGACGAGCCGCACACCGCTGCGCGCATCCTGCGGGAAGCGCGCCAGCGCCTCCGCCACGTTGGCGGCCACCCCGTCGAGGTAATCCGGCTGCGTCCCCCAGCTCTCGACAAAAGAGATTGTGATATCCTGACCCGTGGCCTGCACAGCCTCATCCAGCCGCTGGCGGTAGGCCCCGATGCTCAGCGCGCTGTAATGGGGGGCCATGCACACGGCGACGATGTGCCGGACGCCGTCTATTGCCATCTGGGCGACCACGTCCTTGATGTACGGGTGCCAGTGGCGCATCCCCACGTAGACCGGCAGATCGATCTGCTCGCTCAACTTGCGCGCAAGGCTCTGCGTGATCGCCAGCAGCGGCGACCGCCCGCCGATCTGCCGGTAGCGGTCAGCGATCTCGTCGATCAGGTGCTGCGGGGTTTCGCGCCCGCCCCGGATGTCGAGCAGGTAGGCGGGGATATCTTCGAGCGAATCCGGCCCGCCGTAGGCCAGCAGCAGCGCCGCCGTCGATGTCTTACCATCGCTCATGAGGCTGCCGCCTGCTCGACCGCGGTCTGTCTCTCGCGGATGGCGACCAGGCCGTCGCGCACATCGACCTCATAGGCGGGCACGGGCGCGCTGGCCGCGCCCTCGATGGGCCGCCCGCTCGCCAGGTCGAACTTGGCGTAATGCCAGGGGCAGATCACCGTGCAGGCCTCGCCCTCCTCCTGGCCGACCCTGCCCTCGCTCAGCGGGCCGCGCGCGTGCGAGCAGCGGTTGCCGAGCGCGTATAGGCTGCCACCCACGTTGAACAGAGCCACCTGCTTACCCTCGTAGTAGACCGTCGCGCTGCGGCCCTCCGGCAGGTCGCCGAGCGCCAGCACGTTGAGCCAGCCCTCCGCGCCGGGCATCTCCAGCGCGGCATCAGCGGCGATGGGCGGCCCGCCCAGGCTGTCCAGCATCTCGGCCAGCGGCAGGCTGCGACAGGTGAACATCGGCGTGTCGCGCAGCGTGTACATGCTCGCTTCGCTGAGGCGCAGGTCCATCACCAGGTCCACAAAATCGGTCGGGTCGTCCCCCTCGAAGGCGACGACGAACTCCTGGTCGTCTATCCCGTAGGAGTAGGTGGTGTTAAGCCTGATCTGGGGGTAGTTGCGCCCGATGCGGATGTGCTCGTCGATCATACTCTGCCGTTCTTCGTGGCTGAGCGCGTACCAGGCGCGCGTCTTGACGAACGGGTAGACGAACAGGTAGGCGTGCTCGCCTGGCTCGATCACGATGCGCTCCTCAGCCGCTTTGTCGTCTGCCATCTCGCCGATGTCGTAGATCGAGCGGCGCGTGATGGCCAGGAAGCTGTGGGGCATCGTCAGGTACGGCCCCATCGGCGTGCTCAGGATGGCTGCCATCAATTCCTGGAAAGGCTCGGGGGTCGGCGCAACCTGCCACAGCATGAAATCCACATCCCCGCGCAGGCCGACGAGGCTGTAGCTGCGCAGCAGCATACGCCGGTTGAACGAGCGGATGGCGCTCAACAGTTCGAGCTTGGCCGCGCGCTGCTTATCTTCGGGCAGGCGGCGGAAGGCTGCGTCCAGCTTGAAGAAGCTGAACTTCACAAACTGCCGCCCCTTCTTTCCGTCCGGCGGGTTGGCCGGGTGGTCGCTCACAGTACAGTCTCCTCTGGCATCTTTGAAGCGTGCATCGATCAGTCGACCGCAGCGGCTGGCGCTCTGAGAAACGGTTCCAGCTCCTTCTGATAGGGGAAGCTGGCCGGCTGGTAGGTGCAGAAAGGCTCCTCTCCGAGCGGGCTGCCCGTCACCGCGTAGGCCCGCGAGCGCGAGCCGCCGCACACAAAGCGGAACTCGCAGCGCCCGCACCGCCCCTCGTAACGATCCGGGCTGCGCAGTTCGCGGAACAGCGGAGAATCGCGGTAGATCGCAGCCAGCGGCGTCTCGTCGATGCGGCCCGCCGCCACCGGCATGAACCCGCTGGGGAACACCTCGCCGCGCCGCGAGATGAACACGAAGCCGTTCCCGGCGTTGATGTGCAGCGGGGGCCGCCGCATCCGGTCTTCCTTGGCGTAGCGGGCATTGCCGAAATCGGCCACCTGGTCAAAAGCCGCTTTGAGCTGGTGGTAAGTGTCTCCCAGCCCCATCACCGGCACCGGATCGACGCCAAGCCGGTCAAGCAGCGTGCGCTGCAGGACGACCCGTTTGTAGTGGTGCCCCTCGGTCGTCTTCACGCTGATCAGCTTGCTGGCGTCGTAGAGCCAGCTCAGCACGTCCTCGTAATCCTGCGGTGTGATCCCGTCTTCGGCCCGCCCGCGTCCCGTCGGCACGAGGAAGAAGACGCTCCAGGTCATCACGCCCAGGCTTTGCGCCAGCCGGAAGATATGGGGCAGGTCGTGGAGGTTGTAGCGGGTGACAGTGGTGTTGAGCTGCAGTTTGAGGCCGATTTCGTGGGCCGCCTGCCACCCATCAACCGTCATCTGGAAGGAGCCGTCCACACGCCGGAAGTGGTCGTGTATCTCCGGCGTGGAGCCGTCGATGCTGAGCGAGATGGCTTTGGCCCCCGCCTCTTTGAGCTTCAGCAGGTTCTCGCGGTTCAGCAATGGCGTGCCGGAGGGCGAAACGGCAACAGGCAGGCCGAGCGCAGTACCATACGCCACCAGCTCGAACAGATCGGCCCGCTTGAACGGGTCGCCACCCGTCAGGATGACGATCGGGCGTGGCTTTCCGAACGCTTCTATCTGGTCGAGCAGGCGTTTGCCCTGCTCGGTGGTCAGCGTTCCCGGCTCGACCTCGGAGATGGCCTCGGCGCGGCAGTGGCGGCAGGCCAGGTCGCAGGCGTTCGTTGTCTCCCAGATGACCATGAAGGGCCGCTCATCCAGGTTGTACACGGGGGTGCGGATCAGTGCCTGTTGGCGTTGATGCGGGTGCAAGATGATCGTCCTCCTGAAGGAACACCTGACCGGTCGAGAGCTGCGGCAAAACAAAGGCAAAAATATGTGTAAATCTACACAAAACATACAGTATTATACAGATACTCCATAAAAGTACAAGAAAACGAGACGATCCCGAAGTGCCAATCGTCACAGAGGTGGGTGACAATGGTCATGTAACGCTTGCCAGAGAGACATTCTGCGAGACACGGAGCGAATGCTGGTGTCGGGCACATCAACCAAGAACGATCTTGATATCCAGCCAGACTGCGCGTACGTCCCCCGTTTGCTGAATCTGAGCAGGAGCCACAGTCACAGGGGAATGAGAAGGGCCTGACTGGCGAGGGTCAGGTCCTGATGGCTGTGGGCGGCGCTGTCGGCTGCCATGCCGTCTAGGAGGCGATCTGGTGGTCGCCACGTAGATAGGTTCGGGCGACGCGGCGCGGGATGCAGACCAGGCACATACACGCCGCTGCCCGAATCCCGTCGCTCTCGTCCTGGGCACGGACAACTTCTCAGTCGTCCGTGCCTTTTCTGTTGATTCACTGACAGCGGCCAGCACATCATTCGGAGCGGATTCAGGCACATCGAGGATGATGCCGAAATCAGGGTGCAGTGCGAGCGCAATCACCTTGTCGTCTTATACAAATACCCTGTCGGCTATCTTCGCCATCAACTACTGCCGCGCCTCTTCGGGGTTATCCATCTCCGCACACTGATCCCAGTACGTTCTGAAGTGAGTAATGAGATCAGCCGCTTCCTCAAGCCTATCAATAATCCAAAGGCCGCATCGACGCAATCTCGCGCTCAAGCTGGCTGGTCTTCTCCAGATACTCCTCCGGCGTCAGCTTCCCGTGCTCCCAGCTGAACTGCACGCGGCGCTGCGTAGAACTTGCTGCCCCGGCGCAGCCGGGGCCCCCGCCTGCCAGCAACGCACGTTGCGGTGGGGCCGCAGGCCCCAGGCGCGTGGTAGGGGGCGCGCTCAAAGCGCGCGGGGCTGATGTGTATCTCTGCGGACTGTCTATTCTGAGTCCGTCCTCTTATACGCTGCCTGCCGGATCGCTTCGGCCACGCCGCTCAGATTATCCATGACGTCTGTGTTGGTGAAGCGCAGCACCCGGTATCCATTGGCTTCAAGCCAATCCTGGCGGGCGCGGTCATAGTCCTCGGTGTAGCGATGCACGTCTCCGTCCACCTCTACCACCAGCCGTTCTTCGACGCAACAGAAATCAACGACGAAATGCTCGATGGGGTGTTGACGGCGGAAGCGCAGCCCACTCACCTGCTTGCGCCGCAGGGCTAACCAGAGCCGCCTCTCTGCCGGGGTGAGCGCGCTGCGGAGTTCCCTGGCAGCTTGTTTGATTGGTTTGGATGCGCGCCATTCTGTGGGCATGGGCATCCCCTTCCCTGTTTTACGGGAAGATGCACCCCCTTCCCGCCCTTCCCCCGCAGCGCGGGGGAAGGTGCCCGGAGGGCGGATGGGGGTGAACCAGAGTCAGAGACTCAGAGTGCAGAGATCAGAGCAACAGAGGACAGAGCTAATCAGGAAGAACAGGGACAACCCCACCCACCCGAAAACCGCTGAGGCCGAGCCAGCCGAACGGGAGGTACCCGACGCGGAACGAGCAGCGGACCCATTGAGCGAGGTTGAGCCACGACCCGCCGCGCAACACCCGGAAGCTGTCGCCTTCCGGATCGTTGTCTTCCGGGTGGACAAATGGATTGGCCCACTTCGACAGGCACCACTCCCACACGTTGCCCGCCATGTGGTACAGGCCGTAGGGCTGGGCTTTCGCCTGTGCTGCATGGCTCGTCACGGGGCTGGTCTGGCCTACATTGCCATCAAAGTTACACAGTTCCTTCGTTGGCTGCTCGTCGCCCCAGGGCCAGATGCGGGCCGGGTTGGGGTTCTTCTTCATGCCACCCCGACCGTCCGGGATTTGCAGTCCACCGCGTGCGGCTTTCTGTAGCCGCGCCCGGTGGCTTCGGCCAGCCAGCGCGTGTAGGCATACGCTTCATACCACGAGACGCCGATAACCGGCAGGTTGGGATCGCCTGTCCATTTCTTGTCTGTCCAGTATTCGGGCTGTGTGCAGGTGCCGCGCCACTGCCAGCCTGCCTGCGTCCAGTAGGCCGGGTTGGCGTAGCCACCTGCGTCCATAAAGGCGCGGTACTGCCCCACTGTCACCGGGTATCTGCCGATGGCGTAGTCGTAGTTGAGATCAAGCTGGAACTGCTCTGGCTCATCACCGTAGCGCAGTGTATCGCTTTTGGGGCTGCCCATCAGGAACGGCCCGGCGGGGATGAGCACCATTTCGGGTTCGAAGGGGTGGCGCCGTTCAACCGGGCGTGGCACAGGTGGTGCGGGGGCAGGCTCCGGTTCATGCACTTCAATGCGTGGGGCGGGTGTCGGGGGTGGGACCACCGGCACAGGCTCCGGAGCTTCCGGTTCCCCGAAGTAGCGCTCGGCAGCTTCCCGCACACGCGGGTCAGGATCATGTCTCAGGTGTTCGAGTTGTTGCACTGCCAGGGGCGTGAGTTCAGAGCTGCTTTTGGCGAACATGATCAGGCTTGTGACCGCACCTAGCCGCATATACCATTCATCAGAGTGCAGGTTGGCAAGTAAGCTGGCTGGCAATCGCAGACCTACATCGGCTGCAAGGATAATGTCCCCGCCCTCGCTCTTGGGCAGATGCCCAAACTGAGGAATCTGCTTTTTCCCTACTTCAACCAGCATCTGTTTCCGCACCCGGTAGCAGAGATCTGAGAAGGTAAACAGGCCGGTAGTCTCGTCCGGAGCGCCCTGATCCATCTCGGCCAGCACAAAGCGTGTCATGGATTGGACATCATCGGCCAGCCCAGCCGCTGCTGAAAGCGCCATATAGGTTCTTCGTTCTAGCAATTTGCTGGCCGGGTCAGAGGATTTTGGCTTCTCGACTACACCCATAACAAGCGCGCTGAAGCAAGCGTCAAAGATGAAGCCCACAT
>Ga0209018_1001961_pt1 | contig 15481 bp, 13 predicted proteins | sample YNPBryBLVA2012_FD_185814 | JGI IMG/M metagenome (GOLD analysis project Ga0209018, IMG submission 185814) | Anoxygenic and chlorotrophic microbial mat microbial communities from Yellowstone National Park, USA - YNP Bryant BLVA 2012 (SPAdes)... ...
GCAGCGTGCGCCCCACAAGATCAGAGCTTTCTTCCAAACGCCCGAAACCGCGTACGCCATGGCGGCGTAAATCTACTTACTTGTGGAACAGTTAGTAAATCCAGCGCCCGTCCGGCGCGCGCGCCACCTGTCCCGGATCTCCGCCGTCGCCGCAGAACAACCTCCCGTCGCGCGACACGTTGAAGTGGATCGACCACTCGTTCCGCGCCAGGTGATACCACGTGCGGGTTCCGCTCTCCAGATCGAGCCCGGCCAGCCAGAACACCTCGCCGCGCGGCGTTTGCAGGTCGTACCATACCGTGCGCCCGTCCGAACTCCAGAACTCGTGCCCGAAGATCTCCATCTCCATCGTGCGCGTGTGCACCTTGCGCAGTCCCGTCCCGTCCGTGCGGATCGTCCAGATGCGGTCCACCTTGTGCCACGGCCCTTCATGGCAGAACAGCAGAAGGCCCGGATCCGAGGGACTGAACAGCAGATGATTGAACCAGTCCCTGCCGCGGTGGATCGCCTTCACCTCGCCTGTGTCGATCCGCATGGTGAAGATCGCCATCGGCAGGCGCGCCGCCCACCGCTGCTCCATCATCTGGCCCTTGTTGCGCGGCTGCTCGAGCGAGTGGCCCTGCCCAGCCGCCGGCGGCGCTGGCGCCAACGGAACCTGCGCATCGCCCTCGATGCAGGTTCCCGCCGCCAGCGTCTCATCGGCATTGATCGTCGCAATCGACGCACGCGGTGGTAGCGTCCCTACGCGCCGCGTCTCGCCCGTGTCCGCATGCGTCCACCACAACGCCCCGTCTTTCAGGTAGTACACCCGCGCATGCTTCCGCCCCGCCTCGATCAGCCGCACGCGCCCGCTCACCACCATCTTCGACTCGCGCGTCTCCCAATCCACCGTCTTGATCCCGGAGGGCGTCGAATACACCAGCCTTCGCCCGTCCGGCAGGTATCCGTTCTGGTTGAAATACAGGCTCGCGCTCCCCGGTTCGTCGGTCAGGCGCCGCACCAGGTGTCCGGTGTCCGGGTCGATCCACTCCACCGGCGGATCCGCCCACCCCCATGCCGCCGCATGCAGCAGAACACCGGTCAAGACAAGCCGCTTCATGCTGTCATGCATATCACGGCGCGCTTCTCCATGCCCGATCAACGCAGCCAGCCCAGCCACCCCGCGAGCGCCGCCGCCCCCAGCAACGGCGCCGGATGCAGGCGCACGAACACAAGCAGGACGAACGCCGCGCAAGCCGCCACCCAATGCGCCCAGCCGCCCAGGCTCCCCTGGCCCAGCGCCACCGCCGCAGCCAGCACCATCCCCGCCACCGCCGGGTTCACGCCCGCCAGAAACCGTCGTGCCCATGGTTGGTCCTTGCGGCGTTCGTACTGCGAGCTGAGAAAGAGCATGAACAGGAATCCCGGCGCGAACAGTGCCGCCGTTGCCACCAGCGCGCCCGCCACGCCGCCCTCGTGATAGCCCGCGAACGTCGCCAGGACGGCGATCGGTCCGGGCGTCAGCTGGCTGATTGCCACCCCGTCGACAAACTCCCGCTGTGTCAGCCAGCCCAGCTTCGTCACCAGGCGGCTGTGCAAGACGGGCAGCAGCACGAATCCGCCTCCGAAAAAGATCAGCCCGATCTGGAAAAACACCGCCGCCAGCTTCGCCAAACCCGCGCCCACCGCCGCGCCTGCGGGCGCCGCCAACCACATCCCCGAAGGCGCCTCGCCCTTCCCTGATTTGCTCGCCTCGCTGCCAGCGCCCGGCACGGGCAGCATGAACCCCGCCGCCCCCGCCGCCAGGAGCGTCCACGCAGGGTTCCAATGCAGCAGAGCCGCCGCCAGAGAGCCGCCGAAGATCACCCACGACGCCGCGCTCCGCAACACGCGCCGCCCGATGTTCCATGCCGCCGCCACAATCAGCGCCACGACCACCGGCGCCAGCCCTCCCACCGCATCCGCCAGCGCCGGCACCGCATGGTAGCGGAAATAGAGAGCCGAGAGCACAATCACCAGCGCCACCGAAGGCGCAAGAAAGGAAACCGCGGCCGCCACCGCCCCCGCCGCCCCCGCCAGCCGGTAGCCCGCAAACGCCGCCGCATTCACCGCAAACGACCCCAGCACCTGTCCCAAGCCCACGCCGTGCAGGAACTCGTCGAGCGGGAGCAGCTTTCGCTTCCGCACCAGTTCCTGCTCCATCAACGCCACCACCGCCATCCCGCCGCCGAAACCGATCGCCCCGATCCGCGCAAACAACCCCGCCAGCCCCAGCCAGCCTCCCGCGCCCATGACAAACCGCCGCGCCTCTTTCACGGAACCTTCAGTCGCAATCCCCACCCTTCCACTCTACATTCCACGAAGGAACAGACTGACCCGGCGCTTTCGAAGCACTCCCTCCACCTTCCATCCAAGCCCGGCGGCTCTCCGCCGGGCAGTCAGCCCCGGACTCCTTCGCCCCATGCGTGACACCCACTCGTCGTTCCCTCCTCTCGCCCCTTTTTTCTCGCGTTCCATTCTGCCGGCGTCACGGATGGTCTCCCCGCGCATCCATCCCCTTGAGGGGAATCCATGGCTGCCTTCTATCTCGCCCTGTGGGGGCTCGCCGCTGTTCTCGGCGCCACCGCCATTGCCGCGCTCGTCTGGTCGATCCGGCGAGGCGAGTTCGACAACCTTCGCGAGGCTGCTCTCAGCATCTTCGATGAAGACGAGCCTCCCGGCGCCATCACCGACGCTTTCCCCGCCCGCCATCCCCGGAGCAGCCGCCGCCCATGACCTCAGCATCTCAGCCACTCCCTCCCGCCCAGGATGAGCGCGAACGCCTCACGCGGATCCAGATCGACCGATCCTGCCGCCAGACCGTCGTCTGGTATTACTCCAGCGCCGTTTTCTGGCTCCTCGTTGGCAGCGCCCTCGCCCTCCTCGCGTCGATAAAAATGCACTCGCCCGGCTTCCTCGCCGGCTGGGAATGGCTCACCTTCGGCCGTGTCCGCCCCGCCCACCTCGCCGCCATGATCTACGGCTGGGGCTCCATGGCGGGCGTCGGCACCCTGCTCTGGCTTCAGGCGCGTCTCACCCGCAACCGCCTCCCCTTTCCCACGCTCTTTCCGGCCACTGCTATCATCTGGAACCTTACCGTTGCCTTTGGCGTCGTCGCCATCCTCGCCGGCTACAGCACCAGCATCGAGTGGATCGAGATCCCGCCCTCCACCGCCATCCTGTTCGGCTTCTGCATCGCCGTCATCATCGCCGCCAGCATACGCATGTTCCGCAGCCGCGAATCCAGACACACCTATGTTTCGCAGTGGTACCTGTTCGGCGCCATCTTCTGGTTCCCCCTGCTCTACGTCTCCGCCCAGATCTTCCTCCACACGCCTGCCGCGGCAGGCGCCGTCAAGGCTGCGGCTAACTGGTGGTTCGCCCATAATGTGCTCGGCCTTTGGTTCACGCCCATCGGGCTGGCCACCGTCTATTACCTGATCCCCAAGGTCATTGGCCGCCCCGTCCACAGCTACCACCTCTCCCTGCTCGGTTTCTGGACGCTCGCCATCTTCTACAACTGGGCCGGAACCCACCACCTGATCGGAGGCCCCTTGCCCGCCTGGCTCATCACCGTCGGCATCGTCGGCAGCGTGATGATGTTCATCCCCGTCGTCACCGTTGCCGTCAACCACCACCTGACGATGGTCGGCCATTTCCACCACCTCCGGCACAGCCCCACCCTGCGCTTCGTCGTTTACGGCGCCATGTGCTACACCGCCGTCAGCTTCCAGGGCTCGCTTCAGTCGCTGCGGTCCGTGAACGAGATCAGCCACTTCACGCACTACACGATCGCCCACGCCCATCTGGGCGTCTACGCCTTCTTCACCATGGTCATGTTCGGCGCCATCTACTATGTGGCGCCGCGCCTGCTGAACGCCGAGTGGCACTCGGCCGGCTGGATCCGCGTCCACTTCTGGACCACCGCCGTGGGCATGGCCCTCTACTGGCTTGGCCTCACCTGGGCCGGCTGGGAGCAGGGCCGCATGATGAACGATCCGCGCATCCCGTTTCTCGACATTGTGCGCTTCACCGTCCCGTGGCTCTGGTCTCGCAGCGCCGCCGGCGTTCTCATGACCATCGGCCACATCTCCTTCGCCTGGCTGTTCTGGAACATGCTCCGCCGCCGCGGCGCCTGGCTGCCCGGCCCCACTCTCCTGTTCTGGAAACGCAGCCCCGAATCCCTTCCGGAAGGAGCCGCCGAATGAACCGCGCATGGCTGCTCACCCTCGGCGTCCTCGCCACCCTCATCGCCTCCATGACCGGCCTTGTCCTGCTGCCCGACAGGCAGCTCCGCCCCACCGCGCCCGTCAGGGACGAGGACCGCGACATCACCCTCCCCGCCGGCTATTTCGGCGAAGCCGAAGAAGGGCGCCGCGTCTACATGGATCTTGGCTGCATTTACTGCCACACCCAGCAGGTCCGCCCGGAAGGCTTCGGCGCCGACCTCGAACGCGGCTGGGGCATGCGCCGCAGCGTCGCCCGCGACTATATCTATGACGATCCCCCGCTCATGGGGACCATGCGCACCGGCCCCGACCTCATGAACATCGGCGCCCGCCAGCCCAGCGCGGAGTGGCATTACCTCCACCTGTACGACCCCCGCATCACCTCCCCCGGCTCCATCATGCCGCCCCACCGCTTCCTCTTCGATCTCCGCCGCTCCGCGGACGGCCTTCCCGCTGACGCTGTCCGCCTGCCGGAGGCATTCTCCCCGGGCGGCCCGGCATGGATCGTTCCCAATCCCCGCGCCCGCCGTCTCGTCGCCTATTTGCTCAGCCTCGATCACAACTACGAAGTCCCGGAGGCTCGCTGACCCGCCATGCAGGAAAACACGGACACTCCGCGCGGCCAGGAAATCCGCAAGGGCCTCGAAGCCGAAGAACGCAAGACGCCCGACGTCATTCCCCTGCACCGCGCCGTCATGCGCGAAATGGCCGAGCCCACCGACGGCCTCCAGCCCGCTCCCGTGTGGCTCATCCTCGCCTTCCTCTCGCTCGCCGGGTGGGCCGGCTGGTACATCGCGACGAACTCCGGCGGCTTCCGGCCCGATCAGTACAACGAGAAGGCCGGGCTCGCCGCCTCGCCAGCCGCCCCCAAGGCCATCGATCCCCTCACCCTCGGCCGCCGCGTTTACAACAACTGCGTCACCTGCCACCAGCAGGACGGAAGCGGCATCGAGGGCGCCTACCCGCCCCTGGCCGGCTCGGAAATCGTCAACGGCCCGCCGGAACAGATCGCCGCCATTTTGTTGCACGGCTTGAACGGCCCGCTCCGTGTCAAGGGCGCCCTCTACAACGGTGAAATGCCTTCGTGGGGCTCGAAACTCTCGGACGAGCAGATCGCCGCCGTCATCACTTACATCCGCGCCTCCTTCGGCAACCGCGCCCCTGCCGTCGATCCGTCCCTTGTGCAGCAGGTTCGCAGCGCCACGGCGTCCCGCACCTCGCCCTTCACCGAAGCCGAGCTCCATGCGCTCCGCCCCGGTGGTTGATCTGTTGCGCCCATGAACACGCCGGCCGCCGCCCAGCCCTCCGCACCGGTCTGCGCCGCCCCCTCTTGCCATACCGCATGGCTCAGCTCGACGCCCGCTTCCTGGTGGTGGCGCATCGGCATCTCCGCCTTCCTCGCCATGAACACCATGACGGTCGGCCTCGCCGTCAACACCTCGGAATCCTCCCCCGCCGAACGCCGCGTCCTCCACCTGATCCTCCTCGCCCTCACCCTCGCCGTCTTCGCCCTCCTCGGCAAGCCGCTCCTCGATGGACTTGCCGAAAACTGGCGCTCCCGCCGCCTCTCTCTCGAGCCCCTCTTCACCCTCGGCCTCTCCGGCGCGTTCGCCGCCAGCCTTCTCGCCCTCTGGCGCGGCCAAGGCCCCGTCTACTTCGAGGTCAGCTCCATCCTGCTCGTCATCTACAGCCTCGGCAAGGTGATCACCGGCGAGGCCGAGCAGCGGGCCCTGCAAGCCGTCTCGCTTTCCGCCATCACGGCCGAAACCTGCCTCGTGCAGACGCCCGGCGGCCAGTGGGTCGAAACGCCCGTCCGCGATGTTGCCGCCGGCGATCTCATTGCTGTCCCTGCCGGGAGCACTGTCCCGGTCGATGGCGCCGTCGAACGCGGCGCCGCCCTCTGCCGCACCTCCGCCATCACCGGGGAAAGCTTCCTTGTCCCCAAGGCGCCCGGCGACCCCGTCCCCGCGGGCGCCATCCCGACCGATGCCGCCCTCTGGATCCGTGCCTCCGCCCCCGGCGCCGAACGCTCCCTCGACCGCATCGCCGGCGCCATCGCCCGCAGCCGCGCCACCCCCTCCCCTTCCGAGCGCGCCGCCGCCCGCGCCGCCCTCTGGCTCACCCCGCTGGTCGCCTTGGCTTCTCTCCTGACTGCCGCCTTCTGGCTGATCCGCTCCGGCGCCGATGACGCCCTCATGAACGGACTCGCTGTGCTCGTCATCGCCTGCCCTTGCGCCCTCGGCTTCGCCACACCCCTTGCCCTCTGGGCCGCCATGGCCCGCTTCGCCCTTCGCGGCGCCTGGCTCCGCAACGGCGAGGCGCTCGAACGCCTCGCTGACGCGAACCTTGTCATCTTCGACAAGACCGGCACCCTCACCGGCGCCGAGCTCCGCCTCTCGGCGTTCCTCACCACCTCCGCCTGTCCCCTGTCACGCGAGACTTTGCTCGCTGTTATCGCCGCCGCCGAGCGGCTCAGCGGACATCCCATCGCTGCCGCTTTCCACGACACCGCCGGCCCGGACAGCGCGCCCTTGGAAGTGCTGGATCTCCGCCTCCTGCCCGGCGTTGGCATCACCGCCGAAGTCCGCCACCCGGGCGCCCGGCGAACCTTCGATCTCCGCCTCGGCCTCGCCGAGCGGATCCTCTCTCCCGAAGATTCAGCCTCCTGGCGACTTCTGCTTGAAACCGCCCGCCCTGCCCCCGGCGCGCGGCTTCTTGCCGTTCTCCTCGATCACCGCCTTGCAGCGCTTGCCGCCCTCGAAGAGGTTCCGCTCCCCGGCCTTCCCGCACTCTGGCAGGGGTTGCGCGAGGATGGCATACAAAGCATGGTCGTCTCCGGCGACGCCGAAGACCGCGTCCGCGCCCTCGGCTGTCCCGACGCCCGGTTCTCTCTCGATCCTCTCCAGAAGCTCGACCTCGTCCAATCTCTGCAAGCCCGGGGGCACAAGGTTCTCTTCGTGGGCGACGGCATCAACGATGCCGCCGCCATGGCCGCTGCCCATGCCGCCCTCGCGATTGAATCCGGCGCATCCATTGCCCTCGACACCGCCCGCGGCATCCTCCGCCCGGACGCCATCCTGCGCCTGCCCGAGTTGCTCCGCATCGCCCGCGCCGCCCGCCAGTTGGCCCGCTCGAACCTTCTCTGGGCCGCCGCCTACAACATCGCCGGCATCTCCATCGCTGCCGCCGGACTTCTCCATCCTGTCTTCGCCGCTCTCGTGATGACCTGCTCGAGCCTGATGGTGGTTTGGCGAGCCGCCTCGTTCCTGACTCCCGATCTGGAACAGCCCGCGCCATGAACCCTCCCGCCATGCATCCTGCCGGGCGCCGCCCGATTCGCGGAAAGGAGGTAGTGAAATGAATCCTCAACCCCGCATGCCACTGATTCGTCTCGCTCCCGCTCTGCTCGCCGTGTTCACTGTGGCTCAGGGCGCGCCCTTCATCGCCGCGCGCTGGTCGCTTGGACTTCCGTGGCTCCCCGTTGCCTTGGCCACCGTTGTAGCCGCCCTCTCCATCCTCTTCGCCTGGCGCGCCCGCTTCCTGCTCTCCTCCCATAGCGACATGCTTCTGATCATGGCCGCGTTTGGCGGTTTCGGCATGTGGCTCGGCGACCGGCTGGATCACTGGCTCGATCCCAATGCGCCGCTGTGTCCGCTCCACGACGTACGAGGCGTCCTGGCGCTGCTCGAGTCCTGGATGACCTGGCTCATGCTCGCCTTCGCGATCCCTCCCTCCATTCTCTGGAGCCGCTGCCTCGAGCCCCTGCGCCGCAGCCCTGCGCGCCTCGCCCTTGCTCTGGCCCTCGACCTGGCGGGCATGCTTGCCGGCATGATCGCCGCCCATTTCTGGCTCGGCCGCGCCTGGGCCCTCCGCATTCCTCCCCCCGAATTCGGCATGCACCTCGCGATGCTCCTCGGCATGCTGGCAGGCATGCTGCCCGCCATGTGGCTCCGGGACGCCGTGCTCCGGCGGCTGCCAGCCACCCGGCCACAGGACACCTCCCATCCCCGCCCCTCTTCGGCAGCCCCGGAGCGGGCCCAACGCGCCTGACTCACCTCCGGAGCCAGCTGCTCCCGGCGCTCTTCAGGCAATCCCACGCTTCAACCCGCCACAGCAATGCGCTCCTGGCCCTGGAAAAATACCCCCGGGCGCGGGCTCGTCCCCCTTGCATTAGCGGTAATTCTCTGATAAAGACAATCCCTGACAGGTGATAGGCGTGGGAGGGGCGTCTGCATCACCTGCGATGGAAGTGTTTGCCAGGGGGGTAAATCCATGAAGGCTTTTCAAACAGGAGCGCTCGCTTTGGCGCTCCTCTGCGCGTTCTCTGTTTGCCGTGGGCAGAATGTTTCCAGCTCCATCACCGGAGTCTTCGTCGACGCTACCGGAGCTGCGCTGGTCAATGTGGAAGTGACTCTCACAAGTGCGGCCACCGGCGTGACTTTCACAGCAAAGAGCGGCGCCGACGGCGGCTTCTCGTTGCCGAACCTTCTCGCCGGCCGGTACACCATGACGGCAAGAATGCCGGGTTTCAAGACCCATGAAACCCGCGATATCATTTTGACCGCCGGCGAAATCCGCTCGCTCGGCCAGATTCAGATGCAGATCGGAGAGGTCCGCGAAAGCATCAGTGTCGAGGCCGTAGCCACCGCGATCCAGACATCCTCGGCAGAAAAATCCGGCGTCATCACCGGCAGCCAGCTGAACGACATCGCTGTCCGCGGCCGCGACTTCTTCACCTACCTCTCCACAATTCCCGGCGTCGTCGACAATTTCTCCCAGCGCCGCGAGACAGCCTCGCCGGACTCCATCCGCGGCACGTTCATCAACGGCGGCCGGGAAAACCAGAAAAACCTTACCGTTGATGGCGTTACCGACCTCGACACCGGCTCGAATTCCACCGTCCACTACCAGCCCAATATGGACTCCATCGCCGAAATCAAGGTCATGACGTCCAACTACCAGGCCGAATTCGGCCGAAACGGCGCCGGAGTCATCACTGTCATTACCAAAGGCGGGTCAAAGGACTTCCATGGTTCCGCCTACTACTTCCACCGCAACGAATCGCTCAACGCCAACAGCTTCTTCAACAACCGCACCGGCACGCCCAAGGCCCCTTACCGGTACCGGATCAACGGCTACTCCATCGGCGGCCCCGTCTACATTCCAAAAACCTGGAACACAGACCGCTCCCGGCTCTTTTTCTTCTGGTCTCAGGAATACGTCGGCATGCGCAAGGACTACGGCACCCGCTTTGTCAACATGCCCACCGCCCTGGAGCGGGCCGGAGACTTCTCTCAATCCCGCGACACCAACGGCGCTCTGATTCCCGTGCGCAATCCGGCCACCGGCCAGCCCTTCCCCGGCAACATTATTCCGCCGGCGCTCATCAACCCGCTCGGCCAGAAGATGCTGAGCTTCTTCCCCCTGCCCAATTACGTCGATCCCGATCCAAAGCTCATTCACCAGCGGAATTTCCGCAGCCAGTACTCCGGCGCCTATCCCAAGCGCCAGGACATGATCCGCATCGACGGCAACTTCTGGCCTTCCTTCCAGTTCTATTACCGCTTCGTCCGCGACAAGGACGAGCAGGACACGCCCTACGGCATGTGGGTCAACGGCAACATCAATTACATGCTCACCCCTGTCCGCTTCGGACAACCCGGCAAGGGCCATGTTGTCCGCATGAACAAGCTCTTCTCGCCCACTCTCATCTACGAGTTCACTTATGGAAAGAGCTTCAACCGCCTGTACTTCAAGCCGGTTGACGAGTCCCTTATGACCCGCGACAAGGTGGGCAACCCGGCGCAGTGGTTCAAGGACGACAACATCAAGGAGAATTACGCTCCCAATATCGTCTTCGGGGGACAGCCCGCGAATCCGGTGAATTTCTCCTGGGGCAACATCCCCTACCAGAACTACAATGACATTTACAGCTACGTTCAAAACGTGTCGAAAATCTGGCGGAATCACACCCTCAAGGCCGGCCTTTACATCGAACGAACCGGGAAATTCCAGGTGGGTGGCACGAATTACCGCGGCAATTTCAATTTCAGCCGCGACGTCAACAATCCCTACAACTCCAATCATTCCTTCGCCAACGCCCTGCTCGGCAACTTCCAGAGCTACTCGGAGGCCAACAAGCGTGTAGACGGCGACTGGTGGTTCTGGAATGTGGAGTGGTATCTCCAGGACAACTGGCGCGTCAACAAGCGGCTCACCCTCGACTACGGCATCCGCGTCTACCACCTCCCGCCCATGGAGGACCTCAACCGGACGCTGTCTTCCTTTGATCCGTCGAAGTACGACCTCGCGAAGGCGCCCAAACTCTTCGTTCCTTGCAGGGACCAGGCCAACCGGCGCGTAGCCTGCAATCCCCTCACCGGCGCCTACGCAGCGCCCCCGATGATCGGACTCTTCGTCCCCGACAGCGGGAACTTCTCCAACGGCATGCGCGTGGGCGGCGTCGACGCCGGCGCGCCGCCCGGACTCTACGAAGCCCCCACCACGGCTTACGGGCCACGCTTCGGCCTCGCCTATGACGTCTTCGGCAATGGCAAGACCGCCCTTCGCGCAGGCTTCGGCATGTTCAAGGACCGCCTCCAGGGCAACCCAACCTTCAACCTGAATGGACAGCCGCCCATCGCCTACACGCCCACCCTGTACTATGGCGACCTGAACACCTACGCCTCGGCACCCGGCGCCGTGGGCCCCTCCTCGAGCAACATGCTCTACGGCTTTAACAAGCAGTCCACCACCATGAACTTTTCCATCGGCGTCCAGCACCAGATCTTCCAGACCGTGATCGATCTGAGCTACGTCGGCGGGCAGTCCCGCCACCTCATGGCCAGTCGAAACATCAATCCCATTCCCATGTATGGCCGCTTCGATCCCGCCAACATGGATCCCACCAACCCCGGACGGCCGCTCCCGGACAACTTCTTCCGGCCCTACATCGGCCACGCCGACATCAATTACCGCCGCAACGGCGTCAACTCCAACTACAATTCCCTCCAGCTCTCCGCCAACCGGCGCTTCACGCGCGGACTTCAGTTCGGCATCGCCTACACCTGGTCGAAAACCCTTGGCGTCGCCAGTGCCGACACCAGCGGCGTGAGCCCCTATTTCCCGCTCCGCGACCGGAACTACGGCCCGCTCGCTTTCGACCGGCGCCATGTTTTCGTCGCGAATTACATTTGGGAAATCCCTGGGCTTGGCCGCCGCCTGAACAACCGCTATCTTGGCTGGATCACCGACAACTGGCAGATTAGCGGCATCACCTCCTTTATCACCGGCGCCCCGTTCACGCCGGGCTTTTCGACCACCGACGGACAGGACATCACCGGTTCCTCGGAGGGCGCGCGGGTTGTGATCGTCGGAGACACCTATTTGCCCAAAGACCAGCGCACCTTCGAACGCAACTTCAACACCGCCGCCTTCGCGCGCCCGCCTTTGCGCAGCTTTGGCAACGCCGGCCAGAACTCGATGTACGGACCGGGCGTCAATAACTGGGACGTCTCCGTGGCGAAGCGTTTCCCCTTGTTCGGCGAAGGCCGCTACGTGCAGTTCCGCGGAGAGTTCTTCAACGCCTGGAACCACACGCAGTTCTCCTCCATGGACACTACGGCGCGTTTCGACCCGGCGGGCAATCAAGTGAACCCGAGCTTCGGCCAGTTCACCGGCGCCCGCGACCCGCGCATCATCCAGCTCAGCCTCCGCGCGAACTTCTAGCGGCGGCTGACCTCGGGCAGGGAGGGGTCCGCCCACTGTGGCCCCCTCCCTCGCCCTGACCTGTGTCCCCGCCCCTCATCCCCCATCAGACAGCGCGCCGTCTTCCGTCAGCCGGTTCGCTCAACACCTTCAGCCCGGCCCCCACTTGCTTTACCATAAAGAGTTCAGGGAGGCCCGCCATCGTCAAAGCGTGCGTGCTCGCCTCGTCGAGCGCCGGCAACTCGATCTTCCTCTGCACTGACAAGACCCGCATCCTCATTGACGCCGGAATCAACCGCAAGGAGACCTTCGCACGCCTCGCCGCCATCGGCGAAGACCCTTGCCGCCTCGATGCCATCTTTATCACCCACGAACACTCCGACCACATCGCCGGCCTGCCCGTCATCAACCGCCAGCTCGGCGCCCGCGTCCCGGTTTTTCTCACGCACAAAACGGCGCCGCTGCTCGACTTCGGCGGTTCCGCCCCGCCTCCACTGGAAACTTTCCAGGCGGGCGCAGCCTTTGACTTCCGCGACCTCCACGTCCAGTCCTTCACCCTCCCTCACGACGCCGCCGACCCCGTCGGCTATACCTTCACCGCCCGCGGCATCAAGATCGCCATCGCCACGGACCTCGGATACCTCCCGGAAAGCGTCAAGCACCATCTCCACGGCGCCCACTTCCTCCTCCTCGAGTCCAACCACCACCCCGATCTCCTCAAGGTCGGCCCTTACCCTTGGCGCCTCAAGCAGCGAATTCTCTCCCGCGTCGGACATCTGTCGAACGACGCTGCCTGCCAGTACATCGCTTCGGAGCTCTCCTCCGAAACCCAGATGCTCGTCCTTGGGCACTTGAGCGAACAGAACAACACCATCTGGGACGCCGAACTCTCTGCCCGCCAGGCGCTACGCCAGCGCGGACTCGACCCCCGGCTCGTCGTCGTCGAGCCGCGTCTTCCCTCTGAAGTCTTTATCCTGTAAGGTCTTCCAATCATGATCTCCCGCTACACCCGCCCTGAAATGGGCCGAATCTGGAGTGACCAGAACCGCTTCCAACAATGGCTCGAGGTCGAACTCGCCACCGCCGAAGTCCTCGCCGAACGCGGTGAAGTCCCCCAGGAGGCTGCTCGCCTCCTTCGGCAGCACGCCTCCTTCTCCGTCGAACGCATCCTCGAAATCGAGCGGGAAGTCCGCCACGATGTCATTGCCTTCACTACTTGCGTAGCAGAAAACGTCAAGGCCGCCGGCTTCCCCGAGGCCTCCCGGTGGCTTCATTACGGTCTTACTTCTAATGATGTAGTGGACACGGCCCAAGCTTTACTACTACAACAGTCAGCACAGAAGATCCTCGCCGGTATCGACCGCCTCCTCAACGTCCTCCGCCGCCGCGCTTTCGAATTCAAGGATACCCTCGCCATTGGCCGTACTCACGGGGTCCATGCTGAACCGATCACCTTTGGACTCAAACTCGCCCTTTGGTACGACGAAGCCCGCCGCGCCCGCCGCCGTGTCGAGGAAGCTGCGGAAGACCTCCGCTACGGCAAGCTCTCCGGCGCCGTCGGCAACTTGGCCCACCTCGATCCTGAGGCCGAACAGGCCATCTGCCAGCGCTTGGGTCTCAAGCCCGCCCCTGTCGCCAGCCAGGTCGTTTCGCGGGACCGGCACGCCGCCTTCTTGAGCGCTCTTGCCCTCGCTACAGCCCTCTGCGAGAAGATCGCCCTCGAAATCCGACATTTGCAGAGAACCGAAGTCCGCGAGGCCGAAGAACCCTTCGCCGAAGGCGCCCAAAAGGGCTCCAGCGCCATGCCCCATAAGCGCAACCCCGTCGTCTCCGAGCAGATCTGCGGCCTCGCGCGGCTCGTCCGCTCGAACCTCCAGGCGGCTTTCGAAAACATCGCCCTTTGGCATGAGCGCGACATCTCCCATTCCAGCGTCGAGCGCGTCATCCTGCCCGATTCCTGCATCCTCGCTGAGTACCTCCTCGACAAGACCGTCTGGCTTGTCTCCGGCATGCAGGTCTTCCCGGAACGCATGCGCCGCAACCTCGAGCTCACCCGCGGGCTCGTCTTCTCTGGCCAGCTTCTCCTCGACCTCACCGCCGCCGGCATGCTCCGTGAGGACGCCTACCGTCTTGTGCAGTCAGAAGCCATGAAAGCGTGGCGTGAGGAGGGCGACTTTCGCGCCGCCATGGAGAACCACCCGGAAGTCCGCAAGTTTTTGAAACCGGAGCAGATCCGGCACGCCTTCTCCCCGGAGCGCCAGCTCCGCCACGTCAGCGCCATCTTCGCCCGCGTCTTTGAATCGGAGCCCGATCCGGCTTCCTGAGAGGGCTTGGTCTCCATCCTGGCCGCTCCCGGTCCGGCGAGCTAGCCCGCCGCCCATGTGAAGAAACTGAAACCTCGGGGTTCTGTCTGAAATTCGTGGGTTCATTTTCGCCTGCTTGGGGTTACACTATCCCCGAGGGCTGCTGCAGCGTTCTGCTGGCAGCTGCTCAAGTCACCCGTTTGGAATATGCGCAGCCAGATCCAGCCACGGCGCACACCGGCCCAGGAAGCCAGCCGCCGCCGCTCGCCGCAGCGCATGGCCCGCGTCCTTCTCGCCGACGACGACCCGGCCGCCCGCCTCACCCTCCAAACTGTTCTGGAAGCAGGGGGTTATCATGTCGACTCGGCGGCCTCTGCTGCCGAGGCCGTCGGCCTTCTCGACAAGGCCGAATACGAACTCGTCCTTTCGGATCTCTCCATGGAGTCCCCCGAGGCTGGGCTCAAGGTTCTCGCCCACGCCCGCATGAAGGACTACCGCCCCGCGACAGCGCTGGTCACCTCTTGGCGGGCCAAGGCCCCCCGCGCCGGCCGGTCCGAGAAAGGCCGCCTGCTCGTCGAAGCCGAGGACGTCCCCGAACTGCTCGGCCAGGTTGCCAACCTCATTAGCAGCCGCGCCTCCCGCCGCGTCCGCCGGGCCCGGTAATCCCGGTGCAGAAGGGCCGGTGAGCCCCGCTCCGGGCGAATCATCCCCCAGGTTCCTTCGTGTCGGACGACAATGTCCTCAAGCGAAAACTCGCCGTGAGTCACAGCGAGGTTGAATTGCGGGGGACTCGGATTCGGCTCTCTCCAAAGCCCTTCCGTCTTCCGGCGCCGGTCTTCGGTCGGTGGTGGCTGCGACCCGCCGCGCCTCTGTCCACACTCCGTCCCCAGATAGAGCGGCGGCGCCAACCTCTCCATCAACACCCAGCAGGCCGCCGAACGCGCCGTCAACGCGCTGGCCGCCGCGGTGAAGAAACTCGGCGAAGCCCAGGCCGTCGTCGGCAAGGGCCAGAACCAGTTCAACTTCGCCGTCAGCCTCGCCGCCACGCAGCTGACCAACCTCGCCGCCAGCGAGTCGCGCATCCGCGACGCCAACCTCGCCTTCGAAGCGGCCAACCTGACCAAAGCCCAGATCCTCACCCAGGCCGGCGTCGCCGCCCTGGCGCAGGCCAACGCCGCCCCGCAGGCCGTCCTCAGCCTGCTCCGCGGCTAGGAATCCGGTCAC
>Ga0209018_1001962_pt1 | contig 15475 bp, 11 predicted proteins | sample YNPBryBLVA2012_FD_185814 | JGI IMG/M metagenome (GOLD analysis project Ga0209018, IMG submission 185814) | Anoxygenic and chlorotrophic microbial mat microbial communities from Yellowstone National Park, USA - YNP Bryant BLVA 2012 (SPAdes)... ...
GACACCGGCACATGACTATCCGACACGTAGGCCAGCCAGCCGGCATACCGCGCGTCTTGGCCGCGAATGGCCGCATGGAAGACCTGCTGGATCGCGCTCGTCACCGGCCCGGTAGCGCCGTTGCCGATGACACGGAAATCAATCTCGCGCAAGCCAATCACCTCAGCCGCCGTGCCGCACACGAAGACCTCGTCGGCAACGTACAGTTGATCGCGCGAGATGGGCGCCTCCACCACCTCATACCCCAGATCCCTGGCAATCGTGATGAGCGACTCGCGCGTAATGCCTTCCAGGATGTCCACCAGCGGCGGCGTCAAGATGTGCCCTTTGTGGACAACGAAAATGTTTTCGCCGGTGCACTCGGCCACGAAGCCTTGCGGGTTGAGCATAATGGCCTCGTCGAAACCCAGCCGCACCGACTCGGTCTTTGCCAGGATGCTATTGGCGTAATTGCCTGAAATTTTGGCCTTGGTCATCATCACATTCGGCTGGTGACGGGTGAAGGATGAGATATTGGCGCGGATGCCTTTCTTGAGCGCCTCCGCTCCCAGGTAATTGCCCCATTCCCAGGCGGCGATGGCCAGCGACGCTTTTCCGCCGTCCACGTTCAAATTCCAGCCGCCGCCCGAAAGGTACAGCAAAGGGCGGATATAACAATCGCCAAACCCATTGGCCTTCACCACCTGCTTGACGGCCTCGGCCACCTCCTCCAGCGAGTAAGGCAACTCGCGAAAGCCAAGCACCCGCGCAGAATCGAGCAAGCGTTTGGCGTGATCGTACAAACGAAACACCGCCGCTCCCTTGTCGGTCTCGTAAGCGCGAATACCTTCGAACACCGCTGCACCGTAATGCAGCGCAGGCGTCAGGAAGTGAATGGTAGCCTTCTCGAACGCCACCATTTCCCCGTCCATCCAGATATACTTCGATTCCATTGCCATACGAACCTTTCCTTTCACAATCTCGAAATGATTTCATCCGCCATCTGGCGGGTATTCAACCGGCCTCCAACGTCTGCCGTGCGAGCGCCCTCGCTGATAGCGCTTTCCACCGCCTGCTCGATGGACACGGCCTCGGCTTCCAGCCCCAACGAATGACGCAACAACAAAGCGGACGAAAGAATCGCGCCGACCGGATTGGCGACGCCCTGTCCGGCAATATCCGGGGCCGAGCCGTGAATCGGTTCATACAATCCCGCGCTGCGGGACCTCCCCAGGCCTTTGTCCTCCCCGCCGGGGGGCTGGCCTAAACTGGCCGACGGCAACATCCCCATGGAGCCCGCCAAAACGGAGGCCTCGTCGGTGAGAATATCGCCGAACATGTTCTCGGTCACCACCACATCCATCCTGGCAGGATTGGCGATAAGGCGCATGGCAGCCGTATCTACCAGCACATGCTCCAACTCCACCTCGGGGTTTTCTGCTCCCACCTTTGCAGCCATCTGCCTCCACAGGCGGGACGACTCGAGCACATTGGCCTTGTCCACCGAAGTCACCTTCTTGCGGCGTCCTTTGGCTAGACTGAAAGCCAGTTTCAGCACGCGCTCAATTTCGTAATCGTAGTATTCGAGCGTATCCACAGCCCGCTCGCGGCCATCCTTCACGTCGCGGCCTTTCGGCCAGCCGAAATACAGGCCGCCGGTCAACTCGCGCACCACCAGGATGTCCACGCCTTGCAACTTTTCTGGCTTGAGCGGCGACCATTCCATCAGCGCCGGGTGGACCTTGACCGGGCGCAGGTTGGCGAACACGCCCAGTTCCTTGCGCAGCGCCAGCAGGCCGCGCTCCGGGCGGTCTTTGGCGGCGGGATCGTCCCATTTGGGGCCGCCCACCGCACCGAGTAAGACCGCATCCGCAGCCTGGCAATCTGCCAAAGTCTCGTCGGTGAGCGAGACGCCGAATCTTTCGATGGAGCAACCGCCCACCAGCCGCTCGGCGAAGGCAAAACTGTGTCCGTGTTTGCTTGCTACGGCTTCCAAAACCCGCACGGCCTCGGCCACGACTTCCGGGCCAATCCCGTCGCCGGGAAGGAGCACAATGTTTGCTCTCATGAATTCTCCAAATTCCCCCCCTCTCTCTGCGGGAGAGGGGCTAGGGGTGAGGGCGCCACCATCAACCCATACTCGACCGAATCCGCCAACGCCCGCCAACTGGCCTCGATGATATTGCCGCTCGCGCCGACCGTGCTCCAGCGTTTGCTGCCATTTTGCGTATCGATCAACACGCGGGTAATGGCCTTCGTCCCGTTCTCGCCGTCCAGAATGCGGACCTTGTAATCGGCCAGATGGAAAGCAGCAATGGCGGGATAAATAGGCTGCAAAGCCTTGCGCAGGGCCAGGTCGAGGGCATTGACGGGGCCGTTGCCCTCGGCAGCGGTGTGCAGGATTTCGCCGTTGACCCTGATTTTGACTGTGGCTTCGGCAAACGTACCGCGCCCGTCGCGGTGTTCGACGTTGACGAAATAATCCACCAACTCGAAAGGCGGCTTGTAACCGTATTCCTGGCGTTTGAGCATCATGGCAACCGAGGCGTCGGCGGCCTCGAAAGCAAACCCGCGCGCTTCCAGTTCCTTGATGTCGTTCAAGACCGGCACAACTTCCTCGCCTTCCACTTCCACGCCGTGTTCCTCGGCCTTGCTGAGCAGATTGCCGCGTCCAGACAAATCGGAAACGACTACGCGCATCTTGTTGCCTACTTTTTCCGGCTCGACATGCTGATAAGACTGCGCCGAGCGCCGCATGGCGGCCACATGCACGCCGCCCTTGTGCGCAAAGGCCGACTTGCCGACATAAGGCAAATGCTCGTCGGGCGTCACGTTGGCAACTTCCATCACGAAATGGGACAAATCCGTCAGCTGCGCCAGACGGCCTTCGGGCAGGCACTTGTAGCCCATCTTGAGTTCCAGGTCAGGGATGATGGAGCAGAGATTGGCGTTTCCGCAGCGTTCGCCGACACCGTTGATGGTGCCTTGCACCTGAATGGCCCCCTGGCGCACGGCAATCAACGAGTTGACGACGGCGCACTCAGAGTCGTTGTGGGCGTGGATTCCGAACGGGTGAGCGATGGCCGCCTGAAAGTCCCGCATGATGCGTTCCACTTCCCAGGGCAAAGTCCCGCCGTTGGTGTCGCACAACACCACCGTCTCGGCCCCGCCGCGTATGGCCGCCCGCAGCGTCTCCAGCGCATAAGCGGAATCGGCTTTATAGCCATCGAAGAAATGCTCGGCGTCATAGATGACGCGGCGGCCTTGCTCGCGCAGGTACGCCACCGATTGCTCGATGATGCGCAGGTTGTCTTCCAGCGTGGTGCGCAGCACTTCGGTCACGTGCAGCGTCCAGGTCTTGCCAAACACGGTGCAAACCGGCGCGCCAGAAGCGAGCAAAGCCTGAATATTGGCATCGTCTTCGGGGCCGCCTTTGGCGCGGCAAGTGGAACCAAAAGCGGCGATTTGGGCCGTTTTCCATTCGATGTCGCCAGCGCGCTCGAAGAACTCGGCATCCTTGGGGTTGGAGCCGGGCCAGCCGCCTTCGATGAAGGCTACGCCCAGGTCATCGAGGCGTTTGGCAATGCGAATCTTGTCCACGCTCGAAAGGGTGAAGCCCTCGGATTGCGTGCCGTCGCGCAGGGTGGTGTCGTAGATTTGTAATTCCATAGTCTGATAGTCTAATAGTCTTTAGTCGGATGGTCTCCAGTTCTGGCGGCAGTTGCCTGTCCTGGCATTTGCCCAGGGTAGTGCTGCCCGCCAGCAGTTGCACTGCCGACAAGACAAGATAGTCTTATCGTTGTGCAGTTTCGTAAGCGGCGATTTCCTTCTCGAAGCCGAGCAGGTAGCCCAGTTCGTCCACGCCGTTGAGCAAACAAGTTTTGTTGAAAGGATCAATCGGAAACGTCACAGAACCGCCGGGGTAAGAGAGCGTTCGAGAGGCCAGGTCAATGGTAACCTCCGCTGTGGGCGTTTCTGCGACCAGGGCAAACAGGGAGGCGTGCGTTTGGGCGTCCACGATGACCGGCAGCAGACCATTCTTGAGGGCGTTGTTGCGGAAGATGTCGGCAAAAGAGGTGCTGACGACGGCGCGGAAGCCGTAACCGGTCAGCGCCCAGGCCGCGTGCTCGCGGCTCGAACCGCACCCGAAGTTGTCTCCGGCTAAGAGGATTTGCGCGCCCCGATAGCGGGCATCGTTAAGAACGAATTCTGGCCGCGGGCTGCCGTCGGGGTGATAGCGCCAGTCGGCAAACAGCGCCTCGCCCATGCCGTTCTTGTCGGTGGCCTTCAGGTAACGAGCCGGGATGATCTGGTCGGTATCGATGTTGTCCACAGGCAAAGGGACAAGGCGGGAAGTGAGGGTGGTAAATTGGGGCATGGGTGATTTCCTTACTACACGAACACGCGCGGGTCAGAAATTGCACCAGAAAGAGCGCTCGCTGCGGCGGTGAGGGGAGATGCAAGGAAAGTGCGCCCGCCTTTGCCCTGGCGGCCTTCGAAGTTGCGGTTGCTGGTGCTGACGGCGTATTGACCGGGTTCGAGTTGGTCGCCGTTCATCGCCAGGCACATCGAACAGCCGGCCTCGCGCCAGTCGGCGCCGGCTTCTTCGAAAACCTTGTGCAGGCCCTCGGCTTCGGCTTGCTGCTTGACCTGCTGCGAGCCAGGCACGACCATGACGCGCACGCCGTCGGCCACTTTGCGGCCCTTCAAAACGGAGGCCGCCTGACGCAGGTCGGAGAGGCGCGAATTGGTGCAACTGCCGATGAAGACCACATCCACTTTGTGACCGAGCAGCGGCTGGCCGGGGCGCAAATCCATGTAGGCCAGCGCCTTTTCGAGGGCGGCTCTCTGGGAGGCGTCGCCATACGAAGCCGGGTCGGGGATGCGTTCCGTGATCTTCATGCCCATGCCGGGATTGGTGCCGTAGGTAATCATCGGCTCGAGGGCAGAAGCGTCCAGCGTAATGGTTTTGTCGTAAACAGCGCCTTCGTCGCTGGGCAGGGATTTCCAGCGCGCCAGCGCCCGCTCCCACTCGGCGCCTTGGGGCGCAAACTCCCGCCCGGCCAGGTATTCGAAAGTAGTGTCATCCGGGGCAACCATGCCCGCCCGCGCTCCGCCTTCGATGGACATGTTACAAACCGTCATGCGTTCTTCCATCGAGAGCGCACGAATGGCCTGACCGGTATATTCGAAGACATGCCCTGTACCGCCGCCGACGCCTATTTGGGCAATGAGCGCCAGGATGAGGTCCTTGGCGGTCACGCCGCGCGCCAATCTACCGTCCACGCGCACTTCGCACGTTTTGGGCTTGCGCTGGAGCAGGCATTGGGTGGCCAGCACATGCTCGACCTCGCTCGTGCCGATGCCAAAGGCCAGCGCGCCGAACGCGCCGTGTGTGGCGGTGTGACTGTCGCCGCACACGATGGTCATGCCGGGCTGGGTCAATCCCAGTTCCGGGCCGATGACGTGGACGATGCCGCGCTTGGGGCTGTCCAATCCGTAAAGCGGGATGCCAAACTCGGCGGCGTTCTTCTCCATCTGGCGGATCTGGGCCTCGGCAATCGGGTCGGCCATCGGCAGGGAAAGATCGTGCGTGGGCGTGGAGTGATCCATCGTGGCAAAGGTCTTGTCGGGGCGGCGGACCTTCAGCCCGCGCTGACGCAAAGCGGCAAAAGCCTGCGGCGAGGTCACCTCATGAACGAGGTGAAGGTCAATGTACAAAACAGCCGGGGAGTCGGGTTGTTGGACGACGACATGCGCATCCCAGACTTTTTGGAAGAGGGTTTTGGGCATGGGGGTTCCAGTGTTCAGTGATCAGTAATCAGTGTTCAGTGAGCAGTGAGCAGTGGCCAGGGATCAGGCCTCAGCCGAGTCGCCGGCCGATGAAACGGAAGCAGGCTGCGGGTCGGGCAGAGCGGCCAGGTCCCAGCCCGAAGGCATGGTATTCGGCTCGGGGAAGGGGTCGAACAGCGGGGCTTCGGAAACGTTTGGATTGTCTGTAGAGGTAGACATGGCAATTTCTCCTTTTGGTAGGGCAGGTCTAAGACCTTTTGGTGGGGCAGGTCTAAGACCTGCCCTACAAATTATCCAACCAGCATGACGCCGTAGTCATTCTGGGCGGCTTGGGTTTCGGTTCGAGAAACGATGAGTTTGTTCAGGGCGTTGATGTAGGCCTTGGCGCTGGCAACGATGATGTCGGTGTCGGCGCCATGCCCGCCAAAGACGCGCGAAAAAACGGTCTCGGACTGCGCATCCATCGTATGCAGGCCGTCCTCACCCTGAACGCGGACGGTGACCTCGCCCAGCGCGTCTATGCCTTCGGTGACGGCGTGAACGTTGAACTCGAGCAATTTACAAGGCATCTTGACGAGGGCGTCTATGGCTTTGTAGGTGGCATCCACCGGCCCGGTGCCCATGGCGGCATAGACCAGAACGGCGCCATCCGGGCCTTTGAGCCGCACCGTAGCGGTGGGCATGCCAATCGTTCCACAGGTAACTTGTAAACCGTCGAGCGTGTAGACCGGGCGCGGCTGGTAGAACTCGTCGGCTACCAAAGCCTCCAGGTCGAGGTCAGTGATGGTTTTCTTGCGGTCGGCCAGTTCCTTGAAACGGGCAAAGGCCTGGTCGAGTTCCGCTTCGCTCAAGGCGTGTCCCATGCTCGCCAGGCGGGCGCGAAAAGCATGGCGGCCAGAGTGTTTGCCCAACACCAGGTTGCTCTGGCTGACGCCCACATCTTCGGGGCGCATGATTTCGTAAGTCATTTGATTTTTGAGCATCCCGTCCTGATGGATGCCGGCCTCGTGCGCAAAGGCGTTGGCGCCGACGATGGCTTTGTTGGGCTGAACGGGGATGCCGGTGTAATTGCTCACCAGTTTGCTGAGGCGGGCAATTTGGGTGGTGTCTATGCCGGTCTCCAAACCAAAGACCGGGTGGCGAGTCTTGAGCGCCATGACGACTTCTTCGAGCGAGGTATTGCCAGCGCGCTCACCGATGCCGTTGATGGTCACTTCGGCCTGACGCGCCCCCGCGCGGATGCCCGCCAGCGCGTTGGCGGTTGCCAGCCCCAGGTCGTCGTGGGTATGCACCGAAATCGTAATGCCCTCGTGCATTCCGGGCGTGTTGGCAATGATGCCAGCGATCAGCGCGCCAAATTCGTCCGGCGTGGTATAGCCCACCGTATCGGGGATATTGAGGGTGGTGGCGCCGGCCTTGATGGCCTCGCCCAAAACGAGGTACAGGAACTGCGGGTCCGATCGCCCGGCGTCTTCGGGGCTGAACTCCACGTCCTCGCACAAACTGCGGGCGTAAGCCACCATCTCGGCCACCCGCTCGACCACCTGCTCGCGGTCCATGTTGAGTTTGTGCTTCATGTGGATTTCGGAAGTAGCCAGGAAGGTGTGGATGCGGGGATGCCGCGCGCCTTTGACCGCTTCCCATGCCTTGTCAATGTCGCTCTTGGTGGCGCGCGCCAGGCCGCATATCACCGGGACTTTGACCTGCTCCTCGCCCTTGGGCGGATTGCCGACCTCCAGCGCAATGCGTCGCACGGCTTCCAGGTCGTCGGGCGAGGCGGCCGGAAAGCCGGCCTCGATGATGTCCACGCCCAGGCGTGCCAGGGCGCGGGCCACCTCCAGTTTCTCGGCTGAGGTCATGGTCGCGCCGGGCGATTGTTCGCCGTCTCTCAACGTTGTGTCGAAAATTTTGACGTAATTGCTAACCATACAGTCTCCTTCTTATGAGAGCAGAGACGAGAGAGTGAAAAATGGCGAGTGATCACTACTTTCTACTTTCTACTCTCTACTCTCTACTCTCTACTCTCTACTCTCTACTCTCTACTCTCTATTCTCTATTCTCTACTCCTCTTTCTTCCAATTTTCCGGCCTCAAGGCGCGCACCGCGGCGCCGGCCTGCCACATCTCCGATTCGCGCATGGCCCGCAGTTCCGCTTCCAGGTTTTGGCGGTAATGGGGGTCAGAATTCTTTTCCAGCACGATGCGGGTCTCTTCGCCGCTGACCACGCTTTGGTAGAGATGGGCAAAGACCGGAGCGACTGCATCGCGGAAGCGATCCTTCCAGTCCAATGCGCCGCGCTGAGCGGTGGTAGAGCAATTGGCATACATCCAATCCATGCCGTTTTCACCGACCAGGCGGATGAGCGACTGCGTCAGTTCCTCGACAGTCTCGTTGAAGGCTTCGGATGGGCTGTGACCGTGCTTGCGCAATTCGTTGTACTGGGCCTCCATCACCCCCGCCAGGGCGCCCATCAAGATGCCGCGTTCACCCGTCAAGTCAGAATAGACTTCCTTCTCGAAGGTGGTTGGGAAGAGATACCCGGCTCCAATCGCAATGCCGAGCGCGATAGTGCGTTCTTCGGCACGGCCGGTCGCGTCCTGATAGACGGCGTAACTGGCGTTGATGCCGCTGCCGGCCAAAAAGTTGCGCCGCACGCTGGTTCCAGAGCCTTTGGGCGCCACCAAGGCCACGTCCACATACGGCGGCGGGACGACGCCGGTCTGGTCCTTGTAGGTGACAGAAAAGCCATGCGAGAAGTACAGCATATCGCCCTCGTTCAGGCACTCGACAACCTTCGGCCAATTGTCGCGCTGACCGGCATCCGAGAGCAGGTACTGAATCACCGTGCCGCGCTCGGCGGCTTCTTCGACAGAAAAGAGCGTTTCGCCCGGCACCCAGCCGTCGGCCAGGGCTTTGTCCCAATTCTTGGTGCCTTGCCGCTGTCCAACAATGACGTGAATGCCGTTGTCACGCATGTTCATGGCTTGCGCCGGGCCCTGCACGCCGTAGCCCAAAACCGCCACGACTTCGTTTTTCAGCACTTCGCGTGCTTTTTCCAGCGGAAACTCTTCGCGGGTGACTACTTCTTCCACGACGCCGCCAAAATTGATTTGTGCCATGTTTTTGCTCCTGTAAGTAGAGAGTAGAGAGTAGAGAGTAGAGAGTAGAGAGTAGAGAGTAGAGAGTAGTGAGTAGTGAGTAGTGAGTAGTTGTCAATACTCTGCCAGAGCGGCCGCTGGGTGAAGATGCCAGCCATTGCCGTTGGCGCCCGGCGTGCGGCGGATGCCGGCGTGTTCGCCGCGCGTCATGGCAACCTGCCCGGTGCGCACCATTTCGAGGATGCCAATCGGTCGCAGCAACTCGACCATGCCCTCGATTTTGTCTTCCGTGCCGGTGACTTCGACAATGACCGAATCGGGCGCCACGTCCACGATGCGGGCGCGGAAAATCGCCGCCAGATTGTTGATTTCGGCGCGTTGTTCCGGCTTTGCTTTGACCTTGATCAACGCCAGGTCGCGGGTAACTGCCGGCTGGCGTGAGACATCCTGCACGTCAATCACATTGACCAATTTGTACAGGTTGGCCTCGATCTTGTGCGCATCCAGGTCGTTGGCGCACTCGGTCACGATGGTCATGCGCGAGATGCCCGGTCTTTCGGTGCGCCCTACCGCCAGCGACTCGATGTTGAAGTTACGGCGGCGAAACAGCGAAGCCACACGATTCAACACGCCGGGTTTATCTTCGACCAGAGCGATAAAGGTGTATTGCATAGTTCTCTCCTTATCCTTTCATGCAGCATCCTGACGCACCGGACGCCGCAGCATTTGATCCAGCGCCGCCCCGGCCGGCACCATCGGGTACACGGCTTCCTCCTTCTCCACGCGGAACTCGAGCAACACCGGCCCGGGTGTCTGGCGGGCAAAGGCAATCGCCGCTTTCACCTCTTCGGGCTTGGTCACCAGGCGGGCCGGAACGCCGTGCGCCTCGGCGATTTTCACGAAATCGGGCGTGCGCATGTTGACCGCCGAATAACGCTTCTCGAAGAAGAATTCCTGCCACTGACGCACCATGCCCAAAAAATTGTTGTTCATGATGGCGATCTTGACGTTGGCGCCCTCTTGAACGGCCGTAGACAACTCGGCCTGGGTCATCTGGAAGCCGCCATCACCCACCACCGTCCAGACTTCCTCGTCCTTGTGGGCAAACCAGGCTCCAATAGCCGAGGGCAAGCCAAAGCCCATCGTGCCGGCCCCGCCAGAGGAAATCCAGCGCCGGGGTTGGTCCATGAAATAGTATTGCGCCGTCCACATCTGATGCTGACCGACATCGGTGGTCACAATGGCGCTGCCGGCCGTCGCCTCCCATAAATCATGCACCAGGTGCGAGACGTGCAACTTGCCATCTTGCGGCCAATTCATGATGCTGCGCGCATCGCCCTCCGCCTTCCAATCGGCAATCTGCCGCAGCCAATCATCGTGATCGTTTTCATCCACCAGCGGCAGCAAATCGGTCAGCACCGTCTTCAAGTCGCCCACCAGCGGCACGTCCACCGGAACGTTCTTGTGAACTTCCGAGGGATCAATTTCGATATGAATCTTCTTGGCCTTCGGCGCATAAGAGCTCAGCGTGCCGGTCACGCGATCGTCGAAGCGCATCCCAAAAGCCAGAAGAAGGTCGGCGTTCTGGATAGCCAGGTTGCAATGGGCTTCGCCGTGCATCCCCATCATCCCCAAACTGAGCGGATGGGAGGCCGGGAAGGCGCCCAGCCCAAGCAAGGTCATGGCTACCGGGGTTTGGGTCTTGATGGCAAAATGCTGCAAAACTTCCTCTGCACCCGACATCAAAACGCCATGCCCGCACAAGATGACCGGCCGCTTGGCCTCGGCAATCAACGCCGCCGCCGCTTGTAAGTCAACTTCGGGCGCGTGCGAAGGTGGCTGATAGCCGGGCAATTTCACTTCTTCTGGATACACGAAGTCGGCCTTTTCGATTTGCGCGTTCTTGCAAATGTCAATCAGCACCGGGCCGGGGCGTCCGCTGCGGGCGATGTAAAAGGCCTCGCGCACTGTTTGGGCAATCTCGTCAGCGCGCGTGACGAGGTAATTGTGTTTGGTAATCGGCAGGGTAATGCCCGTCACATCGGTTTCCTGAAAAGCATCGCCGCCGATGAGATGCGCGGCCACCTGGCCGGTAATGAACACCACCGGCGAGGAATCCATCATCGCCGTCGCAATGCCGGTCACCAGGTTGGTCGCGCCCGGTCCAGAGGTCGCCATCGCCACGCCAACCCGCCCAGAAGCGCGCGCATAACCATCGGCCATGTGTGCCGCGCCCTGTTCATGCCGCACCAACACATGATGGACGGGATAATTGAGCATGGCGTCGTAAATCGGCATGTTGGCCCCGCCTGGGTAGCCAAACACAACCTCCACGCCTTCGCGCGTCAAACATTCCCATAAGATTTCTGCACCTGATAATTTCATTGGACAGTTCCTTTCGTCGCTTCAAACTTCCTTCAAAACCGCACCCGTGTCGGCACTGGTCACGAAATACGAATACCGCTTCAACCATTTACTTTGCGCCTTGGACTGGAAAGGAGGCAGCGCTGCCAGGCGTCGGCGGATTTCCGCTTCGCTCAAACGGACCTCGAGCCTGCGCGCCGTTAAATCAATCTCGATCACGTCCCCCGGCTGGAGTGCGGCAATCGGCCCGCCCGCTGCCGCTTCTGGCGAAACATGCCCAATGCAGGCCCCGCGCGTCCCGCCGCTAAAGCGACCGTCGGTGACGAGCGCCACCTTGTCGCCCAGGCCCTGCCCCATGATGGCCGAGGTGGGCGAGAGCATCTCCTGCATCCCCGGCCCGCCCTTCGGCCCCTCGTAGCGGATGACGACCACCTCGCCGGCTTTCACTTCGCCCGCCAGGATGCCAGCCAACGCCTCGTCTTGCGATTCATAGACCCGCGCCGGGCCAGAAAACTTCATCATCTCCGCGCTCACGCCGCCCACCTTGACCACGGCGCCGTTAGGAGCCAGGTTGCCAAACAAAATCGCCAGCCCGCCGCGCTTGGAGTGGGCGTTTTCATAACGGCGAATCACTTCATCGTCCTTGATTTCACAACCTTCGATCGCTTCCCCCAACGTAGTTCCGCTGACCGTCATGCGGTCGAAATGCAGCATCCCGGTCCCGCGCTGCACTTCGTTCAGAATCGCCGGAATGCCGCCTGCCCGATGGACATCTTCCATGTGCCACTTGCCCGATGGGCTGACCTTGCACAGATGCGGCACTTTCTCGGCCACGGCGTTGATGCGCGCCAGCGGATAATCCACGCCCGCTTCGTTTGCCAGCGCCAGGGTGTGCAGCACCGTGTTGGTCGAACCGCCCATGGCCATATCGAGCGCAAAAGCATCATCGAGCGCTTCGGCAGTGACAATATCGCGCGGTTTGAGGTCGCGTTCCAGCAAGATGAATATTTGTTCGGCAGCGCGTTTTGCCAGCGCTTCGCGCTCCGGCGTCTTCGCCAAGGCCGTCCCATTGAAGGGCAGCGCCAGCCCCAGCGCTTCCATCAAGCAGTTCATCGAGTTGGCCGTGAACATCCCCGAGCAAGACCCACATGAAGGGCAGGCAAACTGCTCCAGGGTGGTCAGACGCGCCTGGTCTATTTTTCCCGCCGAGTACGCCCCCACCCCCTCGAACACCGAAATCAGGTCAATCGTCTCGCCTTCGGGCGTTTTTCCCGCCGCCATGGGGCCGCCGCTGACGAAAATGGTCGGCACATTGACGCGCATGGCCGCCATCATCATGCCCGGCACGATCTTGTCGCAATTGGGAATGCAAACCATGGCGTCGAAGCGATGCGCCTCCATCATGGTCTCGACCGAATCAGCAATCAGTTCCCGCGAAGGAAGCGAGTACTTCATCCCGGCATGGCCCATGGCGATGCCGTCATCTACGCCGATGGTATTGAACTCGAACGGCACCCCGCCGGCCGCCCGCACCGCTTCCTTGACCAGTTTGCCGAACTCTTGCAAATGGACATGCCCCGGCACCACGTCTACATACGAATTGACGATGGCGATGAACGGTTTGTCGAAATCCGCGTCTTTCAAACCGGTGGCGCGCAATAGGGCGCGATGGGGCGCCTTGTCGAACCCTTTTTTGACTGTATCGGAACGCATAGTACATCCTGGAAACAGATATAAGAAAAGAGCCGCGCCCTGTGTGGTCAGGCGGCTCTCATCTTTCTTGGAGCAGGTGCGTGCTATTCTACGCTCACCGGTACCGTCCTAACCACAAAGAGGTCCTTAAGAATAAGGACCAAAATAATGGCGATAAGGACGAGGGTGAACAGTGAGGTATGCATGTTTTTTCTAATTTCGCCCGATTATAGGCATTTTTTCGAATTCGTCAAGGGTTGAGTGTAATTTCCATGCTATACCAATAGGCCAGCCCCTCCATGCGATCATCTGCCTGGCGCAACACCAGGCGCGCCTGGACAGGCTGGCTGATTTTGTAAGGCAGAGTGGTCGAAAAAGGCTGCTCGTCCGTGCCAACGAAGTCCAACTCGCGCAAACCGATGGTTTTGCCCTGTTCGTCGAGCAACTCCAGGTAAACCAATTGGTCGTTACACGGCCGGAAGCGTCCTTCCACCTGCAAGACGCCCCCGGTAGGAGTATCCCTGGGACGAGGTTCGTACAGCACCACGCGCTCTAGCAAATCGCCGGGCGGGGTAATCTCGTCATTCCCCACCGACAACAGCCATAAATGTTGCGTTGCCAGCGATTGAAGGCGGCCCAGCCCATCGCGGGTGCTGACGGTCAACCGCCCAATTTCGGCTGCTGCGCGAATCTCGAAGGGAATCTTGAACGAGAAATATACATCTCCGTTGTTTGGCACGCGCTCCAATTTGCTGAACAAGGTGCGGCCGTCTTCACCCTGCAATTCGAACTGCACCAGACGACTCTCGCCCGCCACCATCTGCATCCGCAAATGAAAGGGCGAGGTCACCTTCGACATCGGCCCCGGCGATTGAATTTGGATTTGCGCCTCGCGAGCGGCGGGCGCAGGCGTGAGCGTGTCGGTGGGAGTCGGCGTAGGAGGGACAGGCGTTTCGGTCGGCGTCGGCGTCTCGCTTGGCGTGGCGCTGGGGGTACCGGCCAGCGAGGTAGCCATGGCCGCCTGGGCAGTCATCACCACCACTGTGGGGAAATAATCTGCTGGAAAAGGCGTGGGGGCCGGTGGAACGCCCGGGGAAACGCACGCAGCCACAAGTCCAGAGAGAGACGCGAGCAGCGCATACAGCGCAAGTCTATACGCTACATGTTTATAGTCCGTAAATCGCACCATATTTCTGTCGAAGGTAGCCGAGATAGGGCGCCGGGTCGATCTTGGAGCCGGTGGCGCGCAAGACCAATTCCTGCGGTTCGTATTTGCTGCCGTAGCGGTGAATTTTTTCGCGCAGCCAGCCAAGCAGGGCATCGAACTTACCTTGACGAATCTGGTCTTCGAGGTCGGGTATATCGCCTTCGATTTTCTTCCACAGTTGGACAGAAATCAGGTTGCCCAACGCATAGGTGGAGAAATAGCCCAGCATCCCGCCCGACCAGTGAACGTCTTGCAAAACGCCCTTGGCGTCATTGGGCGGCACGATGCCCAGGTATTCCTTCATCTTGCTGTTCCACACTTCGGGCAAGTCTTCGACGCGAACCGCGCCTTCGAGCATGGCAATCTCCAGCTCGAGACGCAGCATGATGTGAAGGTTGTAGGTGGCCTCGTCGGCGTTGACGCGGATGAAGGACGGTTGGACTTTGTTGATGGCTTTGTAGAAAGAGTGCAAGTCCACGTTTCCCAGCGCCTGCGAGAAGAGTTTTTGGTAGTGGGGATAGAAATGTTCCCAAAAAGGCAAGGAGCGGCCAACCAGGTTTTCCCACAGCCGCGATTGCGACTCATGCACGGCCAGCGAGGCGGCGTTTGCCAGAGGCGAGCGCGCATAGGCCGGGTTGCCGCCCAATTCATACAGGGCGTGACCGGCTTCGTGCATGGTGCTGAACAACGAGGCGGTGGGGTTGTCTGGCTCGAAGCGGGTGGTAATGCGCACGTCGTCCATGCCAAATCCGGTGGTAAAGGGGTGCGCCGATTTATCCTGACGGCCGCGCTTCCAATCATAGCCAAAGGCGGTAATGACCTGCACGCCAAAATCCCATTGCTTCTGTTCGTCGAAGGGTTGTTTCAAGAAAGAATCGTCCACCTGCGGCCTGGCGGAAATGGCGCGCAACAATTCCACTTGCTGCGGACGCAGAACGTCGAAGATGGCCTTCACCTCGGCAGTCTTCATGCCGCGCTCGTATTGATCGAGCAGAACGTCGTAAGGGTGATCGGCCGGGGGGAAGAAGGACACATACCGCTGGTTCAGTTCGATGATCTTCTCCAAATGCGGGCGGAAAATGGCAAAATCGGATTTGCCTTTGGCTTCTACCCAGGCTTCGAAGGCTTTGCTGGTAACCAGGGCAAACTCGGCCACGAAGTCCGACGGCACGCGCGTTGCCCGGTCGTATTGACGGCGGGTCACTTTGAGCAAGCGCACTTCGTCCGAATCGGGGTCAGCGCCGGCGAATTCCTTTTCCAGGTCAGCCAACAGCACGCCAATTTCGTCGCTGGTAAACTTCTCATGCGCAATCTTACCCAGCGTAGAGAGTTGTTGTCCGCG